>Ga0307517_10002442_pt1 | contig 29718 bp, 22 predicted proteins | sample 23_EM_MG_FD_194515 | JGI IMG/M metagenome (GOLD analysis project Ga0307517, IMG submission 194515) | Populus trichocarpa ectomycorrhiza microbial communities from riparian zone in the Pacific Northwest, United States - 23_EM | ecosystem: Host-associated > Plants > Roots > Unclassified | place... | reverse complement strand
GTTGTGTTCTGAAGTCTACACATCTGCAAAACTTTAGTCATTAACAAAAAGTTGCTTATTAACCGCTGTCTCAGAGACTGGCAGGGGTGGCACGAAATTTTCAATGTTTTGCCAGCCCAGGAGATAGTGCAAAGTGACACAAACCGGGTCCTCAAAACAGGCCACACGCGATCTTGAACTAGTCGATCAAAAAAAAAGATTTTTTTAAAAAAAAACCACTGAGTTGAAGATATTTACAAGGAGAAGAGGCGAGTGGTTTTTTTTATAAAATTAAAAAATATATGCAAAACTAGTTCAAGTTTAAAAAGTGAAAATTTTGGTGAGAGTGAAACTAGGGATAGAATCTACTTAGAAGAAGTAGATTCTATCCCTGAGTGGAGATGACTAAGAGAAGGGAATAATTAAGTAAACATTAATTAACCAATCTCGAGTTCGGCCAACAGTCAACACCAACATGCCTTGTACAAAGAATGAACAAAAGCCTACACCAATGCTCCAATTTAAGGCCATCAAGACTTTAGAATACATCAGGCATTAAGGGAACCTTGCAGATATCGTCCCTGATTACAATATCATTTCATCTTACTCATCATGTCTTGGCAATTCTTGGCTAAATCCCGATCGGTTGCCACGCAATTGCCGTTTCACCGGAGGACCCGCCTTTAGGCACTTTCCACCGTACCGCGGCCCCGCTCTTGTTTCGCCCGCTGCAACTTACTCTTTAGCTTTGGTGCTAGTCTACCCGTGTTTATTTTTCATCTTGATTGGCAGACGCACCCCGGCATCTCTCCATCAGCACCACCTGTGCGATGTCAATAATTTTGAATACATTTTATATTTTATTGGTTATGATAGCATCAGGTCGGCCGAATTTCATTAGATCCCTTGGTAGCTATAGCTGTTCCTATAGATAGCCAGGAAGATAATAAATCCGCCAACTCATTACATACAAGGTATAAAAAAACAGTGATGTTTTTGGGACATGTTTCCGACTTTTCTTCAAGAACCCCATTACTAGTTCATTGAGTAGCAAAATTACATGATGACTTCGTTGGAAACATCCTAAAGAATATATTAGTACCAAATTAAGCGAGGGTACTGGAAGGAATAAATACCCTCTTCAATTCCTTGAATGGCAAAGTGACGCAGTTCCAAACCCTCACTTCATCCCCAACTTTACAATCCCGGCTGAGGATACTGACGCTTTGCACACGGACGCCGTTCTTGACAACCGTTGTAGAGTGCTCCGTCACACTCACTGGAGTCCCCTCGACACGGGCCCACGCACCGACCTTGCTCTGCCAACCCACAATTGAGTACAATATGCAGGCATCATGTTTGACTTCTGCGTCCTCTAGAACAATACTCTCTTTGATACGGGCGCCTGCTCCAATCACAGCCCTTGGACCGATGGAAACGTTAGGGCCTAACTTAGCTGTGGGATCAACCACCGCAGTCGGGTGGATGTAGACCGGGGGAACAATGAATGCTGAAGGCTGGCTAAGTTCGTTGGATCCTGATTGCCAGGCTTTCTGTAGATAAAGTGCATTGGCGGGGACAGCCGAGCCAGCAGTCTTGATCTGACGCCAAAAGTCACGCGTTTCATAAACAAAGAAACGACGCGAGTCCGAAAGGGGACCAAGGATGTCTTGCTCTAGGCGCAGAACCGAAGAGGTGTCACCATCACTAGGGTCGAGGGTGGGATCCGAGGCGAGGCGAATGGCCTTGTCCTCCATTGCCGAGCGAATGAGAGAGAAAACCGAGGAGCTAAAGAGATAAACTCCGCAATTAATCAAATTGCTGATATGAGATTCCGGCTTCTCAACGTAATGCCGAACTTGGGAGGTTTTTGGGTCGGCGACAATACCTGTGAACGCAAAAATTAAAAAACACACGGGGCTGAGGAGTCGGAAGGGGCACTCACATCCAAAATTGCTGGCCGCCTCATTGCTCACTTTAGTTCCTAACAACACCGCCTCTGCCTCTTTCTCCTCAAACATATCCAGCATCTCTTTAAGAGGGAAAGAACAGCAGACATCCGCGTTGACGACGAAAAGTCTGCTCGGGTTCCCCTTCATGATAGCATCACGGAAATGGTACAGCCCCCCTGCGGTTCCCAAAGCGGTATACTCGCGTAGATACTTAATCGCGAACTGAGGGAATTCGGTAGACCATTGCCGAATGTATGGTGCAAAAATAGACTCCTCGTAGTAGCCGATCAAGTAAACTTCTTTGATGGAAGGAACTTTTGCGATCGCCTTGAGGGGATGGTAAATGAGGGGGTGGCCGGCAACCTCGAATAGGGGCTACGACAATAATTTATTAAACAGTTGCCAACCCGAAGACTGAAGGAGACGATACCTTAGGGAGATCAAGAGAGAGCGGACGGAATCTAGTTCCCCTGGAAGGACCTCCAACCTAGAGCTATTAGCGATGACCCCTGCAGAAGCGAGATGCAGGGCACAAACGAGGATGAGAGCTTTGTTAGACATGTTGTTTATGCTGAATGGTAGAATTGAGGGACCGCGTGAAAGACAATTTGTTGGGAGGATAGCAATGTTGGAGAAGAGGGGGACGCGAGAGGGAGATCGAACGTGAAAGTAGGGTTGGAGGAAAAGATGCAGGGACTTCGTTGTTGGTCTAGCCCCCACCTAAACCGGGTTAGGCCAGGTTTGGACAAAAATAGCCCAAGAGCCCCAATCTCATGATTTCTCACTCGAAATTGATAATTTTTCACCTGTCTGGGCACAGCAATTGATGCTCCGTTGAAATGTCTAGAGAAAACTAAGACCAGCCATAAGTACCCCGTGACTAGTTCTAAAAGAGTACCTTAGTGCAACGGAAATACCAGTACTTGGGTAAGCTTGAAGGAAATCGCGGGAGACCTACGGGGAATATGAATGGTACCGCACTACCGGTACACCGCCTTCTCAGAGGAACCCAAATTGGGAGGCCCCATATCCCTAGAAATTCAATTGCCTCATTCTTCACTGGTGAGGACCGTCTCCTTAGGGGGCAAGAGTAAATTCGTCCTAGATGAAACCTACCTTTCTGCTCCTGAAAATTTGAGGATTGGGATAATGATCTATGCAATGTTGGATCAAGGCAACAATTAAAGGATGCCGAGCGGTACCCACACTAACTACTGGCTATCGCATCCGAGTCAACCATCAAAGGGTTCTATGAAACTCCATCTGGGTAACTTGATATTGCGAATTCAAAGACATATCGGTTGATCCCAGCTAAATCTTGAAAACCGGCCCTTGAAAGCAGATGGGAGAGAAGAACATGGTGAGTTGTTTCAAGTTTTCTCGCCCCAAGTTCTCACATACTTGAACACACGCAACATCTTGCGTACATAAGTGCTCTAGACCTCCCCTGTTTTTCTACATATCTACGATCAACTCGAAACTTTCCCAAGATTCACAACTAACAAAATACAAACAGTCCAACCATACCCAAGTACCACAATGACCAGTACTCCCACCCAAAGCTCAATCAACCCCCTCCTCACCCACCTCAGCAACCTTCAGAATGCCTTGGAAACAGTAAGACTGGACCACAAAAACCTCCTCTTCCAACTATCTCTGAACGAAGCAATTCAGCAGCAGAATATACCCTGGACCCCCGAAACTGCAGAGGTGCTGTTTACTAACGTGAACGCGCAGATGATCGCTTGGGGATGGAGGCTGGAGGATCGGGCGAGGTATGAGTCGTATCAGGAGCAAGAACGAGAATTGAAGAAACGGATTATAGATTGTGCGATTGAAATTGGGGGGATTCTGGAGAAGGAAGAGGAGAGGGAGGGGAAGGAGAGATAAAGTTTTTTTTTTGAGGATTTATGTTTCTGTTTTAAGGTAGCTTACTCTTTTGTCCTTCCTCGCATCCTGTGATGTGGGTTGGTATGGGGGGGGGCAAAAGATTTGATAATAATAATATATATTTTCGGGGAATCCTGCCTTCATGAGTGGCTTGTGCAGGAGTGCTGACAGCGCTACTGATAGTGCGACCGACCGCCATACTGTAGAGCTGCGAGTTAGATGGCTTCGCTTACCGATGAGTGTTAACTATAACTCCTAGTAATTGCTGCAGCACATTTGACGAGAGCAATTTAACCTCTGTAGATACTCGGAGTGAGACTATATGCCCTGAAATGCCCTTACTTTCCAACTTCGATGCTACCGGTATGTGTGATGCGGCCTAGATATCTGCCGGTATGCCTGAACGGATTGTCATATCCGGGAAGCTCAGCATTCCGAGCGGGTGATAATTTCGACAGCCACATGTGTGGCGTTTTCGAACTTGGTGTAACTCTGGCATCCCTTTGGTTGAAAGAAGGGAGACGATTTTCGGCTAGCGCTTGGCGAACACGGGGGTAACTGGTAAAACAAAGAAATGTGTGAGATAAGATAATTTATTGGCACCCGTCCGAGCTTTCAGCCAGGCAAGGCGTGAGCCGCAGATTGCATCATACCTGTCAGGTGGGACGGAGAATTTGTGGGGGAACCTTGACGCGTGGATGATCGACGCTGTTTTTTGATATTTGTGATCCCAAGCAGCCAATTCGTCCCGATTTAGGTCCGGCCCGACCCAATGCATGAAAGGGACTTTCCAAAACCAAACCAGCGTATGACCTGGCTATGAGATGTGTGCGCGATGGTTCGGGTGATAAACCCCGCACTGTTTATGGAGGCCTTGTCGGATCGGAAATCGCTTTTTTTTTTTTTTTTTTTTTTTAATATGACTGATAAAGGATGAGAGGAATGTGAGCTGAGTGTAGGCATTTTTATATTGCCTTGTGTACGGTACGAGTACAGCTGGTATCCTATGGGCGGTTTGAAACAGTAAAATTACGTCCTAGGCACGCTAAACCAAAAGCAAATTTATCTACAAAGTAGCTATTGGAAGCAAAATTGGACTTTTCAGACAATAACTGACTTAGTACCTCTAGATCTGGTGAATTCTAAATCGATTACAAGATCCGGTTCACTTCGCATCTGGCTTAGCCTTCTTGGCATCGCGTCGAAGTTTCACATCGGCTGATACTGCGCCTACTAGTCTTGGCCTAGGTAGCTTTAAGTGGTGGTTTTGGGGTTGGTTGGGGCACCAGGACTTTTCTTTGACTGCTGGCGTACGGTACTCTAGGTTCTTTACAGCTATTGCTGGGCCGCTCGAATAGTGGCCTACGGAACCAACGGGCTAGACTGGCTACTCTGGAGCGCTTTAAAATATCATCAACTTTGATGTATTTGTATTTGAGCGATATGAGTTAATTGTTCAGCCATCGTACATTCTACTGGTATTTCAACCTTCGTCCCCTCCCATTTCTTAGAAAAATGTAGCAAAGCACGATCCCGATTTCGCAACATTGGGGTGAGCTGGGAGCTTCCATGGTTGATCGTCATCATCACTAAAACTAGAGGTAAAGGCACGAGGATGGATAAAAAATGAAATCCTCTAAAAATCTTTTATCGATCACCACGCATGTCCGTTTCCTCCGTACATGCCCCTTATTCTCCAGCGTACTCCCATGATAACAGGAGAAACACACGGCTATGAGGGACTCCCGCTCAAAGCCTCCAGGCAGTCCATTCAATTCTTCCCTCTTTAACATACGGGATCACTGCCTCCGATGGATACATCAATCCTAATGCATTTCCGGCACTTTTATCAAACAACTATAATCAAAGTAGCCGAGCAGCATCAGATAACTTCCGATGCCGTTTCATTGAGGCTGTGGGGTCGACGGAAATGGGGATCATCGATGGAGCATCCTCCGAGCTGGCTAGTGTTATCGGCGGTTGTCTTGGTGGTGAAGGTAAACTACCCTATGTCCTGTATTGTATCATTTTGGACTCGGAGGGCCCTGCTGCACATAGGGCGCATTGTCGAGTTGAGAAAGTAAGTAAGCGATACGAGTTACTTGTCCCAAAAATATCAGCCGGCTCACCCAAGATGGGGAAGGAAATCCTGTGGTCGGGCGCACCGTAGGGAGTGGAACATGGGCTGCCCTCAAAGATACCGTACTACCTTCTAGCCCGCCTCAGCTTGTCGGTTAGCCTATTCAAGGTCTCCCCCACCAACATCGGCAGGGGGAAAATAATAATAAAAATTCGTTCGCGCTATTAGTTGAGTTACTGAATTTGAGCTTTCAATACCAAGGGAGCCACCGGGCGCTGCGAGTTGTGTCTTTCAGGAGCTCGAATCCCCTCTCCTACTGTAGAAGACGATAAAAAGCAAGGATCCATGTCTTAAAATATCGTCGGGCGTACTCGGATGGTCGATATAATCACTCGAATACGAGGGCAACAAGGCAAGCGACGAAAGACTTGATTCTTATTTTAAAGAAGGAAGAAAAGAGAAAAAACGAATGATGATGATGATGATGATGATGATGAACGATGATAAACCATATCGGAAAAGAAACTAGAACAAGATGGTCTCTTATAGAGACAGAGTCGGCGAAAAACAGAGAGACAGAAAAAGGAAAGACGAAAGGGAAATGTAGGAAATCCTCCACTGTCTCGCATCTCAAACTAGCTCGATAAAAATCCAGTGTCATAGTCGGTAGCTAGTGTTAGTCTGCCTGATATCCAACATTGCATGTTTCCACTATGCTAGCCAAACACATATCGGAGTTTTCCAAACACCGAGTGATTCCGGCAAGGGCGTGAACCACTAGGTCCGGCCGTAGTAAGTTTCAACACCATGATTCTATTGCTTGTAGATTAAGTAAGTTGAAAGGAAAAGACCTTTCTGCGGGAGAGCTTGACACCTCAATGAGAGAAGGGGGACAAGAATATTTCTGGATAAAACCTACCGGGCGGGGTGTGGCAGATAGTTCTTGAGATTAAAGCCGCATGGATCTTGTGGTCAGGAGCTTAATTTATAGGGTCCACATTACAGTCGCACCTCGCTGTCCCGGATGGTCAAAATCAGGGACAGACCATCCGGGACAGCGAAACGTCCGGGAGAGTGAAATAGTTGGTGAAAGGAGAATTTAAAAAGCTGAATATCGAGTGATAACCGAGTAGCAAGGAGTAGAAACTATTCCATAGAAGGCTTAGATGAAGGGAAGAGGAGAGAAGAAAAGTTAGAGAAAAGAGGGAAAATCAGAACAAAAACGCTCAGGCTCAATACCGCGTACACAGTACCCACTCCCCAAATTCCACAAGTGGAGCTTTCCTATGGGAGGAAAAAAACGAGATGCACCACTAGATCCAACCTCCCTCCCCGAGCCGCCGCCAACATTTACCGACTAGAAGTAACTGGGATCCGGAACGACTACATGTGGTGGACTTCACTGTTAGTGAGACCAATTAAGAGGAGGATACAAAGGATCAAGCCGAACATTTATACTCTGCTCTAACTCGGCAGGCCATCCAGGGCATCAATCATGCCTTTCAGCAGCTGTAACATGAGTAGTAAAATTAGGTTAGCAGAAGGGAGATATCCGGGACGGCAAATATATTCGCAGAGGTCAGAAATTTTCATATTTCTATCTGGTCTGGAAAGATGCAAAATCCGGGACAGTGAGGTGTATTTCTATGGAGCCTGAATAAATCTCCAAAAATTATCCGGAACAGCGGAAGATCCGGCAGAGCGAAGTCCGGGACAGCGGGGTGCGACTGTAACTTGACCACCAACCCATCAATCTCCCTACTAATTTTACTCTAGGACCCCTCCCAACCATGGCATATTACATATACTCTCTCCTGTTAGTCACAACCCACCTAAAATGCTTCCGGGGTCCCGGTAAGTCCAAAAGCCAAATCTCGCACATCATTCTCGTCATCCCCCAGCCTGAGTATGGGCTCGTATATACTGTCGTCAACAATAGCATCAGAAGTTGGACAAGCGGCTGACTGGCTCTAGGCGCCTTCTTCTGACTCGGTCTTGCTCCTCGGTGATGTCTCATAGGTGTTCATGGGCCAAGGCAGCGGGTTTGGAGAGGTTGGAAGATTTGTCGAAGGTTGGGTAGAATGTGTTTTTTTCTCCCTCAACTCGTGGCCTTTCGGGGGCACAGCGGTGGAGAGGAGGGAGGGGGGGGGCAGGGGCCCTTCGCAGGGCTTTGGGGGAGCTGCGTGACCATGTTTTTGTAGGGAGGTTGCAGGGAGTGCCCGGGTGAGTCTAGACCTGAGAGCAGCGGAGGGGGAGGCCGAAGTTCGCATGGGAAGAGATGTCAATGGGCCACAGAGGAAGGCAATGGGCTGCGGGAGTTATTATTGCTCTGGAGAACATAATTTAGGCAATGAAGGAGACATCGCTGTGTAATTTGTGTTATCGATGCATGGGTGTGGGATGAGGTAACGGAATATATGGGATGAGATGGGATGAGCTGCATGGATTTATCATAACATTTTTCTCTCTCTCCTAGGGTATACCCTAACTAATCCTTAGACCAAGCAGTCAGCCAATCCAAGGACGGGACGGACTGCCTTGGCGCCGTCCGAGACGCTACAGACGGGCAAAATTGGTCAATGAGACAAATACAGGTTTTTTTTCGCCTGCCGCTACAAGTAGTATCCACGGGGGTCATAATTACGCGACCGGGGGTAGGTAGCCAGCGTTGCAACTGATGTACCCCTACTCAACTCCACATAGCTAGTTCACCGACGGAACTCTCACTACATTAATAGTCTAGGCTATTGAGCTCTGATTTGTTCTGCAGTCTAGCCCGGAGCATGCCTGAGAGGAAAAACACTGGTGAGTGGTGCACTTATTTGCTTCTATAGATTTTATTATTATTTTTATATTTATATTATTATCATTTCGTATTGTCTTGAGTTGAGGTATATGCTTTGAAAGGCTGGGTACCTACCCCCGGTTGCGTTATTATGACCCCCGGGATACGTTGAAATAAAGTAGGGGCTGAAGCAAAACATTCAACATAGTCAGGAAGAATCCAAAATGAGCCTAGTTTTGGCCATAAAAGGTTAAGTGGACGCGTTTTATTCCGAATTCGAGACACATTACAAAGGAGACTCTTATTTCAACGTACTCGAGAACAGTGGCACCTCGTTGTCCCGAATGGCCAAGACCAGGAGTTGACCATCCGGGACAGTGAAACATCCGGAAGAGTGAAATACTTGATAAAAATAATATTTGAAAAAACTGAAAAGCGAGTGATAATTGTGTAGGTATGACTTCCAGCTATTCCACATAAGGTTTCGTGGACTGTGGGTCGCAGTAGGACTGCCGTCCACGGCTGTCGAACGACGCTAGCCCTCGTCCTTTGTCCGATAGTCCGCGTCTTTTGTCTGATAGTCCTCGTCCTTTGTCCGGTAGTCCTCGCCCTTGATTGTCCAGACCACTGAGACGGCTCCAAGCAGTGCGTACGTCAGCGAACCACATTGCTGTTGCTCCTCCTCCCCCTGCCCCTGGAGAAACTAAAAACGGGCTCCCACATTCTTCTTTGCTTCCCTCACTCATCTCTCTACAATCACACACTCTATTCTCGTTTACTGGTAGGATCTCAAAATGACACCAGACGAACTTTCACAAGTACTTCTAAGGGATGAATATCATATTTTAGACATTTCACCCGAAGATTTCCCTGAGCTAGAGCCACACATTGGAACAAGAGCGTATGTATTCAAGGAATTTTATACCAGCACTGGCAGAAGATAACGATTTATGTATAGATATACTTACCGTCCTGGAACTGGCTAATTAAACTTGAAGATCAAAATGGCGACGCAAATTCACGCAACGGTGTCCATGTGGGCAGCTAAATTGATTGCTGAAGGCGGGGCAGTTGGTGCATGGAACCCTGATGATATTCAATTTATTCCTGAGGGGCGGCTGCAGCGCTTCGCAGCACAATATGAAGGAATGTAAGTTGTGCTCAAATAATGACTACTACTGATATTCCGCTCACACCCTCTGCCAGAACCAAAGTACCAGACTGTGCAATTGTGCCGGGAGAACGACTTTGGTCTACTATAGTGTTTGAGGTTGGGTATGTGGAACCATATGATGACCTGAAAGATGATGTTAAGCTATTGCTGGAAGGGAGTGGAGGGGAAATTAGCAAGGCCATTATCATCAAGATTGAACCACTCTGGGAGGGGGACAGGGAGGTGCAAAGAGCATTTGTAGAAATGTGGCACTTGAGCGAGGGCAGGGCGAAGAAGGAGGGTGGTAGGAAGGTGATTTTTTATAACTATCCGATATCAGATTTTACACTTACTAATCCCCATATTTAGAACCTATTCCCCCCACCAAGAAGACATGCATCTCAGAAACTCGAGATCACCATTCGCGATATTCTTCAAAGTGAGTTTGCTAGCCTGAGAAATGCGGGCTGGGAGCAAAATCATATTATCGCCCTCCCCTTTGACCCTCTGCGGCGTTGGATTAAGAAAGCCTCCCGGCGTCACTTATTCCAGAAGGGGGTTTTGGAGGATGATAATGGGCCAGCTCAATGACTTTGTTGTAGGCTGGTTCAAAGTTCAAGTCCATGGACGGACTAGGGCAGATGGAGGTAGGACTGGACGCCGTACCGGGCCCTTTAGGGCCCTATCGAATTTTGCGGTTACATTTCTTCAGCTCGTAACGTGATTCCCGGGGAAGTGGCTCACGACAGGGATCCGGCTCACCCATAGCAACCATGGGAAAATCTCATTCACATTTAATTATCTCAACAAATAATTGAGAAACTACCTTGCGAATCAACAGACAAGTACTTTGGAATATGGAGAATCGGAAAATCAAGTTTTTATTTTGTGGTCATAAAGTGTTACTCAGATATCATGATTTTAAGATTGCCCATTTGATAAATGAATCGTGCCCTTTCATTAGCATAAAAACATTGAAAACCCTTGAAGAATAATATTAAAAAATAGATACCAGGATAATATAAGTCTTATATATTAAGAATAATCAGCTTTTAATTTTATTCATAGGCATTTTTGAATGCAGAAGTCATTAAAAAAGAGGTGGACAATACATACAAATTACATATAAATTGGACCAATTTTACCATGGAATATCTGCATACATAGTTGACCTACGCTCCCACTATCTTGGCATACTTCTCACTATCATATCCTAAGTGAGTGTAGATATTTTGAAGAGAAATAAAAATGTTTTGCATAGTAATCTGTGCATTGATCAATATCAAACAATCGCAAAGTAGAAATAAATCCTGATAGTGTCTTTAAATTGAAATAATACATTATTTAAATGAATAATAAGTTATTTGATTAGCTCAACAGCCTTAGGGAGTCTAGTCGTACTCTTTAGAGCCAGGTTCAATGATAGTTGTTGATCAGATTCAATATTAATTACTACTAATTACAAATCAACAATCATCTTTCTACCACTTAATATAATAAATATATGTTCTAAACCAACCTACTGAGTGTCTACTCTAGTTTACTAAAACTTTTCTAATTGGTACTAATTGACTTATAGTTATTCAAATGATTGAATTTTGACTTGTAGATAGTTTGCATGAGTCTTACTTATCATATAGGAATTATCTTTGAGTACATGTGAGAAATATATAAAGCCTGTATTTATCAAACTTCAAACTTGATAGACTAACTTGAGATATCATCATAAAGGTTATTCTGGGATATCGAGTTCATATGTCAACTATGTATGTACATATTCCATGGTAAAATTGGTCCAATTTGTATGTAATTTGTATGTATTTTCTACCTCTTTTGTAACGACTTCTGCATTCAAAAATGCCTATGAATAAAATTAAAAGCTGATTATTCGTAATATATAAGACTTATATTATCCTGGTATCTATTTTTTAATATTATTCTTCAAGGGTTTTCAATGTTTTTATGCTAATGAAAGGGTACGATTCATTTATCAAATGGGCAATCTTAAAATCACGATATCTGAGTAACACTTTATAACCACAAAATAAAAACTTGATTTTCCGATTCTCTATATTCCAAAGTACTTGGCTGTTGATTTGCAAGGTGGTTTCTCAATTATTTGTTGAGATAATTAAATGTGAATTAGATGTTCCCATGGTTGCTATGGGTGAGCCGGATCCCTGTCGTGAGCCACTTCCCCGGGAATCACGTTATACTCACAAACTTGAGATTCCTGATTTCATCTCCCTCATGCGTTATGATCTAGCAAATCGTGTCATGTGCGTAAACAAATAAGTAAAGAATAATACATCTTTAAGAAATAAAATAGATAAAAGCCTTTGCCGAAATAGAACTCAAAAACCACCAGCATGAACCTGCAAGGCCGCAAGCATATCCTCAACCTTTTGAATATCCGTCCCCCCTTTTTGTTTACCTCCAACAGCGCACTAGAAAAAGCACTTTACTGTCGCAGTCGGAAAGTTCCAATATTGGATGTTGATATCCCGATCCGAGAGAGTCGAATGAGTTCCCAGGTAACTTGTCTGAAAAATCCCATGCATTAGCCTGTGAGTCAACCTCGGTTGCATCTATGCTTTGCGACATCACTACAAGAGTTGACGCAAAGGCTTATTCAATAACTTTATTCAACTATAAAAGTAAGGAGTCAATACCCGTCCTTAGAGAAGTATGTGAAAGAGACATAAGACTCGTAGCAGAATGATTTGTTCAGGTTTATCTTAACACTCACAGCGCTTGATAATCTATTTAATCTTCTTCTCTTTCTTGTAGGAATATTGTTTACTGTGTCGGTTGCAACCCATCACCATATATCACCCATAGATGGCCTGCCGTCCCCGGCCGTCCTCAGGCACCCCCGGCCGTCCTCAAGCATCCCCTGCCGTCACCTGTGGTCCCCCTCATCATTTATCCTCATGTGCCTGGCCGTCATTCCTAATACCTGCCGTCTGTATACCCCCCCGCAGTCCTTGCCTACACCCTACAGTCCTTGCCTGCACCATACCTTGTTTTGATACCCCCTATAGTCCCCCGTAAAATCCCGGCCGTCCTTCCAACTCCCCTGGCGTCCCCCTTAGCAGTCCCTATCACGTGTGTCCCACCGCACCAAGAAAGGCCTAGCGTGTAGGGTCCGGCGGTCCCAGCCTAGCCCGGCCGTCCCCTGAGCAACTTGACCTACCCAGGACCACGGTTAACGGTCCCGTCCCGTCCCGTCTTCTTGGCATTATCCCCGCCGTCCCTGTGGGGCCCCCGGACGGTTCGGAACACTGTTCAAAATAGATTATTCAAGTGATAGTGTATATCTCTAATCATTGTAAAGAACAGGTTGTTAGTGAAGATCAGAGGTTCTTGGAGAAATCTTGTATTCCTACGATAACCTTTATTTGATTTGCTTCCTTTGTTAGTTAGTTTTTGTTTTGTAGGTTCTTGTGCTTTTATTTTTCCTGAGAGAATTCTGCTTGGCAGGGCCTTTGGGGGTCATTGGGTGTGAGGCCGATATGGTACTAGGTGTCTGGATTGCCACTCTTGTAAGTGGTTATGCTTCCCGTAAGTCCTCGAGATGTATGTCAACAAATAGGTAGAAAGGAAAGGAACCTGATTCTGGCAGGGATTCTCTGATAAGGTCGAGCTATCTACCTGTCACACATCTTCATATGCCGTTGTTCACATTTTTAAACATTATCAGCCTGTTCTCAGCAGGATGATGTTAAGCCTTACGGTGGTAGTGGCTGTTGACGATAGGCTTTTTAATCTGGGAATGCACTTGAAAACCGAGGACGAAAAACTCAATGTGTTGGGGTACTTTCACCTTGGAGAGACCGGATAGGAGTACTCGGAAAAGGTTCTTGACTTTGTCAAAGAGTATAATGCCAAGTCTCTCACTCTTTCTGATTAACGCAGAGCAACTCACAGGGAGATCTTTATTGCTACTCAGAGGATTTTTTTAGCAAATCAGAGAGCAAGGCTAAAGTCAAGGAAATTGAGCCTTTGCTAGTGTATTCAGAGCAGAGGCTTCAAGCAAGTGCTGTTGGCGACTCAGAAACTTTGCCGCGGGGCCTTTACTGAGAGATTGAGGCAGTGGCCAATGAATATATGAGAGAACCAGAAGGCTCGAAGCCTAGAAGGATAAAGGCTTGCATCGCAGGTTATTGCTAAATCCCAGCGACGCGGAGCACAGATTACACAATCGTGGTATAATTTCAGTAATAAAGTGGTCTCCTTCCAGGGCTTTCGGCAAAGTTTCCAATTTATACCAGAGCGAGTATCGCCAGCATGACCAACGCCACAAGATGGACGAAATTGGATGTAGTTTTCAATCTCACTTGTCTTAGTCGCCCAATGCTCTGCGACAGGTACTCCCCATTCCGCGGAATGATGCTTCCTATCTGGAGTGGACTGTAACCCACTAATCCTCAATTGATTGTGGAATCAAAAATCCAGTGAATTAACCAAGCTCCTCCTACCAATGTGACTTCTGGGAGGTTCACTACAGCTCACACACCACACCAACTCATGAGAGGTTTTAGCTCAGCTCCCACTAGGGATGGCTTCAGTGACCTGGACCGATCACACCGACTAGGCGGGGGAGGGACGGGGCGCGGTTGCAAAGGAATTTGACCGAAGAGTTATAAATACAGGCCTCCACCCGGGCCTCATAATAACAATTACACTCACGGATACATAGCCTCCCAATGTGGTGGCAGTGTTGGCGGTAGGACAGCAAATTGGCTGCGTAGTGGTTCGCAGGTGATCTTGTAGATCCCTCAGGCTTCCGGTGAGACTTGGAGGACTGTGCCCCTACCAGCTAGTCTAAATTTTCCAAGAGGTAGAAGGAGGGGAAAGGGTGGTGGCGGGAATGGAAATGGGGCCAAGGGTAAGAAGAGCACTAAAAATATAGAATTAGGAGAGGTGCCTGTTGGTTGGGATGTTGCGAGCTTTATCTGATTATTCACGTGATTTTCATTTGGATACCAGTGGGATTATCTGGTGGCATTGATGGCTTTTCTGTTTTTAGGTTGTGTGGGTTCTGAATGGAGGAGGAGTTGCTTGGGTGGCAGTGGATGATGACAATTTATTGGTGGTGTATAGTGGACTATTGGTTTAGTCACTGCGGTGTGAAGGCAATAGAGCGCTTGAAAAGAATAGATTTGTATCTAATGAGTGAAAGAAAGACAATGATGAGAGAATCGTAACAGAAAAGAAACAGGAACGATAGGGTCTCTTATAGAGACAGAACGAGCTAGAATCAAGGAGACAGAAAAGGAGAGACGTAAAGGGAATGTAGGAAATCCTCCACTGTCTCGCATGTCAAACAATCCCGATACTAATTGAGTGTCATAGTTGATAGCTAGTGCTAGTCTGTTTTATATCCGACATCTTATGTTTCTGCTAAACTAGTCAAACACGCAAAGGCATTTTTCAAAACACTAGAAGGTTCCAGTGAGAGCGAGAAACACTAGGACCAGCCGTAGTCAGTTTCAACACACTCCCCACTGGCAATTGAACAATGGAATTCATGAGGGTTATTGGAAAACAAGGGAAATCAGATGTCGAAGGTTCTGAGGACCAAGGGCTTTGGTGAGAAGGTCGGCAGGGTTGTCTTTGCCATTAACGAATTGGAGGTCAAAGTCACCGCTGGAGTGTCGCTCCCGGATGTAGTGATAACGCACGTCGATATGCTTCGAACGACGGTGCATGGTAGGGTTTCGTGTAAGGAAGTGTGAGCTGAGGTTATCACCGAGAAGTACTGGTTTGCTGTTTGAGTTTTGAGTGCTGATGCCGATGTCGTGGAGAAGCTGTGGTAGCCAGAGGAGGTTTTGACAGGCGTTTGTCAATGCGATATACTCAGCTTCGGTCGTTGAGAGGGCTACTATAGGTTGCTTGGTACTAGTCCATGCAATTGGGCAGTTGTAGTAGTAGGCAATCGATCCAGAAAAACTGCGCCGGTCTGCCAGGGAATTTGCAAAAGAGGAATCACTGTAGATGCGGAGTGGGTGAGTGAATTTCAAGTTGCCCCCCTTTTGGTAATTCAGGCAGAGGTCGATCGAGTGGGAGAGATATCGTACAACCGATTTGGCGATGCGTAAATGTGTTTCTGATGGGTTAGTTAGGAATTGACTAAGGTGACACACAGTATGGAGAATGTCGGGTCGTGTGATTATTGCTGCGTAGAGTAAACTTCCGATAAGCGACTGGTAGGCTGTCTTAGGGGCTTCTGCTTCCCCTTCCTGGCGTGGGAGAAGCTGCTCTGATGGTGAAAGTGGCGTTTGAATATTCCGAGATCCGGATGGCAGCCAACTGCGAATAAGCTGGCCAATATATTGTTTCTGGCTTAAACCTACAGCCGTGCGAGCAGTGTTCCATTCGAGTTCAATAGAGAGGAGATAGCGTGGTAGTCCCATTACCTTAACTTTGAAGTGTGAGTTCAGCCAGGCCCCGAAACCATGTTCTGCCTCCGCGATATAGAGTAGATCGTCAACGTGCACTCCCAGAAACTCAGAACCTTTCAAGTTGACAAACAGTGCTGGATCCGCTTGCGAGCGATGAAATCCCCGAGTGGCTAAGACGCTGCCTAAGGTATCTGCCCAGCATCGAGCGGCTTGCTTGAGACCATAAAGGCTTTTTCGTAAGCGAAGAACCTTTCCTGGAGTAACGTTAACCATTGGCGGAGGTGTTAGGTAAATCTCTTCTTCAAGTGGAGCGTTAAGATAGGCTGATTCGATATCGTATTGCAGCGCCATTAGCCGATTCTGAACACAGTGTGCTAATAGTAGGCGAATCGTATCAGTTCGTATAACTGCGGCAAAGGTTTCATCGTAATCGATTCCAGGTACTTGTGCAAACCCTTTTGCTGTCAGTCTAGCCTTATACTTTACCAGCACTCCATTCTAATCCCTCTTTTTTCATAGAACCCACTTTGTTCCAATAAAGCGTGCCTGTGGTGGTGGAGTAGCCTCCTCCCACGTGCCATAGCCTTGAATAGCTTCTATCTCTTTCTGTAGTGCCGCGTTCCATTCCCTCTTCTCCGGTCCGTTCAAGGCCTCTTGTACAGTTGGTTCGTCTGAGTTCTCGATGGTTGTACGCATGAGAAGGGCATATTCAGCTGAGAGCCCAAGTCCGTACCGATTAGGGGGTCTGCTAACTCTTCCCGCACGAGTTACAGTTAGTTCTCGGTCCTCTGGTTCAGCGGTTGCCATAGTAGCCTCTTGTAAGCTATCGGGCAAGGAGCTAACAGGACTCGAATCACGGGAAGGCTCTTCTGTATTTGGTCTCGCAGGAGACTCTGGAGGTTCGTCTGCAGGAAATCCTCCGACAATTGAGCAGCTTGCATCAGGCCTCGATAGTTCAGGCACCTCAGGAAAAAGGGCAGGATAGCGTTCTCGTAGTTGGGCGGCGGTGAGTGGTTGAATGGTGTTTGTGTCCTGGCTGGATATATGAATTGCTTTGGTAACGGAAGAGTCAGACGGTCCAGGAAGCACTGGCGACTGGCTAGCAGAAGGAGAGGCATGTTCGGTAGCTGGATAAGGAGTACACTCGATCTTATAATTGATGCCGTTAGGGTTGATTTCTGTATTGGGTCGGACTACAGAAGAGAGGTTGTGACGTGGTTTGAAGTCTCGAGCGATCCGGATCTTCCTCCCTTCAGGTATCCAAAAACGAAATTGGTTTCGTTCTTCCCCACTGGCATATCCCACAAGAAATGCAGCCTCCGACCGTGGAAGCAGCTTGCCTGCTATATGGCGGCGCTCCTCTGGGATATAGACGTACACTGCAGTACCAAAGGGTTGGAAGCCGGTGAGAGATGGGCTGCGCTTTGTGACGATGGTATATGGTGTTGTGCCAGTGAGGGAGGCATGTGGAATACGATTCTTGGTAAAGGTAGCATGGGCTACTGCTTCGGCCCATAGAGTTGATGGTAGCTGGGAATCGAAGAGGAGTGCTCTTGCGGAGCCACATATCGTTCTATTGAATCGTTCTGCTGTACCGTTGGTTTCGTGGATGTATGCTATGCTAAATTTCTGCTGTATGCCCAAGGTACTTAGTTGTTCTTTGAACTTAGTCGAGGAAAATTCTCCTGCATTGTCGCATTGGATTTTCTTAACCTTGACGTCATATTGACGCTCGACTAGTTGTATTAGCTCCATCAGGATCTTCGGAGCCTCATCTCTTGTGCGGAGGAATCTGACTAGGCTGTAATGGCTAAACTCATCGATAAAGGAGATGAAATAGCGGCTGCCTGTTGGTCTCTCGTGGCTGAATGGGCCACATATATCTGTGTGAACGGTTTCGAAAACATTCTGGGCTTTAGTAGTTCGGACTTTGGGAATTGTGCGTACAAATTTCGCCTTTATACATGCCTCACAGGCGAAATTACCCTCTACCTTAGGTATTCCACCCTCAGGAATATCGTCCATACAGCCTTTCAGCGAGGAAAAGGCTGAAGGAGGAAGGTGTGCAAGTTGACGGTGGAGCTGCATGACGGTAATAGCAGTGGTCTCCTTCTTGGCTCTGACAATCTCTAATCCTCCATGTGGGATTGTTTCCAAAGCGAGGTTTCCATCCTTATAGATTTTCGTTCCAGTAACATCACCAATCTTCTCTGCTCCCGCCTCGGCCATCTTTCTCCACGATATAAGGGAAAAGCGTAGTTCTGGTATATATAAGGTATCACATAAAGTGATTCGGTTTAGTGTCCCGTTGGACAGTTGTGCGTTTATTGTTGCTGTACCGATTGCAGAAGCGAGAACTTCCTTGCCGTTCCCAATGGTAACAGATGATTCAGTAGGCTGGACATCCTCTAAGAGGCTCAGGTTGTCCGTCATATGAACACTGGCCCCACTATCCAGTATCCAGGCCCTCGGTGGAAATCGAGAATCGGTAGTTGGAAAGGCATATCGTCGGTAAGCCTTTTGATCTGTATTTGCTGCTTGGGCAGTTGCTGCGGTTCCCCCTTTTTCACGCCTTTTGGTTCTGCACTCGGACTCCAAGTGCCCCATGCCTCTGAACCCTTTAGATTTACAGTACCCACAGATCTTACCATCCCGGGCTTGATCAGATCTTCCTTTCCGACGGTCTTGCCTTCCACTGGTGGAGAGGAAAGCGGTATTGTCACACTGTGTTTGTGAGGCAGTGGGGTAAAGGTCGAGAAGCTTGTTACAGATATCCGTATATGTAACCGTGTCCTTGGTGGTAAGGTTATCGATAACGTTATCCAAGGTGGTGGGCAGCGAGGTGATAAAAAAGGCACCCTTTGCGATTGGGGATGATGCAAGTGGAAGGAGAAGAGACTCAAGTGTCTCAGCAATAGTTGAACTAGGCGGTAAGGTACTTGCAGTGGCAGTCGAGGAGGCACTGGCAGGGGTGGTAGTAGTTGTGGTGCTACTGGTCGTGGATGAGGTAGTTGCCTCGCTGGTGCGTTGAAGTAGCCGGTCCCAAAGCTCATCGAATTGCTCGATGTGCAAGGCAATTTCCTGTTTATTGGAGCATCGTAGTGTGAGGATTGTCTTCATCAGCGAGTGAAGGGTGGTGGTTGTCTTTCGATCAAATTTTTCTTCAAGCCTTTTCCAGGCTGTGGTTGCGTCGGCGGCTGATGAGACAAGTGGCATTAGTCCTTTATCAACATTTAGAAGGAGAAAGCCCTTCGCCCTCTGTGAGGACTGCATCCATTTAGTTTGGGTACTGAGACCCGCCGGTTTGGTAGTTTTTCCGTTAACAACATCCCAAACACCCATGATATCTAGAAAGGTGATTGACATGGAGCGCCAGGTGTGAAAGTTCGCCGTTCCTCGCAGTTTGTCGATCTGCGGGATGCCTATTGATTTCGTTCCGGTGGTTGTTTCAGTCATCGTGGCTGTGGAAAAGAGGAGGTATATTCGTCGGCGGTATAATGATCGAGTTGCTGATTGCGCAGGAGCTATCGCGGGGGTTTAGAGCGCTAAACCCGGGCTCATAACCTGACAATTTATTGGTGGTGTATAGTGGACTATTGGTTTAGTCACTGCGGTGTGAAGGCAATAGAGCGCGTGAAAAGAATAGATTTGTATCTAATGAGTGAAAGAAAGACAATGATGAGAGAATCGTAACAGAAAAGAAACAGGAACGATAGGGTCTCTTATAGAGACAGAACGAGCTAGAATCAAGGAGACAGAAAAGGAGAGACGTAAAGGGAATGTAGGAAATCCTCCACTGTCTCGCATGTCAAACAATCCCGATACTAATTGAGTGTCATAGTTGATAGCTAGTGCTAGTCTGTTTTATATCCGACATCTTATGTTTCTGCTAAACTAGTCAAACACGCAAAGGCATTTTTCAAAACACTAGAAGGTTCCAGTGAGAGCGAGAAACACTAGGACTAGCCGTAGTCAGTTTCAACAGATGATATAAAGTTTTCTTTTTGTTCCTTTTTGGGGAATTGTTTTAGTGAGAAGTAGTGATCAAATAATAATTACTGTAGTTTGGAATGATGTGGGGTTAGCATATTTCTCTGGGCATGCGCCAAATTTAGACAGTCCAGCTTAAATTTATCACCCGCCATCACAACTAGTCACTCGCCCCGAGTCTCAGACCTTTTGTTGAAACATACTGTATTAACTTGGCAAACCACGCTGCGCCTCGCTGAAGGTGCCGCTCGGGAGAGTGCCTACTAGGTTCATATCCGCGATAGTTTCTCCAAAGCTACTGAATAGGTTGGAAGTCCTCCAAGACTTCCGGGCATCCAGTACTACGATAGTTTATTGATATACAGTTGTGGTTTATCTCCCAGAGATAGGGAAACTTCGACTTTAAGGGTAAGTAGTAAGGGGTCTCTTATTAGGGTTTGGGCAACGGATTCGTGTGGAGGAGGTAAAAGCCGATTCTTTTGATGCAATCTTGCTCTGTATCCTTTCGTCCTCTGGGGTACTACTGATCTAGTGGGCAATGTTCGATTTTTGTGGGACAGTACAGTACGTGCTCTGCCATGCTTCGTGGGGTAAGCAATTCTTGTTCTTTTTCTCTCTCTTTTTTTCAGCAAGGGCAGCAGGCATTTTCCCATTCCCTAAAGATTTCGATGGGAGAAAAAGATAGAGAAAGTAATCAATAGTCGACGAACTTCATTTAACTAGTAGATCTTTTTACATTAGATCTCATATGAGGTACGAGCTGGATCTCGGGAGATATACGCTCTACGCTGTTGGCTTTTTAATATTGCCATCAATCGTGAAAACTCTATTATAATCACCTCCTCTGGGAAAAATTCAAGTCGTCGTGAGGGTTTTTATCAGTGACAGTCATCACAGTTAGACCCCCACATTCCCTTTCTAGCCTAAAGCTATCTCAGGAGATCTACATCTGACAGTCCATCCCGGATGACAGTTCAGCTGAAATAGAGGTGGCTGCCTTAGCCATATTTCCCTTACCGGTGATCACGATATTGCAACCACGGAGGAGGAACCTCGGATATCTCGTCACGTCAATACGGACAAAGGCCTTCACCTCCTTTAGCCGCTTCGGCTAAAATTCCCTCCGAATATCACCGCCGGAAGGGTGCTGGGCCTCGCGGGAATTCCGATGCATGTAATCAGTTGCAATAGTTTGATTCTGGAACTGCTGAGTGGTGTTTCAGGGCTTTTTGCTAGTGTTCGTTACGGGGCGGGGCGGGGCGGGTTTTCACTCCGCACACCCCGCCCTTGCAGCGGCCCGGGGGGGATATCTTTCGGGTAATCCCCGCCCCAACCCCGTCCGGGGCCCACCCGGACTCATTCCCTGGACGGGGCCCCGTTTGTTACCACCAAAATTTAACGGGGGCCGTCTGGGGGGTGTGTGGGGCGGGGGCCTGGGTGGGGACAGGGGCAGGGAATGCAAAAGATTACGCCCCTCCCTAGGCCATTGGGCGGGGCGGGGAAAAGGGCCGGGGGCCTGCGTTTTTCGGGGCCCCGGAGGCCCCGGAGGCCCCGTAACGAACTCTATTTTTTGCATTGGGCATTTGCGGCACCAGCGGATAATTGGCCTTATATAGCACCCATCATCAATCTCGCAGTTCTGTTGAGACTGGTGAATCCCCGTGAGGCTCTGCTTAATCCCTTGTGTAGGCACAAACCCTTCATCTTACCGATTGCCCTGAACCCCATATGTGGCAAGTAGACCGTTTTCCTTTAGTGTCCTTCTGGATTGTACTCCTTCCGTGGGCTCACCCCCGTCCAATTCCTGGCTCTACTTGATAATGAAGGGTGCTACCAGGGTATTGTGGGCAGTGTTCCCAAGCATCCAGTCCGTCCGTCTTTTGCCTAGGACGGGACGGACGCCAAATTTGCGGCCCTTGGACGAGACGGACGCCAAATTGTACTCCGTCCTAACCCATGCCCGGGACGGATGGCCGGGCCCTACAGGTGTCTCAGTTGAACTGCTATTTTTAAATTTCCGAGCCGGGAGTCTGTGCTTGAAGAAACGAAACATCTTTATTACAACGCTATCATCATATTTGGGTATCAGGTATCAAATTTTCTCATGAATCAACCAAGCTGTGCACTCATATCCGATCCCAGTTCTGGGAACCCGGAACCTGCCCTAGTTCCCCGCCTAATATTACCGCTCTGTCCTCCAAATCTCCAAGCATATTTTCTTCTCTTATCAAATGTATGAAGCAATAGCTAAGCGGATAGAGCAATCACACATTATGAATACCGTAAAAATGCCTGTCGTTTGCTATCTCCGAATCTACTGCCTAGAAGCCTTCAAAAGGGTTAGTGCTTTCCTATGTGGGATAAGATCAGCCATCAGGACGTTATTAAATCTCACTAACCGACACATGCAATTCTATTAACCGGTCAAACTAAACCTATTAGATGCTGACGGAGATAGCGAATCGAAAGTATTTTTACGGTATTTTTATGAAATACCTGTAGGTGACTGCCGTCCTCACTCAGGACGGCAGGTGACGGCGGGTACCTACAGGTGACGACCGTCAATTCCAAAGACGGCCAGGCCCTACCGGAACTTGGCATCTACAGAAAGACTGCAGGGCCCGGCCGTCAACCTACAGTCCTGTAGTTAATATCGAGGACGGACGCCTTGCCCGGCCGTCCATACCAACCCCGCCCGGGACGGACGGGAGTATTGGACGCCAGGGCCCTGCAGTCCGGACGGGACGGTTGGGAACACTGCCCCACACCTCCAACTGTCAATCCCTCCTTGATAGTTGGCGCTGTCACTAGCTGTTAGAAGGCCGCCGTCTATAGGTTAATGGGCCCTTAGAAACCATCCTCTCTCACCGGTCCTCAGCCCAGCAATCCAACCCGCCCGCTTTGATTTCGTAGCGCCATTAAGTAGTAAATTACAATATTCTCACGGTTGGGGGCGTGGTGATCCTGTTAGTCATTAAAGTGTAATTGTGGGCAATTTCGCTGGGGGTTGGGGAACCTACTAGAATGGCAAACTATGGCATGGGGGAAACTTGAAGGGCTACCATGAAAATCGAAATATTGGAGAATGACCCTAGGACGTCCAGAACCTTCCCCCCCGGATTAGGCCAGAGAAAATACCGCGAGAAGACCCCCCTTCACTTGAGGCAGGGGATGGGAAAAACATACGAGACCTTACTAGAGGGGGGGGGGGGGGGGGGTAAATCCCATGTCCTAGCGGAGTTTTTGATCATTTTTTCTTTTAAGGTAAGAAGGAAATATTTACATAGGGTTAAGGTAAACGGGAATTATAACTCTCATCCCAACACAGATCCTGGCTGGTCTCCATTAAGGTTCGACCGGCGAGTGGGGGTGGGTATGGTTTTGGAAGTCCAGTTTTCTGCACCTGCAATGACGGATTATCCGGTGAGTCGAGCCTTGGGACAACTGTTGAATCAGGGTGAATGAACTAAGGGCAAAGGCTGAGGGGTATAAGGTGTTGAAAATCACCGGTGATCACTCCGTACGAAAGAACCTTTTCTTTATATCATACCGTTTCTATTGTGTCGCTCGTTAGTTAGTTTCGTGTGTCAGTAATTCTCAATCAAAGAGGAGGCATGGGGCTACCTGGTTTGTGTCACCTATATGAGGATTCGTATACATGGTCGGAAATGATCAGAAAGCAGAGCTGAGGAACAAGCAGAATACTGAGCTCAGAGAGGACCGGAGCTCCTTTGCTTATGTTCTCATGAATGATTTCCGCAGGATGGGAAGCTAGAGGTACTCTTTGTATTGTCTTCATAAACCCTCTCTTCCACCATAGCTAGATAGGATAAGCAAGCAAGACACGCATCCGACTAATATACACACGTTTCCCCCTTTACTTTGTTGCCCTTCTTCATCTAGACAGCCTATCCTTCCTCTGTCCAGATCTCATAACAACATAGGGGTGGTGGTAAGTAGTAACCGCGATTACAGCAGCAAACCGAAAAGTCTCGTATATGAGCCCTGTTCCGTCACCGGTTTACCCCACGCAGTGAATTGGCCTGCAATATCATGTGCTGTCCTACTAGGACACCTAAGCTCGATCCACCCATCCTCAGTAAGTATCACGCAGTTCAGGCCGACCCGCAATTTCGTGAATAACCGCCGGGAGGGCGAAAGGAGTAATAGGGAGACTACTCCATATCTATTCCGGGCAAGGGAGAGAAGAATAATTTAGGAAAAATGAAGAAATGGAAAATGTAGGGATTTACAAACAGGAAACAAGGATTAAGTTGAAATAATGCCAGATTGGTATGAGGGAGGAAGAAAACAAAAACAGAACTGAGATTGAACGTTCTTATTATAATTACAAGAATGGTATTTCCATCCGCACCTGAGAGCGAACTGTACCTTGGGGGGTAGAGAAAGGCGAAGGATGGAAGAGTAGCCGTGTCTATGATATTGTCGGGGGGGCTCCTGGGAGTGAAGTGGAAGCGATTTTTAGAGGGTGGGAGCAGCTGGCGGTATATATAGGCGTTTCTATGGGGAGGGAGAGAAAGGAGCGAATGGGGGGGGAGGGTGATGAGAAAGATTTTGTATTGACGGGGCTAAACAATGCTGAGGTTTGCAGATTTGCGAGCTTGTAGTAGCCTCACTATTGCCTTGTGCCCGCCCTTGGAAGCCATCGACAGCGGTGTCATACCCTTTTTGTTGGGGATGTCGGGGTCGACATCTTCCCGTTCTAGTAGAAGCTTCACTACGGCATCATTCCCAAGCGTGGTGGCCAACATGAGTGGTGTTTGGCCATCAGGGTTGAGCTTATTGGGGTCAACGTCCTCCCGCTGCAAAAGAAGTTTCACTACCTTGGAGCGCTGCTCCAAGGCAGCTAAACAGAGCGGCGTCCAGCCACCAGGGTCGGGCATATTGGGGGTGATGTCTTCCCGCTCTAAAAGTAGCTCCACTACCCTAGAATGTCCCTCAGAGGCAGCCCACATGAGTGGTGTCCGGCCAGCGGAACCGGGTATATTGGGGTTGACTTCTTTCCGTTCCAAAAGTATCGCCACTACCCTGGAATGTCCTTCGTAAGCGGCCCGTCCGAGCGGTGTCCAGCGATCAGCGCCGAGAAAATTGGGGTTGACATCTTCGCGCCCCACGAGCAGCTCCACTACCTTAGAACGTCCGTTCCGGCCAGCCCACATGAGCGGTGTGTGGCGAAGGCCGTCAGGCATATCAGGGCTAACGTTTTCCCTTTCTAACAGCAGCATCACCACGCTCTCATGCCCACTCCCCGCTGCCCACGAGAGCGGCGTTCGCGAAAAATCGTCGGGCAAATCGGGGTTGACCTCTTCCCTTCCCAACAACAGCCTCACCACTCCATCATGCCCGTTCCCAGCAGCCCACGAGAACGGTGTTCGACGACTGTGGTCAGGCATATCGGATTTGACCTCTTCCCATCCCAACAGAAGATTCACTACCACATCATGCCCGTTCCCGGCAGCCCACGAGAATGGCGTTCGATCACTGTTGTCGCGCATATCAGGTTTGACCTCTTGCCGCCCTAGTAATAGTCTCACTACTCCATCATGCCCCATCCCGGCAGCCCACGAGAGCGGTGTTCGGCCATCGTTGTCAGCCATATCGGGGCTAATATCTCCCAGACCCAGCAATAGTTTCACTACTTCACCATGTCCATATCTGGCAGCCAACGAGAGTGGCGTCTGACCGGCTTTATCGCGTGTGTTGGGGTTGATACCCTCCTGTCGCAGCAGCAGTCGCACTACTCCTACAGATCCGTCTTCCGCAGCCGAGAGGAGCGGCGTCCGGCCATTCTTGTCCATCCTATCAATCATGACATCTTCTCGTTCTAATAGTAGTTTCACTACTCCCGGGTGCCCTCTACTAGAGGCACATAACAGAGGCGTGCGGCCGTATCCGTCCGCCGCGTTGGCTTTGACATTTTTCCTTTCCAATAATAGCTGAACAACCCCTTCATGGCCCTCGGTAGAAGCCAACAGTATGGGTGTTTGACCGTATTTGTCAGGCTTATTGGGGTTGACGTGTCTCCTTCCTAGGACCATATTCATCACTCGGGGAGTCTTACCCCACCAACCATCGGGCTTGGTAGATTCCCGGCCAAGGAGTAGCCTCACAATCTCCTCATGTCCCTTCTCTGCACCCCACGATAGCGCTGTTCGGCGAAAGAACGTATCGGGCTTGTCGGGGTCAATGGTGTGTCGCTCTAACAGCAGCTCTGCTACCCCCTCCTGTCCACATATAGCAGTCCATATGAGCGGTGTAATACCTAGAAAATCCCTTTTGTTGAGATCGTAATTTAGCTGGCCCACGAGTGCAGTTGCGATCTCAACAATTCCGAAAACCGATGCGGAATGTAGTCCGGTAAACCCAACCAGGTTGCTGCTGATGGGGATATCGCCATTGTGTCGACTGGTCCTCGACACGATATTCTGCAAAAGTATCTTTGTAGATATATGGCTTTCAATTCGACCGAAAAGCTGGAGTGCAAGTGATATTACCTCCTTTGAAGCCCCTCGCTTGGCATGGACTCCCCAATATAGGGAAGAATATTTGAGGAAGGGAGTTGAGTGAGGCAGAGTAGAGAGTGTGGATGAGATGTCATTAATAACCGGAAAGTTAAGGTATGTCAGACATGTTTCCGCCATTATCGAGTGAGTCGGTCCAAAAAGGTCGGGGCAGGTACAAAGGTACTCCTGGAGGGTGTAGTGAATCAAACGGATAGTCGATGCCTCCCTATCAACGACGATAAGCCCCAAGCAACTACTTAACAGTGTCTCCACCGAAGGAACCCTTTCAGGATTGAGATCCCTAGACCCTATCTCGATTGCTAAGGCGTGGCAAAGCTCATCGAGCTGGAGCAGTCTCTCCGAATGCGAAATCCACATCAGTGCCGCCATCCCGAGCCTTGTTTTCCTCCTACCTTGCTCCTTTATCCGCGCAAGTGTGGCACCATAAACATCCTTCAAATCCAAGCCCTCGGTCATTGCCCTTAGCTTTTGCCGCCTGTCATAGGCCGTGGTTTCCCCAAGGATATCGTCCATGGTTAGGGAAATCAGTAAAAACCTATACATGTCTATGAGTGACGGACGCAAAACGCATTTTCTCCTATCGGCTCACTTACGTTTCGGGAATATTCTCGGTAATGCTCGTAATTATTTCATCCTCCAACCCACTCTCCATCGCGTCTAAAGATGTATCCTTACTCAATCTCATCCGGATATATCCCGTGATATCCTCATCGTTCGGTTTGATGGATAAAATTGCCAATTTTTCGCCGAGATACCTCGCAATCTCTCCTTGGATGTGTCGCCTTCCGGTTAGAAATATCCGTGTTCTTGGGGACTGTTCGAGGATTTGTCTTAATGAGCTTAAAACTTCAGGTCGATGCTTTTCCACACATTCGTCCAGTGCATCAACACATATAAATGTCGGCCGTAAAGACGTGACGGTCTGCAGCATCCCCAGAATTTCCGGTACCCGCAGTCCCCTTCCGCCAATCACCTTCTTGTAATCCTGAAAGGTCTCGTTTATTTCATCTGGGATCTTTTCCAATCCACCGACGATTTGCTTGAGTAGTGCGCCGAGAATGTTTGTCGGAGACTGCTCCTCCCGAGCCGCGAAATCAACGTAGAAACACGCAACAGCCGTATTCTGTTCTTTGGCCATATCGCATAATCTATCCACCACTAGTGAACTATTATCGCTGCTCATTAGCACAGCACCATTACCCTTACCCTTGTCCCTTGGGTGCTTCACTCACCTGAGGTAGGTCTTGCCGACAGCCGGGCCGCCGCACAGAACAACGCCGCATGCTCCGATCCCACCTCCTGAGAGCCATCGCACCACCTTTGAAATTCATCTGTTTGTAGCAGCCATTCCCCAACGTTGTCGGCCCGGCGCGTTCGAAGGTGTTGATGTCGGATGCGGGGCTCAAGTGGAGACAACCATGCGAGAATCTCGGACTTCTCGTCTATGACACCAATGTTCCACACGCAGTCATTATTAGAAACATGAGTGTTGAAAGAATGGATGTTATGTGAGTAGTGAGCGCTGCTAGAGGAGCTGGCATCACCACGATTGGTATTGGGATGTGACATTTTATCGCTGGTTATGTTGTAGGGTACGAATTGGTGAGTTGCTTTCGGTTGATGGGAATTGAGCAAGCTGATTGAAAAGTGGGGTCACTATGATCCCTACGCCTTGCGGATGATCACCTTGTGATACCCGAGTACTCGAGCACAAGCACCAATCCGCTTGTGCTTTGTGTAACCCATACTTTGCTGTTGATTAGGGCCGCATGTTTCCAAGATCTAAGATCGATAAGGCAAGCAGTCAGTTTATAATACATTCGCCGCCTCTTCCATTTTATAATACCACGTCGCTAAATCCTGAATAGCAGTATTTGTAGGAATATTGGGGGGAGGTCACTGGGTATGCCGTTGAAAAGCTTCCCAGAGCCTATAGAATGACACTGTTGTGGGTTGAAACCCCCGTAGAGCTATGGGAAATCTGCAGTCGTGTGGGAGGGCCAGAAATTGGCTGGGGTGCCTTCCCCCGTCGTTTTTCCATTCTGAGTGAGAATGGAAATCGCCTAGGCCCCGGGGGGGGGGGGGCTTTGAGATATTTCTATTAGGGGTAGATCGTGTATATCTCTCGGTATTTATTTTGGTTAGTTATTTCTTAGCCGGTTGGTTTGCTATTTTTGCCAGCGTCAAGTATCTATGTTCCTACTTCCCCCCCTGCGCAGTTCTAATGCTAATAGTATTCTAGTAGTAGTAACTTTAAATTTTGTAGTGAGTAATCACCGACTGCACACCTTGGCCTCTTTGCATCCGCGCTTGAAGTTTCTACTCACGGGCTTCGGCAGAGAGGTACCGGGGCGGAGAAATACCGGCTAAGTTAGTTTGTCTACTTCCAGAAACACAAGAGGTACGAGCCAACAATCGCCGCTATCAAGAAATCTCGCTTGAAAAGAGAAGCCACAGAAGCCACGATAAATCCGACTCTCCTAAGCTGATCGGCAAACCCGCCGCCCAAGGAGAACCCATAGAAAGAAGGAAATCCAAGCGAAGCGAAAGCCTAGCCTTGTCCGACTATCTAGGCATAGGTGATCCTCCTTTTAAGCCTTCTTGTCGCGTGCTCTCTCAAGTTTTTTTCCTCCGCCCGTGCCCGAAAGAAAAGCCGCTGCGGTTGTCGTCGTCCTGAAGAAAGAGGGAAAAGAAAGATCGCCTCTTATGGACTCTGCTCTCCCACCTATTATTAAACTAAGTATCAGCCACCCCTGTAATAAACGTGACACACCCCCGCCCCCCATTGAACACAAGCCCAGTGTACTGTATATTGTCGGGGGACAAAAATAACGGCGGTATCAACGGGCGAAAATCTTCGGCAATGACAACGGCCTCCCCCACCAACCCCACTATCATGAAAACCAAAACAAAATTAGAAAAATGTAAATACATAGT
>Ga0307517_10002441_pt1 | contig 29725 bp, 27 predicted proteins | sample 23_EM_MG_FD_194515 | JGI IMG/M metagenome (GOLD analysis project Ga0307517, IMG submission 194515) | Populus trichocarpa ectomycorrhiza microbial communities from riparian zone in the Pacific Northwest, United States - 23_EM | ecosystem: Host-associated > Plants > Roots > Unclassified | place... | reverse complement strand
CGAGAATCATGCCAGTCGAATGAGGAACGCACGGAGGGCGAGCATGGGGTACCCTGATCCAGTATCGCCAAGGAACTTTGGGGGGATTGCAAGAAAGGACGTCGGCATGGAATTAGCATACAGATAGCTGCAGGAAATGTTTGTCTGTTGCTCTAAAGTGCTGTGGTGTTGAATTGGTAGAGACACGGAAAGCAATCTAAAAGTATTGACTGATTCGAGAACGATGTCTAGCAGGATAAACTCTTCGAAGTATGACTCGTCTTGAGAGATGAGGATTGGTACAATGCGAGTCTGTGTGGGAGCGATTTTTGCTTCTCGAAATAAATCCAGGTGTATTCCCTACAGGAATGTAGCTAAGCAAGAGGAAAATAACTGGAATGAATGGTATACCACCCCCCGGTTTTGAGCTCTGACTTCGGTCACGGTCCACCAGCCTGATAGGCTCTGAATGGCGACACCGATGCAATGTCCGAAGGCATAGCCAGATACAAAATCACAAATGACATCCAGCAAAGGTTGACGTTGTATTGAAGAGGCGTCGGTCATCAATGATACATTTATGCTCAGCAGCTGGATTGGAATCTGGCTCTGGCGCACAAGTGGGTCTCCGAATAATCTGATCTGAGGTGAAGTTAGAATAATACGAAGGTCACAAGGCCAAGACTTGCCTCGTAATCTCCGCTTACGAAAAGGTCAAATTCAGTGGGCTCAGTGAAGGAGAGATCCGATGGTAAAGCCAACGCATGGGGTACAGCCCTTTCCATGTCATAAATGTTTCCGGCACACCACTCCGGGACAAAAGCAGAAATATCTGTATTACGAGGGCGAATTGTAAAGTAAGAACCTTGCTTCAGGTCCACAAGAAGCTGTGGAGGAGACGCCGAATTACGGGTTGGAATAGTCAGAGTAGTCCTGAGGATAGCGTGGTGTTGCAAGGCAGCCCACCCTTCTGTGCCCCGAAGGGTAGCCCAACTGAAACCGTCTTATCAAGAGGTCGAAGGATAGAGATTCAAACGTGCCGTATATCAGGGAAAAATAATTTAAGAGAACCATCCTGGGCCATAGTTGCCTTGGACCATCCGACTGTGCCACCATCTGCGTAGGATGACGGCCACCGACGGTTATAATCTATATGCTCTGACACTGGAGGGATTGAGAATTGATCTTGTGCAATCTAAAGGACAGCTTTACAATTGAGCGGAAATGCAGGAGAAAGGTAGTGCTGCTCGCGAGCATGGATTGGGAATGGCCCCAGAACCTATCGCCATTAAAAACATCAAAATATAGTACATTTTGCGGGCTTACATCCCACTCGTTGTCGAGATTTACGGTCTTGGTGGTTTCGGGCCGAGTCATCTTTTATCTTGAATTGGTTAATACGAAGGAGTATTTAGAAGAAACGATGGATGTAATGTTTTCATGATCATTGTCCACTGAACAGTCTGAACTCCAGTCACATCTGTCACGGTGCTCTGCGTCACGGGAGACCCCTTGACCATCAACTAAACACATCGTTATTACCCATTCATGTCCGGAAGACAAGGAGGAAAGCTAAAGCCGCTCAAGGTTACCTCTTGACGAGTATTAGTGGTATCTTGGACATTGATTTCAGAAATATAGGCTCCCAAGAAGGCGAAGGTCCAAGATATCTCGGAAGAGGACAAGGAAGTGGAAAAGGCGGCTAAGGTCCAACAAGCCAAAGAAAAAAAAGAGGCTGGTGAACTTTTGAAAAGAGGTAAGCATACTTTACAATCCGATAACTGACTTTTGCTGACTGCCATTCACAGCGAAAATTGGTGTGCTTGAGACTTAATCCCAAAAAAATTAAACGCTAATTCTATTCCACAGGTGGTCCTCTTGGAGCAGGACTCAAAAAGTAGGTTTTTTGAGCAGAAATATTACCCTGAAATTCATGGATTACAGATCGGGGAAGAAGTAGAAATACATAGTTTGCGCATGTTTGTGTTGAAACAAATCCATTTGCATTTGGCGTATTGCTGTCGTTTGAACCACCCGTCTTGTCAAGCGCTTTGAGCGTTTCTCCAAATGTTGGGCCCTCTGCAAAGTCTACAACCCAATAACCAGCAGCAGCAGGGGCAGCAACAGCAACCCCAGCCTCTCCAGCAGGGCCAGCTAGGTGCAGGGATCCCACCTCCACCTCCGTTGAATGGCCAAGACTACACGCTCTCCAGCGTTCTTCACTATCTCCAAACCGAATGGAGGCGCTATGAACGCGATAGAAACGAATGGGAGATCGAACGTGCTGAAATGAGGGTGCGCTGCTCTCTTCATTCACCATTTAAATTCTGCTGATTCGCTCTTCGTAGGCACGTATTGCTCTCTTGGAGGGCGAACGCAGGTCGTTCGAGAATGTAAAATTAGATTTGATGAGGCGTATAAAGATGTTGGAATATGCCTTGCGCATGGAAAGGTGTGTCGCGAGTCCTAGTTTGTGCAACTCGGGAACTGACGTCTCCAAGATCCAAGCAGCTCACACAGCCAGCGTCTTCTCATGCAACCAAACTCTCCACCATTCAGGCCAGTGTTGGTTCGTCTCAAAAGGAAGATTCGCAAAGTCAAAAGGAGGAGAGTGGCGGTAGCTCGCCTCGGAGTGAAGGTGCGCATGCCCAATGCAAGGCAATCCGTCGTCTTCTAATCTACCCCATTCTTCCAAGATTTACCGCTTCCTGACGGCAGACTTCCAAACGGTTCATCGTTGCATGGTCCTTCAGGAAGGCCAAATTCATGGAGTACCGGTCACTGGTCGAGCCTCATTGGGGGTGGAGCAATCCCTAATCTCGGAAAACCACCCCTGGGACGGGACCCAAAAAGTAGGGCTCGAAGTAGAGACTACTTAAAACAGTGCGTGACCTTAGTGTGAATCGTATCTTGGTATTCATCGTTTCTCCGTAGATGCTTACAGGAAATCACCTATCTCACATCACCTCAAGCCATGAACCCTCTTCCAAATCGACCGTTGATGAACAACCCCACTGCACCTGCGCCTTTGTCTCTCCCGAATGTGCCATCCTTCGATCAGATAGCATACAACGGTCGACCACGAAAGGTACTGCCAGATGCAGGAAAGGAATTTCCTGTCTTGAATGGTATGCACTCGGGTCCCTCCTCAACACCTCCTTCAGGGTCAGCTAGCACCCTTGGTCAACTACCCTCCATGGAACGCAGCCACATTAACTCAGGCATCGGACAACAGCCATCTACTCATCAACTACCATCACAAACTCCAGGACAAACACACCCACCACCCAATCCTATTGGTCAGTCTGATAAGGATCGTGACTCTGAAGCAGAAAGTCGTCAAGTGACTGCCATTTTCGGACCAGAAGATATTGGAGAATGGAAGGAAAAACCGAGATTCACCCTCGAACCTCCCGAAAAATCAAGACTCGTAAGGGACTTTCAACCAGTGATACTCGCGGACTCTGGAGGTTGGGATGGCCGAGATGATGATGAACCTAAGGAAGATGAAGGCGAGGTAGAAGATGATGAAGCAACTTTGGTAGGAGACGGGAGCACAAAAATCTGGAAAGCCAAAAGGACGTTGAGAAAGTCGGTTTATTTGTGAAAATATTGGTTTCAACGTAATTCATTGACATGGCCATGCAGTCATCTAGATGCTGTCCGGGCACTTGCATTTCATCCCACTGAACTTTGTTTAGCTACAGGTGGCGATGATTGTACAGTCAAGATTTGGCGCATGGATGTTGCGAGTTTAGCTTCTTCCATGTAAGCGTCTCGTGTTCTTTGCTTGCTGATGCCTGGCTTATCAAAATGTTTGGATCAAGTGCCCGTGCCACGACCGAGGTGGAGCCACAACTAACACTGCGTGGCCACTCTGCCGCAATTACGCGGCTGATATATTCCCCTTCCAAGCAACTCCTATACTCCGCTTCCCTCGACTCTTCTATCCGCATCTGGGCACTTCCCGTATTATCACATACGACTTATGCACCGTATGATGAGACACGGTCGCGTGGGGAACTGGTCGGCCATACAGACGCTGTTTGGGACCTTGCTCTCGTTAGAGATGAAGGCACGCTCATTAGTTGTGGCGCAGAAGGTTCTGTCAAGGTTTGGGATGTCAGTGGACCATCAGGAGGCGGATCTTTGAAGCTAACATGGGGTTGGTATGGTGTGGAAAATCCTGATGATGCGCATGATAATCCGGATACCCCTGGTGCGACTGCTGTTGAAGCAATTAAGACAGACCTTAAAAAGGTCGCAGTCGCGTACCAGAGCGCCGTTGTTAAAATCTTTGATATTGAATCTGGTAAAGAACTCATGCGGCTGGAGAGTGATATGAGTTATGGTTCGTTGTCCCTTTTTTCCTTCTCGTTTTATGACAATACGTGACTTCTCTTCATTAGACGGCACCAGCAACACACAAATCAACCGCATTGTTTCTCACCCAACAATGTCCCTCCTCGTTACGGCCCACGAGGATAAATACATACGCATTTTCGATCTCATGACAGGTCAGTTGTATTTTTCTTCCAGACATGCGACTCACCTTGCAATCGATAGGCCAATGTACGCATTCAATGTTGGCTCATCTGGATGGTGTAACATCTCTGTCAATCGATGCATCTGGGTTTTCGCTAGTGTCTGGTAGTCACGACTGCTCAGTACGGTTCTGGGACCTCATGGGTTCACGATCGTGTGTTCAGGAATTGACAACTCACCGCGAGAAAGCAAGAGAGGGCGTTCTGGATGTCGAATTCCATCCATCCTTACCCATCATGGCCAGCGGAGGCGCAGATGGAGTTGTGAAACTATATGCTTCATCATAGTTGTCGTCGTTCAATTTCCCTGTTCTGTATTATTGGGCATGATCGCTAGATAATTCTCATACCGTAATTCTACTTACCAATTTACGTGTTCACCCTATTATCTCGAGCTCTGAGTAGACTTTATGGCTGTGGCGTCCCTTTATCTGGCCGATATGTGCTGATAATTCACCCATGATACACAATACACTGATAACCACCAAAAATAAAGAACTAGGGCTACATCGAATCGGGGTAGATATACATGCTAACAGCGTGAATTTCGTGATACTATCCGTAATGCTCATCGCAACGGGAAACAAAGAGTTAAATTTCTAAACGCAGATCATCAGAATGTCGTCGGAATGTCACAGAGTCTTCCTCACCTAAATGCATGCCTTGTGAAGCAAGCAACACTTCCACGCCGAGTCCCTTCTCCTTTACCACCTGAATGCATTGGTCGAAAATGATATCTCGGGCAGGCGGACTTGTGTCTCTGTCCTTGCAATGAATTATGTATACACGGACACCAGCCAACGCTTGATGCAAGTCCTGATGGGTGGGCGTCACAGAGTTCCGGCGTTGTCTCTTCCTGGCCGGACTTTCTAAACGACGAATAGCCATGCGGTGCTTGACAACTTCACCCGCTAATACAGCCAGCTCATTCCCCAAGTGCTCGGGCGTCAAATGCCCAAATAAAAGATCGTCTTTCCGTCCTGACGGCCAAGAACATTCAATGAAGATACAAGAAAGTGTATTGGGTATCTTTGGAGCTGCCGCTCGCCAGACATTAATCGTCCGAGGCGTTTCGGCCAGCGAATCAGGCTCGACGTCGCCGAAAAATAGGAATTCACGTTGCGAGGGATCGTGGCGGATGAAGAATGCCGAAGAAGTGTGTTGCCCAAGACTGTTTCGACCGTGGTTCAGTGGAAAAGATTGCACTGAGACCTCAGGAAATATGGTTTTGTATTTTCCATTAGGCACTAGCCTGGAGTGGAACATTATGTTCACTCGATGACTAAAAGGAACGCAAGATGACTCACGTCGAATACAAGAGTTTTGCATTGTCGTCTTCTTCATGCCAAGAAGCTAGCTTGGGCCAAATTCGGTCTGAGAAGACAAGTTCAAGGTCGCTCAGAGTATGCTTGAGGCCATAAACTCGCTTTCTAGGCCCTCGTAGGGAACCAGCAGAAAGAACAAGGCTGTTTATGTGATCGAGATGGCCATGACTAAGTAGGAAGCATCTAATGAAGTTTGATGAATCAAATACATTCAGCAAGGTTAATAAAGGATGATGACGGACCTTACGAAGGAATAAATATCAGAAGAAGAGTAGTTCTTTTTTCCATTTTCAGCCTGGGGGTCGTTCTCAGCTGAAGGGAAAAGAGCAGGATCACTGCGAAGTAATTGTCCAAGTGTTCCCTGGCCAGATCCTTTTAAAATATATCAAGTTATTAGTTAGCATGCTTGTCTACTCCAAGGCCACTGACCTGCTTCAACGGCCAATATTCCATCTGCCCAAGCCGTACAGTGTGGTTTGACGAGATAACTAGCAGACGGCGTGAGACTTGAGTAGACATCATATAAATATGGCAGGGACATACGCAGACAGATTTGTCTCGTCTGGACCACCTCCAGCGCCGACAACGAACAAGTCGAAGGCTGGTGGCATACAGAGCTGCTGGGATGTTGGTACAAGGGTCAATACACCAAAAAGGTAACAATGATGATCAGGTAAGTATATAAATATTTACGTAATTACAGTTACACTGCTTCTCTTCAGCCATGTCTGTGGAGTCGAAAAACCTAGTGCTTTTCGAGAAAATGGCAAAGAAGATGATAGACGGAGACTTTGAAAATTTTCGCGAAGCTGCGAGCTTACTGACTACATGGCTCAGCAAAAGACAGGCCTATTATCCAGGGGCACTACTGCAGGTTTGACCTCTGATTTCTCCAGGGCGGCACACACTAATGGGGATTCGGGAGAAAGATAGTTCGGTTGCTGTTCGTAAGGATGCCCACAAATGATGTCGGAATAACGAGATCTGACTTTCATATATTGGTAGATTGCCCAGCTCAGGGTACGCAAAGAAGTCAGGTTTAACCATGATCTTCCATTGCTGTTCAACGCCCAACAATACAGCGACAATCCATTCGCAGTAGCATACATCAATCTCGTCAATGCTATCCTCCCTTTCCAGGATGTGTTTTTAGAGGCGGACAAAGGACTCAGAGGTGTTTCTTTACCTAGTTAATCCAAACTAAACATCCTGACCGGCATACAGAGGGCTACCAGCAGCTTATGGCATCAGTTTCAGTTTCAGATCTTCCCGCACAAGGGACTCCGCAGACCCTGTGTGTCCTTAATGTGTGTATAATTTGTGTTTGAATTTAGCTTTCATTCAGATCTCCAACTCCGCGTCCGACCGATTCAGTAGAGCCCACCAGCAGGTCGGTTGTGCCCCCAACACCAGAAACAAATCCTAGTAGTAAATTTCTTTGCTATTTCTTCCCGAGTATTGTTGTTCATCAATTTCGAAAAGGTCAGGTTCCCTCCGAGACTGGACCTGATCCAGTACTAGTGTCCCAAAGTTCCACCTCGGGGTCGGTATCTGCTGAAATAAGCCCCCCTCCAAACTTATCGATTCTCCAACAAATCGAGGCCTCAAGGAGCTCACCCTCTCCCGAGCTAAAAGAGATTCCCCTTTCCGCTGCCTTGCCTCAGCCACCCGAGAGCACTACTTTGGATAACGACTCCCCGGACACTGCTCCCCCAGCGAACTATGACGATGCGGAAAAGCAAGCGCATATGCCTCGTAAGCATCCTGTCTTTTCAATAATCCTTTTGCTGGATATATGGTATGCAGAGCAACAGCAAGAATCTAATGAGAGTATTAATCAGGCTCAGGGGATCCTGAGGAGTCCACTCTCCGGCGATCCTGGTGCTACCCTTCCCGATATTCCCACCCATTCACTACAGGGATTTGACAACGAAATTTTGACAGATAAATCCGCGGTGGGTCTTGATATATTTTTCTTGTCAATTTGCTAAGTCTAGGAGGCCCCGGAGGTCACCGTAGACGTCACTCCAGCTCCAGAAACCTCAAGTTCTGAACAGAGTCCACCACTGAAATCTGCCGAGATGGTGAATCAGATGGAAATTGATCCTGTGGAGAACCAAAGGCCAACCGTTCAAGATCTCCCTCATTCGACAAACAATACACTTGCAAGTATGGAGGTTAATAGTGACGTTCATGATGTGCGAAACGAAGGTACCCTGAATTTTTTGACTGGCATCAGCTTTGTTGAATAATTTTATCAAAGCACTATGCGACGGCGAATCAGATGCAATGGGAGTCGATAAATCGGGGTCAGGCAGATCCATTGTTCCACCAAACCCGATATTGGAGCTGCAGGTGAATGATGTTGCTGACTCTCATGCCCTTAGCGAATCGATGAATTCAACGAAGACAGGTTTCCCTCCTACGGGTGTGGAAATGGGTATATTCTTTCTTGATGATTCGGAATCTTTCTGAAGTCAACCCTTGAGGTGTCATCGCTCGTCAGCAAGGTTTAAAAAATAGCTTCCGAATATTAATCGACTTCGATATAACTAACAGCCAATTTGAATTGATCAAGAGGTGGTCAACACGCTTTGGAGAGTAGGTCCTTCAATTTGTAATTATCAAGCAAAGCTCTTTTTAATCCCCGTTTGGTCAGCATTGCAGAGCCTGAGTCCAGTATTTGCATGACCCTCGGTTGCTATCTGCTGGTGGACTTGAAGGAGCAGTTCGACACGGGACGCTTCTCCACTTTCGAGCAGCAGCTTTCTTGCACACCATGCAAGTGGCCCCAACAACGTGGTAATCTAAGTCTCAAAATAATATCCGCCGAATCGAAGGAAGAAAACCTACCTTTATCCCCACCTTTCCAGGTAAAATACTTCAGTTTCTTCTCCTCAAACTAAATCGGGTTAACGACCTATTGCTGTTAGGTTACACCCAACAATATGCTCGACATCTCTGACCTCGTTGCGGAAGGTAGAAATAGACTCCAACTTCTTCAAACAACCGACCTTCGTCATTTCTTGTTCGTTCTTCATGCACACCACCCCACTCGTCAGCAGTTGGAAGAAGTCCAGGACTACATTCATAAGAGGAAAGAATGGCAACGGTTCTTACAGAATATTACTACCCCATTTGCATATGATTCTTTCACGACTCTCTTACGCAGCCAAACGTCTACAGCATAACTGGGATAGTATTAGAGAAGACTCTCATCACGCGCTCGCCACACGACTGTAACATATTATCTTGACTGTACATAGCACGTAAACGATAGTTTTACGGAAATAAATGGTTTCCGTCCTCAAGTGTCTCGCAGGGAAAAAAGGAATGGAATGTGGAGCCACGATCACCCACACAGTTGTTAAAAAGGAATAATCCGCTATCGGGCTCCCAGAAGATTGTTCAGGGCTCTGGGAACATTGTAATCATATTTCTCAAGTGACGCAACAGCTTGATCACGATCAAACCCCATTGCCATCAGCTGCTTAACGGGTTCGACATCATCCTCGCCGACCCGTTGTCGTTGGGATTCTCTGTTTAGGGATTCAGGAAGTGGTGGTGTAGAAACTGGCATTGGCGCTGGCTGCTTCTTCTTCCGAAAAGGGAGCTTAATCTAATAAAAATATGAATTCGAGTCCTTGAAAGACCAGTCGAGTGCTTACACTTAGTCTATGCCGATGAGGCTCCTTGACTTTTTCGAAGGTGTCTTTGTTTGGTGTGGTAACTCGGGGTTTGGGAGAGCCAACAGGCGGGGCTTTTTCTTTTTCGGTCGAAGTTATAGAAGTAATTGGCGAAACTGGTTGAGAAGGAAATGCGCCTGGCATGGAGTCCTCATTCGAGGGAACAGGTGACGCAGCAGAAGCAGCAGTGGTGGACACAACTGATGGAGCCTCGGTATCACTGGATTTATTCCTCGTAGTTGACGGTCCTGCCTCAAGATTATCAAAAATATCATTGAATGTCGCATCAAATTGCCCCAGAGGTAGAGAAGGGGGATCAGCGCTACCGGCAGCAGGAGCAGTCACATTGGACGTCGAAAATAAATTGTCAAATGTCGCTGCTTGTTGTTGGGTTTGGGTCGTGCCCACTGGGATCGTTGGGAAATCTACTTTGGCAGCGTCGAAGTCAAAATTGTCCCCAAAGGAGTCGGAGAAAAAATCGGTTGGACCTGAAGAGGTTACTGGAGGAAAACTGTTAAGGGTTTTATCGAACTCATCAACACCCGCAACGCGGGGTGTGTCCTCCGCCGGTTTCGCGTCAATTGATGTTTTTGGTTTATCGGATGAAGGGACGAACGCATCAAATAACGACTTTTCCTCAGCAGGGACCTGGGGCTGAGGTTGAGGTGCACTAGTTTCGAAAATTTCATCGAATAAATCAGCACCGGAAAGGGCACCCGGTTGAGGAGATGTGGAGCCCTTGAGGGCTGGTGTAACAGATCCCACATCAGGATGGGGCGATGAAACAGGGTCGGTATTCCCATTCGTATTCCCATTTAACAATGGTTTAGCAGGTGCACCTTTATCTTCCATCTCGCTTTCATAATCCGAATCCGATTCTTCACCACCAAGCTCGTCAAGGCGACTGTTGAGGTCAGTCTCATCGCTGATCGAGTTCGGTAAGATTGGGGGAGGGGAAGACGCTTCTGGGACAGATGTGAAAGGAGTCGACACGCCTTCCAACGCGGGGAACTTAACGGCAGCAGAAGAGGTTGAATCAGAGGTAGCCATCCGAATGGCACTCGTAGGTGGAGTGACGAAGTCCTCATTAGGAGTAAGAGTTCTTTCTTGTGCATCACCGATCTGCAAGGGGGTGAGATCAACACCAGTGCTACTAGAATGGGCCGGGGGTTGCAATTGCTCGGTAATAGTACTTGACTTTCTTTCTGCGTTGAGAGTGGCAGGAGTAGCCAAAGGAGGGGAAATTCTTCCATTAGAAGGATCTGAATGGGAAGGCGAGGGAGACGACACGAGCCCAAGGAAAGGTGATTGAGATCTTGGCGTCGGCGGCGTAGTAGTCTTGGCCAATCTTTCAAATGGATTGTTGCTCGACTTGACAGACTGGGAGAGATCAGGTGAAACTGGAAGAGGCTGAGCCGCAGCGAATACTAAAGACTCTGAAGAACCCATTGTGGGTTTCGGCGCAGGAGACGAATCAACAGAAGCAACTTCTGCATCGAGTGCGTTCTTCTCTTCATTCAGTATCGTGATCTCAGCAACAGCTTCTTCATGCTCCTTCTCGGCTTTCGCCTTCTCCATTTCCTTGGAGGTCAACTGTTTACGAGCGATGGCCAACAATCCCCTTTGCTGCTTTGCCTCCTTTTTGAGTTTCTCCACATCCGCTTTCAAGGCATCTGCCTGCTGCCCGGTTTCTACCATCCGCCTATGTAAGTCCCGTGCTTCCTCCTTGTCACGAAGGAAAACCCCTTCAATTTCAGCCTTTTCAACACGAATAGCACTCAAATCACTCTCGGCGCGGATCAGCTCTTCACGCGTCTTCCGGATCTCTGAAAGTTGGGCAGATCTTCGGTCCTTCAAAGTAGACAGTAGCGACATTTCGGTCTCGTAAGAGGCCTTTGCTGAGGAAAGTTGAGTCTGTAAAGTCGACAATTGTACCGCTTGATCCGCCAGGGTTTGTTCCAAAGTTTGGCGCTCCAATTTTGCAGCTGACACAGACTTCTCAGTTGAACTCAGTTGGTTTCGGACGTTTCCAATTTCGGCTGATTGGTCGTGAAGAGGAGATATGTCATCGTTGAAAAAGTCGTGATTCGCTGCTGGACGAGTTAAAGATTGATCACAGGACAAAATCTGACTGTTAAGCTTACAGGTTTGAGTTGGCACCGAAAATGGATCGTTGTCTGGCACTTGTGGTACCGCGTGTCTTGAAGTAGACGACATGGGCCCAGTGGTTTGCGGCTTTAACATAGACTGCGAGTGAGTAGCGCTTGGGGGTGGTGTATCCTCCAACTCCAGAAGATTAACAACCGGCTCGGCGTGCGTCTGAACACTCGCCGGAGAAAAGGGTGATTGTTCGAGCATTGACGCACGGAGTGAAGGCGGAATCAACGACGGAGGCAGGGAATAGGGCACATCATGCCCAGCCAACTTTCTCTGGATGAGATACATGGCAATCGCAAATCCGTCTCTCGTCAGACGACCGTCGTCGTGGATATCAGCTAGGTCCCTTCATATGTCTATTAGAGTAAGAATGGCTGGAACCGGCAGTACCCTACCAAATTTGGGCAAGAACCTCCCCAGAAAGTTGAGACTTGAGCATGAACGGTACAGCTGCGTCTCCTTCAATATAACCCCTATTAAGTGTATCGAGAGTTTCAAAAAACCGATCAGCCGACGCTTTCTCTGTTGGTGTTACGTCCCAATCGGAAGCAGAAAGTCCATTCGGCTGATGCGGGAAAATTCCGCTAGGACGAGCCGGAAGTGCGGGTGCGTGTTTCGGGGTTGTTGGATTAAATCCAGGTACGAAGCTGCTGCGAACGGGACTGAAGGATCCACTCGGGATGTTCGAATGGGGCTGAACGGACACGGCTGGGGATGTGACGCCGGCAGCTTGCTGGTATAGACCAGGAGGGAGGGTAGTTGGGATGAATGATATTGAACAGCCCATCACTCCCTGGATGAGGTACATCCCGATAGTAAAATCAATAACGTCGAGATATCCTCTGTCTTGGGTATCTGCAAGGTTCCTGTGCAATTCAGCTGAGTGTAAGCAGGCAGAACGAGAGCAATAATTAGGCAAACCATATAAGCATAAGTTGTTCGTTTGAGAGTTTAGACTTGAGGAAAAGGTCTCGTGCTTTATCCCCTGCATGGACCTCGTTTCAATTGAGAGTCAAAGGATACGGACGTTGACTAACCACTGAGTGCGCCATTTACGGCGCCTGCTTTCAAGAACAGATTTTGGAACTTTGATCTATCCTGAGGCGTCAATGGAGGAAATGCAGCAGGAGGTGGTGACCGTGGCAAGGACATGCCAGTATTTTGGGAACCAACATTGATACCCTCAATAACGGCCAAAGGACCAGCTATTACAGGATAAGTATAAAATATGGAAGACAGAGATTAGCTCTCACGTGTGGTAAGCAGACTCCTTGTAATCTTCTCTCCCTTCTGAGCCCAACCAATTAAACGAATAACAACAGCTACATCCTTCCTTGACAGCTTCCCGGTCTTAGTTTCGTCTGCAATGCTAAATATCTCGCCAATCGTAACGGGTGAGGTTTTGGCTCCGCTGCATAGCCGGACAGCAACATCGGTGGTGATGAAGCCTTGGTTGTGTGGGTCAGCCTTGAAGAAGAGTTGGGAGACGAGTGTGAGTTCGGCGGGTGTAGGTGAAAATGAAGAAGACATGACGGTGTTGAAAAGTGGTTTGTCGTCGCCGTCCTCGTCGTCCTCGTCGCCAGTGTCTGGGTCGGCAATGTAAAGAGAAACGTTTGAAAGAGGACACTGCTAATTTCACACGGCCATCATGTGACCTTAGCCGCGCTGAAGCGTGTTCAACTTTTTTTGCACCATTACTTTACGTCGTCTTCTTTCTTGTTCTTGAACTTGTATCTTTGTCTTTCTCTTAACGACCCAGTATATTCTGTATTATGGAACAAGTTACCTCGTCTCTGGTCCCTCCTCGTGCTACTCCCGCTGCAACTCCTAAGTCCAATGTCGCATGCTCAAACCAACAGAGTGCTGGAAGTGTGGCGAAGCGGTGAGATTTATGTCCGATATGCTGTTTTCTTCAACGTTGTCATATGTGTCTTAGGTTGAGTAGTGAACTAATGACTCTTATGGTGAGGAAATTGCAGCCCTGATTCTCTTTGATGCCTCACACTCTTTCCCGATAGATGTCTTCATCCCCGGGCATTGTGAGATTTCATCGGTGATATCCATGCCGCTCATCTATCTAATGCTAGACATCTTTCTCTCATTTAGTCTGCATTCCCCAAACATGACGGGAATCTCTTCGAATGGGCAGGAACAATCGAAGGACCCGCAGAAACGGTGAGCTAATATCAAAATAGCTGATCACGATCTTACATTGTCAACAGGTTTACGCGGGACTTACCTTCAAGATTTCCATATCCTTTCCTCCTAATTATCCGTATGTAGCACCTACGATCAAGTTCGACACACCGTGCTACCATCCAAACGTGGACATCTCGGGAGGCGCGATCTGCTTGGATATCCTTCAAGTTAGTCGATGGTCACTCATACTCAGGGCAATTAAAGAAGCTGATGATCTATTCTAGGACAAGTGGTCTGCAGTGTACAGCGTGCAAACCATTCTTCTCTCATTGCAGTCCCTGCTTGGAGGTATGTTCTTCGGAGATCGTGATAACAGAGGCTAAATCTGAGACTGTAGAGCCGAATAACGCGTCGCCATTGAACGCGGATGCTGCAGGAATATGGAGTAATCCCACGAGTAAACTGCTTGATTTTTTGATACTCTAGGGTCTAACGAACGTTGATGACAGCATTCAAAACACAGCTGATGAAACACTATCGCCCGATCAATGATTCAGCATAGAACGTATTCTGAGAAGTGTAATTAAGGTAGTAGTAGTAAATGGTACATGTCGATTATGAATCCAATCATTGGGCATATGATTGTGCGTCAGAACCGAATGCCGATCCCTGGACAATAGTAGATATTCACCAAGACAAACAGCCTAGCAACTCTGAAAGTTCTGAATAGAAGAAATAAATACCTGAGATGCAGAGGAACTAGATGTGACAGTGTGACATAGTTTGATTTCCTACTTTCTTGTTGTCGTTTACATTTTGCATTTGTTCAACGATGTCGTCCTCTCCGCCTGACATTTCGACGCTCTCCCTCCATCCCCAGCAACGTCTTCATGATGCTTATGATTATGACAGACCACAATTCCCTTTTGCGACTACCCAGGGGTACATCCCCCCATTGCAATCCGCTCTCAAATCAAAGCCTGCCCGCAGTGGCCTTCCATCCGTCGGTTTTCTCTTTTTTCTCCCCTTTTTTCACGATACTCAGATATTGGTGCAGCAATGGATGGAGGGAAACTCGTCAGAAGGGAGATCTCTTTCTCCCCACAATAATTCTGATTTTTCTTCCGCTGGCGGTTCTCCCCCTCTTTTGCATGTCAATCCTCCCATCGGGTCTCCTCAAACCCCTGGTGGTGTCTCTCCACAGCAAGCAGACGACGAAATAATCCCAACCGCCATTGTCATTAAGAATATACCGTTCAACGTAAAACGTGAGACGCTTCTCGATATAATAGTATGTCGTCTTGTTCTTCTTCTTCGGGTCATTTCCTTACCTTTTCCTTCCCAAGGCATCGTTATCCATCCCAACCCCTTATGCTTTTAATTACCACCTCGACCAACAGGGTTCCTTCCGTGGCTTAGCCTTCGCTAACTTCCGTCAGGCCAGTGATGCCGATGCAGTCGTAGCTGCCCTGAACGGCTTCGACGTTCAGGGTCGCAAGCTACGAGTAGAATACAAAAAAGTCTTGCAGGCAGGTGAAAAAGAACGCATCGAGAGAGAAAAGGCTCTTCGTAGAATGCGTTCAATGCAATTGGAAAAGGAACAGCAGCATGCTGTAACTCAACTATACGAAGATTATGGGACGGTTCTTTCGTCGGCTTTCAGTCCTCAACGGTCCTTTTCGTCTTCGTCTTACCAGCAGCCGCAGCCGCAGCACTACTCCCCTCCAGGTTTGGCTGCTATGCCCACCCCTAACTACTCTATTCCGCTTGCGACTACTGTCTCTCCTCCACAGGCCCCGGGCACTCCCAGTATTTCCGAGAAATCCGTTTCGAACTCTAACGAGTTAGATCTGAATGATCCCTCCACCCTGGAAATCTATTCTAGGATTTTGCTGTTCAAGGACGACAAAATGCGGGACGAACTCGCATTTTCTCGGACATTGACTGCCAAACAAAGAAGGGTCGTACATCTCATTGCACAGAAGCTGGGTGTATATCATTACTCAGTCGGAGAAGGTGAAGATCGGTATGCAGTCGTCACCAAAATTGATCCACAAAGGGTGATCTCCTATTTGTTTATTTTCGAACAACCAATTGCTGACTCAACTCACCCCTCCCCCAAATGCAGCCACAACCTCAACCCCAACGACAGCCCCACACCCTTTCTCGAGCCCCCTCGGCCTATCTCTCTCCCATCAGCCCGACCACGGCTAGCACCCTACGCGTCAAGAAATCCATGCCCGACTTGAAAACGCTTCATCAACAAGCACCTCGACTGACGAGCCGTGCTTCCAATGGCAATATCAGAGAAGGGTATGCAACCATAGCTTCGTCTTCGCGCCGAGTCTCCGCTGGCTTCGGATCCCTCTTCTCAAATGGAAGTCCCTTTGGTGGAGGTTCTATCCCTCCGGTGCCGAGCTTACCGAGTCTTGGTTCGATTGCCCTCAACGGTACCACCGGGACCGAGAGCGTGAGTGGCGTTGTCCGCCAACCTCGTGGGCCAGGTATCGCGGGGTTCAATAGGCGCGATAGTAGAGTCACCGCAAGTGAAAGCCAAGCCAGAGGTGGGCTCGACGCTCGAACTTACGAACCACTGGAAATCTGATGAGCAACCTTGCCAGTTCGTACAGCCAGTCTTACTTGTGACGACGGTCGAAGTGGTAACGGCATCTGAACACCATCCATTGATCCTCCTCTTCCCCATTTCCTCGGGGTTTAATTTTTGTGTTTCTTGCTCTGTCATTCACGACCGTTCTTAAAAAATATTGCTGTGTATTCCGATCTCTCGTTCCTTTCGCACTACTCTCGTTACCCGTCTCGTCTGTCTTCACTACTGAACAGAAAAGGCAACATAGGAAATCTCCCTCATATACATTTGCCTTGCCTCACTACCATACTTTCAGTACGTTTTTGTTAAGTCTTTTATCCTCTACCTAGCCGACGTACTTCCTTTCTTCGCACAAGAGTTACTACCAGGCTGCATATTATTCGCTCACTGCTGATACGCTTTGTCACTGGTAGTTTCTCTTTTTGTGTGTGATGTCTGGTCTTTGTTAACACATTTTTTGTTGAAACCTGGTTAGATTCACATCTGTCTCGCTCACATATATATACATCACGTTCTTGTAAATAAAACCTTTCTCTTGTTTCAGTTAGCTTCGTGGAGTGCCTATTGTATTCAGTTACCAAATTGTAACTCCGTTTTGCAGTTATCATCAATGGAATTCAGACAGTCTCGGACGCTGCAAACCCACCAAAGAAAGTCGGCTTTCAGATGATATTTGGGCTAGTCAAGAGTTAACCAAAATGTACAAAGAGGAGTCATTACACTACTGTCCACAAGGAATCCTTCACACTGAACGTGACAAACTTCAAGATTTTTTGATTTGAAAAAAATCAAAAGAGGAGAGCGACTTTCCGGGAGATTTGCGAGAGTAAGTCCCAGTTGGCGTGACCGTTGAGTTTTTCGCGATGCTCTTCTTGACAATAGTGTGAGTCTAGGAAAATAAAGATGTTCAGGAAAAGTCTTAATAGAGTGACGGGACACACCTGGAAAGGACTTATATCTTGTTTCCTGATTTGTGGGGCCCCATAGGTGTGCGATGATCCTGATCGACGGGAATTGAATTCTTCGAACTTTTGTGGAAGAAGGCGTGGTTCATCAACCTATCTTAATACTCAATATGATTATAAGCGCAGTGAGCCATCGGAGGTGTTACCCTTTGAACTTTCCCCTTCGCCAGCGCGATACTTGGTGACAAAGTCCATGTTTGAACATTTTCCGTCGCCTTCTTGCTTGAGGAATAAACATCATCCATAACGACGGTGTTCACTTGGATACCCCTCGATTTGATGAACCCCTGGAGATTGCTTACTACGGACTTGATGGGCTTGTCGTTGTTATAAACGTCGTCCACGATGAGCTGTTCAAATTCGCTGACGAGTTTTTCGGTTTCGATCGTTTCCAAAGCGGTGCCGATGATGAAATCACCAAGCTTATCAGCCATAAGAAGGGGAAACATGCGGCCGCTCGTTATTGAACAAAGCGCATTGTAGAAATCCACTGCGTTCTGTCCAGGTATCCGTGAGTATAGCACAAGAGCATTTGATTAGAGACTCGGACCTTCCATTGGCTGAGAGATGGTTCGCATGCAATAACAAACTAGAATTCCGCAAGAATCAGAAATTATGCTCCCAGTGGATGAATTTTCGAATCACCAGAGTTATTCCGTGCTCAGCCATCTGACGTGCGATTTCAAGGGGGTCGTTTTCTGTGGTAACACATTTATAAGTGATAAGGGACGACAAACTGAAAGGCTCACGATCAGGAGATTCTGAGAACCCATCTCCACTCTCTCCCAGTCCGTGCGGGGGTGAATCCGTGATCAAGATAACCATCTTGATCGCATTCTCAGCCCAATCCATTTGGAGAGCCTCAGCAAGCGCCGCAGTCTGTGCCTCAGGGCCATCTCCACCTCCAACGGCAAGAAGACTCGACAGATTCTTTCGCATAACTTGGACATCAGATGTAAATCCGAATGATTTCGTGACATAAGTTAGGTCTTGAGGAGGGTGGTCGCGGAAAGCAATAAGCCCGAATCGTAATTGTTCCTTTGAAAGTTGAGCATTTGAAGATATCTTGTCGCAGATATTTCGGATGGCCTTGACCGCAGACTGGATGTAGGTCCCTTGGCTTCCAGTGGTGTCCTGCAGGAACACGACATCCCTACACGACGAGGTTCATCTGAGATCAGCTGGATTTAGAGACAGTAGACTCACAAGGGTCTCGAAGGAGTAGGATCAGCACCGTCTTGTATCTCGGCCTCTCCAGCACCATCTTGTTTGTTATCGTCCTGTGTAGGCACGAACTCAGCGTCTGGGGTTGAGGGCGAATTTTCTTTTGCTTTCCTGAAACCAAAAACCATACTTGTGAAAAGCAAGGGATAATTATAAGTATATGAATGCCTTCACGTGTTGGCCGCAAACTGCAGGATTTGGGAGTCTAAAAGCCAAGCCTTCCAGATGTTATCTTTTTGTTGCAGTCATCCTCAAAACAAAAAGCAAGTTATGCAACATTGAGCTTGAATGTCAGTCCAGTACGTGGTTCGTCGTTGACCCATAGTTGTATGCCGGGCCGCATCATCCACTGCCAGCTGAGCCGTTCAAGTTGTGAAAATGCCCAGCTCTGCCATCGTCCATGCCGCCGTTTTTACAGCTGGAGCACTACTCGGTGGTGGTATCGCTGCAGCTGTCTCGCGAAATCAAAGGCTTCGATCTGGAGTCAGAACCCCTGCGCCAGTCATTGACGTCGACCCAACTGGGAAGACAAAGCTGTCTGTTGTCCCTAGCTATAGGTCAGATTTGCCAGTTTTGAAATACGGCCATCCCGGTATGCTCTGCTCTGACGTCTGCAGGTGAAATTTGAAATCTCATGCGTTTGGATTTCGCTTTAGGACCCCTCTCTGACATTTTGGTTCGCAATGCTTATGTAGCTGGGTATGACAGAAGGCTGAGGCATCCATCTTGGGTGTGTAATTGACCCCACCTTTCTTTGAGAATTGCTTACCGACGCCAATTCAGACAGCTGAACATTTGACCCTTGCATCGCTTGGTAGATCGGGCAATGACAGAACCGGCTACCGTTCAAATGCCAAGTTCGTGGAAGACGAATCCATCCCGAGTGTTTTCCGCTCCAAGTTGCAAGATTATTTCAGGAGTGGGTATGATCGGGGACATATGTATGTCAAATGAGATTCCATCTTAATGGATTCCCTCATCTTTCAACATCCAGGGTACCAGCTGCTGATGCTAAGACATCCCAAGTACAATGCCGTATTTCTGATGCGTAAACCCTCGTTTCTGACGCGCGCGTTCGTAGGAGGCCATGGACGAAACTTTTTACCTTTCAAATATTGCACCCCAAGTTGGGGCAGGATTCAACAGACATTGTGCGTAGTCCTCCCTCACTCGCCTTACGAGGACATACGACCGATATCATAGATTGGGCCTATCTTGAGGATTGGTGTCGGCGTCTGACAAAGAATTTCCAAGAAGTTTATGTCTTTACTGTTCCTTTATATTTACCCAAGCAGGATCCTGATGGGAAATGGAGAGTGGTGAGTTGATCAACGCGAGTAATTGTTTTCAAGTTGATTACTATTATACATGTAGACTCATGAAGTCATTGGTTCACCCCCAAATGTTTCTGTCCCCACTCACTTCGCTAAGGTGATTCTGACTGCAAAACCTTCTTCTCCAAACACACCGGATAAGCTCGAACTGTCTACTGGAGCATTTGTGTTGCCAAATGCAATGATTCCCGATGATGTACCTTTGACTAGTTTCATCGTTCCAGGTGGGGTTCTTTCTTCCTTGATAGCGGGATGGCTGAAAATCTTACTACTACGTAGTTGACGCCGTTGAGCGCGCAGCTGGTCTCACATTATTTTCAGATGAAGTCAAACGAGGATCTAAACACATTTGCCAATCAACAAAATGCGAGGTGATAGTACGCAGGTTCGATGATGCTCAGAAGAACATGAAAGCCATTGCTGCACCCAAATAGATCGAGAGATTTTAAAGCATCACATTCAATGTAATCGATATCTATGCACGTAGATTCACTACATAGAGCAACCCTCAAATAATTGCTTAAAAATCAGAAAGCATATCTCTAATGTTCTCCCAGTAGTGTCTGTTCACCCGTGGCTCGATTTCCTCCTTAGTCAACCAAGCAAAGTTTTTGATGTTCTCCTTGGCTAAGTGCACCTGCCCAGCCATTATGTGCGCTTTGAAGAAAAATACATAACGCTAGAAATAATTTCAGGTACGACATTTTACTGACACAGTATCAGCACCCACGTCTGTTGTCTCTTGCGCGGTTGGAGTGTCTTTCGGTGATTGGAAAACGCCAATGGGTGTTTTACCTACTATCCACGTATCCATCTGGTCTCCGCATTCGGCAAAGAGGTCATGAAGGGCAGCCTGTACAAAAATGAATATAAATTGGTGTAACTGGGGGTTTTGAAAAAATAAAGACGCACCTGGTGAAGGAATTGGCCCTTCTCAACGTCTCCCTCTGGAAATCGCCAGACCTCTTTCCCATTTTCGATTGTCTGTAGCAGCAAATAAAGATTCCTTGTTCCAGCCCGATCAAGGCTTGTCACTTCGCTACTTTCATCTGCAGGATGTTTTCTCGGCATAAGTTCTTCCCCTTCACCTTCCTGTTGGGCTAATTGCTCAACGGCAGCAATGTTAGCGGCGCGCTTTTCTTCAGTTGCATCTTCCTTCTCTAAGAAGCCAGGACCAAATGCGAGCTTTTCGCGTTTCCTCTCCTCCAGGTTGAACCGCGTTTCTAGAAGAGTGCCCTGTTTGAAATAGAATTCGTATGGGAAAGGATTGTGAAGTGCCCGCCGTATTCGCTGTTGGTATGAATAGAAAGCTTTTTCAAAGAGTCTTGGTGTCCGTGTTAGAATGGGAGACCTGTTGAGCACAATGGACGTTGAAATATGGGGCTTTACTGGACGCGATGTCTGAAGGGAAGCAGTGGGTGGAGGCTCAGCTGCCTCCGTCGCCAGCAAACGTACAAAGGATGGACATAGACCTGTAACAAAAGAGTAAATGGTTATATCCCAATATATCTGTTCCTTCAGTTTACCTCTTACACATTGGGAGTGTGCTCTTGACAGCATGGTAAGTCTAAGTGTAGAAAGTCTGAAGAGAGTTAGCAACAGAAGAGAACCACGTGACCACAGATTTAGCGCCGTCAGGCTCGGGTTCTGTTACTTCTGTAGAATGTCCATGTCCCTGTTGTCCAACGCGTATCTCGAAGAGAGTTCTGCACGGGTGAAAAGTAAACCCGTTCCATGGGAGGTCGTTATGCGATCATGCCTTTGAAGATGTCCTGGCTCACCTCTTGTTTAGGCTTATCAGAGGGCGGACTTAATTACTGCTGAAGAATTGGCCCTGATCAAGAAAGTCGACAAGCAAAGCAAAAGCAGAGTAGACTCTGTGTTGCTGTCCGAGGGCAGCGGATATGCATATCTGTATCTAAGTCTCCTCAAGAAGCTTCAGAGAGTGGATACAATGCAATGCCTCCTCTTCCTCATTGGTGATGCTCTATTAGGTGATCCACTTGTCTTTCGCATTCCTCGAAGCTGAGATGTCTCCCAAGATCACGACGAACGTATTCCGCTTTTCTTCAGGACGTCAGAAAGTGATCCTGATTTGCCCTACGTTCCACTGTTACGGTGAGCCTACCTCTTTCTTGTCGTGAAGAATTGAAAGGCTTAAAGTGACCCAGAGCACTCGAGGCACAGGATGAATTTGTTCAGTTAAAAGCGGCTCAAATCCTGACCGTTTTATTGACGTATTTCCATCGCAAACCAACCCTGTGATCAGTCTAATCTCTCAACTCAGTGCTCAATCTGGAACCACGGACTCTCCCCAACTACACTCGCTCCTGAATGTCTTGGCCTCTTTCATACAAGGTCAATCGAATAACAAACGCGACATAGCAGTTCAGTGTCTTGAATCATTGCTGTCTCGCCGTGATTCCAGGCAACCTGTGTGGCGAATTCCTGGAATCGTTTCTGGGTCAGTTTATTCTTCATATTTCCTCGAATGCGCTTCATTTTCTATGTGCAGTTTCGTTGATATTCTTCGTCGACAACCCGGGCCACAAATGAGCTACCAGGTGACATTCAGCATTTGGCTTTTAACGTTCGAGCGCAATATTGCAGAGGAGATTAATAAGTAAGCCCGTTAAAAATACGCATTTATCTGTCTCAATTATTCTTGCAGAAAATATGATATTATACCAAGTCTTATGGACGTTGCGCAGAGTGCTGTGAAAGAAAAAGTTATTCGAGTTGTAGTAGCGACTTTCCGAGTGAGTTTTTCTTAAACCCTTCAATGATTATTTTTGATCTTAATCCTACCTAGAATCTGGTGACAAATGCACCTTCCGCAAATTTGCCGGCTATGTTGGTGTGCCAACTCCTTCCTTATGTCAAAAACCTTGTTGGCAGAAAATGGTCGGACGAAGATATTCTTGAAGATGTTCAATTCCTTAGGGACGAACTTACCAACCGTTTCCAGAGCTTAACGTGCGTACACCTCTCGTGTTGAATCGAGGCCCACACTCAACTCCGTATAGGACGTACGACGAGTATACATCAGAACTAGCTTCGGGGCACCTGTCCTGGACTCCTGTCCACGAATCTGAAGACTTCTGGAAAGAAAACGCCACAAAGCTCAACGAGAAAGATTACGAGCAGCTCAAGTAAGACTCCCTTTCCCCGATCCACCATGGTATTAATGTTTTTCAGGTTGTTGATCAAGATCCTGAAGGACTCGTCAGATCCTACGGTCCTTGCGGTTGCTACGCACGACATTGGTCAATATGTGAAGCACTATGACAGGGGCAAAAAGTTTGTATACCAATTCTCTTATAGAAAGATGAAACAGCTAAGGTTCTATGTTTGTGCAGAATTGTTGCGGATCTCGGTGGAAAGGCGAGAGTCATGGAACTTATGTCACATCCAGACTCGGATTTGAGGTACCATTCACTCCTATCTGTGCAACAGCTGGTCAGCCAGCCATGGCTTGCAGTGTAAAGGGTGATATGTTGCACACGCCTTGTCTTTAGGATGGCCTTTAAATTATTTCTCTATTTGTGTTGTGTGTGTGTGTGAAATTACTACCAAAAGTGGTGATGATCACTGGTCTGCGCATGAGAGCTTGACTGGATATTTTACAACCATGGAACGCAGACGTCGCCACACTCGATCTCCATCTCCGACTTATAAACTAGACGATGAAGGGGACACATATGAACCGTATATTCCGGTTGCTCAACGCCGGCAAGAAAAGCTCGCGAAATTATCCTCGTTAGGTTTCAATTCTACGAAGAAGGTTGCGAAGAGACTGCAGGAAGAACAAGAGGAAAGGGAGGATGTCCAACAAGAAGAAGAGGTTAAAAAGGAGAAGACAAGAAGGGAGAGGATGTTGTTATTGGAGGCACAGGATGTTCAGAAGAGGAAAGCGATTGAAGGTGTTGTGGATCTGTTTTAAGTCTTTACAGATTATTAAACCACATTTGTAGACTCTAAAAAGACTGCTGAAGAAAAGGCCCAAGAGCAAGATGCTGAAATACTGGACGCCATCAAGAGCAGGAGAAAGTTGGCTTCAGACATGGAGTTGGCCCAAGGTATTCAATACATCGAGCCATTAAAGACAAGGTGCGTAGTATCCATTGCTCTTTCACTATATAATCTGACATAACTCTCTTCTTATTGTAGTTGGCGTCCTCCCAGGTATATCCTTGAGCGCACACCAGAGGAATCCCAACGACTGCGAGACAAATACCATATTATTGTCGAAGGCGAAAATATCCCCCCACCAATCGAACATTTCTCGGTAATCTTTCAATATTATTTATGACCGTCACTGTATTTGACCTTTGTCTACAGGACATGAAAATCCCTGACCCAATACTGGATTACCTTCGGTCAAAGCGTATCATACATCCAACACCCATTCAGCTGCAAGGTATACCAGTCGCGTAAGCCTTTCGCATACATCCCTCCAAGGACATATGTAAATTCTTTAGCTTTTCAGGACGTGACATCATTGGTATAGCCTTTACAGGCTCCGGAAAGACGCTTGCCTTCTGCTTGCCACTCATCATGATGGCATTGGAAGAAGAGATGAAATTACCCTTCATACATGGCGAAGGTCCAGTGGGTATTATCCTATGTCCTTCTCGCGAGCTGGCGAATCAGACCTATGAAAACGTACAAATTTGGTGTTCGGCCCTCTCCAGAGACCCCAAGTACCCTCGGCTGAGTGTCGTCCTTTGCATCGGAGGAATTTCGATGAGTGAGCAAAGTCACGTCCTTAGCAAGGGCTTGCACATTGTTATCGCTACGCCCGGTCGTCTGATTGATATGCTCGAGAAGAAGAAGTTTACGTTCAATAATTGTAAATTCCTATGTATGGATGAAGCAGATAGGATGATTGACTTGGGCTTCGAGGATGATGTTCGAAACATCATGAGCTTCTTCAAGGTAAGTTACTAAAATCTATTATTATTCATAGCATTGACTTACCACTTTCCCTCAGCATCAAAGGCAGACATTGTTGTTCTCGGCTACCATGCCCAAAAAGATTCAAGACTTTGCACGAGAATCTCTCATTAAACCAGTATTGGTTAATGTTGGACGAGCAGGAGCAGCAAATCTAGATGTTCTGCAAGTGATCGAATACGTTAAGCAGGAAGCCAAAATGGTGTATTTGCTGGAATGTCTTCAGAAGACACCCCCTCCAGTCATCATATTCAGTGAGAACAAAAACGAAGTCGATGGTATGCCTTTCAAGTTTTGTCTAATCTTAGACTGACACTTTCTAGATATTCAGGAATACCTTCTCTTGAAGGGAGTCGAAGCGGTGGCAATACACGGGTCGAAAAGTAGGATTCCAATGACAAGATATATGTCCAAGTAGACCTCACACTTTCTATGCAGCCCAGGAAGAACGACAATATGCAATCAAGTCCTTCAAGTCAGGGGCAAAAGACGTGATGGTTGCATCTGGCGTTGCTTCGAAAGGTCTCGATTTTAATGATATTCAGCATGTCATCATCTTTTCTATGCCGAAGGAAATCGAAGACTATGTTCACCAAATTGGACGAACTGGACGAAGTGGCAAAACTGGAATTGCGACCACCTTTGTGAACATGAACACACCAGAACAAACTCTCCTGGATTTGAAATATCTACTGATGGAAGCTGGCCAAAAGTATGTTGAAATGATTTCCTTTGTTATCGTGTTTAACTTTTCCCCCAGAGTTCCGCCATTTTTGGTATCCATAGATGATCCTCGTGCCGCCCATGGCCCCTTACCCACTGGTTGTCAAGTATGTGGGGGTGAGCATTCATATTTGTTCCTCTTTAGTTTAAATTTCCAATCACTTTCTAGGTCTTGGACACGCTATTTCCAATTGCCCGAAGCTGGAAGAAACGCAAAGACGACAAATGGCTGCTCACCGTACGGTGGACACTGGTGGAGGCTATTGAATGAAAGGTTTCATTCCATATGCATTAGATTACTAGGAGTTTCACACTGCGTGTACTGTAACTCAGTGAGAAATTTAGGATGCAACCCAGACTTCAGCTACAGTATCATATTCCTTCAAAGTCTCGACTATGGTTTTCTTTGCCACTTGCTCTACGCCTTCTACGAGTTGGTCGTCCGTCAGAAGAATCCTAAGTCCTTGAACAATAGAAAAACCGCTTCGCAGACCGACGAATGTCAATTCGAAGTCTTGTGTGTGCTGCACTCTAGCAGGCTGGTCTGGCCTTGCAATGTACTGCGAATAGTCGATTTCAACCGATGGAAGAATTGTTACAGATTGTCCTACAAAAGTCAGGACGTTTCTTGTTATGCCGTCAGCTGTGTTTTCTGCACCCCCGTCGTAAAACGGAGGAGGGAAGCCACGGCCATAGCCTTCGGTGACAGTTATTTCTGCTACAGAAGGTCGAGGTGAGGACGCAAGTATTTTCTGATGGGCGAGGGCGTAATTAAACCCTCCAGCCGTGGCTGACGCCGGAGAAGAAAATCCAGAATAAGGTAGCCGAGGAGTGGATGACTCTTGTTGAGGTCCAACCTTACTAAAAAGTGATGATTGATGCTGTTGCCTTCTGACATGTTGTACCGCCAATGTCACCTTTCGTTTCAGTTGTTCTCGTCCAGGTCGAACTGTTGAGGATACGACCACGGAGAAAGCGATAGAGAATGGTTTTTCAATCGTAATGTCGTTTCTGGGAACATGACGTACAAAGAGTTGAACCTCGAGTTCCGGTGCAGGATTGTGAACCACAGCTGGATGCCTCTCAGAACTGATTGATGTTCTGGTCATAATGGGTGAAGCGGCTCGTTGGCCTAAAACAGGCGTTCCTGGACGAGACTGAGGTTGACGAGGTGGTGCAATTGCTGCTATAGATTTCTTCAGATGGGGAGGTACCGCAGAAGCTGGTTGTGCAGGGGGCAGGGGAATGCGGCGTGAAAGCATTGATGTTAAAAGCCGGCCTGGTTCACCGAAGTGTGATCTCCATGAAATATCCAGCCGCCCGAGTGGTATGGTACTTCCTGGAGCAGGACTAGAGGGTGATAAATCTAGGACTTTTGGGGTTAGGATATAAAGGTATTGCCGCATATCCTGCGGCTGCATTAGTGCCATGTTTCCAAAGAAGATGCTGGCTTGGCCATTGCCATCGGGACCAGGTAGCACATTCCCGTCGATGGTTTCCCATTCATCAGTGCACTCCAAGCGCATTCTTTCGAAATATATAGTATCCTGTGTGAGATTTTGTATGTGCACCTCGAGGAAAATCTTCTCCCTTTCTGTTGGAGAAAACTGTGCAGATGGCGATTTGGCAGAATGAACCTTTGTTTTCACAGAGAATGGGTTAGTTACCTAAACGGACGGTTATATGGTACATGAGCAATCGATAAATCAAGACGAACCGCGAACTTGTAGAATTTCCTGAAGGTTTGAAGACTCGGATCATACGCATCCTCTGAAGCCCCAGCAATTGCGCGAGCGTTTTGCGGTAGCCGATAAGTCACTGCACACACAAGAACATGTTGACCGAGCTCTTTAATTTCGTGGTGCACGACATGTTCGAGCGCATCTCCCCCTGCCAGGTACTTCCCAAAATTATCCACCTCATACAGGACCATTTTGGACGTGGTTGTCTGCATCTCCACTCTAACTTGAGTGACTTCTATATTCACTGGAGTTTCATTGTTCACGGAGAGACAGCTAGAGAATGTTTCTCCTAGCTGGATAGAACCAAAAGATGCAGGTAAGATCAGCACCTCCGAAGAACTTGTGAGGTCGCGCAAAGTCTTCGGGTGGCCCGACAGTGGGGAGTTACCCTGCAACGAGAGGAAGGAGGCCGTAGAGTGAGCCTATTCGGTGATTCAGCTGTAATATGCATTTAGCAGCGCCCTCAACTTACAGAGAAGGACGGAGAACTCGAATAGAATGGCTGCCATGCTGAAGCCAGATCAGGTCGCTTTAATGATATGCATTGAATAAAAAGGTCCAGGATTGTTCAGAGAAAGCTAACAACCAACCGATAGGCGCATAACCTTTAGCGAGAGTAGATGAGCCGGCCCCTCTGTTGTGGCCATGGTGGTAAGAGACAATCTTGTGGGACGTGTGACTCTGGAAAAGGCATGAATTGCACTTGACATAACCCAACAACTATTACTAATGAGATCTGTGTGATGAGCGACCCAGGAATTGTAAACGAGCAGTGAACAAATGTCGGCCTTGAGCCGATGGTGCTAATAAATATACTAAGCTGGGTTGGCATCGAATCTGCAATAGGAAGGGCAAGGGAAATAATCCTACGTAGTGTAAAAAAGCTCTTAAGGTCGCGTAGTTCGAATGCCTAATGAAATTGGCCCGAAATTCTGACAGACTGCAGCCAGAGCCGCCAAACCTAAAGTGTACAACAACAATCCTCAAACAACGAAGAATGGTACAATCGGGATTGACAATAAACCCGATGGAAACGTAGTAGCGCTTAGCTTGGCGACGTGTCGTATCTGGCGGCGTAGGGAGTCCGAAGAGAGAAAAAGTGAAGTCGATTTCGTGTTCATATTGGCTTGGTGAGAGATGATTACCTTGCTGGAAGTCGAACGGACGTGCCCGAGTAGACCATAGCTGCTCTTTGAATTTTGAATTTCATGTGGACGCAGTGCTACCGCTTAATGTTGCCCCTGCGAGGCAACTTCTTGATCTGCCGCTGACCGACAGGCGCAGCACCAATTGTGAATAATGTCCCTCCAGAAGACGTTGATTGAGCCAACGGAAGAGCAGTGAATGGGGAAGCGGGAGAGGGAGTCTGGCCGAAACCAGTACCGTTCCCAAAAGTTGTTGTCGTTGAGATGGTGGGTTGAGGAAGAGTAACGTTTCCTCCACCAGCAGGCGAGGAGGGTTGAGATCCAAACGCAAAGCTGCCAGTAGCACCTGGCGCACCGAAGGCGAAAGGAGTTGGTTGAGAAAACGTGGAGGGACTGCCAGGTGTCGAACCTGTAGCGGCCGCGAATGGGTTTGAGCTGGGATTGGTCTGTACTCCAAAAGAAAATGCAGGGGTCAGGTTCGTAGCTGATGTGGGTGTTTGCCCAAATGTGAAAGCGGAAGTTGGTCGGCTTTCATCCTTGCCAAAGCTGAAGGATGTATTGATGGGAGGTGCTTGAGGTGTACCAAACCCTCCAAATGGTTTGCTCTCTTCAGGCTTCTTGGCTGCAAACGTGGATGAACCAAAACTGAATGCAACTGTTGGTGAAGCAGCCGTTGACCCACTTGATGGGCCCCCAAACAAAGTACTGCCATTTACTCCATTTGTTGAACCACTGAATGAAAATGGTGCATTTGTCATATGTGGTGTTTCCAGTGCCTTCCCATTTACTTGCATTTCCCTGATAGGACTCTCCTCCATCCTCACCTCCTGATCATGGAGCTTAGGCGGCGTGACTGGCCTTTCAAGCTGTGCAGCAACACTGCTCGATGGGACACCAAAATTGAAAGGAGATTTCGTTGTTACATCTGTTCCTGTTCCTCCACCTCCACTAAAACTGAATGCAATGGGCGGTGCGGCGGGGGCAGGTGCAGACATAGAAGACGACGATGAACCAAAGGTGAACGAAGCGCCAGCAGGATTTACCTCAGGGACAGTTGGTGGTGTACTAGGCGTACCTCCAAAGGAAAATGGTGATGGTTGCTTCTTTTCCTGACCGAACGAGAATGGACCAAGTAGAGGTTTCGGTTCCACAACTGGTGGTGGACCAGAACTGGTATTTGCGGAGGACCCAAAGGAAA
>Ga0307517_10002440_pt1 | contig 29725 bp, 22 predicted proteins | sample 23_EM_MG_FD_194515 | JGI IMG/M metagenome (GOLD analysis project Ga0307517, IMG submission 194515) | Populus trichocarpa ectomycorrhiza microbial communities from riparian zone in the Pacific Northwest, United States - 23_EM | ecosystem: Host-associated > Plants > Roots > Unclassified | place... | reverse complement strand
GTTTCCTCAGGAATGCCTCATTTTCTTGAATATTCCTATAGGAAATCAAGCTGTAATGCAATTCTTCGAGATATAGTGATGTTGGAGAATCAAATTCCACTATTCACATTGAGGAAGGTGCTAGAATTTCGATTTCTGTCATTAGAATCCGCCGACGACATGTTGTATTCCATGTTAATGGGATCATGTAAAGAACTTTCTCCATTCAAGACAATGGTGAGATTGCCAGTAGCAAGAGTTTCGGAACATGCCCACTTGCTAGACTTTTTGTACCACATTATCGTGCCCAAGGTTGAAGAATCTGTCAATATACCTGAAGAAGTTAAGGATCATACCAAAGCCACACAAGAAAACGAAGAGCCTTCAGTTGGCTCTACTTACATGAAGCAACTACTGATTGAGATTTGGAATCTGTTTTCAAGTCTAAACATAGATCCTGCAGGGTTCCTCAAAAAATTGCTAGGATCAGCACCTGTTGCAGTGATACTCAAATTGCCTTGGTCAATCCTCTCCAATGTTCTTGGGTTTGGATCCGCGAAACAACCTGACGCTTTCTCTGAATCTCAAAGTGTTTGTTCCAGCATTGACCAACCACCTCTGGTTGAAGAAATCACAATTCCTTCCGTCACCCAGCTCTCCAAATGCGGGGTGCGTTTTGTGCCTAGTAAAGGCAGCATCTCAACCATCAACTTTGACAAGAAGACATGTACATTTTACCTCCCGACTGTGAGTTTGGATGTAAATAGTGATGTAGTCTTGAGAAACTTGGTAGCATATGAAGCATCAAACGCATCAGGTCCGATGGTTTTTACACGTTACACAGAATTGATGAATGGGATTATCGATACCGAGGAGGATGCAAAAATACTTAGAGAAAGAGGCATTATTTTGAATCATTTGAAGAACGATGAAGAGGTGGCCAACATATGGAATGGGATGAGCAGGTCTATTAGATTGACAAAAGTTCCATTCTTGGATAAGGTTATTGAAGATGTTAACAAGTATCATGATGGACTATTTAAAGTTAAGGTTGAAAAGTTCATGAAGCAGCATGTATTTAGTTCATGGAAGCTTCTCACACTGTTAGCTTCCATCTTGCTCTTGCTCATAACATCGCTGCAAGCGTTTTGCTCAGTTTATGACTGTGCTCGCTTGTTTCATATCCACTACTAGCTAGTCTTTGGAGTCTACGTTTAAGAAGCTGGACTGGTTGTTGCTCAACATGGAAGGCCGTGGTTGTCTTTCCCACTTTAATTTTTTTCAAAGACTAGTGCGGGGGAACACGTGGGAGGCGGTAGCATTTTTTAACGTTTTCTCCTCAAGAAATAACAAGTCATTGTTTAATTTTTTTGTTTTTTCCTTCTCTGAGAATAAAAAAAGATACATAATTATAGATATTAATTAATGTGATGATTAAAATTTATGATCAAGGAAAGATTTGTGTATTTACTGCAATATGTCATCGTTGTATTCATTTCCGAAAGAGAAACTGAAATCGTACAAAGTAAGTTCTGAAAGCTTTAACCTTACCTATCGCGGGATATGTATAATATACGTACAAGCTAGTATTAACAAATGAATTTCATTTTAAAAATATGATAAATAATCACCCTAAAATCAATGATAACTAATAAAATAGAAAGATAAAGTATTGAGGGTCAGTGGTGTGCTACTACGATGGAGGTGCATAATATAGTCTTTGGGGTACTACCATTTTGCGTATTTTTTTTGTATAATATATACATATATGCTAAGAGGAGAAGCAAGTCAAATAATTTTGAGGTATAGATCTTCAGCAATTGAGATAGATATTTAGAGTAATTGACGTTGTATAGCTTTAGAAGGCAATCATGGACTGAGTCCTTGAACAGAAACAATGAAACTCGTAACTGGCAGGTTATTTTTTTTATTAACCATGCAAAATTTTATTTTTAAGTATTCTTTTTAAAATGATTATGATTATTTGTGACAATATTTAACTAATTATTTATTTTATAAGCTACCTAGTTTAGGCATGAGCCAATTAACTAATCCAGAGTTATGATGGGTGGCTGAAGCAACTAGTGGATCTGATAAGAATCGAGTTTATAATATCTCTGTAATTACAACCTGAGATATGAGGTTGGGTTATAGTGTGTTGATCATAAATACCCTACAATCAAGTTCAAGACAATCAACACTAACTATTGAAGAATTGTCTGAAGAATAAATTTTTGCTCTAAGAGATGAAATGGAGGCAAAGTTTCGAAAACAAAGTTGGAAGCAATTATAAGAGATGATGAAATACTTATTTAGTTTTATACTATCTTTACGAGAATTATCCTTCTTTATCTTTACTTATCTTTACTTGTGGCTCCAATTTTTTTAAATGTATCTAGATATTTATAATTAATTTTTGCAATTAAATTAGTAATTAATTTTTATAGTTAAATTAATAATATAAAATATACTTTTTAATTTAATTTAGTTGTTTCATATTTTTTAATGTCAACTTATTTGAGTCACATTAGTATGTATTAAAAAAACAAATTACTGAAAACGGACATAAAACCTATGTCATTACCAGGAAAAAGTAAGTTCACGCATGCTGTTCTCATTCCCAAAGTCAAAGGCCCAAAAGAGATGTCAGATTTTTGACCTATTAGCTTAGGTAATGGACTCCTTGTCTCTTTCTTTGATGTGCGGAATAGCTAGCTAGTGTCGGGTATAGCTATGTGCAGGAGTCCAAGTAGGCTAGTATCTTCCATCTATTTTCTGCTGACAACAATCTTTCGTCTGCAAATGCCTCTGTTCCTTGTACTAATAATATTGTTGACATACTGAGGATTTACCGAAGTTGAATCAAGGCGACAGACTAACATTGGTAAGGGCTCTGTTATGTTTAGTCCAAGTACAAGAGCAGATGTGCCAGACAGGATTTCAGAGATTCGTAGGGTGCGTGGCACTACTAGGGATGGTCGGTGTCTTGGCTTGTTGGAAAAATTGGCTTTCATATGGTTAAAGGGAAATTCTGAAGTCCTAATAAAGTGGGATAGATCATTGTTTTTTTTGGGTTATAATTTTAGAGTGTGTGTGTATCCTTTATTTCTTGTCAAAAGATTGAAGTTTCTCTATCTCTTTCACGTTCTATACATGAAGGTATTTGTTTGTTTATTGAAATTTTTTAAAAAATTCTTTTGAAATTATTTACCGACGGACTCACGGATGGAAACAGTCCGTCGGAAAAACTCTTGTCGGTAATTTATGGACCGTCGGTAATAAATATACCGATGGATTTATAGATGAACAATGCGCGCTAAAAAACATTTACCTGCTTTATTCCTTTGGTATATCCATCGATACATATAACATATCACTGGTAGAATACTATATGTAATTATGTTGGTGCGTTAACAGTAGCAGTAACATTTGCAGTAACTCTTTAGAATATATCAACGATCTAGTTTTGCCGGTAACCACGTCAGTAATATTTTAAAAATATATATTGAACAGAAGTAGAAAATAATTAAAATCAAATAAATTCGTGTAAAAATCAAATATTTATTACAAATTTAAGCATTTGCATGTTCAAATACAATAAATCTAAAATAGAGATAGTGTTAAAGGAGGAGGAGAATGCTAGTCATCGTCAAGACTGTAGGGCTAATTAGGGGATGCACATCAACCACCCATCTATGATCTTATCTTCGTTACGAATCGAAGGAGTTCTTCATAATTAGCAGTGAGTCGTTCATATTTATCATTAAGATGGGTTGTCCGATCTTATACCTATTGGTCTAATATCGCCCTAAACTCCAAAGTTTGAACGTTTGGAATTGATTGTGAGCATCCAATTGTTGAAGTAGTAAGCGTCGTCAGCAAGTTCTTGACCTAATGTTAGAGAGTTCGTACACTTGATTGCTACCAGGTCCATCAGACGATCATGCCTCCAACAACAAATCCGGATCGATATTCGGATGGGTCGAAGGATCGTTCTCGTATCTCTCCTTCAATCGGCTGTTATATGTGTCCTAGAAAGAAAAAATAAATTCATAAAATTCAAGTAAATAATAACTTAAGAAAAAAATTATTGAAAACGAACATACTACAAAGTGTTGAACTCGGCTATCAATGAACCGTTGCACCCTGTTTTGGCGATCATCACTCCGCACATACGTTTCAACTAAAAGCTCCATTAGGCTTGGCTCGAGTCTAAGAATCGTTGCCTGCAATAAAAAAATATTGTCATTTAAATATATTTATAAAAAAAATAGATGTAATAAAAAAAATACCATCCTTTTCATATGTGAAACGAACGAAACAGAGTCGCCGATGTGCATGGTAATGAAACTATGAACCCATCGGTTTTGGTTATCTGTATCGGACTATAACCGTCTAGTGAAACGCACGAACATCACGTGCTTAATGTATTCCGCCCATACATCCTCTGAGACGTACAACAGTCTGAAATCCTTCCAAACCACTATGTCATTCCAGCCTGGAAGCTCTCTTTCTTTCATATATTTTTTGGCTTTCTTTTGCGCCTCATATCAAAAATCACGCAACCTACATGATACAAATTAATTATATGTTAGGAAATGAAAAATAAAATTTTAATATTTGGAATAAAAAAATATCATGAATTCAATCTTATCTAATTGCAACGTGATTCTTCTAAACCCTCATTGCAACATTATTATATCAACTCTCTCTCATTCAAATTTTTGAAGTAAAAATTTCTAAAAAGAAAATTTCATTAATTTCAATAAACGGTACAAATTAAAATAAAAAATATTTAAGTTAATATTAACATTGAACCTTGAAAATCATGCATCGACCTGCGATTTTCATTTAGGAAGTTTGGAAACCTGACTTCATTGAAATAATGAAATTTCCATCGATGATTTAAAGGTCAATGTTATTTTACTTAATGTTTGTAAACTTGAAATTGCATTCGTTAAATGATATTATTTTTAAAACAATTATTAAACATGTCGTTATGAAAACAAAACAAACTTACATTGAAAGGTTGTCCTATCATTAGGTCTCGTACTTGCGGGTAAATGGATCTCGTTGTAAAGGGACCCCCCTCGATGTTGTGGCATCGCACTCGACGAGCCCACATTGTGAGTCGATGCATGTGCCTCGGATGCCTGTTCTAGGTCGACACCTAATGACTTATGGTCGTCAGAATCGCTGCTAGAAGAACTAGCAGTGATTAAGTCCTTGCAACGTGCAATAGACTTTTCCCCATGCATCTACACAAATCAACGAATAAAAAAAATGAAATGATTCCTATTTAAAAAAAAAAAACATTCGGCAGCATCTCCCGTATAGGGAGCCTACCTAAAATTTCTAAACCTATAAATACACAACATATATGCCACAAACCAATTGATTTTATTCAATTTCTTTTAACAATTTAGCATAATTCAATTTCATAAAAAAATAATATTTTCTATGTTATAATATTTTTAATCATAAATTTACAAGAAATTATTCTAAATTTACAAAAATTAAAAATAATAATTAAAATAAATCCTACACATTTAATTGAAATTGAACAGCAAAATTGAAAAAGAAAACAACTAAAATTCAATGAAATAATAATGTAAAAATTATTATTATTATAACAATTAAAATTTAACACAATTATTTCTAAGTAATAATATTTTTAATCCTAAATTTACAAAAATTTATTCTAAATGGAATAAATACAAAATAATAATTAAAATTAATCCTACACATTTAATTGAAATTGAACAAAATATTTGAAAAAAAAATAACTAAAATTCAACAAAATAATGCAACAATTATTTCAATAACAACTAAAATTAATGTCATTTATTAATTCATAAAATTATTAAGGACACAAAATTGAACAAAAATAATGACAAAAAAACAAAAATAATGACAAAAAAATAATCCAAAAAGAACACAAAAAAGGAAGAAAAATTAATGAAAAATTCTTACCTTAATGGTGTGCTTTATTTTGGCTCTAAATTGAAAAAAAAAAGACATTGTTAATAAAGCCAAAAAAAATAATAAGAAAAATGAAAAAAGACAACATACCTTAGGATGAGAAGAGAAGAGAATACTTGATCTCAAGTGAGAATGAGAGAGAAGAGAAGAGAAAGAGAGAGAAACGAGTGTGTTAGAGAAGAAGATGAAGCCTTGATCTATCATGATTATAGTCTTTTATTTTAGTTTTTACCAACGGGATTATTGATGGACAATTAAATATTAATAGTTTTAATATTTTCATTTAGTGATTTCGTCTATAAAGTCAAATGGAAATTTTCAATTTGCATAAAAATTTTTAGAAAGCCCCTCTAAATATTATTGACGGCTTTTCATTCCATTAGTGATTCTGTTGGGAAAAAAGTGAACAATAAAAAGATTATTAGTTATCACTGCATTGAGAAGTGAATAGTTTTCATAGGCTCTGGAATATACTGACGGACACATTATATCAGTATACCGATATCTAATGAATACTGTGAACAGTGTCATTGAGAAGTGAACAGTTCCTATAGTCTTTGGAATATATTGATAGACACATTTCGTCGGTATATCCATATATAATACACATTATGAACAATATCAAGGTGAAGTTGAATAGTTTCCATGGTCTCTGGAATATATCGTTCAACACATTTGATCGGTATACCCGTATGTAATAAACACCGTGAACAGTGCCACGGTGAAAGGGAATAGTTCTTATAGTCTCTAGAATATACCGACGGATATATTTTATTGGTATACCCGTATGTAATGTATAATCTGTTAGTATTTCCATCGGTGTAAAACAATGTCTGATGCCAAATTTTATATGTATTCCCTATTTATCCATCCTGCAAATACTTAAATTCACAACTTCACACACAACACAATAACATCAATTCACATAACAATAATATAATAAATGTTTCTTTGTCATTCAAAAATAAATTAACACGATTGTCATTACATTAAATTGAATTTTGTCTAGAAATATTACATTATAGTTTATGGCATTACACATTCATGTTGTGAAAATTAATAAAAATTCTCTTCTTCTTCGTCAATTGACTCGTCCTCATCTCTATCGCAATCTTGTATATTGATTTTGTCGTTACCATCTTCATCGACTTGTGTATGTCAGTTGGAGCACAAAACATCATCCAACTCCTCAACGTCAACATAAATAAAAATATTCTCGGTGATGCGAAAATTTGAATTTTCTTCTAAGTTATTAGATGGAGCAATTTGATATGGATCAACTAATTCACCAAGTTCAAAGACATAATCTCCCATAGTTAATTTACAATTGTCATTCTGAAAAACCTCGACACAACCTCTATGTTTGGTTTTCTTTACGAATAACCAATCAGTTATTGAATGATCATTTCTAAATGAAGGATTGTATGTGTAATAAATTTGTTACCATTGATTGGCAAAAACGAAGACATCTTCGACGTTGTGGAGTTTAGCCTTTGAATTAATTTCAACCAAACTATGATAAGGTTCTACTCTAATTTCTCTGTCAACAATTGAGGGATAAGAGAAAAGGTCAACAAGAAATGAGATAAAGGAAAGCTTTTGATTAGCCATATTTCCGTAATAAAAAGGTTAAACTTGATGTAAATTTATCTTCATGAAGGAAGTTAAATGAATTTAATTTTGATCTTTAATCATGCAAAAAAAAAAATCAGAGTCTAAAAAGTTTAATTTGGTTATATTTGATTTTAAATTTTTAGCCTAATTAAAATGTGTTTTAACCATGGAAATGAGTTCATTGATGTTTGAAGGATGTTTTTGGAGTGTTTTTAGGTAAACAAGGTTGAACATTGGATATTATATTTTTGCATAATTATGTATTTATTATGCGAGGTCAAATTAAATACCCGTTCTTCTTCTTTTTTATTGAGCCGTAATAATAGTAATCGTAATAATAAAAGCATATATGAAATATCAAGTCATAACTTTGAAGTCATTTTGCATGGATGAAACAAAAACAAATTTTACAAAAAAATAAATAAATAATAATTAATAGATGTGGCTCTTCGCTAGGCCTGTAAAAACTAAGTCTAAAGTATGGAGCATTTGTTTGGAAAACGATTAAAAAACAATTTATGCATTATTGATTTTTTATGGTACAAAAAAAATCATAAGTGTTCTTTGTTTACTGTCCTATAATAAAAAGAAACAAAAACAGTGAAAATAGAAATGTAGTAGTTACATGACCCGCGCGATGCCGCGGGTCTATATTTTTTCATAAAAAATATATAAAAAAAGCTAAAATATAAAAGTTTTAGGTCTTTCTGCAAAGTTATACCAAAAGTCTTGGGTTTGGCTGTAATATCTGACCCAAGAGTAATATTTATAATATTAATAATAACATTAAACTTGGATGACCCAAGTTTAAGTGGGTCTGATTGCAATACCAGACCCAATAGCTTTGGATGTGAGTCTGATTTCAAGGTTGTATCATAAAAGTGTGATAATTAAATAGATTAATTAAAAAAAACATAGAAAAAACACCAACATGAAGAAAAAAACTAATGAAGAAAAAAAATCTGAATTAACTGGGTTAACCCTTCAAACCTGGTTAACCCGTCAAACCTTGGATTCGTGTCGTGAAAGTTTGATAACTAAATGGAAAAACAAAATTGACGGGTTACCCAGAATTAACTGGGCTAACCCGTCAAATCCGGGATTTGTATCATGAAAGTTTGATAACTAAATAGAAAAAAATTTAACATTAACAAACTAAATTAAATGAAAAAGATTAATTAAAAAGAAAAAAAAACAAAAGACATCAGCCTTTTCACTATGGACTGCACTGTGCAGTCCACAATCAAAGGCATAAAACGGCAAAAAAACAAAAAGAAAAAAAAAACTAACTGGGTTAAAAGAAAAAAAACCTATAGGAAGAAAAAAACTAATGAAGAAAAAGAAAAAAAAATCTAAATTAACTGGGTTAACCCGTCAAACCTGAGATCCGTGTCATAAAAGTCTGATAACTAAATAGAAAGAAATTTAATATCAACAAACTAAATTAAAAAAATTAATTAAAAAGGGAAAAACAAAGAAGAAATAACCTATATGAAGAAAAAAACTAATGATGAAAAAGAAAAAAAATCTGAATTAATTGGGCTAACCCGTCAAACTTGAGATCCGTGTCATGAAAGTCTTATAACTAAATAAAAAAAATTTAACATAAACAAACCAAATTAAAAGAAAAAAATTAATTAAAAAAAAAATAAACAGAAGGCATCAGCCTTTTCACTGTGGACTGCACTGTGCAGTCCACAGTCAAAGGTATAAAAACGACAAAAAAAGAAGAAGAAAAACTAAAGGCATCAGCCGATAACTAAATACAAAAAAATTAATATTAATGAACTAAATTAAACAAAAAAAATATTAATTAAAAAGAAAAAATAAAAGAAAAAAAAACCTATAAGAAGAAAAAAACTAATGAAGAAAAAGGAAAAAAATCTATATTAACTGGGTCAACCCGTCAAACCTGAGATCCGTGTCATAAAAGTCTGATAACTAAATAGAAAAAAATTAATATCAACAAACTAAATTAAAAAAATTAATAAAAAAAAGAAGAAGAAGGTTTCGTGTAGTCCAAGTGAAAGGCATAAAAAAAAATAAAACAACTAAAAGCATCAGCCTTTTCACTGTGGACTGCATACAATATTAAAAGAAAAAATTGAAAGAAAAAAACTAATGAAGAAAAATAAAAAAAATCTGAATCAACTGGGTTAACCCGCCAAATCAGGTTAACCCGTCAAACCTGAGATTCGTGTCATGAAAGTATGATAACTAAATTAAAAAAAAATTAATTAAAAAGGAAAAAGTAAAGAGAAAAAAATCTAGAGGAAGAAAAAAACTAATAAAGAAAAAGAAAAAAATCTGAATCAACTGGGTTAACCTGTCAAATCTGGGATCCGTGTCATAAAAGTCTGATAATTAAATAGAAAAAATTTAATATTAAGAAAGTAAATTAAAAAAATTAATTAAAAAAAAAACTATAGGCATCAACTTTTTCACTGTGGATTGCACTATGCAGTCCACAGTAAAAAGCTTAAAAAGAAAAAGAAAAGGAAAAAAACAAAGTCATACACCACGGGTTTATTTTTTTTTTCTTGCATAAAAAATATAAAAAAGCTAATATCTAAGAGTGTAAGGTCTTTCTTCAAAGAGATACCCACAAGTCTTGGGTCTAGCTGTAACGCTTGATCCAAGAGTAATATTTATAATATTAATAATAATATTAAACTTACGTGACTCAAGTTTAAGTGAGTCTGGCTGCAACACCAGACCCAAGAGCCTTGGATGTGGGTCTAGCTATAAGGTCGTGTCATAAAAGTGTGATAATTAAATATATTAATTAAAAAAAGAAAAACTAATGAAGAAAAACCAACATGAAGAAAAAAACTAATGAAGAAAGAGAAAAAAAATCTGAATTAACTGGGTTAACCCGTCAAACTTGGGATTCGCGTCATGGAATTTTTATAACTAAATAGAAAAAAAAATTGATGGGTTAACCCAGAATTAACTGGGTTAATCCGTGAAATCAGGTTAACCCGTAAAACCCGGGATATGTGTCATGAAAGTCAGATAACGAAATAGAAAGAAATTTAACATTAACAAACTAAAGTAAACAAAAAAAAATTAATTAAAAAGAAAAAAAGCAAAAAAAAAAAACTCTAGGTTAACTCGTCAAACCAGGTTAACCCGTTAAACCTGGGATCCGTGTCATGAAAGTTTGATAACTAAATAAAAAAAAAACATTAACAAACTAACTTAAATAAAAAAATTATTAAAAGAAAAAAAACAAAAAACATAGACGGGTTAACCCAGAATTAATTGGGTTAACCCGTGAAACCAGGTTAACCCGTCAGTCCTGAGATATGTGTCATGAAAGTCTGATAATTAAATAGAAAGAAATTTAACATTAACAAACAAAAGTAAACAAAAAAAATTAATTAAAAACAAAAAAAACAAAAAAAAGTATGGGTTTACTTGTCAAACCAAGTTAACCTGTTAAATCCGAGATCCGTGTCATGAAAGTCTAATAACTAAATAAAAATAATTTAACATCAACAAGCTAAATTAAACAAAAAAAAATTAAAAAAAAACAAAGAAAGAAGTAAAAAAAAACCTGAAAGGCATAAAAAACAAAAAATAAAAGACAGCTTAAAAAACAAAAAAAAAGGGAAAGAAAAAGACAGCTCAGTTTAAAACAAAAAAAAAAAGAAAAAAAAAGAGACAGTTCAGCATTTTACTGTGGACTTGCACAGTGAAATACTGAGCAGTTTTGGCTTATTAAATAATTTAAAAAACATAAAAATAAATTTGTCTTTGAGAAAGTTTTATAGTAAATTTATATACTTCCAAAACAAGAGATATAAAAAGGACAAGTCTCTATCGGACTAATATTTATTATTTTTTGTTAAAACATGCTTGTAAAAAACTTTCAATTCCAAAATTGTTGAAGTAAGATATATAAGGATAAAAATAGTTATTATCATAGTTTTAAAACTCAACTCGAGGGTTGATCCAAGGCAAAGCCTGAGTCACTAGTCGAGGCCTAGGTCAAGGGTTCGGTTGACACGGGTTGACTGAGTCAGCGTAATAAAAAAAATTATTATTATATTTTAAAACCCGATTCAGGGGTCGACTCGAGGCAAGGTCCGGGTCATGAGTGAGGTTGATCATTAACCCAGGTCAACATAAAAACAAAAGTTGTTATTATTTTAACTCAGGGGTCGACCTGATATAAGACCCGAGTTAAATTGAGTCAACATAAAATAAAAATTGTTATTATCATAGTTTTAAAACTTGATTCGGAGGCCAACCTAGTGTAACACTCGAGGCACAGATCATGAGGGTCAACCCGGGTTAACTCGGGTCAATGTAATAATAAAATTTGTTATTATCATAGTTTTAAAATTTAACTCGAGGTTCAACTGGGGTAAGGCCAAATTCACAGGTCGGAAGGGTCAGCATGGGTTAACCGAGTCAACTTATGGATAAAAGTGGTTATTATTATGGTTTTAAAACCTGACCAAAGAGTCAACCAGAGGCAAGGTTCAAGTCATAGTCCTGGAAGGTTAACCCAGTTGACTTATATTGTTTTAAAAAAATAATGACAACAATCTTGTTTTTATCAATTTTTTTTTAAAATCAACGGGTTTTTGACCCGTGTTTTATCCCGGGTTTACCTGAGTTTTTTACTAGGTCATGTCAAATTAATCCTTCCTCTATCTTTTAACCGGACCAGAACTAGTCTAGACCCAAGTCAACCCATCAAGTCGGTCATAATTTTATAATTAAGGTTATTATAATATTATTAATTTCAACATTCAATATAAACTAAGTAAAAAGAGATATCTAATTATTTTTTAAAAATATATAAGTCTAGCAACAATACATATTAAGGATAAAATAAATTTTATTTTATTTTATTTTATCTTGTCTACCATAACCAAACAAAATTCAAAAACAATTATTTTATTATGTATATCATTATCAAACATAATTTATCTACGTCTTATTTTTTATCTTGTTTTCTTTGTTTTTATTGTTTTTATTTTTTCTATTATAAAATAATAACCAAACACTGCTTAAAAGTTCAGAAATTAAAAACAGAACTAGTCAAAACACATTATATAACATGTCAATGAGTTTCTCTAATTTTACAAAATAATTAAATAGTCCCTCTAGTTTTATAAATAAATAAATTAATCTTTATATTTTTAAATCTACTTGTAACTTAATCACTTTCGCCATTTCATTTTCTTTTCCATTTTTTTTTACTTTAAGATATAGAAAAAGGATTGTTGTATGTTCTAGGCATAGGTGATTTGTTGTATATTATATTTATTTCATTTTTTATTGGATTTTTTTCTTGATAAGGAATTGATATTTTTCTAGATTTGAGTTTAAAATCATAATAAATATGTTAAAGAGAATAATGATATCTTATTTGTTATTTATTAGGCTTTACTTTAAAGAAATTGAGAGATACAAGTAGGAAATAAATTATAATTGAAGATATTTTTATAATTTTTGGTGGGTCATGATTTATTTTCTTTTTTCTTTTATGTTAATCTCTTTTTTGAAAGTAAATTTCAAGAAGTAACTAATAAAATATTATTAATTATAACTTAAGCACCTTAAAATTTTTATGAATAGTTAAGGGAAAAATTTTATATTTTAGAAATTATTTTTTTTCACTTTCATTTTATTAATTTATACAAATTTCTCTGATTTTCAAAATTTAAGTTTTTGCCACATGTCAATCTTACCTCTCATGACATGCAACTTTACGAGAAAATTGGACAGAATCTCATTGGAGGGATCAAATTAAGAAAATGTCTAGAATAGAGGGATGTAATAAATATTAAAAAGTAAAGAGGTCGCATTAAGAAAATCTCAAGAGTAGAGGGATGTTCATAAAACTGTTTAGCTACAACTCAGCTCGCAGTGCCAGTGTAGTTTAATTCAACCATCTTTTAGCGTAGTACTATCTGCTCTTCCACTTTCCATCAGCACATCACTACCGTATTTAGCATCTTTCCGGTGGGTGCATCTCCCTCCGATCACCCTCCCATTCCAAATCAGATCAGCTAAATATATTATAATTTGGGAAACCTCAAATATGAAAAGATGATGGAAGGATTGAGATCCAAAATCAGAGTAGCAATTGTAGTTATAGTATCAGCATGGATCGGAATCCTTGCTTTGTACGGTTTATTAAAGCCGATCTCCAATGGCTGCATAATGACTTACATGTATCCTACTTACGTTCCTATTTCTACAAATGGCGGCGTGTCGTCTGCTAAGTATGGATTGTATTTATACCATGAAGGTTGGAAGAAGATTGATTTTAATCAGCATCTTAAGCAGCTTAGTGGAATTCCTCTTCTTTTTATTCCTGGAAATGGTGGCAGTTACAAACAGGTAAGCTTTCCTTTTTATTTATTTATTTTTGGATTCGCTGTTGTTTAATTGTTTTTCTTTTTTTATTTCATTTTTTTTTAAAGAGATCTTTCTATTTATTTATTTATTTATCAAGAGATCTTGTAATTAGTAATTCCAGCTCGCATTAGTTAAATGAGACCTTGCTCTTTTATTTTTCTTTATTTATTAAGAGATCTTGCAATGAGTAATTCCAGCTCGCATTAATTTAATGAGATCTTGAACTACTTTTTTTTAAAAAAAATTAGATCTAGGGTTATGTAAATTCCGCGTGTTCTTATTTTATCTACGTGATTGTTTGTGTTCTGAAACAATATAAATGGGTTTTAAGGGTTTTTTTTTTTACTATCGGATTCAATTATGGGTCATGTTGAGTTGTTGAAATGGGGTTTTAGTTTCTTGCCTTGCCGTACTTAAATAATGTTGATTACGAGTGGAAGATTCTGGTTTAAAATCCGTTTTTGGTCATCGGATGTTAAATGAATGTCCTACCTAGCAAGGATAGAAAAATCTTGAACCTGTTGAATTATATGTAAATCAACAAGTTGTAAAAATGGGTTAACAATTGGTCGATTGAGTTTCTTTATGGTACCTTTCTTTTTGGCAGAAGAAACTGCATATTCTGTAACCTATAGAAATGGAAGTGGAAAGATGAGATGTATATCATACATGACAACCCCATTTATTTGGTGTAAGAAGGATTGTTTGCACTGCACATTCAAACACTTGAAATATTGAGCTATAGTTTTATGGTGGTCTCTTCACAGGTTAGATCCCTGGCTGCAGAATGTGATAGGGCGTATCAGGGAGGTCCACTTGAACAGGCATTTTATCAAGAGGCTTCCCTGACTCCCGAGGAGGGAGGGGAAGATATGGATATAGCTGGCTTCCAGTTACCTAATCAATATAGTAGAAGGCTGGATTGGTTTGCTGTAGACCTTGAAGGTGAACATTCTGCAATGGATGGTCGGATACTGGAAGAGCACACAGAATATGTTGTTTATGCCATCCACAGGGTATTGCTTATTGTGTTTACATTTTGATCTGCAAATAGCACACCAAATTAGTTTAATCATCCAGTTGTTTCTTCTTTACAACCTGCTGAACTTCCATCAATTTATGCCGTTGATGCATTTAAGTACCTTTTATCAATCTTGAAGGTTTTAGTTTCACTAACTGTTCCTTGTTTAGGTTCTCTTTCTACATCCTTACTTATGCTTGAACTTCATCAACCCTGCTTTGGTTATGTTATCTTACGATACCCTGCTTTCTCACAATTAGAAACTTCAATTCCTCAATTACTTATTAAGTGGTTGCGCATGCAGATTCTGGATCAATATGAAGAATCTCGTGCTGCCCGAGAAAAAGAAGGTGCTGCTGCCTATGGTAGTTTGCCAAAAAGTGTCATATTAGTTGGACATTCAATGGGTGGTTTTGTTGCTAGAGCTGCACTCATCCACCCTCGTTTAAGGAAGGCAGCTGTCGAGACTGTTCTTACTCTTTCAACACCACACCAGTGAGCTTTGCAGCCTTTTCATTCATGTATCTGTATGAAATTTCATTCATCGATTAGTTTTTCACTTATCACCTGTTTATCCAGATCACCTCCTGTGGCATTGCAGCCATCATTGGGTCACTATTTTTCCCAGGTAAATGAGGAATGGAGAAAGGGATATGAGGTCCAAACCACTCAGACAGGACATTATGTGTCTGATCCATTACTCTCTCGTGTAGTTGTTGTCTCCATCTCTGGTGGCTATAACGATTATCAGGTATAATCACACTCCCTTTGTTCCATAGAGTGTTTGGGTTTCTATGTTTTGTTTTTCTTTTAAAATGGTGGCCGAGTGAGCTACCATTCCGGGGCTGAGAGCAACTTGGGTAGGCCCCCTCTCCAAGGGTTGTTTTTCACAAGCTGGAATTCGAACCTGAGACCTCCTATTACCAGGAGAATCTCAGCAGCGTCCACCCCACTTGCAAGCCTAGCTTGCTTCCGCTAGACCAAACCCACTTGGGTTTTGGGTTTCTATGCTGGTTTGTCTCAAGATGCATGTCCTGTCAAATAATAAATCGCTTTATTTCATACTATCCCCCCATTTGGAAAAGACTTTAACCACCCATTCAGCGTTAACAGAGTAAATGATTTGTTTGGGGAAAAAAGGTGTGCAAAAAAATGTGAGTTGGCATGATATTTATTGAGTTTTCTTAATTTGTGTGAAGTTACACAGAACGTTACAGGAGCATTTATTTTATTTCTTTGAAGGGGTGGGAGTATTAAAATTGAACAAGGATTGTCAGGTGTTTTCTTTGAGCACTTTATCTGTTTTTGCTGATGTTGATGCAAAACCCTTTATACATCCACTAAACTAAATTATGACAGCTGAAGAATGTCAAACTGATGTGAAGTTTCATATGTATGATTATTGTTGTTTATCCCTATGTTCTGCATATGGTACAAGTCCCCAGTAATTCTGCACTGCTTCAGCCAGAGTTAGCTAATTTTCTTTCTTGCTGTTGCATCTCAGAATAATTTCTAAAAGCAATCTTCACTCTAGTGAAGATTTCCAATTATTCAACCTTTTCTTCCATTGATCTGTTTGGGAAATATGATGAGATGACGACTGTAAAAGGAACAGAGTAACTCATGATTGACTCATCTTAGAGCTCGACCATGATGGTGAATCAAGCTTGATCAAATTTTTAGGTTCAATTGAAAAGATGAGTGAGCCTGTACGCAGTTTATGAATAAGAGGGTAACTAGAAGTGGGCTTGTGCTATGCCGTGGGTCAAATTTTTTTCCTATAAAAATGATGTTTATGTTTCAATGAAAGAAGAAAAATAAACAACTCGAGTTATAGACCCAGCTGAGTTTAATAAGTTGGTTTTATTTTAAGTAGTAGATAAAAAAAAACAACGATAGTAAACACATAAAAAGTAAAAAAAAAAGTGATCATGACATGACAACTTGGAAAAAAACCTTGTAAGGATGAAATTGGATAAAAAAAAGAAAAAAAACTAGCTTGAGTCAACCCGGGGTAGCATGATAAATATGTAACCTAGGTAATAAAGGTTGAGCCAACCTGAGTCAACCTGTCAAATTTGCAGCTTGGGTTATGAGATCAGGATAACTCGATATAAACCGAAGGAAACTACAAAATAATTTTTTTTTATAAAAAAAACCAATATCGAACAATAAAATTGGAAGAGAAAATAAACAAAAAAAAGGATATTGATCCCTGTCAACTTTTCAAACCCGTGACCCGTGTTATTTAATCATAAGCACCATACACAAAAAATCAAAAAACTCAATCCCTAACAAATCAAATATTGAAGGATGAAATTGAATAAAAAAACAATAACATAAAAGGATAAAAAACTAAAAAGAACAATTAAAAGAACGAGGATAAAAATCAAATAAAAAATAAATTAGAGGTCATATGTAATATTGAAAGGTGAAACTAGAAAGAAAAAAACTTGAATAAAAGGATAAAAAAAATCAAAAGAATGAGGATCAAATTGAAAAAAATAATATTTCATAAATTTGGCTTGAGGGGTGAAATTGAAAACCAATAAAAAGTGCACAAAAGAGTTAAGGAAAAAAATTAGAAATCAAAAGATTGAGGATAAACAACATATGACAAATTGAGATTAAAGGATTAAAATGAAAAAAAATAATCAAAACTCTATAAAAGGGCAAAGGACAAAGAACTAGGAATCAAAATAACAGGGATCAAATTAAAAAAAAAACAATTGAGTGGCTGCTTTAAAACTTTGGGGGGCCAGGTGCGGAAACCTTGGTGGAGAGAGAAAGGAAGAAAAAAAAGGTTGTCGGCGCTAAACCGGATGCTTGTCGACAACACGTGTCAGCCAATGATGGAGGGAATGCTGAGACGAATTGGATGGCACCTTGAAAGCCTTTGTCTAGTCGCTGGGTGCCGCCCAAAAACGGTGGCCAACAATCACGCGTGCAACGCACTCGTTAACAATTTTTTTTTATATCTATTATAATGTAAAAGAGAAACCTGCCCCTTAACACACTTAATATTAAAAAAAAAAGATAAAAAAATGAAACTAACCTTAGGCCAAATGCAAGGGTTTTTTTTTTACTTTAAGGGCAGGTAAGTAATTTAACCATGCTTGAAAAAGTGAAATCCCGAAACTATCCGTACACTCAAGGTCTAAGTTTTTTGTCCCCAAGGGTATTTTAAAGAAGGAAAAGTCTCTCCTACCTCAATAGCTAACCCAATTGTTTTGGTTTTAAGGGGCAAATTTGTAAATCCACTATTATAATCCAAAGTTGATTTGAGTATATAGCTACAGAAAATACACTATTATTAACCCTTTTCCTTTTAGTTTATTTTGTTATTGTTATTTAGCTTTCATAAAACAGTTTCTTGGGTTGTTTATGGAATAATATTTACATCTCTCTTTTAATCTAGAGAGGATGACGTGTGGTGAAAATATGAACCAGAGGATGTGGATTCCTGGTAGATATGACAGCTCTCTATTTTATTTGCTCAGGCTTTTTACTTATTTTATTACTCTTATACAAAAACGATGTTCCACATCTCTAGGTGACCCATTTTGTTCACTTTCTTGGCAGTTATAGAAAGACTTTCTTAGTTTTGAAGCTCAAGCAAGCCGAATTACCTTCACAACTAAAAGAACACTTCACTTGTCATCCTTTTTTTTTTATCTCTAGGTGACCCATTTTGTTCACTTTCTTGGCAGTTATAGAAAGACTTTCTTAGTTTTGGGATCACTTATCTACAGAGGTTGGTTAGATGTTGCTAGCAAAATAGAGCTGGTTAACCAAGTCCAGCATGCTTGCTGATGTTTAATTGATTATCTGTCGTGAAAAGTGTTCCAAAAGTTTGTAAGATAGCTATTAACCTTTTCCTTGTTTCATACAGACACTAACATAGTCAAGAAGCATCATGTCCATATAGAATGATTGTAACTGAATTGTGCATGATCACTTATCTACAGAGGTTGGTTAGATGTTGCTAGCAAAATAGAGCTGGTTAACCAAGTCCAGCATGCTTGCTGATGTATAATTGATTATCTGTCATGAAAAATGTTCCAAAAGTTTGTAAGATAGCTATTAACCTTTTCCTTGTTTCATACAGACACTAACATAGTCAAGAAGCATAATGTCCATATAGAATGATTGTAACTGAATTGTGCATGTTGGCCTATGCTAGTTGTGACTTGTGAGATGATAGTGTGTATAGAGGACACTATTTTGGTGGATGATGAGATGCTCTATACCCAAGGGAAAAGGAAAAACAAAGGGAAATATGACAATCAACTACATGTTGTTTCATTCTTTTGTTAAATACTCTGATGCAGATGCTTGGCCACTTGCTCTACTTTTCTCATCATGGCATACACTAGTACATTCAGTCGATGCTTTTTTATTATTTTTCTCAAATATAGTTATCAAACTTAACACCTGAAAAAATTGTACTTGCTCTACTTTTTTATCACATACAATATATCAATAATTTGCGTTGGACATAATTGTTACTTTTTTGTTATGCTCTTACTTTTTCATCATATGGTAAAACTTTTTACATTTTGACTTTCAGGTTAGAACGAAGTTAGAGTCCCTCGATGGTATTGTGCCACCCACCAATGGTTTTTTGATAAGTAGTACAGGAATGAAAAATGTTTGGTTGTCAATGGAACATCAGGCTATTTTGTGGTGCAACCAGTTAGTTGTGCAAGTAAGTGTGCGGTCTCTTCCAGAATACATGCCTGTACCACAAACATTGCTGAAATGTACATGTTCCATGTAGGTGTCACATACTCTCCTTAGTCTGATAGACTCCAAAACAGGCCAGCCATTTCCTGAAGCTAATAAGAGACTTTCAGTATTTGCAAGGATGCTTCGTAGTGGGATACCACAGAGTTTCAACTGGATGTCATCTCATAGATCAACATATGTTCCCTTAAAGGACTTGAAAAATGCAACTGGTATTGTCTATCTTGACTCTATCTTTTATCAGCTGACATCTATTGAAGTTTTATAATTTCTGTAAGAAAGCTTGCTGAAGAAAATAAATGATTGTGTTTTATGAACTACTTTCAAACTCTGTGAAATCATTTAGGTAATGTATAAATATTTGTGACATGCAGTAGCGGGAAATTTGATGGATTAAAATGTTCAATTTTTTTCCTCTTCACTGAGATGATAAAGAAATAAAGAATTAACTAGAAAGAGAAAGAATTCACGAGTGCAAATATATTAGCAACAAAGCCAAGTGAATGATTAATTAAAGATCAATAGTTAGATATATGCCTGTTGTTAGTACTGTAGTAAAGGGAGATGATATCACATCCACATTTTGCTGTCATCACCTTCACAGCCACTGATGCTGTCACCTTTACATATACCCTATTGATGCCTTCTTTTGTTAGTGATTGTGCTTTGTTTTCTTTTTTTCTTGTACCATGTTAGAGGTGGTGCTTTTCACTACGAGTACTAACCAAGCATCTTTTAAAGGATGGGTGCCATCTTTAAAACAGGTTTTTGAAGGGCAAGGAAAAAGAAATGAAAAACTTCTTTAAACCAGCGTTATGTTTTGCAGATGAATTCCATAAGTGTGATTTGGAACCTGGAACCTGTTAAATACTTGGGTTTCTTCCATGTTGTTTGACCAATGGATGACAGTCAAGCAGTTTAAAAGTGGCTTATCATGTGAAATACAGCTGGAAAGCAGAATGAGTAGTATAAGAACAAGTAGAGTGTGCGTGCTTGGTTTTGGGATTATAGCTGGCAGAACTCTTTCTTAGGTTGCATAATGTGGACAACAATGTTTTTCTTATAACTATATGACTGTATTTTCAAACTGTTAATGATTTATTTTGACTAATTATAAATTTGAAGTGACAGTCCATGTTGTATTTGCAGGTTCTCAAGTGCATACTTTTTCCAGTTGCCCCGACAATGTTCACTGGAATGATGATGGCCTTGATAGGGATTTATATATCCAGACAACTACCATGACTGTTTTGGCAATGGATGGGAGGAGACGATGGTTGGATATACATAAATTGGTTAGCCTCGTTAAAGCTTCTCATTAGTAGTTCCAAAACGTTTTAATTTATATTTTTTCTCTTCAACCTGACTCCTACATGTAAATGTTTTAATTGCTGATTCTCAAGAGTTGATTTAAGCCTTACCTCCCATTTTAAGTCAGGTTGGCACCTGGTTATATTTCTCCTTTCATTTTCATTTAAATTTGGCATGTAAATGAGCCTCAATACATGTCCAACTTAACTGTCCTGGAATTTGATAAATAATCTACAAACGTTGAATAATGTTCTAGGCTTTGTAGTTCAAGCTTCTGAATTTGTGCATTTAAAGAAAGGTCTGTGGTTTTAAATATTCGACCTTTTCTTTCTGATAGACCACTCTAAAAAATGTGGAGTTACTTATCTGCAATTTATGTGCATAGGGGTCAGATGGAAAAGGACACTTCATGTTTGTAACAAATCTCGCTCCATGTTTTGGGATTAGACTTCATTTATGGCCTGATAAGGGGAAATCTGCTTCAGAAATGGCTGCAAGTAAAAGGGTTCTAGAGGTTACAGCAAAATTGGTGCAGATTCCATCAGGACCAGCACCAAGACAGGTACTAAATATGTTTATTGCATTCTTTCATGTAAATATATTTACCATAATTATGTTTGGTGCTGCCTGTCATTTATATTCCCTCTGTGTCTTGTATTAGGGAAATTTATGATATGTTATGAGGTGTAGTTTCTCTAGCTATTAGAGATTAGCTGGACTGTTATTTCTCAAGTGTTTGATAGACATGCTTTTATTTCTGAATATGCTCTCTCTCTCTCTCTCTCTCTCTTAATCAGATTGAACCTGGAAGTCAGACCGAGCAAGCACCTCCATCTGCTGTACTCTGGTTGAGTCCTGAAGATATGCATGGTTTCAGATTCTTGACTGTCTCAGTTGCTCCTCGTCCGGTATTGTTGGCCATTCTTGCTTCTTTTCCTTTTCCATGAATGGTTTCTGCATCAAATTAGTCTGTATCTTTTTACTTTTCTTTCAAAGTTCTATTCCTCTCATAGATTATTTTTTAGGAGCATATGTTCGAATTCATTGCCTTGCCTTGTTTTGTCAAATTAGTGATAGCTGTAAACATAAACTTTGGAGGAAGGGGAACAACTCTGGGCTGCAACTACACCAAGCTGTTCACAAACAGCTCAGAATTTGCTTAGTAACAGGATTGTGAATTAACCTCGATCAAATCTTAGTTGCATGTCCACTGAAAATGCCTGCCAGTTCAAAAGAAGAGTGATTATGAATTAGCTTGGCAAATAAATTTGTAATTAATAATAGTTTCATCTACTATTGTGTTTGACACAACAACAACGACCAAGCACCAGTCCTGAACTAGTTGGGGTTGGCTATATGGATCCTTTGTGCCATTCCATGTGATCATGTATCGAATCTGCCTCAAAATTGGGAGATTTTAAATCCTCCAATACTAACTTTCACGTTAACTTAGGTCCCCCTCTTCCCCCCTACTACTTACAACTTATCACTCCATCCAATGATGCCTTCTTGTGTCCTACTTTTGTGTCTCCTACATGTTTCTTAATCCATACAATGCTCTTTCAAGTAAATATTGGAGAACCTAAAAAATATCTCACACCAATAATGCTTCAACTAATATGTAAATCACATGCTTTGATTTTTGGCAATTCGGAGTATGATCTCCACCAGTAGTTCAATCACCAAAAGAGCTGAGTTACTGCTTATACTAGGGTTGTTTGTATTAGCCTTTTCTCATCTCTGCATTCTTTTGAATGGTGCTTTTGTGCTTTTGTTCACTGATGCTTTGAAATGGTGGTAATTGATATGATTAATTCTGATGGTCAGACAATTTCAGGCAGGCCTCCACCAGCAGCTTCCATGGCAGTTGGTCAGTTCTTTAACCCAGATGACGGAAAGAGAGATTTATCTGCTCAGTTTATGCTTCTATCTAGCCATTCTCAGAAGGTTAACGTTTTTTTAAATACTTGTACTTCTTAGGGTTGTAAGACATGGAATCTTAAAATAATGGGTTAGTTAAATCATGCCTTTTCAGACAACTGGCCTTGAAAGTTTTATAACTTCTTTTTGTGCAGGAATTACTTTTGAAGGAGGATCATCCCCTAGCTCTCAATTTATCATTCACTGTTAGCTTAGGCCTTCTGCCCATTTCTTTATCTTTGACGACCACAGGGTGTGGAATACAAAGGTCTGGCCTTCTGGCAGAAGAGGTTGGAGACATGGAAAACAGTAGTAAGGAATTTAATTTATTTCTAGTCAGCCAATTGTTTTAATATCTATGGATCTACATGTAATCCTCTTGTTCTTAAGCATGCATAATTGCTACAAATCTGTCTGAGGCGTTCTATAAGATATCATGGATTTCCACACTGCTTCATTTTCACTTCTCAAATTAGTTTCACTGATGGATTTATCAATACTTTACTTTGAACTGCGGGTTTTGAACTCTTGTGAACTCATTCCATGCCCCATTTCAGTAATTTGATTTTGACTTGGATACAAATCCCTTTGGTTATATGATATAAACCTGTAGACAGCTATCATTTATAACATTCCATGTCGATTTATTTACAATTGAAGGTTCTCCTACACGTGTGTCATTTTTCCACTAAGTTAGCTTTCCTGGTATTCAGGGCTTTGTAAACTGCGGTGTTTCCCACCAGTAGCGCTTGCCTGGGATCATACATCAGGTCTTCACATCCTTCCAAATTTGTTCAGTGAAACTATTATGGTTGATTCCTCACCTGCCCTATGGAGTTCTACCCAGGGGTCGGAAAAAACCACCATTATGTTACTGGTATGATGGTGTTTACAGTACTCTTGTAATGTAGATATATAGATGTAATGTTTTAGCTTTAATTGTTAACCAGTAGAGGTCTTTATCTCTGTATGCTTCTTCAGGTTGATCCTCATTGTTCATATAAAGCAAGAATTGCTGTTTCAGAAACTGCAGCTGCTAGCAGATTTTTGCTTTTGTATAGCTCACAGGTGATTCTAGAGCCTCCTGTGAATTTTCTGCATAATATCATTTTTTTTTTACTTTAAAAATTAATTTTGGAAAGTGCCTTTGTTTTCTTGCATTGTCTTCTTGTAATTTGCTATTATTTTTACTGCTTTTCTTTGAAACATGTCATTTAAAGGCAATTCCTTAAGCATGCAATTGTGGTTAGATATTGGTTGGGTCTTTTGGTATGATTTAAATCATTGAAGAGTTACCGGAGTAATAAAATGAAAATTCAGACCTGAGTTTAATTAGGAGGAGGATGTGGTGTAATGCTTACAACCTTCTGTGTTGCAATGGTGTTGAGGTACCTTTTGCTTTAAAACACAAGGCCAAAAGAAAAGACTTGCAGTTGCAGGATTAATGTGGAATGCAGAGGTAGAAAGAATTACTTTTAGGTCATCCAAAGGTCCTTAAGATGGGAGTATCTAACCATGAGAAACACCTAATTGGATAGAGACGTTGATGCATTATTATTTTCCTTCTTGGTTAATTTATCCACATAGACATTGAGCCTTTACATATATGGGATTATATCTTGTTGGAGACATGGTTACATGGGTTTATTTGTTAAAGGAAAAAAGAAAAGTAGTGATTTGTCAAATCAGATGCTCCAAGAGATGGGAATGGCTTAATGCTGTTATGATGACATGCTTATATTAATGATTCTTAGTGTTACTTCTTGGGAAATCAAAGTTATATCATGTCATGAGTTTTCTTTAATGCAGATAGTTGGCTTCTCCATTGCGGTTATCTTTTTTGCTCTGATGCGACAAGCACATGCATGGGATCTTGATCTGCCCATGCCTTCAATGCTGGTGGCTGTTGAGTCCAATTTGAGAATTCCATGGCCATTTTTGCTTCTAGGCTTTGTACCCATTTTGTTTTCCTTGTTCATTTCCTTGCTAAAGTCTCAACCACTTCCACCATTGGCAAGCTTCGTCTTTGTATCAACGATTTGCTATGTTTTTGCAAATGGATCTGTGATTCTTCTGGTATTGGTTTCACAATTGGTGTTCTATGGGGTTGCAATCATACATGTTTTCATCAAGTCAAGGTTGGTATGCTTGTCCTCTCTCTGCTCCATACTATGTGGATATGGATGACATGTTTACCAATGTTTCAACTGTCTTAGTCAAAGACCCCCCTGGGGAAGGAGGGGCTGCGTGCAAGGGAGAGAATGAAAACAAAAGAAAATTGCTGTTTTTATCATTCCATATCTGATTGGTTATTATTTTGCTTAAATAAAGCAAGAGGGTCTCACAATTTTTCAAGTGCATTTGGAAACATTTTGAAAAGTGACCTTCCTATTAAAGAATATATTATATGCCCATAACTAACTTCTTTTGCATAATTAAATTTATTTTGACCATCACCATCCACAACCTTACCCTAGAGGTGTCTGCAGATTATCAATGGGAACTGATAATCATGTGATGCACACAGGATCTAAGATGGGATTCTTTTTCTTTTTCTCTCTTTATCATAGCATAATGGAGCCCCTACTTTCTTTCCTGTACCTCAAATGAGTTATCCATTTGGTATTAATATGTTAAAGTATCACATTTGATGCTGAACAGCAAGAGTTTATACTTTGCAGGTGGCAAGAATGTGAAGGAAATATTTGCTTGGCATTTCTTCATTGGTTTATTAATTTATCCTCTGGTTTCTTTTCATTAAAGGTAAGGCACACTGGGATAAATCATTGTCATCTCCGTTTTCGATGTAAAATGGCATAATCAGCTGCATAAAAAGAGTTTACTGTTTGGCATTGCAGTCTAACCGTGCTTTTGAAAATTCTTGAATTCTTTTTTTTTTAGCTTCAAATTTTTTTTGGTGTTTTTGGATCCTTTTGATGTTCTGATGTAAAAAATAAAAAAATATATTATTTTGATGCATTTCCGAGCAAAAAACACTTTGAAAAGTAATCTCAACTATACTCTCAAACAAGCCTTAAGTAGTCCTTTGTACTGGAAACCACTCCACTTTACAGAAAGCCTGTAGAACTTTGTTCGGTAGTCTATTTATGCTGATTTCTCTTTATTCTCTCATGGTCACGGGGCATATTTATCTCCTTCTATATTTGTTTTCCCCAAATTTATGGGCACAAGTTATGCTTTAGCTTGCTCACCTGATCTAACTTGTTCATAAAGCAGGTTGTGAGGGTTCTTAGAGTCAATCCGTTACTTGTTACTGCACTGACTGCTATTACCTTGGGGTGCTTTGTCCAACCAGCACTGGGTTTATTCATATTGATCTTGTCTCATGCTTTGTGCTGTCATAATGCGTTGTGCAGGTACTTTTCAAGTTTGAATTCCTTGTACTTATCATTGTTGCGCATTCACTTCATTTTCAGAACAAGTGATACCCGTCCTAAGCGTTTCTCCATGTTTGTGTAACAGTTTTTTTACGGCTTCCTTTCGCAGCCATGCACGAATGAAAGAGTTGCTTGATTTTAAAGATGTTGGGAATGAAAGATCTCAGCAATTTGCATCTAAACATGATGCTGGACTCGACCAGAATTTCCAGCTGGAAGAGAACAGCTCCAGTAGTCCTGACTCTTCAAGAAGTTTTGGGGACACCCAATTAGAGATATTCCATCACCGGCATGGTTTATTGATTCTGCATCTTCTTGCAGCGCTAATGTTTGTCCCCTCTTTTGTGGCTTGGTTGCAGGTATGAATAACGTGTTCTTTCCTCTATTGGCCTTGAGTATTGAATGTATCACTTCTGCAATGAATTAGTTTGACCATCTGCTTTGCTTTTTTGAGGTGGCACACAGCCAATATAACCCATAGATCTGGCAACTCAAGCTGAGACATTATTTTATGACCACTATAAGCTGCGTCCAAATTTCCAACTTTAAAAACGAATGGTATAATAGTTTAAAAGCCCCCCCCACCCCCTCCTTTTCCCACTCTCTCTATCTCCCCCTCCCTCTCTCTCTCATGCATGGTTTCAAATGGAATATATTGCTCCTCAATGATATGTTAGATTTGTTTGCTTCTCAGTAAAAAATAAAATATATAATATGCTTCACATGAATTTAGAAATAGTTTATGGATGTGTAGTTATGTGGTTACTGTTGCACGATATTCAATCTACAGTGTTTGCATATTCTGTGTGTGCTTGCATAATATCGTACCTTACATGAATTCATCTCTAGTTCACAAGGATACTAAAGCACCAAGATCTTCAAAGTGTATGCACTGTGCTCCTTGCACTTCTGGTTGAACATGATCTGTCCTTAATAGAGGAACTTGTGTGACTGCAGAGAATAGGCATGGGACATAGCTTTCCATGGTTCCTTGATTCAGCTCTTTGCATTGGTGTCATTCTTCATGGTATCCTCAACTCAAAGCCTGAGTTCAACTCCATGTTTTCCTTCCCAGAAATATTTGGGAAGGAAGTGAGATTGGACTTCATCTACTTGCTCGCCGGCTACTATTCCTATGTTGCTGGTTTGGGCTTGGTGCCATACAGAGTATTTTATGCCATGGCTGCTATAGGTTTCATATCTTGTGTCATGAGGATCTTATATAGGAGGAGCAGGGAGAAGGGAGAGCCACGTTTTGGCAGAAAAAAGCGTTCTCATAGACATTGAGGACGTGTAAAAAGCATCAGAATTTTAGAAGACAAATTGTACAAGCATTTGTGATGGGAGGTGGCATGAAATGAGCATTCAGTTTCTGGAGATAATAAGCCTGCAATCTTTGAAGGGAAGTGATCTTGCTAACAGGTGAAGGGTAATACAGAAACAAAGAAGGAAATTTTGTTGTACCATTAGGCCGATTTTTTATGGCTTTGCATTTTTGTATGTATATGAGCATTTTGTTTTGAGATCATAGGAGAGAAGGGACTAGCTTTTGCGATTGAAAAGACATCCTGCATTTGGCATAAAACAAAGGCCATTGTTGATTGTGCAAAGCAAGGTGATCCTTCAAGAGTTTACTTGCTGAAGATTTGGTCTCTTTGGTTTTATTTATGATTTTTGTTAGATTATTACCTTAGTCTGAAATTGCATCAAGCTAGGAAATAACTATGTTCTATAGATCTTATGGCTAGCCTGTTAGATCAACTAACAGCAGCCGATGGGATTTAACAGGTGGAAGCGGTCTGGGGTTTGAGGTGCTTGTTAGCTACTGGTATGGGACTAGCTAATCTTTTTATTCATAGCTGAATGAATGCGTATAGCTAATGCAGGCAGTAAGAATGAAGCTTCCGCTGAACTCTGGACGATAAGTTACTGGCTGAGGACATTAAAGAGCATCGATTTTCTTTGGGCAAACCTAAAAAAAGTCTCCAGTCTATAGGGACATTATCGATTAGGTCCAGAAGTAATTTGTTTTCCTTGATCAAGTCCCCTTCCATACAGATTGATGATACTCAAATCATTTCTTCGAAGATGAGATCATGGGCAACTAGGGCTTCTACCAGGACCCCCCATTCTCTAACATGATCCTCTTGGATATCATAGCAATTGGATTGGGAGGTAAAAGTGCCTAGGATCAATGATTTGAATATTCCTCAAGTATCCAGCTTTTCTAAAGCCTTCTCGAGGAAAATGACCACTTTCCATTTCAGTTGTTGTGTGTTGTCCACCTGTTTTTGAGTTTACAATCACACCTCCCCATTCAAGCATCGGAGCACTGTCCTTCAAGTGCGAGAAAAGGGTGGTGGCCCAAGTACAGGACCGCAATGGTGGTTCGGGCCTGAAGAGATGGGACGGTGATGGTGGCTTGGTTGTGTTGATTGAAGACTAAAAAGAATTTCCTGTATTAATGGGTCAGTGGGTTTCGACTGAGGGTTTGTGAGGGAGGATGATGGTCTTTTGGTTGTTGATGGTGTTGTGGTGGTTACATTTTTCAGGTGGTAGAAGAGATGGGAAAGGCTGATATGATGGTTATTTGTGAATTGTTTCTGGAAATAGGGGAAAAAAAGAATGGCTGGGTTTTGCTATTGGTTTCATTGTTGCTGGATTCGGCGGTGTATAGGGAGGGAATGAATTGATGAATCCTTGAATTGGTTTAGACCCCTAGATTTGGCTACCTGTCACACCTTCATCCCTAGTTCTCAAAATTATGCAATTATAACTTATCTAACCCTTAATTTTGGCTTTTCCTCTTCAATTAAGTTTAAATGACTTTTTAATTTGGCTTTGTGTTTCAAATCCATCCTTGCTCTTTAACTTTTCTAATCTTAAACAGTGTTTGGGAATGCGGTTGAAATCGCGTTCCTTAAAAATTTTAATTTTTTTTACTTAAAATTAATTTTCTTATGTTTTCAGATCGTGTTGATGTCAAAAATATTTTTTTAAAAAAAATATTATTTTGATACATTTCCGTGCAAAAAGCATTTTGAACTCAACTGCTATCGCATTCTTAAATACCTAGCCAACTAAAGATCAAATTAAAGTATTTTTCTTCAATTTCTCTTTAATTAAATCCTCATGGTAATCCAAACTCAATTGTTTACCCATAATACTCGATTATTGATCCAATTTTAACTCCAACTATATTTTTATTTTTATTTTTTTAATTGTTTTGCACTTTTTGTATTTTTGTAATTTTTATGATATATTTTTTAACACACAAAAATTAAATAAAAATAACAAAATGATTAAAATTGACTAAATTTAGTGAGAAATATTTTTTAAAATTATCTATTTTTTTAAAAAATATATACTAAAA
>Ga0307517_10002439_pt1 | contig 29732 bp, 31 predicted proteins | sample 23_EM_MG_FD_194515 | JGI IMG/M metagenome (GOLD analysis project Ga0307517, IMG submission 194515) | Populus trichocarpa ectomycorrhiza microbial communities from riparian zone in the Pacific Northwest, United States - 23_EM | ecosystem: Host-associated > Plants > Roots > Unclassified | place... | reverse complement strand
AGAACAACCCAGGATGAAGTGGATCCAACGAATGCGAGAATCCACTAACTGTAGCGGAGGGTCGGTGGGAGGACTTGCTACCTCGGAGTCCCCCTCTAACTCAATCTGAGAGGCGTTGACAAGATCGTCTTGGTTCGGAATGACATGGTATAGAGTTGAGGGGGAATCAGGGGATGGTGCCATGTGGTACGTGATTAAGAGCCAAATGTGGCAGTGTAATGATATTTAATGTAATATTTTACGCGGCCACCTTTCTCATCTTCTCCTTCACAGCGCTGGGAAGAAATTGGTTGGGTTCATCTTTGAGAACCAATTCTGTCAATCGCTTCCTCTGTCTGTCCTCCTTTTTGGCTTTCTTAACTTTCTTCCTCTCCCATTCCTTAACCTTGGCCGTGTGTGCCCATCGAGCCTTTTTCTTCTTCTCTTGGTCTTCCTTCACTTGCTCCCGCCATTTGAAAGCCGCATCTGCTTTAGCTTGCTTGAGTGGGCGACCATCAAGGTGCTTGAGCTCGTCCGCCGTGATAGACTTCAGCAACTCATGGGTTCCAGCTTGGTAACTCTTCCATCTTTCAAGTTTTTTGGCGCGTGAATGGGGATTAGCGAGCTCCCATTTCAAGTAGAGCTCGAATGGTGCCGAGTCGTCATATTCTTGGAGACGATGAGAGTTATATAGGAGATTAAGATATTCTTGTTCTTCTGGCACCCGGGGAAGAGGTTCAAGAGGCGAAGGATCAAATGCAGGCATCTGGTAAGTAACTTTAGCGACATCATCGATGGAAGTATCATAGAGTCCACCTGTCATGTGAATTAGTTTTAAATTCGAATTCTAGAAGAAAAAAAATCGAATAAACTCACCCTCGGGATACTTTCTAACTTCAAACTTTGGCCATGGAATGTGGATTCTTCGTAATCCTGAACTAGTGTAGTATTTTGCGGGCATTTTTGGGGTGGTCTGCACAGCGAATCTCTTCCAAACCCAACGTTTCGCGACATAGTCCCATTTTGGTTCCGAAGTTCCTAAACGCGACGCAAACACTCTGTTGATAATTTCATTTAAGAATATGCGGGGAAAAAGAGAAGGAAAACCACGAACGATTGTCTCCGGAAAGGCCCTGAGGGATCCGACTTGTCAGGTAGCGTGAACTCTCGTAGGTACAGCTGGCATCTTGAATAATGGTAATTTTTGCTCTGAGGGGCAGCAGAATCCTTGGACGAGGACTGAATGTATAATTTTGAGAATACGAAACAGAATCGAATAACATAAAACCCACGCCAGTGTTCTTGAGAAAGACACGGTTGCTCAAACGATTGATACTCAAAACCTCATGCAAGGTGCTATCTGGATCTCCTCGCAGACGAATTTGGTCACCAGGAACAATGTTCCACCATTTAATTCGGTCAGCAGGGCGAACAGATTTGAGTTTAGGATCGTGTTTTGACCTCCGAATGAGCCACGCTCGAGGAATACTCCGAAGATGGTTGAAATGCGTGGTGACGCCGAGTTTTGTCGTTGCATTCAAAGCATTCCTCTTCGTAAGGTATTTCAGGGACATCCTCAGAGGTGTAGGTGAGACAAAGCTGGCATAGGCCGGGAGGTTGAAGGCAGACGAGTTGTTCAAGAATCTAGGATTCTAAGCGCGTCTCGCACTCGAAATTTACTGCAAGTCACATGATACGGCAGTCTGTTTCAACCAATACCTGATACTCTTGTCAATTATATTAATCGTAAGGCAGCCAAACATAAATATATGTGGTCTTATAACTCTGACAACATGTTAATACAATGCTAGTACAATAAATGTTGGAGATAAATTAACGACAGCAGACATTAACCTCAACTCGGTCATCCAACAGGAATAGGTTTCGAACCACTCCATGCTATTGACGATGAACTGGGTTCTTCTGATTCGAGCGTCTAATTCAAAGTGAGCTTAAGTGGGTGATAGAAACACTTTAAAAAAAAATCGAGCATACTGACCTCTAATAACATGCCCAACACCTGGTCAACCTCACTGGGAGGCACACCACCGCATCCAGCACCAATGAGCCGTCTGTACTCGCCCATGCGCCCGCTCGTGCCAGCCTCTGCCTGGAAAGTTACCAGTTCGTGAAACATGATTTTTCTTCGTTTCCGGTGTTGAGTGATCTCTTCTCTTAGAGCGTCACAGCTCTGGCGCAGTTCTTCGGGGTTTGGGGGAAGGTTGGAATAAAGACCAATCAAATCCGAGACATCCTCTGTCAATGCTTTCCGCTTTCCCTTAACCTTGTCACCGTCAACTACCATGGCGTCGAAGTTGTCATCTTCGTCAATGTTAATGGTCGCCGTCGCTGGCGTGACGGCCAGCTCACCATTTGCATGGTCGCGGATAAATTTCTCTCTCATTTCTTCATCCTTGACCCACTTCTCCCAACCCAGCCGGTATCGGCGGCCCATTTTTTCGGAGAGGCTGTTTTCTAATTCCTGCAGATGTTGCTTGGCTTGAAGAAAGCCCTCAGCTTGAGATTTTAGATGACCGACGGCTCGTTGGCTTTCCAAAATTTCCGCTTGGATATTTGCGAGCAGGGCATGGGCTTGCGTTGTGTCGCGCTCTTTATCTCGAAGTTCTTGATCGAAAGACGAGGCTAAACTGTCCATCAAAACAGCTATGTCATTAACGCAGCGGGTGCTCGCCTTTTGGCCAGTGACCGAGTGGTGTAACGGCGGTTTGTCGCCATTGGCAGGTGCGAATGAATATCCCGAGGGTGCACCTTGAGGCTGGAAAGCGGCATGCGAATTTCGGTACGACATCGCCGCAATACGAGACGGTGGCACAGGTGAGGATCGAAAGCGCTCGTCTTCAAGAATATAATCCTCGGTGCTTTTGCCGTCGTGATTGGTGATTTTGGGATTGGCGCCATGGTCAATGAGAATTTTTACGAGACGTTTACTGCGACATCTCGCAGCCATCGTAAGAGCAGTTTCTCCATCTTCGTCTTGGAAGTTGATGACGTCTGCCAATTCCTTGGGATAATCTGCTAGTCGAGTTAAAACCGTTTCCATGTAATAACGTGCAGCATGTGTTTTGCCTTTGGACATGGCGACGTCGACAATGTGGTGGAATACAGTTCGGTTGTAGTTGTCGATATTGAGGGTTGAGCGATGTAATAGTTCGTACAGTTCAGGAAATTTGCGAACGTCATAATTGTTGGCAAACATGACACTCCGCATCAAGGCCGTTTGTCCAGCTCGGTTAACTTTGAAGACATCGGCACCGGCGGTTAAAAGCAATTTAACGATGCGAATTCGGCCCATTGCACAGGCCCAGTGAAGAGGTGTATGACCGTCATCGTCTATCGCCATATTTGGATCAAAATCAGAGGGTGGGTTGACGAGGAGAGGGGGCACTTGATTTGTGTCGGAAATAAAGAATTCTAATACTTGGTCGGCGTATGATCGTGTGTCCTCTGCCTCTTCGGACATGGGGCGGTCGTCGACCGACCGTCGGTGCTTATGGCGCCTAGATGCATGGCGATCTTCAGCTCCGTTCGATCCGTATGAGGGCCCTGGGCTGCGTATTGGAGATGGTGTTCGTGAACTGGAAGATGCTTCTGAAGGCGAAGGGGTCATAGAGCCATCTTCCGAGCCCCGAATAGATAATGTGTCGTGATCAGAATCTTCCTCGACAGGGTCAGCGACCTGTCTCCGCGAAGATCTCGTGTTTACAATGGCCCCAGCAGCGGGGACCTCTGTTACTCCGGTTTTCCGCGGTGGCCGACTGACGGTGTTCGCGACTAAATGCTTGGGTGCCAGAGGAGGGCTCTTCGCGGCGGGTTGAAATTCAATGATCGGTCGGAGAAGATTTTCGCAGTTATACTGCTTGGCCAAGTTTAATCCTCGCTCAAGAGGAATCCATGTACCTAAATATTCTTTGTTACGGCAGAGTGCGGAGGGGAGGGATTAGGCCGACGCACCCTGGTATTTTCCATACCCTCCTTGAACCTTTTCGTGTTCACCCTTCTGCACTTCGCGTTCAAGGACGCGAGTACGTTGAGGCTTGTCAAATCCGGCCACTTTGAGTATCTGTGTCGCGTTCAACCACGAATCGGAGCGCCGCCTCATCACCGCGACTCCCTTGCACATCCTACACGTGTAATGTCAGTAATTGAGGATTCGTAGGCGCGTAGAATTACACATACATTTCATAGACTGGTATGCCGCTATAGGTCGCCTACAGGAATGACACCAAGACGTGTTATTTTCTCAAGGCCTGGCACAATCCCTAGAAATCTCTTCACCTTGAAAATCTGGTTCTCTGGCATTTCTAATGAACTTTCGAAGGTAGTATACAAAGTATTGGTGAAAGCCTTGAGGAGGCGGAGACCCGCAGGTAGAGGTGGATGAGGTGGAGGAGTCGGCTCAGCGTCGCACCTGTTCTGCCAGGAAAGCCCATCTTGACGCGTGAAACAACAGTGACAAACAATCGTTTACCCCGATTCAAATTTCGCAGAGTACAAGGGGATTTGTGTAGCGTGAAACATTGCTAAAGGTAATACAATGTTCGAGAATAGTATATGGCCATGTATTCTTCCAGAAATTTTATTTTCCAGTTTATAGCGTTCAAACTAGTGCCGCACTTGTGCAAGATCTTCGCCTTTGGGTCACGGTTGAGTAAGGTTGCTTGGAAATAATTTCCGGCCGATCGAGGACCGCCGTCGCTGTCGCAGACTCGTAGTTACCAAGGCGTTGACGACAAAGAAGTGCCCTGGGCTAATGAGTATGATACCTTCTGTCCCTTCCTCCGTCCAGTAAATCTGGGGCTTTCGAATTTGCTATGATTCTTGTAATTGTACTTTATGTGAGCCGGGGAGATATTTTGAATTGTGAGTGAAGAATCTCCTGACCTCATGGCGAACAGAATAGGTTGCGACAATTATGTGGTTTCCGACTAGCATAGCAAGTCCATTAGAAAAAAGTGAAGTTTTCGATTCATGGCATCCAGGGCAATGTCTGCGGATCGGAACACCCAGCACTAATTTGGGACGTGTGCTTGTTATCTGAGGGGCATAGTCCCGCCAGTATGGTCATCATTGGTACAATTTCTTTTTTCCAGGAACGAGACCGAGTTGAACAAAGGTGACCAGGGCGACGAGGGGTGTGACTAAATATGTGCCATCACGTGGTGTTGTTTTTGTATTGAGCGCATCCCTGGCTTGTTCGTTCGTCCACTCCCAACACCACACTGACGCGTCCTTCACCCTCTATATTACCCACGAATTATGTCGCCAAAATGTGAACCGCTTTGCCATTTTGGTGACAGGTAATATCTCTATGCACCGTCAATTCACAGAAGTTGACCTGCTCTTATTACAGACTCTATTTTACGACTTTCCCCCATCCCCCACCCACCGCGCACGTCCTGAATCGTCTCGCAACGGAACCTGGAAATCAACCACGCATACGCGCGCGACCGAGAGGCGGACCCTCAGCCTCACCTGATGATTTTGCATCGTATTACTACTTCACAATTGACGACCAACTCCTTTATCTTTCCTTCTTTCAAGACTGGGGCCCTCTCAACCTTGCCATGGTGTATAAGGCATGCATCCTTATTCACGAACTCCTCGAGGTATGGCCCGATATCTAGCATGCCTTTGCCTCGTGCCACTCATGCACGTGCCTACTTGTTGTGGCTCTAACCCATTCAGGATAAAGAGTTGGCGTCCCATAGACTGGTCCTATACTCCTCAGATGACCCGAGAAGAAAAGCTAACGCAGCGTTGCTCATGGCGTTATACGTGGTTCGTTGTTTCCATATTTTTCAAACCACAAAACAAACAAGGAGTCTAGATGATCGTCCAACGTCGAGCACCATGGGAAGCATTCCATCCCATCGCAGAGATAGAGTTTATGCCATTTCGAGATGCAGGACGTGGACCATCGGACTTCAACCTAAGTATTCAAGACTGCCTTTGGGGCATCTGGAAGGCGATGCAAAATGGGCTCTGCGACATGAACGAGTTCAGTGTCGAGGATTATGAATATTACGAAAAGGTCGAAAATGGTGATTGGAATTGGCTGACACCAAACTTTATCGCATTCGCTTCGCCAGTGGATACTAATTGGATAAAACGCGAGAAGGATGCCAAGGAAACTGTGAGGAGTGACAATGCGGACAACACGCCCCTTTCGTTGTCTACAACCGCGAATTCCAACTTGGCTTTACAGGGAAAGCTTCCAACTCCTTATCTGAATTGCCTGGATTATTTCGAGAAACGCAACGTCAAACTCGTGGTGCGCCTGAATCACGAACTTTATGACCGCAGCACATTTTTGGAACGGGGAGTCGACCACATGGAGCTCTACTTCGACGATGGTACAAATCCTACCGATGAGATAGTGCGCACTTTCCTGGACGTGGCCGATCCCGTCGTCGAGAGTGGCGGAGTTGTTGCTGTCCATGTAAGCTAGTATCGCTTCTCAGTTGAACCCCTCACTGATTTTCTCACAAAGTGCAAAGCTGGACTTGGACGAACAGGAACGCTCATTGGAGCCTATCTCATATGGAAGTATGGTTTTACTGCCAATGAGGCCATTGCGTTCATGCGTATTGTGCGCCCTGGTACTGTTGTGGGTCCTCAGCAGCAGTACATGTACCTGAAGCAACTGGAGTGGTCTAAATGGGCGGCAGTTGACGAAATGAAGAAGTCTCAAATCCAGGCTGCAGGGACCCAAACCGTTGCACCTCTTGTCACACCAGCTACCCCACCAGCTGAAACTGATGAAGAGATCGAGGTCATGCAAGCAACACCAACACGACCTTCAATGTCGCTACCCCCAGTAACGCCGAGTCGCCACGTTGCCACTGCCCAGGCAAAGGCAAAGGCCATCGCGCCTCCTGGTCAACCCCGCAAAACGCCAAATGCCAAACGCGCTGCCCAAGATTCAGATGAAGAGGATGAAGAGGATGATGTCCTTCCCGCCTTGGGAGTTGCGCCACCATCGCGCAAAGTACGGACTGTTCCTACGAGAGGAATTACCGCCTCTGAACAGCGGCCTTCGCGAGTCACAAGGTCGACTGCAACAGCGACCGTCATTAAGATGTCTGGAACAGCGGCACCTGCATCGCCTATCAAATCGTCGCGTCAAGGACCAAATAAAATTCCTCGACTTGCCACAACGAAGACAACTTCAGCTGCCAAGGCCCTGGCGGCCGCCAATGCCCAACAAACACAACCTCGACAACTTCGTCACGCACCACCACCCACTCCCTCTCGGCTTCCCACCCTCGCCTCGACCGCATTGAAGCGACCAGTAGCTGCTAATCATCACTCGACATCGTCAATTAGTGATGTTGTGAGCTTGAAGCGCACTGGAACTACCGCCTCAGACGCCTGGGTCGCGAATAATACTGCGGCAGTTGTGGTACCCGCCTCGAAGTCGGTGCGTCCAGGATTGAGGAGTGTTCGCCGACGAAGAAGCAGCTTTAGCTCTGCCGACGTCGTGGCTTGATCTTCTTCCCTGAGTATATCCATCCTTTCCATTCATTTTATTGGGCTATATCTCTCTGGTTCAACTCAGGATATTTTTCCGCCCCAATCTAGTTTCATCGTATCCGGTCCAACTTGTTGTGTGTGCATATTCCACCATTCCCCAACCTGCCATTTTACGATACCTTCCATCAACTTCATGACATCTATGTATTCATTCCACCTGTAATTTTCCTTCCAAGGGACATTCATTGGATCATACAGACGTGAATTTAATGAATCTGTGGTCATAGACTGCAGCAATATTTATGCTCGTCGATATCCCCGCTAATGTTGCGAATATTTGTAGACCCATTGCACCCCAGGAGGAAGGTTAGCAATTCATTAACTTACTGTTACTGGGAATTTAAACCTCACCACATCTTTCCCCGACAGCAACCTCAATGGTGTTATTGCCGTTATAAATCACACCTGAATCCATGCACCCTCTGCGATTTGACTTTGTCTCCGTTAACGGCGCGAGCTACGATTGGATAGATTGTCCGGTCAACGCCCAAGTATTCTCCAATCATGGTTTGCCCAAAGGCACGACCGTCAGAGCGGCGTAAGTGGCGACGTAAGTATGCGTGGCCTTAGGCTAGTCGTACTAATTACCTGGAAGATACGAGCCAGATTGTCGCATGGCCTTATAGGAGCTCTTTCATTTCTGACTCTTGAGAAGCGGGAAAGTCGCTGAAGTCGTCATCTTGTGGAATTATTCTGGTCGACAAGCAACTTAATAAGACCAGGCTTTCACGTCTTGTTCTGCTTGTAAACCCAAAGGTACCCAAAGGTACCCAAATACACCTGACATTCTGAATCAATGGCATTTACAGTAGAGCACAGCATGCTTCGATAGTGAAAACAATTACTTGTTTGCTTCTATTGGAATCAGCTCCCCGCAACCTCTCCAAATGTCGAATATTTATGAACACATTCGAAAAACCATTTTAGATCCTCTGGATCCACTCCTGGGGTTATCCCATGTCCCAAGTTTGCAATCCATCCTCCTCCTCCAGAACGGAAGCTTTCACACATGCGCTTCACTGCTTCCTCGATAGCATATTTGCCGCCATAAAGTAAATTCGGATCCATATTTCCCTGTAACGCAACTCCGTCCCCCACTATAGCCCGGGCTTTGGCTGGGTCAATTACCCAGTCAAGGCCGAGGACGTCATAACCCGCATTTTCGGCTAGGAAGCCAAGCGCATGATTCGCACCCTTAGCGAAGAGTGTCATTGGGACATCTACAAGTCCTTCTTTTGCAAGCCGCTGGCGGACGTTGGTGGAGATGTATTTCAATGTCGGATATGAAAACTGCTCAAAATCGTAAGGAGACAATTCACCAGCCCATGAATCGAAAACCTGGAGCAGCTGGAAGGAGCGTCGTAAATGGTGTGAAATATTACAAGACAATCTTCACTTACCTGAGCACCAGCTTTTACTTGACCGACCAGGAAATCGACGCAGACCGCTGCGATTCTCATCAAGAGCGACTTCGATTCTTCGGGATACTTGAATAACCATGTCTTGGCCTTCTGCAATGTCTTACTGCCCCCACCTTCAATCATGTAGGCAAAGAGCGTCCAGGGTGCTCCACAAAATCCAATTAGGGGAACTTCACCCTTGAGTTCTGTCCTGGTTTGCGTAATGGCACGGAAAACATAGCCAAGCTCTTTCTCCACATCAACGACAGTCCTGAGCTTGCTAACATCTTCGGGAGTGACGAGAGGTTCCGGGAAATGAGGACCGGGGTTCATTAGAACTTCCATGCCCAAAGCTTGAGGAATGACGAGAATATCGCTGAAGATGATGGATGCATCGACGAGACCAGAATACCGGTGGATAGGTTGAAGAGTAATTTCTGTGGCCAAGGCCGGGGTTCGACAAACCTCGAAGAATTCGTGTGATTCGCGCACTTTCCGGAATTCTTCAAATATTGATCAGCATTCGAGCTCAGTTAACGGTATGGTGGGATTACCAGGAAGATAACGTCCGGCTTGTCGCATGACCCAGACGGGTGCTCGTTCTGTCTTTTCCCCTGAGAAAATGTCAGATGCTGCATAAGGATGTCCTCAAATCCTGATTGCGTACCTCTTGCTGCGCGAAGGAGCAAATCATTTTTGAGAGGCGGAAAAATGGGGGTGGAGGAGGACATTTTGACTCCGGGTTGAAAAACGAGTAGTCTTTCAAGCTTTTATTCGGATCCCACGTAGTTGTGAAAAGAGCGCCGGTAAACGGGGATTCTGTGAGTATACCGGATTGCAATCAAATTGTAATCTAATCTTATCAAATATATGTATATGATTGAATCAAGGCAATACCCTTAGCCAACCCTTAGCAATACTTTCCTTCTAAATGCCTATTGACAACCCAACAGCACTCGTCGAAGCGTAAGCCGTCCTGTTGAATTATATCAGAATTATATTTACATGGGATAGGTTCAAGAAATCAGGCGAGTTTGAGCGGCTACGACGCGAGCTGTTAACGCAATTTCAACAAGATGTACGCGCATCTTTCACGCCGCATCGCAAACAGAACATGACACGTTGAGCAGGAATCCTACACAGGACTAAAATCTCGCGTTGAGGCCACGGGACGTGAAAGATTGGCAGTTAACCCAACACTGAGGTATATGCCTCCAGAGACCATACAAGAGGACCTCACTCAAGAGCTGCAGCGGTAGAGCTCTCAGTGTTGATATTCGCTTGGATCATACCTTCTGATAGAGAGCAAGGTACCCAATAGTTGAACGTGCTGTGGCGGATGTACGCATATTTTCCGATCCAACATTCCTCGCCAGTACAAAAAGCTCAATTCAGAAAATTCTGGACGATGAAAGAGGAGGGATTTCTGGAATGCCAAAGGGTTCGTCACATCAGAGCTATTTCATCATATCTTAACACCTTATGAGACAAATCTGAAGACCCAGGAAACGAGATGGCACGAATAAAAGTTACGCCGAGTGATGGAAAACAGGACAGTGCTCAAGTTGGACTCGGTGGGCAGAATAACAATGCAATTGACCCGACGACTGCCGTGATATCGGGCGCCTCAACTGAAGCGAAACCTTCTGTGGAACATCTAACGCTTTCTTCAACACCTCCCTTCCTTGCCTCAACTTCCACCTCGCAAGCGGCTGGCACCAGCGACAATCTAGAAGCCAGGCGATTAAACAGTTCTCCAAGGTCTAGAAGGAATTCGGCACCTTCCTCTGGTGTTCCCCCGCCAGAAAACTCTAACGTTAAGATGTCGATCGATGATCCACTGACTACGGACATTGAAATGAAGGCCATCCGACCGGGGGACTAGAGTGCTCATCGGAATCGAATGATTTCGTACAAAGCGTGAACTCACAACGTAACTGGTCTTCTGGGCGTTACGTTTATGCGCAAAAATCCCTGGTCCTACATTCCGAGATATATCTAAAAACATCTGAACCGGTTCTGCCAACATCACACCATCGAAAATGCCTGCAACGACTGGACGAAATGACATGGGTATCTATAAACTATGGAGAGCAAGATATGGAATAAAGATACGGAAAGGATTATTCTATCTCCGACTGACCAGAAGCTTAAGAGTGTTCAGCTTGTATCAAAGAAGCTGCTTTTACGGAACGCGGTTGGATTGCGCACTTGAACGGCTCCGGGTGACTGAACCAACAATGCCAAAAGGTCAGCATCACTGAAGCCAATGCTTTTCAAGAGAGAATTCACCTTATCGTCCCTGTCGTATTCTCATGCACGGGCTCAACGACAGACCCATTTTCAACGCATTTCGATATGTCGAACACTGCCAATGTCATCACGCAGGAAATAAAGACCGACGCATCAGCGAGATGAACGCCTATCGAAATTTGTCAGTGAACCAGGAGCAAAAGGAAGCCGGAAATAATAATTTCGTACCTGGGCAACTTCTGAAATTGATTACCGATCGAAATCAATATAGCGCCTCTGACCCCAGATTATTCCAAAGTAACGCCTACCTTCTTCCAAACCCAAAGCAGACTTCTCGAGGATCTGGCTCCGGCGTAAGACCCTTTGAAGGAAGAAATCGCTCCGGATTGAATTCAAATGGATTTCTGTAAACTCTGGGATCATGACAAAATTTCCTGTAACTAGCGTCAGTATTTACTATTAACGGCCAGGAAAAGATACGTACCAGATATTTGGTATTACCAAGGCGCCCTTGGGAATGAAGTGGCCTTCATGGATATCGTCTTGCATAACCCGATGAGGGACAGCTACGTTTAGAGTATCAGCACCTTGCAAAACTATGGACAATGATGAGACTTGCCTGTAGGCACAACTGTATGCCACCTGAAAACTTCCAGGACCAGGGCGTTGACGTACGGAAGGTGAGGGCGATCCGCAAACGTAGGCAACCTCTCGCTGCCCACAACAGCATCAATTTCCGACTGGGCCTTTTTCAGGACCTCCGGATGAAGAGCCAGCGCCAAAAAGAAAGAATATATTGCTGAAACCGTCTGCTTCGGTGTAAGAACTTCTGGCTGGGAGAAAAAGAAATAAGAAGACACACAGTATCGGCAGCACCTAGAATGCGTCATTAGATAATCCGCACATACAATGGATCATAGTCGAAATACCAGAATATAGACTCGCCGCACTCCATTTGAGGTCGAATTCTTCTTCTTCGCTTAGCCGTTTGCCTTCCAATAATGTGGAAGTGAACGAAATTTGGGCAGTACCAGAGGCCTGAGGAATGGTTTAATTCGCCACCACACCAAATATATCTGGGGCCATACCATTTGTTGCTTTACAAAGCCGTAAGGACGGTCAACCATTTCTGATAAGGTGGCTGACCACTTCTTTGCCTGTCGGCGGAACCCAGCTCCTGGAAACCACAGAGGAATATGGCGTACTGTGTGTAACAATGTCAGGTCGTTCGGTAGGAACTATTGAAAGAAATTGCCCACAAGCCGGGATCAAGTCAACTAAATAACCACCTGGGGCCGTCGCCAATGAAAATTGATGGGTAGCTTTATCCGCAATTTCGACAAACGGGTCGTTTATCTCCTTCACCTCGTAACCGTGTGATATTCTGAGAATTACAGCGCCGGCCGTCCTTTGAATGAATAGTCAGTAGATAATCCTTTTTAGAACATAGATCACGCCGCACTTGCGAACATGAGCAGCCAGATCACCAGGCGTTGTGAGGAGTCGGCGTAAAAATCGCCGAGCTTCCAATTCCTCACTCGGATAAAAACGTTGAATAGAGGTTGGATTCCCTATCAGCCTGTGGAAGAGACGACGATATCGGCGGAACCGATCGCCATAGGGCAAAAGGACCATTGTGTTTTTCCAGCCTACAAGTTCTCCAGCCATCTGGAGAATGGGCCGATCAGAATATATGGCACTCTTCTTGTCGAGCATGTCGATTGCTACTTTCGCGGAATTCAGGATAATAAGTGGTTGGCCAAGGACTGTGACGGAACAAATATCTCCTGGTAATAAACGAGTTATGTCTGCATAAAATACAGAAGAACCGCAACGTACCCCAAGTTTCACCCCAACGAGCAAAAGTTAACCACTCCTTTTCGGAGGGCATATCGAGAATATTTCCGACCAGCGGAAAAGCTTTGGGCCCAGGTGGGAGTGAAGGTGTCCTGGATGAACAAAAAATAGTGTTCAGGACAAAAAGTACCAGAACGACGAGGACAACTTCAACACCCAGAATATAGTTGAACGCCATGGCGCAGAGAGAGGGTAAGGAAATAATGAGAGGATGGTTAGTCTGCATAGCGATGGGCTTTAAGTTTATCAAGAGGGACTACCAGGATAGGATCAATCCCAATCCGGATGACGGGACGAGATTCTAAGGTCCCTTCCCATAGATCGTAGTTCCAATTTAATAAAGAAGGCCGCGGTTCAGCAATCCTGTTGCTGCATATAGCGTCGTAGAGGCCACGAGGCGGCGACAGACATCACTTTTGTTTTAAATGCCATCCAAAGGCTGGACAGGCAAGGAATGAAGATGAATTCTCCGGGCATGATGCAGCGCGCACCACAACGCGTGTTGTTCAGATCCTTGAGATCGTCCGTATGAATCGCGCCTAGCGCTTTGGGTTGCACAATTGCACAAACCATGAACCTACAGATGCTGGCGAATCTGTCTGGATAGACGTTTCTATACTACCCTTGTGGGACTGTCAGGACATAGAGTCTAGAGGGATGACCACCCCGAGATTTGCAAGAAGTCATGCGTCTGGGCTACATCACGCCTGTAAATCATATGTGCCATCGCAACAGTCATGGCCCAGTATTAGGTTTCCCAGTAGAAATAAATGTTACTTGCAAGGTGGTCTGCAGGGCAGTATGACAGATGAAAGAGTAAATGTGACAACATCAACATGGGATTCAGGTTGACCACACTTATTCCAAGTAGAAAACTTTGCGCCGCAGGACGGGCTGACATGTGCGATCCTCCTATGTAGACGTCGATGTCAAGATTTTGAGTGAAAGACATCCAAGGTTGAGTTCTTGAAGGTTATTATGTAACGTAGTGGAAGCAGAACCAAAGCACGGTGGAATCGGAAATCACAACAAACAGCTGATTCAAACTTCAGCCTGTATAAACATACACATCTGGCCAGCTCTCACCATGCGTACTCTACTATTTAGCAAAGTCCGTCATTTGAGAGTAGGGTACATCAAAAACCATAACGGAACATCATAGGACTGGTACTACATAGTATGCTACATATACAGGGTATTTAGAAGGATCGTTCAGTGACCGCAGACTGCAAAACGAATCAGTTAAATCCGCAAACAATTAACACAAAGCTTGTGCTCTGAGTCCAGGAGATGACCGACCTCAGGCTCTGCATTCTCACTCCCAGTGTTCGGATGTTGATCTCGTATGAAGTCTTGCATCGTGTCAATTTTGATTGAGATGTTCGTCGACCTCTAGAGCGGACTCAAGCACAGGTTAAAACAGGCGAAGAGAAGCTAATTACCGCTGAAGTGGGGTTTCGTTGGGCTGTCTTCGACATGGTCTGCAAAGAAAAGGAGAGCTCATCGCTGTTTTCACCGATTCTTCGGATGATCGTTCTTGCATTCAGTGTCGCTAGAATGGAGTTACTGTAGACTGCCGAATTGGTCAAAAGAGGGAAATGTGTATGTTTGCAGGGAAAAACGTACGGCGGCCGAGAGTGAAATAGAAGGCGACGTAAATCAATGTGTGCCCCGAGGCGAGTATCTGGGAAAGAGAGTAAAACCGATTGGAAAGGGGGAACTTTATCAGAAAGCAATAGAACAACTGACGGAGATGAGAGATGCAACGGCGCAAATGCTGGTCAACAACCCTGTGCTTACAGTAAATGCTATCTGAGGGGATGCAGTTGGCGAATGGCAACAATTGTGGATTCCTTTCAACAAACTCACCAGTTTACTGATCATGGTGTCAGATCTTGGTGAAGACCTCCATGTTAGCAAAATATGCAATATTTGATCACGTAAAAGGACCCACTTCTTGAAGCCTGTTCGTGACCTATGAAGGAAGACGAATAGAGCCGCGGCGATGAGGACATCTGTGACCGCGCCAAGCAAGTTGACCGCCATGGAGAGACCCTAACAACCTAGGGTCAGCAAACAGTATCAATGGAAGTAGGGGCATACCGGCCTTGAGTTGCTCAAGCTCAGCCCATGTATGAAGTTTAAGGCTATGCATATACTTAAACGAGGTATCTATGGTTCGAAATAAGATCGGACTGACGATTGAACTGTAAAAGCTTTCACGATTTTCGTTTCGATTCAGGCAAGCGTCGGGGACGGCACGAATAAGAAATCATACCAGCAGAGCACCCTTTCATGAGGCTCAGTGGGTCTTTCATATCGGGAGAAAGTGGATTTACCAAAGCAGGAAAGAACCAAAGCGCCCTTGAATGACGCTGTGGCTTCAGGCGGCAAAAGCATAATTGGAAATAAGACTGACCACAATCACTGTTAATGGGACGTTATGACCGCTTACTAGATTCGATCAACCTCTGGGGAAAGAAGTGATCGATAAATAAACGTGCGTACATCTCCAGACCCGCATGGCCAGAAAACTAAATGTGCCATGTCAGTACGTGGTAGCTGATCTGAAGAGCACCCCGGAACTCACCCTTGAACCAACATTCCGATCAAGCCCTACGACTGAAATTTTAGAACGAATATCCCGAACTGACAAAATAAAACAAACATTGAATAACACTTCCAGCTTGGAAGGGGTTTGTGAAATGTCCCTATTTATAAACGGTTGTGTGACGCACAAGGATACTCCTTTCGAAAAAATTAGCTCGGTCACTCAAAGACAAGGACGGAAGGTTTACCATACGATGCGATCGAGCATCGCGGGATGGTTGTAATGTGTGATGACATAGTAGTATACTGTAAAAATATATTCAGTATGCTATCGAGGATGAAGGGAGATGTGCTAACCAGTATGTGATATTAATAGTTGATGAACCGTCTCGAATAGCCACACAGCGCCGACCTGATTGAGTGAAACGTTGAGGGCGGTTTCAACCAACATAAGAGCCAAAATATACATACGAGAGTTCTGATATACCAGGCATCCTAGGAGCGCAGTTAATGTATAAAAGAAAGGTTGGTTGCCACGAAAGGTGAGCACCTGCTGATATTTGAAGAAATAATACCAAGCCTGCACGGAAGAAACTAAATTTGATTAGAAAAACAGTGTCGACGAAAAGAATGCTAGCTTACCCCCATAGAGCCTGGGCGGAGAAGGGATAGTTCGCCAATTCAGAGGCCTGGATATTTTTTTGGGTTTGCACTCACATTCCAGCCAACACAACACCAATGTATGCCGCTCCCATCCTGCAGTTTTTTAAAAAAAAGAAGAAGACAGGACAGAAGAGAACATACGTCGAGTCTATATGAACGGGGGCTGTTTCTGCCATACTCGCAAGTGACTCGTAGTCGAAGGGGCAAACGCTCGACCTGGAGAAGAGGACGAAGGGTCAAACAGTGTCTGTAGTTGGCCTTGCGGGATCTTAAAGAAAGCGGGAGAGGACAAGGAAGCGAAGGAAATCAGTCAGAATTCTAGCCACTCCCTCCTTAGCACACGTACTTGGACTCAGGCCATACGGCAGGAGGAACATGCTCCGACTCCCTTCTGGACAAAGAACAGTCGATATCACCTTCGTCCCAAGAATCTTCGAATGCGCAGGTTGGAGGGCCTTATCGGCCGTAGACCAAACCAGGGAAGGCCGGAATACTGGAAACGGCGTCTCCGTTACCTAGACGGATGAAATCCTGTTTCTACACCTTTCTATCGCAAATCAGCGATAAATTGCCTCGAGATGTTTGGGCGAGGTTCTACGTAGAAAGTTTAGGTAAATTTTCAGCTGGACTTCTATGGCCACGCACTACGAACATCCGATAGGGCTGTTACATAAACCAACCCAGCAAGTTACAATCTCGAGCGTACACGTTGTTTCATTTGCTCGGAGTAACTTTCGCCGTGCGAAATGACCATGGGCTTGAGTTCAGAATATTCAAGGCGAGATTTGAATGCCCTATTTTTAGCTGCGGTGACAAGGTCAAGTATGTGGGGGCAGCATGTGTGGAACAAGTGTAGAATCACATTTGCCAACGAAAGGGTAGTATCCAGCATTTACCATTAATATATTATGATACCCTCTGTTACCTAGAAAATAACATTAGGCCTGCTGAAAATCGAGTGCAATTCAAAGCGAATTCGATGCTCACAGTGTTAACCATTGACATCTCAAAATCGAGACGTGCTTAAGGCATCTGGAACGAGACGGCGACCTGCGGTGGTCAAGATTGGCCAATCGCGGAAGTGGGTCGCGACAAGATGACAGCGGATCGAAGGAAATCGAGGATCCGGAAGTGCGTTTGGGCGAAAATCATGTATCGTGTTCATCGTCGGAATTCAAGGGTACAAGTAGTCCATCCATATTTTGCGTCTTGCAGATTGTCCAGTTCAACGTAACGTATGGCCATGCGTAGTCATTCGATGAACCGCGACTAATAAGTTGTATGTAGAATTCTGTCGTTCTGTGGTTCAAGTTATGTATGTTCTTGGCGCAAATTTGATGGCAGACCCCGGAGCGGATTCGGAAACAACGATTTCTGCCAGGCAGATATGATTACACATATTGTAAGATTCATTTGACTTCGTACAATGCCCTATCCAGTATACGTACACCAAAATACAAATGATAATTGTGGCGTAGTAAGGAGAGAGATTACTTAGCAGTGATCGCCGAAAGAGAGTACAATACAGTAACGTCGGGGAATAAGAAAGTCTGAGTAATATTGGACAGGAAAGAATGAAAAAAAAATACGACTTGAGAAGGGAAGAGAGGGTATGATGGCAGACATATAATAATAGGCCAAGCAGCGACCTCCGAAGCCACATCTGAAGGCTCAGTCAGCGTATAGGACATGTTTATCGGTCCCCTCCATCCACGCCCGCAGTTCTTCATCCGAATCAAGGCCGACAAATGTGTTCGTCATACTGTCACGATATCTGAGGTTTCCCACTTCGCCCCCTAGGCGAGCTTGGACTTTATCCATCAATTCTGTGTGTGAAACTTTCGGATGCACTCGAATTGCAATAAGATCATCCGCTACTCTGTCGAAGATCTTAATCTTGACAAAAGCGGTCTGGGGGTTGGCGGCAGAAATAGGTGGCGTATTAAGGTTGGCGGTAGCAGTTGAATGTGAACGGGATCGGGAAGACATGGCTTGGGACGTCCGGAAAGAGTCGGTGGAGGGAGCGTGAGTGTGTTGGTAGCCGTTATCGTTCCATCTTGAAGGTCCAGTTGCGGGTTGGCCATTTCGAGGCTGAGAAGGAGGAGAGCCGTTGCGTTGACTTTGAAGAGGGGAGTTCGACCGTGAATTTGAAACGTATGCAGATGGGTGGTTAAAGGACGACGAGGAGCCCGATCGTTGGTGGTTCTGGGAGTGAGCATGTAGACGGAGGTTGTTATCATCTGGGTATCGCTGACTGCCTTGTTGGTATGGGTGTTGGTTTTGTCGTTCTCTCTCATGATTCTTGCGTTGCGGAGACGGTGCATACCCTTCGTCCTCGTAATCCGAACCGTCGCTTCGTTGACCGTCTTGTACATTCAATCGTCCCATTTGTTCCTGGATATCGTAATCCTCATTTCCGTATATATCGTCTTGCGACTCATCGGCAAAGAGGGCCTCAATTTCCTGGACTCGAGGTTCCCCTTCATTCTCAACATCACCAGGCTTCAAAGCCAAAAAATTGCGAACGACCATGTGCTCCAGGATGTATCTTCCCCCTGTTCTCCCCAGATTGCAAAGAGAATGGACATAGTCATTTAGCTCGCTTCTTCGGGTAGCCGTCAATGTGTCATCCACATCCTGGGCAGGCCCTGGCATGTATGGAAGTGTTCTCGGTTCTGGGGGTTGTCGGCCTGCTTCACGAGGGAAGGTGTCCAATAATGAGACCTGAAAGTCGTAAAAATCGTTGTACTGGCGGAAGAGGATGAGATTCTTAGAGGAGGGCAGTTTATTCTGGCCAGGGCGGTTGTAGGGTTGGTAGGCTGCGTCAATTCGAAACCAATAATCTTCCATTTCGTAATGGAAAGAAACTACATCCGCGGAGAGAAGAACACCTTCCGGAAGAGCATCAGGGGTGATGGGACGAGGAGGATCAATCCTTTGGGGAGGATTTTGAGTCATCTGTGGGGCGGGAGGTGTGTAGGGGGCACTGGCAGCTGCAGTCTTTGTGGGAGCATCAATAACACCCAAGGCGATGCTGTTTTGTTTATAGGTGAGCATAGCACGCTTCCAGTCTTCAACTTTTGGCAATTCTCCACGGTCCATGAGGCCGTCGACGTCTGGAATGGCGTTCCCAGTTGCTGGGTCATGGATCTCCACGAAGGAGACGGGGATTAACCCTGGTCGCCCGAGGCGACCAATAGGTTTTGCGACAAACCACTCGCGATTTGATTGGGCAACGACAGTGATAGCATCTCCACGTTTGGCGTCTAGTTCATCGGCACGTTCTGCGCTGAAGTCGTGTAAAACAATGGCGTAGTAGACCTGTGTTTTGGGTGCTGATGGTAGAGGGTCTGTTCGAGGAGAAACTAGGGGTGGGGAGAATGCCATTGACCTGGTTCCAGCCTGGGAGGCGCGGTTGCTGTAAAGATAATTTCTCAGGACTGACTGCGCGCAAAAGAAATGTTATAGTTACGGGGCTGCGTTTTTTCCAAATTCTTCGAACATGGATCGAGGAACGAGTCCCCGTGCACCAGACACTGGGTTGTGTGCTTCGTACCAGGCATCGGAAGAGTCGACATCTTTGAGAACGTAGAAGAAGTCGCCCTTGACGAATGAAAGCTCCTGGGGAGCCTGTGATCTGTGGCTGGAAAGAGCTCGGATGACCTTTTGAGGGGGTAAGATTGCTGATGGAGGTTTTGAGACTGAGGGCAGAGGAACAGGGGTGGATATCTGCGGGCGAGAGGAGGACTCTCTGTTCCCGTTGAGAGACTTGCGCAGAGACTTCATGCTGGGCACAGAGAGAGAAGGGCGGAGGGCCGGAGCACGGACAGTGCAACAATGGTCCTAATTTCCCTATCTCAACCACGTGCACACATCAATAATTGGTTCTATGACTACCGCCAGTGCTGGTCTTTAAATAATGTAGTAAACTTGGGCATCTCGGGTCCAATGGATTTTATTATTATTTCGTTTGACAAGAGAATGGTGCGCAGTTCCTCTTTTGAGGATGATCTCCATTCCCTACGCGACCACGTTACGTAATATTTTTACAAACAATCACATAAGCCTTACAATACCGTGACACGAACGCTCGACGCTCACCAATTCAGCTTTAACGCCATGGCTGCAAGAAAGCTTCAAAGTTAGCCCTCATCCTGCATAGACTTAATTCATGACTTGAACCCATTATATTTGCAGCCGAAATTGACCGGACGTTGAAGAAGGTCTCAGAGGGCGTCGAGCTCTTCGAGGGCATTTACGACAAGATGCAATCTTCAACCAACCAGACTCAGAAAGAGAAGTCTGAATTGGATCTCAAAACACAAATTAAGAAGCTTCAACGACTGCGGGACCAAATCAAGACCTGGGTCGCAAGTAATGATATCAAGGATAAGTCGGCGCTGCTTGAGAACAGGAGATTGATTGAGACGGTGAGTTTTGCATGCATTTTGCAGCGTGTTTCCCCACCCTCGTGTTTCCAAGTGCATATCAAGGGTAGTTTCCTCGTGTCCTTGTTCAGCTCGACACGCGGTACTGGGCTTGCGTGTATCTCCTTATTCAATCATTATGTTTGCATTCTTTTCTCTGCTGCGTGTGCCAACTTTTCTATTCGACTTTTCTGCTCTGATTGGTTCTAATGCGTCTTATCATAATGAACAGCAAATGGAGAAGTTCAAGGCTTGCGAAAAGGAGATGAAGACGAAAGCATTTTCTAAGGAAGGCCTAATCCAAGCCGCAAAGTTGGATCCCAAAGAACAAGAGAAAGAAGAGGCGATAGGATGGGTGAACCACCAGGTGGAAGAACTGCAGATGCAAGTGGAGGCAACAGAAGCTGAGGTGGAGGCCCTTCAAGGGACAGGGAAGAAGAGGAATAAAGGTGGCCAAAGCAACGCGGGTCGACAAGAGGAACTTGAACACCTGAACGACCGGCGGAAATGGCATATCAGTCGACTGGAAATCGTTCTACGAATGCTCAACAATGGCTCCTTACCTCTCGAAAAGGTTAATAGCCTCAAGGACGATGTAGGTTATTTCGTGGAGAGCAATACGGTTCGTTGTTTTTAAATCGTCCCCGCGGTACACTCAAAAAAGTTGGCATGTTCATTTACAGGAGGAGGATTTCGATGAAGACGAGGGCATCTATGACGAACTTAAGCTTGACGAGGAGGAAGAAAAATTCGGCCTTGTTGCAGATGACGACGACAGTGACGATTCTGACGAAGCTAGCGAAGGTTCGTTTCCCAGCGCCGTCACTGCGGGTCTTGACAAATACAAGTACAGATGTTCCATCTCGGCCTACGAAGAAGCATGACGAAGAGAGTGTGACAAGTAGTAAACGAGATGACAGCCCAATACTGAAAAAGGCTTCAGCGTCCTTAAACCTGCGAAGTGCGTGCGATGCAACCTTTATTCAAAATCCCTTGTCCTTATTGACCGTTCCAAACTTTCAGAACAATCTGTAGACAGTAAGTCCCATCCCTTCCGAGGTAGATGCTTTCCTCTTACTCTCCAGCTATTTCTTCAGCCAAACCTCCACCGAACCTCAACTTTGCTCAACAACCCATGTCCACTATCCTTAAAGCAGGTTTACAACAACAACCAGCGCCTCGCCCTGCAGCTCCTGTTATTCTACCACCAATTCGATATGCCGCTGCCGCGGCAGCAGCAGTAGCACCACTTGCATCAACATCGTCATTATCACTGGCTGGGGCAGCATCAACGCCAAGTACCCCCGCTGCGACAGTACCTTCACATCCACCGCCACCGCCTTCTACTGCGCCTTCAATACCTTTACCGATAACACCTCTAGTAACATCACAAGAACAACAAAGTGTTGCTACATCTTCGCCGAGTCTCACACAACTTTCTGTGACAAGTCCCATGCTGTCATCTGCTGCATCAGCCTCGCAGCCACCTGATGGTTCATTTTATTCTGGCCAAGAGTCGCCTGCGTTGTCAGAAGCTGTGTCTGCGGGCAAGCCAGGACCGCAATCACCACACCGGGAGGTTCCCATACGGAAAGGTCGTACCAAATGTCTTGGTCTGCTTGAGCTCCCGAAACTGACATATCTTTGTTAGATTCGATATCCTCTCCTTTAATTTCCAGCCAATCACCTGGCCTTCAAGTAAATTTCCTTACTTTATATTTCGCAATATTTTTGTTGACTGGCTGCACGTGTAGAGCACATTGGCGACAGAAGCTTCACAACCACCTTCAGCTCAACCCCCGACCAACGGTTCACAGTCCCTATCCCAAACGGTACCTGCGCCGTCACCACTGCCACAACAGCTTCAACAGTACACGATGAACGCCCCAAGGTCTAAGTCGCCTCAGCCTTCCGCGCAAACCCAACAGCAGCCACCCATCTTTCCTCCAGGCGTCAAAGTACCCCAGGCCGAGCAACAGCAAGCATCACTTCAGTCTCAACCACCTCAAAACATTGGTTCGCAGCGACCTACCTCAACAACCCAAACTGTGCCGCAGCATCGTGGTAATGTCCCTACTGCTTTCCCTGGCTCGTTGTCGGACTTGGTTGTATCATTCGAGAATGTGAAGCAAAAAGGTATAGCATCGCATTTTATTTTCGCTGTTGCCATTTCACCAGCTTTTCGCAGCCCTGCGCGCAAATAGCCTTGATCAAATGCACAAGATTCTTGAGGCTGGCTACACAAGTGCACCACAGCCGCAGGATACGGAGAAGTAAGAACCACTTCGCCATCGTTCTGGGGCGAATTGATCTAACAAACCACAGGCCCAAGTATTATGTCCCTCGTAACCCATTCCAAACAGCGCCATACTATCCCCAAGCACCGCACCAGCTGCTTCAGACGCCTGGAATTTTCGCCCAGCTCGACGTAGAGACTTTGTTTTGGGTCTTTTATTATCTCCCTGGGACATACCAACAGTGGGTGTCTTGTATTTCTGTTATTTCACTATACTCACAATGAATTAACAGATTTTTGGCTGCGAAAGAACTGAAGCGTCAGTCATGGCGATTCCACGTGAAATATTTGACTTGGTTCCAACGGCACTCTGAACCTCAAGCCATCACAGAGGAGTATGAACAAGGAGTGTATGTTTATTTCGACTGGGAAGGCTCTTGGTGTCAAAGGAAGAAGAGCGACTTCCGTTTCGAGTACCGATACCTGTCAGAGGATTAGGCGTGCAACACCCTCACTTGTCTATCTCAAGCACCACCCACAATCGTTTTGGCATTGTTTCGTTCCTATTTTATTCCTCTCCTGCCATTTGTATCCATAATTTGCTGTTGCGGGAAAGGTAGTCTTTCGATATTATTGTTTTCGTTAACCATGTGCAATGCATTAAATACCATGGACATAAGTTACTCTAGCTTGACCACTCCACCGATTCCCTCGAAGACCTTCGCAAGCTTTTCAGCATCCTCTTTCGAGACGTTCTCCTTCAGAACTTTTGGTAATGACTCTACGAACTTCTTGGCCTGAGAAACTAAATTAATAACCAGATTACAGAGGTCCGGAGCAGAACGACTCACGTCCATAAGTGTAAGATTGGGCACGAGAGCCTTCACTTCCCGAATAACCTTTGGTTTAGAGGCCGCGTCGAAGGATTCAAGTTTGACATTAAAGACAGTCTTCTCCTTTGGCTTCTCCTGTAAACATATTCAATGGGCTTATTAATAGGTTCGATGGGTCAAAACGAACAGCAGCAGGCTCATCGGCAGCAGGAGCTGCAGCACCTTGAGCGGCAGCAGGAGTAGCGGCAGGCATTGCCACCTCTTGAATATTCAGTCGTGACTAAATAACCCATATATATCAATTGCTTCTTCAGAACACCACTATTCCGCGTACCTTTAGCAGAGTGACAAGGTCAGCAGCTTGAAGCAGTGTCAAGCCTGAAATGTCGTCGACAATACGTGTAATGGTAGGGTTGGTGGTTGCAGGTGCGGGAGGTGGGGAGGACGACTTTTGGGCTTCAGTCGCAGTCGCTAGCGATCTCGTAGAATTAGGTGTTCTTGAGCAACTTGCAAAAGTCTATTTGAGTCAAACACGGTTCGGGTGTGGAGGTGTGCATACCGAATGGAATGTGTAGGTCGCGAAAACGCGCGGAGAACACGAGAGCAGCGGGCCTGAGGCATATGAAGATAAGCAAAATGATACAATTTAGCACTCGGGATGGACTTACAGCCATGTTTAATTGAGAGGTAAGTGTTAACGCAACTTTAACAGAAATTTGAGTCGTTGTTGTGGTTTGATGTCCAACAGCTTCCGCTTAATGGTCACAAATGGTGGTTACAACTTACAACAAGGTTACAATTTATTGTACATACATGTTACAAGGGAACTATAAAAACAAGCCACCGTATAATCAATACACGTTGACAGATATTTTCTGAATTGAACGAATGAATGAAGTCGGTTGCAAGGAAAACTGTCACGATGAGACCTGGAATGCTCATGAGTTAACTTGAAAATGATTTAGGCCTGGGAGGAAGAGGTTTATCGAAAGACACTTGGGCAAATGCCTGATTTAAGTCAACATGGAAGCTTTCTGACACCTTGATTCTCGGTCTTCTCCAGAAACAAAGAGCGCTGATAATATCCTTGGGAAGAACGTTAAGAAACTGGTGATTTTTCAGGGTTACAGTATATTCACCGCTTGAGTCCCGAAGATGAGAATGACCGCAGTGCCAGCTAGAATTGTGTTTAGTTAGAATTTTGTTGAAAAGGAATGGTTAGAATGACTACCCGAGGCAATGACGAGGTCAGGAGCAGGACTCGATGGGGACTTGATAGACAAAAGGCTCAGACTAGATTTATTTTGTCAGAGTAGTGGTTGAATAGAGGAGTGTACTCTAACCTCATGGCAGCGATAATATAAACTCCAAAAGCAATGATTCGGATGGGAAGACTGAGATCCACCGTCCATTTTAAGTGGAACCCGCGGTCTCTGGAAAGCTGCCAGCGACGGAATAAAAGTACAACAGTCCAGACTGAAGAAAAAAATTAGCAGGCGCTCAATTACGGGCAGTAAATAAAGCACCGATGAAAACCAACGTCGAAAAGAGAGTAAAGGCCGAGAAAATCGTCAATGTATTGGTGCTGGAAAGAAAGGGCTTGGAAACAACGAATGGGTAGGGCGATGGCAGAGGCTTACAGAGAAGGTGACTCTACAGAGCAATAAAAAAACCGCCGGCTTCGAGAAACCCGGTTTGGGTTAGCTGCTCCAATCTATGGAATACTCCATTATTTTAGGTTGATAGCTTCGGACCACCTGTTGCTTACAATGGCAGTTGCCAAGACGCTGATAAAGAACGCGACATATGGCATAATCAATATCTGCAAAGATTGGGATTGGCGGATTAGTGAATTATGCTTAGAATTACTGATTTATAACACACCACCCATAGCCGTATCATGTGGTCCGTGTCAAAGTCACCCAGCCCATAGAAAGTTGCCCTAATCGTGATGAACATCTGGCAGACATTATTTTGGGTGAGGAATGATCAGCTAGAGGTGGGGACTCATACTCGGAATACGAGAGTAAGAGCTGCAGTCGATGTACTGTACTAGCTGTTATTGGTGACTCGATGACGACGGAAAGGCCAGGACGTACAGTGCCGGCATTCCGTACAGAAGCGATGCTTGCAATAAACATAGGATACTGGATGGTTCTGGTCCGGTTGCTTTACCAGCGTAAACTCTGATATGGGAATGAATTCAGACAATTTCGAGTAGTAAAATGTATGCTTACAATAAACTCGAGGATCTTCGCTGAAGTTGAGCCGAAGAACAAGAGGAATTCACGAGAATAACCCACATGCCAACAACAATAAACACCAAGCAGAGATTTACAAACGTTGGATGTCTCTTTACCCTTTTCGAAAAGAGTACAATTCCAAGAATAACAAGAAGGCCGAAGTGGGAAGTCCACATATTGAGGACAAGGAATAGGACTAATTGCGCATGCGTGCCCCGTACAATATTAACTGGCGCTACAAGGTCATCTACAAGGTTATCAGTGTCTTCGGGAGAAGGCTAAATAGCGCACCATTAGCGACCGACATTAGTCTTGAGGCGCCGAATTAAGGAACTCAAGGGGGATGAAAGAGCGGATGAATAGAGGTAGAAGCCAGCTTCAGGTGTACGCAATGGAAAACGAGCTACCAGAGCGTGAAGGGAACGACCAAGGAAAGCGCTGAGAAAAAGAACGTTTAATCAAAAAAATGGCAGGCATGAAACATGAGCCTGTCTGAGACTGTCGCCTTCATCAGGAATGCATTCACTTTCTCTGGACATGATGGCTGTTCCTAAGGAAAATCGGCACCTAGTGTGATCCGTGATTCCTGTAACGGCCCCGAGTCGAATGGCCTAATATGCTACCTCCATCACATGCATGATTCTCGATGAGTCTAGAGGGTGAGCAGGTACGCAGATAAGATGTTGCGCTACCTAGCGGAGCATTACCTCTTTCAGCCTCTTTCCCGGTCCATATATTTATCCCAGAAGCGGTAAGTTAGTTTAGGTCCCCGGTATGTCCGGGGCACGTTCAACTGTGGGTGTCCAGGAGATCAGCAAGAAAAACACATGAATATATTTTTTGTTTTGAACGTGGAAGCAAGTGTTTTGAAGTGAAGCCCAAGTGAAGCCATTCACTTCTGGTATTATGTCGGTTCTCGCCACAGATGGCCACCACTGCACGCATTGCACCTCCATCTGATCATAAGCAACATCTAGACATCTGGGCACTAAGGGGGACAACTGACACAGAGCTATCACGTTTCGTGAGTTCAATCTGATGCCTAAAGGTATGACAGGGATGCAGATCAAGTTGCCGTTGGCGTCGGGCGAGGAATACATATCACCCATTTGTTGAAAAAAGAGTTCCACTACATCGGACTTAACAGGGGTCTCTAAAGTTTCGAGCACCTCGCGAGCGAAGGTTAAGAAGGGAGAATGGATGCATGGTTAAGGACGGGATCGTCGACAGCGTGTGAAGCATGTGAACGCTTCGCTCGTTCCTTTCTGAACCCTGCAGCTACACATCAGTTTGTATCGGTAAAACAGGTGGACGAAAGCGTTGAGTCCAACTGACCGGCTTTAAATGTCAAGCGCTGGCGGTTCTCAGTGAGAGTTTGGATTGTCTTCCAACTTCGAGTTTTCAGGCGGTCAAACTTCTTAATTAGCCAGACGTCGTGGTTTGCGTGCGTCTCGAGGCTGGGGGAAGAAACCTTAAGGGAATAGACGAAAAGGCTTATAGAACTGACACAAAGGCGAGAGGAGAAATACACACCATCAAAAAACTACTTTGAGTTTCATCGCCAGCACTGACGTCTGATAGATTATTGATATTGTTGTCGAGGGTGATAGAGATGAAGTCTAAGACACAGGAAAGTGCTGAGAGTCGACGGGGAAAAGTTAATAGGTGTCTGACCTCCGCTGTCGGGTGTCTTTTTCGCAGTCAAGATTGCTTCGGAGGTAGACACGACAACTTCGTCATTCTGGTAAGATTCTTTTCCAGCGCGCTTGTGAAAGTAAGAGAACAGGATGATTGCACTTGCAAGGAAAAAAGTCAGATCGCAGACGTAGTTCCAAAGCTTGAATATCAGATCATGAACCATGGCGGATAAGGGGGTTGTCAGCCAGCAGTAGGATTTGAGTAGGATCGCCCGTTAAAGGGAAACGACACAGAGCTGAATTCCCCTTTCAGTCCAACCGAGGCTGACCGACTCAGTCGACTTTGGAATCATGAGATCAAGAGCAAGACGCAAAATGTACAAACTGGGACAAACAACCCTTCTCCTCTCAATTGCACTGGCCACAAACAAGAATCATGGTTAGTTTGCATAGAACTATCCGGAGTATACGTCGGGTAGGCCTACGGGAATGGTGGCGGCAGATGCAGTACATTGGAGATGCCAAGTCTGGAACCTATGTTGGAAAAGATCAGTACGTCGGAATGTTCGGAGTATTTCTCGCGCGTTAACAACTCTTGCGCAGGTTTGGAAACAGGTACTTTGAAAATAGGAACCAAGAAGAGGAAATTCCAGGCAAATATTTCTGCTGTGGTGTTGTCATTGTTCAAGGATGGTACTGACCGCACGCCCTGTGTAGGTCGCCACCGGTGGGCCGATTACGCACAGGCAAGAACAACACCGTTCCCACTCTTCGCATCCCGGCTGACCACTATTCTCACAGCATGACTTCAATGCAACCCAAATTCCTCCTGAATGGCACGCCTGGATATCACATATTCGAAAGGACCCTCCAACAAATGATCCAGTGATGCAGAATTTATCCCCTCCATGGAAAGCGGTATGAACTAATGTAACATGGATCCTACATTTTCTTGACTGACACCCCCTCGTATTTAGCCATATGTGGAAAACCTGACTGGCACGAGAGGGGCGTACAAGCCATACAACACCGTCTTGCCAAAAATTAATGCTTGGGAGCCCAAAGTGAAAACCCGGGCGTAGATTTAGCTCATTCGGTGTTCCATTCTCCGTTCAACTTCAAGCAATAGATTTATTTCTTTACATTCGCAGCCAAGAAGATAATTATTACCGTCCTTTTAGCACACCCTCTATAACCATCTCAGCAATGGCCAGGCTCGAAGTAAGGCCAGGTGATTCGATGCCAAGGAGACTAATCATCAGATTATTGTGGTTCCGCTCAGCATCCACACTTGGGTAATCCTTGTGGATGAGGAAATCCTGGAAGCCTCGACCAGGAGGTATAAGTTTTGGTCGGATTCCTACATAATCCGGCCGTAAGCCCTCCAATGTCACTCCTGGCAAATAGCTCGTAACTGCTTGATGGATTTCGGGAAATCTGGAGCCATCTGGGATTAATCTTTTCATCCAAAAATCGCCATCCTCCGCTGTACCAGTAATTTCCGATTCAGGAGGGTCTATCCATTCTAGATCAGGACCAAACCGAATCTTCCCTTGTAGGTCCAATGTCAGGTGTGTGCCCAGGGATTCGAAAGCATGAGCATTCGGTCCTGTGTATAGACATGGGTAGACGAGGTGCTTAATCTTGGAAACGCCAGGTCCATGATAAGACACGTATGATCCCTTGGCATAGAACATCGGTATTCGTTTGCTCCTTGGGAGGATAGAATTACGGACGGTGACACTGGAGAGGCCGGAGGCATTAATGACGTTCCGGGCAAGAATGGCGTAACTATCTCCGTCTGAGGACGCCTGTATCACCCAGCCATCTTCTGTGGCAGCCGTTGTTTTCTGGTGTCTATCAATCCTGACAACATTTGTGGCGAAGACGAGATTTCCATTCTCGGACTCCATGATATCTTTTTCGAGACTTTCCATGAAAGAATGGGAGTCAACGATCCCCGTTTGGGGACACCACAGGCCTGCTACGATGTCCGTGGACAAATCTGGTTCCATTTCTCTAACCTCTTCACCAGATAGCAATTGCGTTGTCAGGACATTTTGGCCGGTGTTTACCCAAGAATGTGCTGGCCATTTGAGT
>Ga0307517_10002438_pt1 | contig 29740 bp, 10 predicted proteins | sample 23_EM_MG_FD_194515 | JGI IMG/M metagenome (GOLD analysis project Ga0307517, IMG submission 194515) | Populus trichocarpa ectomycorrhiza microbial communities from riparian zone in the Pacific Northwest, United States - 23_EM | ecosystem: Host-associated > Plants > Roots > Unclassified | place... | reverse complement strand
GACTAGTACTCTATTGATTCATCAAGTTAATACATCCAACTCGTAACATGTGCTTTGGATAAGATTATGGGTCAGGTCAGGACTCATTACTATGGATATCACCATGATGATTCTTACGTAATCATGGATGAGTAAGTCTATGGAGAGGAAAGGAGGCAATTGCTCCCTTTGTATATTTATTTTAATCTCTAACTTTATATACATAGAAGAGATGTTTAATTATATATTAAAGTAAAATTGAAAAATATTCATCTATGTAGCTTCTAAAAAATGAAATTTTACCTTAAGCTTTAATTGGTTGAAAACTATCTCAGACTCTGACTGTATGTGAGGTCCACGATTCTTCTGAAAGCACCTTAAAATAGAAATTTATCAAAAAGAAATTCTTACCAAATAGTTTGTTTTTTTTCAAAAAAAGAAAGAAAGTAAAAGGTGGTCGTCCATCGCTCGGACGACGACCTGCCATGAGGCCAATGGGCTGTGGACTATGAGGCATGCCTAGTCCAGGGTGTTAAAAAGGTGGGCTGCCACAGCACTACAAGACAAACTAGACTTGGGCCTAAGGAAGGTGATGTGTCGACGATGATTGGGCCTTTGCAGATGTGCATATGTAACCGGACACGTAGCTGCTGCAAAGAATCTGACCGGCGGTGAAAGTCATTCGTGTTTACTTTACCGCAACTATCCGTGGGCGGCTATTGGGTATAGTACTTGATTAGATTAGATCAGCTCGGCATTTCTATAAATCCTAAAACAGTTGAATTAAAAAGCAGTAAGAAACAAAAACCCTAAATTGAAAGGAAAAAAAATGTCGAGCGGGTGGAGAAGAACAGTGGGGAATGTGAGGTCGTTTATAGGGAATTCATTGGGGGGGCTGAGAGGAGGAAGTAATGTAGCGTCGTGGATCGTTGCAGGAACTTTAGCTTACTATCTATGGATTAAGCCATCACAAGATCTTAAGCGACAACAAGAGGTTTGCTCGCTACCTCTTTTCATCTCACAAAATTCAATACTACTAGTATTACTCGATTGATTTCACTTTTACTATTGGATTGAATTGACTCGGCAGGAAAGGGCAGCACTTGCCAGTTCTGATCCTTATCGTTACATTGAGAAGCGGAAACCAATTCCTGATCCACATGTCTTTCTTTTAATCTTTTTTTTTTTTTTTTTTTTTGCTATGATTGAATCATGGATTGGAATTGGGTGAATTGTGTGCAGGAAACTGGATTGATATACGGAAAGAAGAATAGAACAAACAAATCAGAGGAATAATTTGCTATAAAAATCGCATGCTTATATTACTTGTAAGTTAGATTTGTTTAGTTACTGTTTTATTAATAGTAAATCCTATTTTTCCCCCCCTGCAAGTTGCAATAAGAAATGGAAACTTAAGTTTGTTTGTTGAGAGCCTAAATAATTATTATGTCTATTATGTTAGCATTGTCAAATTTCCAATTAAATTGTAATATACTCGAATTTGTTTCCCCCCCATATAGGTTATTTTTCAGACTGTCAATGATTTGGATAAGATGTTACGTGATTCATCCGGTTTGGTTGAAGGATTGCATCATGTAGTGTGATGTCAAAACAAGAAGTACTGAAGCTTGAATGGGTTTAGTTTAGTTTGTTTTAGTTTTGACAGTTTGTCCTGCTACTGAAATAAAGTTGGGAGAGAAATATTTAATGCTGGAAATTAGTTAAAAATGATGGGGTTGATTTGACCTTTGTCTAGCATTGGTCAAGTTACTTTAGAAGATTGTGCTTGGATGAGCTTTAGGTCCAATGTTGCTCTAGTTATATAACGTAGAGCTATCTCTTGAATCCAAATCGAGAGCTATGAACTATTTTGATCCCCATGACATCTTTATCTACCGTGCTCAATGAGATATGCCTGTTGTTGGAGGCTACGAACTTCCCATATGCTGCGCATTCCATGTGGACATGACTTCTATGATTTTGTGCGCTAACAAATTCCTTTTATGTTGCCATTTTTAACCAGAAATGTGGTTCTAGCTACTGCTTGTAGCGTAAGTAGTGACCCATTCTTGGCTGCCTTTTTTAATTTCACCTTCTAATCGTGTGCTTAGTAATCTGCTTGAAAGTGCTTTTCGTTCTAAAAAGCATCAGTTTTTTGTATGGTTGTGACATCCTTTTATCTGAACCATCAAAAAGCTCAGAAACAAAAGGCTTGGATGGTTACTTTTTCAACCCAAATTTACTTTGAGAAGCACCTGAACCCGCAATACCAAACAATGTTTAAATAATTGTCTCGTGATCTAAGCTGATGAGCATGCACTAGCCTTTAAGCTTCAGGTTGACTTGAGATTTTGGTTGATTTTAGTAGACATGAGAGTTAGGATAGCTTCATGGTCTAGTGGCAAGGTTGCTGAAAACTAGAGAAGGTTCTTGAGGATGTTGCCGCAAGTATGGTTTATGCTTGGAGGAGAAAAAAAATGTAGTCAAAATGGCGTGAAGTCAAAATGGCGTTGATGTGCCATATAGAGGGCCATAAGGAGGAAGCTTGTGCATCGTTGTGGTTTGGAACTGTACATTCAGAGGCCAGATAAAATGGATGAAAACCATGTCATGCAGTGAATTTCTAGAAGGCAGTTTTTCCTTCACTACGATCAAGGGACAGGTTAGAATGTAGAGCAGAGGGAGATGGAGAAGGATGCTGTCAAATTGGTGTTGCATGCAACACTAGTCTATAATGAATGTATCTTTAGTCGCATCTCTATTCATCTATTGTAGGTATATGCTTTATTTTCCCTAAACTGAAATGTGCAACTGTTTACCTAACCCAATCCTCTGAGGTGCGGCGGAAGTCCCTTTTCTTTTCAATAATCTTTCGAAGACAGCGCAAGCTAGCCTTCAACTAGGAACAAACACAAATGAAACAATCATCGCCTATGTTTTGAAATTTCGGCTGTGCAGGTTACGAGTATATCGGCTCGTTAACCTGTAGGCCGTCTTTAAGGTTATGGGCCAGGCACGACTCCATATAGAACTTGTGCAAATGGTGGTGTCAATGTTGATATTGGTAGTGTCATGTATCAAATGTTTAAACTCGGACTCTGCCATTCTTGTTTTCTTTCAGAACCTCAATCAAATGTTTTTCTAGCTGATGTTGCTCCTGTAAAATCGAAAACAAGCAGGTTTGGTCTACTCCATGTCAAATAAACTGTCTTGTGAATAGGTAAAAGCTCCGCTCAAAAAAACAAAAACAAGTAAAAACCGAAAGGTCTGGACCGGAGAAGGGTAACATTGGGCCAATGGCTGAAAAAAAGAGAAGAAAATAGGAGGGAGAAAGGTTTAAAGAGAGAAACAGAGGGTCGATCCATGGTAGTAGATGGTTTGATTATGTTCAACTTGCTAGGGGGTTTCAATGTTTCATATCCTGAGCTGCTGCTTATGACAGGTTGGATCGAATACCAGACTGACTCTTAGATGCCCTCTGAGCTCTCATTTATTATTTTCATCCTCTGATCCGAGCCAAACCTCAAACCTTATTTGAATCGTGGGCAACTACATACAATTGAGATGATCCGGTATATTAGCACTTCATTCCATGCTGAGCATGGTCGCTGCATTTTATTCTTACATGGTAATTCTGTAAGAACTGGAATTCCATACAAACCACATGCACCCACCCAACTCTAGGGGATGTGAAACCTGTCCTATCGCCGTGGGCTTTGCTAGCTGAGCTCACAGATAGGTTCAGGAAGGGGACCGCGACAAGATGTGCCACCCTCACAGACATCACACCTATAAACGGTGTGCTGTCATCTAAATCAATGCCTTGTGAATATTAACTGCCCTGGGATATAATGTGTCGTGTTAAATTGAAGTGACGAGACTTTTCAGTATAAAACAGAGAGGGGATTACCACTTGTCCTATCTTGTCTCTTCTGTTACGATACAATAACTAAAAGTTGCTCTGAAAGATAGGCTTGTCTGCAAACTACGTGCTCTGCCGGACTGGTTTCCACTTTGAACCTGAATCGAATGCTTTGTTCCAGCTCTTTTTTGCACTTTTTTGCTCGAAACTAGCAAACTAAATAGTACACGCTTCTCACCGCTCGAAACAAGGGAGATTCTTACTCCAATGGGTTTTGAAAGCAAAAGAGCCCAAAGGTTGTGGACCCAAAAGTAGCATCGACCGGGTCGTCGTATCTGGATCTGGGATCAAGTTCAAGGCACAGGTCAGGAGACCCCAAGATGTACAAGAGGACAGGGTCACATGATGATCAGCTTGATGGTAGACAACTGCGCGATTTATTGCTAAATCATCCAGGTGGAGCTCGGTCACGTGAACCCTGTCCTCGTCAGCATGTCTACGTGTCACTTTTGGGCAACTTGAAGGCCCCACTTTCAAAGAATTCTGTCACTACACAACAACAAAGATTTGGACATTTACTAGCTCACTTGACTTTGTAATGGTGTATCAATCGAATACTCGAACTTTGAAGCGGTACGTCTCCCCTGCTTGGTCTCCTAATCTCATGATACCGACTGCTATTGTAATCACTTGACAAACCCTACTACAGGATACAGCTACTGGGTTCGTAATCGTAACATGCATTGGAGAATCTGTACTTGGCATGAAAAACTTGGCTCCTAGCAGAGCTCCTCATTGAACCAGCGATGGCAAGGTTTCCCGAGGGTGAACCAATGACGAGTTAGTCACCGGTGAGTAAAACTTTTGGGGGCCCTGCCATCAGAAATGAAGGGATTTTGTCCGGGGGATTGGATCGAAAATGATCCCTAATAGGAATTAGAGGGCTAGATGGGGTCGGTGGGCACCCCTACACACTAATATGATTTAATTATAAAGCCATCAGCAACTTGCTCATGCTTTTTAATACTATATGGTTAAATTATTTGATAGTGCTGTTAGGCTTTTGTCAAGCTTAATCCCCCTTTAATTATTTTCACCAACCGGTCCCAGCTTAACTTTGAGTCGTGGGGCCACTTCACTTGTTGACAATTGACATAATATAAACTACCATGTTAGTATTTTGTTTCATTTTGAACTTTTGCACTGAATTTTAGTGGCAAGCAAGCATCTTAGTGAACCATAAATGACAAGGAAAAGAGAAAACTGGTTGATCATATTATTACCATGTTTTTTAAGGTTGCATTATGATCATAGCCATGATCTCATGTTGGAACACTGCATCATTAGTTGTGACAAATTATCAGCATAATATATATATATATATCCTTCCAAAGTTGGGCTCAAGTATTCAAAGTTGTACTCATCTCCTCCTAATAGCGGTTTTCTTATCGATTAGCTTCACTATATTTGGTTAGAGTCTCGACGGGAAAAACTAAAACTTACTTGATTGAAAGGATAGAAAGAAGAGATAGATTTAATTGTAAATCCTCGTTCGTCTCTTCATTCTTTCTATTTCAAAACAATAATTAAACACCATTAAAAAAAGAAAAAGAAAAAAGAGAGAGTATACTATAGCAAGCCCGATGCGGTCTCGACTTGAAAGAGGAAAAAAAATCATGATACGACGAGGGCTTCGATTTGTTGAGCCACTAATCACCAAACCTAAAGGCAGGCTATTAATATATAATGTAGTGTTTTAAAATAAGATGCTTATTTAAAGATAGTCGAGTGATTCCCACGTCAAGGGATTCGCACACATTATTTTTAATCCATCTGTTCTGAATTCAAATGTCTGTTTTTTTATTTATTTACAGATTATGTATATATATTTTATTATTGAGATGGAAATTAAATTAGTTTAATGCACTGAACTTGATTGGCTATGAACTGCATCAATACTATATATGTGTGTGTGTGTGTGTGGAAATATAATTTGATGAATTAATAAAATAAGGCAGTCAACCTCATATGCATGCGGCCATCAGTGAAAGGGAATTTAGTGTTTTTTTTAGGTTCAGTACAATACTTGTCATCTGTCTCTTGGATTTGCTGTTTGTATGGCGAAGTTTACATTAAAAGAAATAAATTAATTAACTCATGCTATCCATTGAATGTATGCTATATTGTTAAAATATAGCTTCAATATTACATAGTTAAAAAGAATTTTATTTTATATAGAAAAGGTAAGAGGTTTTGTTGTATTTTATAATGTGAGAAACACTAAATAAATAGACTTGGATATTAGAGGAAAGATTTGAAAGGAAAATCAAAAGGTAAAATGATTGAGAAATATATTATTGGATATTAAGTTATGGTCACAATTGATGTCATCTATCTCCTTATACTGTGGTAATCAAGCAACTATTATTAAGATCATTTAATAAATTTACAATGAAAAATCTAGACATATCAGCTTGAGACATGAATATATAAGACAATTAACTTATGATGGGATAATTACCATTGTGCATGTCAGATCTTACAATAATCTAGTAGATCCTTTCACTAAAGATCTCTTAAAAGATTTGATATGGGATTAAGACCATTTAATTAAACTTATTGATAATAGAAACCCAATTTTTACTAGTGCCTTTACTAGTTAGGAGTTTTATGAGAATAAATTATTAGTAAGAGTAGTGTATTAATTTGTGTATGAAATCAAGATTTACAAAATTAGTATTCCACATAAATGGGAGGGCGAGTGATTAACAATATTAATGAAATCTCAATGTAAGAAGGAAATTTCACCTATATGAACATATGAAGTGGTGTTGATTTAACAAAAGTTTGGGAAACTTTGTAAATGTTCATGAATTCAGGAAGTAACACAAGGTCATATATATTAAAGCTGAAATAATGATGAACTTCTGTTTTGGATTAATTGGATCATGTGTGTAATATTTCTGATTTTATTAAATAAAATCTTGATTTAAACTTTTTTACCATCATGATTTTTCTTTAGAGTTTTGAAATGCTTACACCAAGAAGAGATTTAAATCTAAAAATACCTTCTTTTATGTATGAAACATGGCACCATCTAATATTACAAGTTAAGTGGGAAATTGTTGTTAAAATATAACTTGTATATTAGATAGTTAAAGAGAACTTTATATCACATTGGAAATGTAAGAGGTTTGTTGTATCTTATAATATGAGGGACATCAAATATCTTATAATATGAGGGACATCAAATCAATAGTTTTTATGTTGGAAGGAAGATTTGGAGGGAAAGCCATTGTCACAGGGTTAATTTCTCGTTGAAAATTTCAGCCGCTATACGGTAGTCTAGTCCCACTAGAATCGGCCTTCCCTTGGGTTGATCCACTCATGTTTGCCTAATAACTAAGTGTTCTCTTCATCAAGAGGTTTCCCCACACTCTCTATTTTTACGAGATAAGCGGAACACACAAGTAGAAAAGTTGCATCGTATATAAACACCTAAGTTATTACAGGAACCAATCACAACCTTTATTAATCTCTTTTCAAATATTTTTTTTTAATACTTTAAAATAATTTTTTTATTTTTAACATCAGTACATCAAAACAATAAAAAGCAATAAAAAAATATTAATTTAAATATATTTTTTTAAAATCAAAGTTTTAAAAAACAGGAGACAAAAGAAGCCTGATTATATTGTGGCTGTGCTGTCGCTGACTGTATTATTGAGGATTGAATTGTGGTCGAAAAACGAAAAAGTCAAGCTCATCCATGAAGGCAAAAGTAACGTAAAGTGGTAGAATTAGAATGTATCAATATGGTCAAAGTGATAATAGTTTTTTCTTCCGGCTTATCTGTGTGAATTGAACATATATGGGGTGCTGGTGCAAGTGGTTGCAGAGAGATGGTGATGAAGAATGGAAATTGCATTAGTCTCCATTGTTGGAAGCAAGTGGGGAAGGTGTTTTCATGACTGAAAACGGGGATGTGATGGGTCGGCATAAATTGGACGTCAGGCAAGATTCAAACATGGCATGCCACTTCCATCCACTTGTTCTGGCGGACCCCGTCGACCCTGGACATTTGAGATGGAAGCTGACTGTCATGAGTCCAGTCAAAAACTCCCTTTCTGGGAGTTTATTTCGTCCTGCCTTGCAGACAAAGAGGAACTAAAAATGAATCCTGCAACTATTGTATCAATGGGAAAGAAATGAAAAGGAAAAGGGACTCATGATGTCAATAATAGTGCCTAGCTAGCTAGCTGTGGTGGATGTAATCAATTACAAATTCTCTTCGATTCATCTTCGTGGAGATATCATTCCTTTTGTTTTCACTGTCTCCTTTTTTAGGGAGAGAGGTTCTGACGATCTCTCTAAAAAAAAACCCTTCTCTTCTGTTGGATTTTGGAGTTGCCGGCCATTTTTCTGGCAAGAACAATCATTCAGGAAACCAAATAACTCCTATAATTAATAAAATGCACATACTTTTTGTTAAACTTGATCGACTGTATGGAATGATTTATAATAGATTCAATTAAAGATTTATCTGTAGAGCCAATGATTCTTCTTTTATTTTTCAATATCCTGGAGATTGAATATGGATTTGCTTGTCCAGTTTATTTGTATTGGTTTCATCTAAATAATCTCTTCATGTTTTTATAATTGATTAGAGTATATAATTTTGCAAAAACAAAAAAAAAAATCACATCTTTATCGAAGAAGATTTTCTATAATTCATGGAAAAAAACTCGAATAACAGTGGTGTTTCTGGGGGGGAACGTTATGAGAGAAATAAGAAAATAATAATTAAATATTGTGAGAAACTTTTTGACCAGATAAACAGTAGAGTGTGACATAGCAAATCGAATGGTGACATGTGGAATGAGTCAGGCTCCTTGGGTTCGACGACATAAAAGGTGGGTATGTAGTGTCAGGTCATGCAGTTGGGTATGTGGCTGGGGACTCCTGGGGACAAGAGCATGCTTTCTGGGTTGCCTTTTCCTTTTGTTTTTGCCTGCCTCTACAAAATTGGCCTCTCCCCCTTCCACATTCTCTTTAATTTGTGATAGATACAGTCAAATTAATTAGTTGTGTTTTGTTAATTAATTAATTATTCTAATAAAAATATAGATAGTAGAAGGAAAAAGAAACGTGGGTAGGGATATAATATTGGCGGAGATAATTTTATTATTTTCTTATGAGTCATGAGTTATAAAAAATGTTTGAATTTTGTATTAGTTAAGAAATACTGGAATGTTTTTCTTATGGTTTAAAAATAATTTTAAAATTAGTTTAAAAACAGGTGGATAAATGGGGGGTCGTTAGTACTGGTACATGATAATAAAGGACCTTGTACATACACGTACATGTAATCTAATTGATTAGATAAGGTTGACCAGGTACCGATGCTCGGACAACTCCCACGTGGTCTGATGTTGAGCGCACGTGACCGCTGTCTGGATTTTGCCTTCCCTTCCCTTGTGATGAAAAGTTAAAACTCACTACTACTGGTTCTCCTACTTTTGTAATTCGGTCAGCTCTTAACCCTCTGCTATAAATCTTGTTATTTTAATCCCCCCTGGCTGACAGAAAACATAGAAAGACAAGCATAAGATGAGACTAGAGAGACCATCTTTAAAAAGTAGAGGGACCGGTAATGATTTTTAGCCCTTCCCTTGCTGCTTAGCTTGCACGTGTAAATGGTAGAAGACTGTAAGTAGGAGAAGAAATCTCTCGAAGGTACAGTGGGTCCCCATGATTTACGGTGTGCTCGTGATGGTGATGATCAATCTAATCTGAATCTGATGATGGACGTAGCAGCCAGCCATATGTCTCTCAAGAGAAGCTCTTGCCATCAAGCATTCATTCCATTGTCCACGTGAAACCACGTTCTAAAGCTACTTCTCGGTGTGGCTATGTTTGGTATATTTGATGGTGTTGTAATGTTGTTTATCCTGTTTTTTAAAATTGTTTTTTATTTAAAAATTATTTAAATTAATATTTTTTTTATTTCTTTGTAGTTTTAATGCAGAGATATTAAAATTTTAAAAAATATATAAAAAATATTATTTTCCAATTGAAAAATAATTTTGCAAGATCATCTTGTTTAACATTATAGAGGATGTCTGTATTTTTAATGGCAACCTCTTTTTCTTCTTTCTTTTAAAAGAATAGCTGCAATTATGTTTGATTAGTGTTTTTTTTTAAGAAAAATAAAAAAAATATTTGGTTTAAAGAATTGAGATAAATACAAAAATAAATTTATATCTAATATGATTTTAAAATAAATTTATATCCATTCAATATATAAATAGTGTTTAACTTGGCCTGAGAAAAAGCATCGACGAGAAGCAGTGGCCTGAGAAAGAGGATCGAGGAGAACCAGCGCCATTTATCTATCCCCGTGGAGGAAGACCAAGAATTATTAAAAACCAAAGCATGGAAATCATCGAAGATTTATATATAATTAAGTGGGTGGTTTTTCTGCGCTTGTTATTACTATGCATCATGTTTTCTTAAAATATTTTATACTTTAAAATATATTAAAATAATTTTTATTTTTAATGTTATCAGTTAAAACCACAAAAAAAATATTAATATTGTACATGTTGCCTAATTAACAAAAAAACCTTATGTATGTGAGTTTTATTGTAGCTATGAACATAGTTTATTTTATATTATTATAGCGAGAACATAGCGAGATTATCATTTTGTTTTTGGGTTCAAAAGACTAACACTCTTTTTTTAGGATAGTTTAGTCTTTTCTGGATGTCCATGGGACATTAAAAGATTTTTTAAGGTATGTTGGTCTTTTTTGGGTTTTTTTATGATAAAAATATGTTTTTATCTTCGAAGTCAATAAAATTTATAGCTATTAATCAATGGTTATTTTATCTTTTCAAAAATATTAAAAATGTCAAAATATTTATTTATCCCTTAGATCAAGAAAAATTAGAGTGGTTAATCGAGTGCTTTTTCTGTTTTTCACTTATTAAAGAACTGTAAAAATACGTTTTTTCTCTTATAAAAGATAAAAATCAAGGCATAAAATTAGGGGTATTTATGTCCTTTCACGATATATTTTTTTAATTCTTAGGTTCATGGAGGGCATTGCAATATTTTTCATTTGAAAAAAAATATTTTTTTATTCAAAAAGTTGGTTGTTGGTGCTGATGAAGGCGTGTCGGCGCATGAGTGGTGCGTGCGATGTCATATAATGGCTAAACCTGTCTTTCCGTTTCGTCCCCAGAAGCTCCACTGTGTCCTCTTCCTTACAAGACGGCGCGTAATGGTGGATGATGGACAATTTATTGCCGATGATTGTTTCTTTTTCTTCTATTGTCTTTTCTCTCTTTTATAGAAATTGCACGTCTAACCTCTTTTCTTTAGCATTTTCAACTTTAGTCCTTGTTTATTTTCTTCCTTTGTCTTTTTATAAAAGTTTTTTATATTTTTGATCTTGTCATAAAATTATAATTTGTCATATATTATTTGTTTTCAATTTGACACTTATTCTTTTGATTTCTGATGTTTTTCCTTGTTTCTTTTGTTATAGTCTTGTTACTTTTTAATTTTATCATTCAATCAAAGTTTATGTTCTTTTATTATTTTAATTTAGCCCTTATTCTTTTAATATTTTTTATTTTGTTAAAGTTTTTTTCTTTTTAATTCAACCCTCCAATTTTTGTTATGCCCTTTAATTTTTTTTTTCTATTATGGTTTTCACCCTTATTCTTCTAATCATAGTTTTTTGTGCAATTGATTTTTTTCAAATTTTATCTTTTGGTGATTGATTGATTGGGGAATGAGTTTCGTAGTTTTTTTTATTTGGCATGCTTCTAATCTAATGACATGGATAGCAAGTTTGAAACATTAATACGGTTCGAGATTTTTTTTTCTTATTTTCCTTTATAATTTTATCATTCTACATTGTTTTTTTTTTTTTAAAAAAAAGAGTTTTAAAGTTATCTTCTCTATCAATTTATTTTGGTCTTATGGCTTGGACAATGGGTTTTGTAGCCCTTTTTCAAATAGATATTTTTTAAATATTTTGCTCGTATTTAATTTTTAAATATGTTTTTTTTATTATATACAAGTGAGTTTATTTTATATAAAAAAATATATTTTTTAAAATTTTATTCACTCAGCTTTGTATGTCTTCTATTCCTATTATTTTTTTTATTGATTTTAATAAATAAAATCCGGAGATACAAACGAGTAAATGTCTCATTTTATAATATCAAATATCTTGATCTATATTTATCTCTCAATTTTTCAAGTTTTTTTTATTTATTGTTAACGATTTTATTTTGTTTGTTTACATAGATGATTACTGATTTATTTGATTAAATACTTCTATTACCTTTTTTTGGTTTATATTTTAAATTTTTCATGTAAAATATTATATAAAAATAGTCTATAGATTTTAATTTTTTTTATAAAAAAATTACAATTCACGGAGCATGAACCAGTTGTTGGTATGTAATTAATTTACGTGACATGTACTTTATGTTATTTCTTATATATCAACCCGGTTCATTGTATGAAACTAATTTTAATTAATTAGTGTAAAGAATTTCATTATCTATGATTAGTTTTTTTCTTCTGATAATTATACGTATATAAAAATGAAATGGTCTTTTACCGTAGAAAGGACACAATTGAGTTTTTCTCTAATTTTTCATTATAGTGGGTATTGTAGTAGTGATATACATGTAATTTTCATGTTTTTTATTTTTTATTTTACACGTAATCTAATTATCATTATTTTTTTATAATATTTTTTTTTACTTTTTACTTTTTTTTCTTTACATTTTTTTTGAAAAAAAGATATTATTTTTTTATTCTCCATACTTTGAATGTTTATCACTCTAGACTTGATATTTTTATATCATTTTTTTATCTTCATTCTTTTATAATTTTATTTTTTTATTTATATTTTTTAAAAATATTATTACATGAAGACCGAGAAAATAGTGTTTTGATGAAGCAATTGTAACATTATCCTATTTTTCTACAACGTTAAAAATGAGATTAAGATTTTATATGTTTTTATTAACGCATATGATCTTCATTGTATTTTATTATATGTAAGTGTTGACCTTTTGATTCATAGTTATATTTTCTCTTTACTATAAAAAACACATTAATAATACCTATATATTAATTTGTTTGTGTCAAAAAAAATATATTTAATTTACAGCTAGCAAGTTGAATTAACATGTTAATATTTTTTATTATTTACCGGTACATATGGTTCTGGACTCATTTTATTTAAATGCATGCATGTATTTTTTAATTTATAATTAAGACTTTTGTTGTAACAAATATATTTGAAAAGCTTGAATATATATATATTTTAAAAAATATTATTTGACTCACATCAAAATACAAGTCAAATAATTAGTGATTATCTATAATTACTCAGTATACAATAAATCAATTAAGCTAGGTGTTGACTGACCTAGTCCAAGAAATTAAAATTATGTTATATATTGACTAGGTAGAAAGACGTTATATTGTACATTTTGGAACAATGATGATATTTGATTTTGACTAGCTTGGATATAATAATATATAATAATAATAAAAACTTAAAGAAGTGTTTGTTTTTGTGCTTCCGTATGTTTTTCAATTTGTTTTTATTTTTTTTGTTTGAATATTTGTTTTTTTTAGTTTTAATATACTAATATAAAAAATAAATGTTTTTTTAAAATATAATTTTAATATATTTAAATTAAAAGAAATCAGCACCACATTATTAAATATACTTAGAGGGTGTTTGACATAATTTTTAATGATATTTTAGGTGTTTTTGGTATGAAAAAATTTTAAATTAATTTTTTTAGCGTTTCTTAGTAATTTTAATGCATTAATATATATTTTCTTAAAATATTTGACACCACAGTGTAGCATCACCACACAATCCACCTTAAAATTAATTCCATTAAACTTTGAAAAACCACTTCAAAATCCCAAACCTCCTCTCCCTAAGTGGTAGGCTTAAAGCAGTGATTTATTTTCAGTGGACGCTTTTTCTTTCGAAGAGTAGTTTTGTCAATTTGTTTTTATTAATTTAATTTGCACATGATCCTCGCATCGAATGTTTTTTGGCTCTATTATATATCTTATGAAGAATTATTTCAAGGCTGTAGGACACCAATCAAACGCGCCATACATGAGCGTTGTCTTTCACGACATGCTTTTAGTTTTACGCGGTCACGATTAGGTTTTGTTTGTTTCTATGATACGGTGGGGTTCAATTTTATATATATATATATATTCAATTGAATTTTTTTAAATTTAAATTAGAAAAAATTATAATTTATAATTTTTTTAAAATTACAATTATAAAAACAATCACATTATCAAATATACAGTAACATTTATTTACTGTTTTAAAATTAAAAAAACAAAAAAAAGGTATGTTTATTTCTCTTTTTTTTTTTATTTTTTTAAGAATAAAAATTAGATATTTATTTTTATATTTTAATCTATATAACACAGTTATATTTTTTCTATAATAATCTTTTGTATTTTAAGATACTAATCCATCACAAAACAACATTTCCTCCTGGCTTCAAAATTGGCTTGCACACCGAATTATTTATTATTCCTATCTAGCTAGATGATAAGGCGCGTGGATTTCTGACAACAAACAGGGAGTGATAATTTCTATGTATTTGTGGAGGATTAGTCGAGTGGTAGTGGTAGCCAGTGTTTATTCCTTCATATTCTCAATGATATATATATATATATATACACTAAAATATAGTAAGAGTGGTGAGGTGGCTGATTTATTTAAAATGCAATAAATAAAGAAATATAAAATATTTTTATTTTTGAAGAAATACTGATTTTTTTTAAATCTAAAACCACTGGTCATTTAAGGTTTATTTTGCTTTGAAAATGCGCAAGACACTTTAAGAGTATATTATTGTTCTTAAACAAATCAAGGCTTCGTAGAAAGGAGAGCAGAACACAAGAATATCAAATATTTATGCGCAAAACCTGGTTGGTCTCAAGGGGCAAAGGAGTAACAATCCAGTGTATGCATTCATATCATATGAATGATTCCTTGCTGCTGAATCCCCTTTTCTAATATTTTTATCCTTCTCCTCGCAGCTCAAACTCTTCAAGTAAAGAATAGTAGTCCCGCAGGCTCTCTTTTTTTCCTTGTTATATTTTATAGCAGCCTTTATTCTTCTCTTCTCTGTGATTTATTTACCTTTGAAAAACTCTTGACATGAAAAGAATTATTTTTATATAGTTACTCTATATATCATGGTTTCTGTTTCTGGATTTGATGATCTGAAACTGATATATATACATGAGAAATATTAGTATTTCTTACTTTTTATATATCTTAATCTCTCTTTAAATCTCGATTAACTTCCAGCTTTCGATCTTCTGCTAAGTTAGAATATATATGTGCTGGAGAAGATCAAGTATTTGGTAGTTTAAATTCAGTAATAAAAGAAGAAACTTGCAGGGAGATCAAGAGAGAAGAATCGAAGAAGAGATCAGATTAAAGCTGGCAAATAATAGCAAGTGGTGGGAGAGAGTAGATGTGGCAAGTAGAACCATGGCTGGTTTTGAAGGTAATAATTCTCGATACGTTCATGGTCAAAATCACAACAACCTTCTCAGACCTGAACTTCATCTGATTCAAAGACCTTCATCCATTCCTTCCTCTGATTCTAGAGACAACAACAATACCCCATCACCACCAGATCATGCCAACCAAACTGCTCATCACCATCCTGATAGTAGTGCTACCACTAGCTCTGGCGGCGGCACCAATCCGAATCGCCGTCCTAGAGGTCGTCCTGCTGGTTCCAAGAACAAACCGAAGCCACCCATTATTGTAACCCGGGACAGCCCTAATGCCCTCCGATCCCATGTGATTGAGATCTCTAATGGTGCTGATATAGTGGAAAGCGTGTCCACTTATGCGAGGAAAAGAGGAAGAGGAGTTTGTGTTCTTAGTGGAAGTGGGACAGTTGCTAATGTTACTCTAAGGCAACCCGCTTCTCCTGCAGGAAGCGTGCTTACTTTGCACGGAAGGTTTGAGATCCTTTCGCTATCTGGAACTGTGCTTCCGCCACCTGCGCCACCTGGGGCGGGAGGGCTGTCCATATTTTTGTCCGGTGGACAAGGACAAGTTGTTGGAGGGAATGTTGTGGGGCCTTTGATGGCTGCAGGTCCAGTGGTTTTGATGGCTGCATCTTTTGCTAATGCAGTATTTGAGCGTTTGCCTTTGGATGATCAGGAGGAAGCTGGGGCGGTGCAGGTTCAGCCCACAGCTTCTCAGTCTTCGGGTGTGACTGGAAGTGGTGGACAGATGGGCGATGGCGGAGGAGGCAGCGGTACTGGAGGAGCTGGTAGTGGTTTTTTTAATATGGCCGGAGGAGCTCATCACGGGAATTATCCATTTTCAGGTGATTTGTTTGGACCATGGGGTGGAAGTGCTGCCAGGCCTCCATTTTAATTAGGGTACCAAGGTTTTTTTTTCCAACGAGTGACGAGTTAGAGACATTGTACTATCAGATTTTGGGCGAGACAATTTCTGATCAGCTTTCAATAATAATTGATGATGGAGCATTAATGATCGATCATGAGGGGGTATATATATAGAACAATTAAGCTGCTAGCTAGCATATATTTTGTATTAATGTATGAACATGGTTGTGATGTGGTGATAAGAAAGATCGAGATTGGTCTTATCTAATTTCTTCATTGACAAGTCCATAAAGATAGAAGAAGAAGAAGAAGATGATGTATATTCATGGAGGCTGCCTGGTACTAATAATTACTTTGGAACCCAGATAGGAGCTAGAGCTATGGATTTACAGATTTGTCGAGGTCAGTAAGTTCAACTTCATATGTATAAACCATTTTGGGTTTCCTCTGTGTCTTTTCTTTTTCTTTTTATCAATAATTTGTAGCTATATTTGGAAGTTCTAATATAGTATATATTTTGATGCCCATCTCTAGCTAGCTAGGGTTTAATATATACATAATTTTATGTCTCTCTCTAGTTTTTTAAAATTCTTTTTTTTCTTTTTATCAATACACATGTCTCCATTTCCAGTGCAAGAAATTAATATTATTTATTATGATATGTTTTTGTTTTGATATCTGAATAGAAAAATGCGCCGCTTCAGTTTATATATGAAATATCTGTTCTTCATATCGAAAATAAGTACACTCGTGGGGGTTTTCTTGATACAATATATAGTGTAATTATGAGTTTGGTCATTGTAATAAAGCAAGAACATGTTGGAGAGTGAAAATATATAGATAAATATTTCAGAGTAAATTTTTATTTTTTTAAGACAGGAGATAGAGATACAAGGAAACATGTTTTGTTTGTCTTTTTTTTTTTTATCGCTGTCTCTGTCTCTATATATTTATTTCGAAACAATAAACAAATGTCAACTTAATAATATATATCATTCATGTAACCCAGTAATGCTTAATTAGAGTATGTGCCTTGTCTTTAGCATTACGTACATTCTTTGTTTGTAGGCAAGGGCACCCTACGATATAGATCCCCCCTGAGCAGCTCAGCTCAGCTCAATCCCAAAGCACTACGTGCTGCAGCCGGTATCCACATATATTGTTTGTGATCTTGCATGTGGCCATGTCTTCTTCCTTTATTTCATTTCTGCTTGCCCAACTGAGGAAAAGCACAGCGAAGAACCTTAAAAGCCTGTTGCTCTATTTACAGTAAAAAAGAGAGAGAAAAAACCTAGTCCTGAACTTCGAGAACAATTGATGCCCTAATTAAGGTGTCTCGCTCTCTCCCTCTTCTTTTTTTACTCCCTTTTCTCTCTGCATCTCCTGCATGCCCAATTCACACTTCTTTCTTTGACCAAGCGTTACAGCAGTAGCTAGAGAGTTCTCTTGTCAGTTACAATGTATGAAACTAACAAGACTACTGTTACGGTCGTAAAACAAGCCTGTCTACCCCCAAACTTCAGTTTTCTGAGCCATGGAACTCAAGCCTCTAGTTGTCAAGTGCCAACATTAACATACATGAAAAGAAGAAAAACTCACTTCCCAACGAGAGAAGTGTAATAAATAAATAAAAAAAACATGTTGGCACCATGTGTATAGCATGATTTCTAGCTAGAAAAACTTAATTGTATCCGTCTTAGTTTAATATAATGTTAATCTAGTAGTACCGAGCCCATCTAGCTAGATTAATAGCTTAATTACAGAAACAATTCTGTAGGAATCATAAAATCCCCAACTCCCAATGCCTTCCTTCCTTTTCTAGCCCTTCATTTATCATTAATATCACCATTACCAATCTTCACAGGCAAAAGAAATGTCCCACTCATATCCCATATGTGCACAAATTTCTTGTTTTTGTTTTGCCTATAATTGGTTTTAACATTCTGGTCTCTGCACATTAACATTGTTCTACTTTTTTTTGGGTAATCATCGATAGCTAGATAAATAGTTTTAACGATGACTAAACAACTGGTAGTAAAAGAGAAGAATACGTACACCATTAATATTTGTTATATATACTTGCTACATGTTTTTTTGTATATTGACACCACACACAAAAACACATTGAAATTGAAGGAAAAAAAGCTTACGGACCAACATTGTACATTCAAAAGCTGGCTACTGATGAAATCTTGATTTAAGCTTGAATGCCTTGAGCACGCGGTCCATCACATTTCTCCTCTCCTTCCAAATTTTCAAGTCAATTATATATTTGATAAATTGTCGTGGAATTAATTATGGAGGTGTCTAGCATTGCTCAATTGTCATAAACTTCATGAATAAGTGATTTCATTGTATATATGTGTAAGCATCAATCAATCGATAAAGTTGCCTAGGGTTTTTGAAATAAGAGATAGGCGTTGCCTTTGGCATGTGTGTGTATATATAATTGCCAACTCTTTAAGAACATATTAATCATAGAGTGTGTTTTTCATCCAGCCATGCGTCCTAATTAATGCAACAGCTGAGACACTTTCTTTCATTCTTGGTTGATACGAGCGCCTAATTAAACACCACGATCTTAACTCAAGTGTTAACTAAATAGAAGAAGAAGAAGAAGAAGAGATTAGCAAAGAATTAACTTCTTGTTGCAGAATAAAACCGAGCAGTACATATGGCATCATGTTTCTCACGATGTGATTAATGGAAGGACATGAAGTGTACATGTGATTAAAAACACAGTAGGTTCATGTTAGTTACAGAATAGTGACACGGCACTATTCAGCTTCTTCCTCCCTTTGACACGCGCACACATCCAATTCTTGCATGCATGATCTAGCTAGCTAGCTAGATCTGTATGTTCACCTTATGCATGGTTTCAACATATATATGTTTCACCCGATATCTTAGAATCACGAATCTTATGAGTATATGAGTTCTATATATCCCTGAAAAATACAGCGAGGAGGCAGGTGAATTAATGATCCCCCCCCTCCTCCTTTTGCTAGCTAGGGATGCACAAAAATGTGTCCATATATATTCTACAGCACAACTCCGACATTATTAATGTTAGTGCAAACCGCAATGTAATGCAGTGAGAAGAACTGAAGATTTGGGCCTTTTTAGGGCATGCTTTCTCGCACATTAATATTGTTTACTATAGCATGCATGAAAGCAGCTAGCAGGTCTTACCGTTTGTTTTCCCACCTTTTCCCCATGTATAATTCGTAGAGCCATCCATTCAAGCTATAGTAGTAGGCGACGGAGTGTACCTAGGATAAATTGAAGGCAAAAACGAATGCATGATTACAGAGAGAGATCCGTTCATAATTTCTGCCGGGGCAGTAATTAAGATCGATAAAGCCGGTGTTCATTTTATATATACACACACACACACACACACACACACACTTAGTGTAGAGATCGGCAAAACTCCACAGAATCTCGGCCAATTAATGTACTTATTACCATCTACAGATGTTACGATAAGGGCTCATATAGAGAAACTAACTCCGGATGATGCATGGTTTTCCCATCAGAGCTAACAGCAAATTAGCCTTAATTAGAACATGCCCAGTAATCCAACCACATGATAAATAACACTGGCATAGCAGCCAAGGATCGATGTAAAGGTTCATCTAGCTCACAGAGGACAAGGTTCATAACAATGATTCCTTCCATACTTGTGTCAGCTTTCAATTCTGTCGTGAAGTGAAGCCTACCATTAATGAGAAACGCTTCGAAATAAAATTGAAGCTACAAGATTCGGATGACAGAATTAATTTAAGGCGCAAAGGTCAACATTGTGCAAATTATAATTAAGAGGATCAGCTGGGCTGTGGCTGTAACTATATATCTTAACCGTGGCTGCCTGTAGAGTGGTTTGAGGAAAAAATATTTGGTTAGAAAAGTTATTGTAAAAGAGATTGTAAATAATATAGAAAATAAAGAAACAAGAAAAGCTTGAATGCAAAAAAAATAAAAATAAAATCAAAATAGAGCCTTTTCAGCATCTCAAGCTATTAAATACGAGATCCACATGAATTCCACAATTAATTATTATTTTTTGGTTAAAATCCCACAATTAATTATTATCAAAAGGGTACTTTCTACTTTCCGTTTAAAGAAGCCAGGCCCAGTAATTCGTACACGGGTCCAGCCAAAATCCGCAAGACGGCTTCCCTCGTGAACCTCAAACTATTCTGCACATGTGATAAACATGCATCTACAGAGATGGGTGCTTAGGACTCTAATTCAACAAGGTGGGAGGAACAAAAACAATCTCAGCCATGCCCTTTCGAGCCTCTGTCTCTCCCAAAACTTGGCATTTCTACCCAGAAAAATTAGTGGATATATCCAACTCACACGAGGAGGGAGTCAGGCTGATCTGTTCTCAAATGGGACACGAACATGGAGTTGTCCATGCAAGCTAACAACAGCAGATGTCTGAAGTGGATCAATTCTCGAAGGTAAGCTCACAACCTGACCAAAAAAGACAATTCAAACGTTTTTCACGTACATACAAGTTAAATATATTAAAGCAATGGACCATCACCACATTAACATCCTGCCAATCAGACCACACCAATACCACAAACAATGAATTCACCCTCTAAAGAGTTAATTCACAAGGAATAATCCACCTGCCTGGCAGGGTCAGCGACTAACATGTTCCCTGTCGTAGTTATAAATAAATGATTCCCATACTCTCACTAATGACAGTCTTCCCTTGGGCATGAAAGGCATGGTGAATCTATATTGGAATAGGAGTACCATTTGCTCCAGTCAAGGATTATAAAGCAGAAACACCTCTTTTTTTAAAGTTACTATTCTGTTAGAGATCAAAACAATACCTTCTTAAACGGTGTTATACCCCAAGGATTGTCTAGCTGCTCTGGTTGACCTGTTATAACCAGACGCCCTACAGGATCTGATTGTACTCGGACCTGATCCACCAAAAAATAGCGATTTCATGTATCTTCTAGGGAGAGTGGTATAACCAAGAATTGATATGTTACGAAGGAACATTTTAAGTTCTGGAAATGATAGAGCACGCATCCATGGCATAGTACATTCTATCAATAATTTCCATCTAAAAGAAATCAAAGAGGTAAGAATAAGAGCAGGAAAGACAAACACATGAGAGGGGAGCAAAAGAGATACCACGAGAAGGTGCTTACCTCTTCACGCAGAAGTCCGGGGACTAAAGCATACATCTCATAGCAATCTTTCTGTGTATAGGTGCAGTATGTTAGTCACTAAACCCAGAAGTGAGAACTTGACAACTAAGGCTCAGGATAACAGAAATTTTGAGAAAAGAAAACAGCAGATGCTTACACTTTCCCACACATTGATCTTCACCCAGTCAGCAGGGGGGCCAATATCAACGATTTCAGTATCCACTCTAAGATGATAAAAAAAAACAATTAGCCTTGCTTCATAAAAAAGAAAACACCTTATGGCATGTGTGCAGTTAGGCATAAAAGGGGCACCATTTGGACTCTGATGTACAAATTCTATGGAGGATTTTTTTCTTTCTAGTTGTAGCTTGAAGCCAGGAAACTAAGAGGATAGCGCAAAATATGCCATGGTTCATTTGTTGAAAGAATAAGATCTACACTTGCTATTATGCTGAACGATGACTTCATAAGAAACAGTTGGATCAACTAATTACTATTTAATTACTAGCATGAAAACAGTGGCAAGCAAAACTGAGAAAAATAAATTGAGAGGAAATAAAGAGCAATCTTTACTCCTTATCTGTTTCAGCATTCACAGGTCTCTCATCTGTCTTCTGTTTGTGAAAACCTGACTCAACAAACCAGATCAAAATAAAAATGTATACACCTGCCAATTGGAAAGATCTTCATTCTAGAGATTGTACCGAAACTTTTGTGAGGCTTTTCACGTCTTGAAAAATTCAAGCTCTTGACCTGTCCAAGAGAAATGAAAAGCATCATTTCCCTGCACTGTTCTACAGAAATATATGTGAGATATAGGTATTTCTTGTGTCACAACAAACCTTAACAATTGGCTCACTAACCTCACCATGTCCAAGATGACGCTGAGCATGCCAACCCTGCATAGCACGAGCAGCAGCATCCCTTCTTGCCCTGCCTGATCCAGTTGCTTGGCACCCTCTTGTCTGGTAGAGAGAGAAAATTGCATAAAAATACAAATTACGAAAACAGGGATAAAAAGGAACGAGAACCAGGAACTGATTATCAGCATACAGATTCCAATGAAAACATTGTATCCCACGAGCAGAAGAAAATACAAAATTTATAGTTGCACTAGCCTTGGGCCTGTAGTTTTCCACTCAACTTGGTTTCCTCATAGTTGTATAAATGGTTTATGAGCACAACTAAGTGTTAAATCTGGTATGGTTTATCAGCAATTTGTATGACTGACAAGCACTAACAATGATAACTAACCACTTCACAGATGCATCCATATATAGATGCAAGCAGATTTCACATTCAGAAATATGCCAGGATTTATCAACCCCATTTTCATCCAGTGTAACAGACTCTATCATCTTACGTAGATCAATTACATAATGTACATGTATGCAACCAAAAAGATGCGTGGATTTTTATGGACTGCGTAAAATTTAATAGCTTTTAATTGTAGAATTCACTTTTCTCTCATTAAGTGCAACTCTATCTTCCATATAACAGATTGACCACATATGGTACCAAGAAAAATTCAAAGGACTATTTGATACTAAGCCAGCCAAGAGTTTAACCACTCAAGTTTAAGTTCAGTTCAATAATGCAAACCAACAAGCACAAGCCAAGCTTTTATTCACTTGCACTGATTAGTTCTGTTGAGGCTCTAATAATTCTCTCTTTTCTGAGCGGGTAAAAGATTTTGGAAATAGTACAGACAAACAAAAACAGGCAAGAACAGCACTTTACCTCCTTTTCGACACTGGTAGCCTGATGCAGGGGTGGACTGGGAAGTTGGAGCTCACCAGTTTCCTTCTTATTCTTTTCATATTCCAGAATTGCCTGTGGTAAATGAAGGATCAGGGATAGAAGTCACAAGAAAGTGCAATAATCCATTTGTCCACGACCTAGTTTTTAAATCATTTGAATCTTTATGGCATTCAAATGCCATACAAGGACAGCCAAACTCACTTCAAATCCAACAAAGATAAGCCTGGACACTTGTCAACACTGACAAATTGTATGATCTGAGTCTATTCTAATGCTTCTATCATTAGATTCCCTAGCCAACACTTCCCGTGTTAAAATAAAACAAAACAAAGTCTTAATTTAGGATTTTATCTAACATATTAAGTTCCAACACCAATTACTGAGTACCAAATGAATCTACATATAGAGCATTTTCACCACAGAAAAAAACATTACCTTCTCATAGAAAATGCGGAATGTCCAAGACACCGTTGTGCAAGTCCTGTGAGAGACACAAAAAAGTTGAATGAATTAAATGATAAATATTTTCCATATTTTAATAATCCACATAAATTATTGCTACCATTCACAGCCCACATCCAAGATGTGAAGAGCAGAAAATAATTATAGTAAAGTGTCAACTGTCTGCAGCCTAAAAAACAAATGATGAAAAGAAACGTAACTGAAAATGCTTAATAATCCCATGCCAAATCCTTGCAAATTTTACAAATGACTTAAAAAATATATTTGGTTTAATAATCCTTTGTTAAATCCATGCAAATTTTATAAGATAGCTTAAAAGAATTATCCTTCCTTACTTGGGAGGGTGGAAAGACTCTCCCACTTGCCGCCACAACTTGTTTGCGGTAACCTACAGATATGAGATCAAAAGCAGCTGTCATAAGTTAATAGCAATAAAAGCCTAAAGATCCATGAAACCTATTATTGACACAAAATTATTAAAATGCAACATATAAGCGCATCGAAACTGCAATTTCACATGACCAAAAAACATTATCATGCAAGTGGTACAACTCTAGCTACAGGTGCAACATTACAATACATCTCTGAAATCATATACTCCAGATGTTACGATCCTGAAACATATCATGCATCCACATGTTTTACTCCAGAAGCTGGAGGGGGATCAGACATTTTTCATTAATACCCTGGTCAAACATAAGTTCAGAATAAGTTCTTTTTCTTCTTTTTTTCCAATCCGAAGGGCATAACCTAAGTACTAAAGCATTTGCTGAAGGGGAGCAAATCCTCTTAATATCTGTAAGAAAAAAAGACAAATTCTCAAATGGCAACAAAAGGAATATAGTGAGATGAAGGTTTGCTTTTTGAATTTGTTGGGAGTTGTTTGTAATTCTTTTACCAGGCGGCTTCGTGAGCACCTTTGTAACCAAGCTGCTTTACGAATAGCCTCTTTCGTGACTAGGATAAATAGTTTTCAAGAGTACCTTTTAAGGATTTAACCACTAAGCGATTGGGGGTACCTCCTTGCTTCTTTATCTACAGGGTTTGACTTGATGAAAGTCACTTTGAACCAGAACTTTTGAGGATTTAGTGCTTTGTAAGCTGTGAGGGGTCATAGTAATTGGATCAGTTATGCATCCTTCTATTAGGCATGAAGCCTCAGAATCCTCATCAGTCATTAATACGAGTTGATATACACTTATATCAATTCATTATGTATCATTTTCTACTTTTAATTAATTTATCTCAAGCACGAACTAGTTTCTAGTAATGGTTTTAGCATTGGTGCAATTTTGATTCCAATCAAAACCAAACCTTCCAGGAATAATTTTCGTCCTCGTGAGCATGGATAGTTAACCATTTTCCAAATAAAGCATAAACCATAAATTTTCAACAATTTCACAAAAAGGGGAGAAAACTTATTTTTTTAATATATACGGGCCATAGCTTTGTACAACTCTTAACAATAATTTCATAATTGAACTCTTGCATTTCATAAAATGCTGACATTTTCTCTGCTCGTGATACTGATTTTCTTTGGATGTGCCAACCTTCTCATTGAATTCCCTTCTCTTTTGGTTAATCTCATCTATCATGATTGCTTCTTAATTTTGTTCGATATAATCATCGCTTGAATTTTCTACCTTTTCATTATCCTACATTTAACCAGCAAGAAGTGAATACTAATGGAATTTGGTAATGTCAGCTTAATTTGGAGGGGAATTCGTTAATACTTGTAAGCATGTATGATTTTTAAGTTCTAAGGAGGAATAGAAGTGAATTTAATTGATTTAAACTTCCAATCAGAAGGACAAACCAACATGGTTCCAGGCAAGCTGTGAGAAAAGAGGTTGTCAACACATGTGAGCATTTTGAAGCACAAAGCCATTATGCTTGACAACAGCAGTAGAGCAACCTGATATGTTTTCAAGCAACTACAACTCCTACACTCAATCCCTTTACTTATTTATAATTCTATCTAGCCACTGATATGGGATATTTAAATTTCCCATAGTGTATAGCAAACACTATTGATTTAGTGTAACAGCTTATGTTGCAAGGTATTCCTATTTCTGACACCAATTCCAGAAATCATGCTGCTACATACAACAGCAAAATCCATTCAAGTGCAGACTTCTTTTTTTTTTTTTGGCAGCCAATGCCTAAAACCCACAGAACATGAAAAAGGTATAAAGAGGGAAGCAAAAGACACCTACCACTTCATAGCCACCCAGTTTGATCACAGACCTCCATAACCTAACTCCCATGGGAAAAACGACCATATTAGCTCACACCTAGACTCTAGACACATATCATTGGAGAAAAAAAAAACTATTTTCACATAAAACTTACTTCAGGCAGTTTAATGGCTCTCCGTAAAACTTAGGGGGTTTGAAATCCATGATATTCTGCTTATAAAAAATCTCCAGGTCCTTCATGAATGCAGCTTGCTCCTCTAGGGTCCCGGCAACATCAGTCTCCCCCATCTACATTTCAAACACCATATAATCATTCAGCACAAACAATGCTTCTACTTACAAGATTCATGATCACAATGAATACTTTAGTTTGCTAAGGATGTTGGGTTCAATCACCTTCATATCAGTCCATACATTTTTGGACTTTGCCGCACTATCAAGCTTTGTTCTAGGAGTTGAGCACCTCCTTTGGGTAGATGGAGTAGCCGTTTGTGGCTGGTTTTGAACAGAGGAGCCATCATCTCCATCAGTTTTCTCTTCCACCACTCGCCGATTAATATTTTCATCCGTAGCAGTTTTCCCATCATCAGGCAAAGCTGTAGTGTCAGTCATAGCTAGGAACATCAGTTGCCAAACTCACAGTGTTGTCATCGTCAGCAACTGATGCCTGCCTATTTTCATTCGGCTCTTGATCCTCCGAAACATCAGCAGTTTCTTCTTGCTCTTTAACAGTGGCATCAGAAGGCTTGTTAGCATCCGAGTCTCCCGGCAAGTCTTGCACAGCAACCATTTCACTATCTTTCATTTCGCTTTTTTTCTTTTTCGTCCAGCTCACACCCTATAGACCAACGACATGCATGAATTATTATTATTATTATTATTATACGCTAGATTAAATCCGAATAAAATATATGCATAATTCTCTAATAATATAGCATGGCAAAAACCGTTAGCCTCTTGCAAAGTATTTCGCGAGGAGGGGAAAAATTAAAGAAAAAAGAATAATCAATCCCAAAAATCCATTTCTAATTTTCAAGAAAAAGATTTTCAATGTTTAAACCTAACTACAAAACAATTCAAGATTTAAAATAAAAAAAATAAAAAACGTGGTAAAAGCTTGCCTTTGGGAGATAACAGAAGCGGAGAGAGGTAGAGCTTGAAAGAGAATAGAGCGAACGGCAGCGTGTTAGGGTTTTGAGTTTGAGCAGAAAGCGAGCAATGCAGGTAAAGAGGAAGGCAGAGAAGGGTGAAATCAAGTCTTTTCCGGCGAACGTAGAAGGTGTCGTATCGTGCCGTCCGTGCCAGACCCAAAGGAACGACGTTTCGATTAGCGAATTCTTTTAATTTCTCAAAAAAGACAGTTAATTTGCGAGAAGAAAGACAAGGTGGTAACTAGCAGAGGAAATCCATGGCCGTAGGAGTCAGGATTTTCCTTCCTTTTTTTTTTGTTCTTTCCCTCTATGCTTTCCTTTCTTGTGTGTGTGTGTATATAAATAAAATCTCCTTTGACTCTATAGAAAATTAAATACCAGGCTGAACATCTTTTTTAATTACGTGGCTGATGCTCATCTACCTTACTTTTCCCTCTCATAAAGACTGGGTTGCCCTTGTACTGCTCCCGTTGTCTTTTCTTTACTTTTTACCTGGTAGTTGACAATATATATTTTTTTTAATTATACAAAATCCATGTTAATAATTTTTTTAATTATCATAGGAAATTATATTATAAGTAAAAAAAATGAATTTTTTTATATTAGATTCGTAGTGAAAATTAAATTTATGAAGCTGGATAGATATGAAAAATTTTGAAAAACAACTTTAATCCTTTACATTATTAAAAACAGTGCTTATATGTAAAATAAATAAAAGACTTATATTGTTCGTATTTTTTTTTTATTTGAGGAACAATGAAAAACATGTAAAGAAAAACGATATAAAACTCTTAAAATGTGTTTTTTAAACTCAGTGTAAATCTAAAAACCTAATGATGAATATTTTGAGCTAATTATTAATACTAATTTTACAATAAAAGTCGAGCTTGTGAATATTTTAGGTTTCTTGTTTGTTTGTTTTTCCTTCCTTTGAATTTACAAGTGCGGTGCTGCTTTTGGATTTGCTTATCTTCGCTATTCACTAGTTTATTACATTATAAAAAATAATTTTAAAGAATATCAACTTTTATGTGACTCGGTTCAATTGTTAAAAGAATTCTATGCATTTTGCTAAGATAGATACATGGGAACTACCATGGACCATGTATCCAGATAAAATAAACCAAAAATGCTCCTTAAAAAAAAAACAAAAAAAACTCATGAACATGCAAGAATCCTAAAACCATGCACCGGGAACACTCCTGTGAGCTCGAGTAGATTAAAATTCAAAACATTATGATAATTAAATTACATTTCAATAATTACTTTTCATAATATAATAAAATGATAAAACTTATAGGTTATAAATACTTTATAAATCTTCTAGACTCAAAGTTTACAGTTTTTTTATTCTTTACATGTTCAACATGTATATTTTCAGAATTTATCTTTCTAAAATATCATTGTACTTTTTTTTACTGTAAAAATATTGATTTAAGTGTCAGAGAGCCCCACATCCATCAAATGAGATATTTTATAGGTTTCAACTATCAAATATTACTTGGATTTTTCATGTCAAGCCATTAAATACCTGAACTAAAAAAAATAGATTAGATTGTTTGAACTAAGAGATTGATTGATTATTCAACACGTTAATCTTATTTCTAAACATTTTAAATTTTGAGACTCGTCAATTATATATTTTATTTTTTCAAAACAAATTAACTTTGATTATTAAACTTATTCTCAACCACGTGTTTACAAAATCTTAAGAAAATACATATTCAAATTCTAGTTAGCATGTTTATGAATTAAAACTTTGGATTTTAATTTGTAATTCAAAAGTATTGGGGCTACTTTGAAGTTTTAATTAAAACAAAATTTCAACTTAAAATCATAACAAATCAAAATCTATTTATAACTAAACATATTTATAGATTGTAATCGATTTAAAAATTTTAAAACAAAAGCAACATACAAAATATAACCTTAACTAATAATAATAATAATAATAAAATTACTGGCTTAATAATAATAAAATTTGGACTTAAAAAAAGAAACAAAATAAAAAGCCCACCCCCATAGTATATAACTGTATATCTCTATCCTTCATTCTGGGCCCGGCAAATCTTGTTAGCCCAAGCCAATCCAGATAATAAACGTAATACTCACGCAATCCAATCCAAAGAGCCCGACCCTTTATTATATAAAATATAAACACAGTAACAGATAAAAAGAAAAAGAAAAGAGAGAGATAACGGAACAAAACGGTCGATCCCCATGCTCAAAACAGACATCAAGTGGCAATTAGGGTTTTGGACAGAGAGAGAGATCCATCTTCATCTTCAAAGACGTTTGAGGTGCTTTGCTTTTCCCTCCCGTATTTTTTTCTTTTATCTCTTTCTTCGTATTCGATTATTGATTGATTTATGCTTTATTATACAATCCAATTCTGAATCCGGTGGTATATTAAGGCCGCAATTGAAATCATTTCATGTGCTAGGATTTCTTTCAAAGTTTTCGATTTGATTGTATAAATAAATCAATTCCTAATGATGATTCGTTGATTGAACAGTTAAATAAGCACACAAGCAAACAATTATGGAGGATGTGAAACCTAAATCTAGAAAAAATGATTATTTGGCACGGAAGGAGGAGAAAGAGGATTCTAAGAGGATTCATCGAGATAGAGACAGGGAGAGGAATGGAGAGAGGCACAGAGACAGAGAGAAGAGAGAACGCGAAAAC
>Ga0307517_10002437_pt1 | contig 29744 bp, 12 predicted proteins | sample 23_EM_MG_FD_194515 | JGI IMG/M metagenome (GOLD analysis project Ga0307517, IMG submission 194515) | Populus trichocarpa ectomycorrhiza microbial communities from riparian zone in the Pacific Northwest, United States - 23_EM | ecosystem: Host-associated > Plants > Roots > Unclassified | place... | reverse complement strand
CTTAGAGCGAGTGATATATTTATATATATATATATATATATATATATATATATATATATATATATATATATATATATATTTGTGTATATTTTTTCAAATAAATTTTTGGTTTATGTTCTAATTAGATTGTGATTATTTTTAATGATATTGAGTGTGTTTAGTTTTTAGAGAGGTGGGTATGATTCATTTGTAGTTTTTTCTTTATTTTATATAAATTAATTTTTTTTTTCTGAATATTGATTCTTTTCTAATATTTTTCATATGTGTAGCCTTGCATTGTTTTTTTTTATAATTATTGTTCAATAAATTTTGTGTTTTTCTATTACAAATTTATTTTGATAGAGGAATTTATTAAACATGACCAAGTAAATTACCTATATTGCGATGTGAGATATCTTGATTTTTATTTTTGGCTATATATGCAGAATTTGGTGGAGAAAACTATTTGGCCAATGTTTGCCCAAGAAAGTTTAAAGGCTTTAGGTGCTCTTAGGTTGCTTTCTCTTGAGGGCTAAATTTACCTTATAAGACAAGTGTTTGAGGTATCTACCATACTCATTTTATACACTAGCTCTAGACATATAGATGGATACATAAAATGTTTTTGCAAACACTTAATTAAGTTATTTTGGTCCTTGCAGTAATAAGGAGTTAACAAGCATTTGTTAATCTTTACTTGCTAACAGTTGCTGGGACTTTACTTCTCACTCAAAAGTTGGGTTTTCATACTCTTTTTGTTCATCATGCCACCTTTTTGTTTTGAGTTGCTCAAACAATGCCTATGTTAGATTAATGCCCCTTTACATTTTACAATTTGATTCTTATATGAAATTCAAGACAGTTTAAGCAAGTTTTTTGCATACTACTTATCTATTGCTTGAAAGCCAAATCATATACCTTTTAATGCTACAAACTCTTGATTGCATGCTTAGAAAACACTTTTTTTCCTTTCAATTATCTTACAATTAAAAGCAGCGTGTTTCCAGAAATAGCCCGCAACAATGCGCGGACAACCTATCTAGCGAAAAGCTAAAGGAGATCTATCTGATCCATTGGTTTTTTCTCTCCCAACAATGACAGCGCGTGGTTCCACACATTAGTAGAATCAGTAGTACATAAAACCCATGTACCATCACTATTCCTATGGCTCTAGTGTTGTTTCAACAACTTCCTTGTTTTATCATAGCAACCTTAATTTATTATCAATATTTTAAAGGTCCATTTCAAGTTTTAGATGATTATTGATGTGTTTGTTGCGATTTATTGTAAACATTTATATTTTTGTGTGTGAGTTAATTAATAAAAGATAATATCTGTGTGTTTTCGTATCTTCTTACATGTTTTTGAATGCTTAAAACCAAAAAGAGAAAATAAAATCAAAATTTTTAATTGAATTATGGCCAAGATTTAAAAAAAAGAAGCATAAAAAATATCTCTCTTTTGCATAATTTATCCTTTTTTTTAAATACGATGTTTAACATAGAAAAAACAAAATAAAAAAAATCAATTTGCATGACTTAGCAATGTAAAAATATATATTGTTTTTGCATGTATTTTTGAGCTTGACAACAAGTTTATCAAGCCCATTAAAATTTTGGTTGAAATAAATTGGCCCATTAGACTTACATACCAAGAAGATAAAAAAATCCATATTTTTTTTATATAATAATAAATAAAAAATGATAAAAATTCTTAATTTATATGATTTTTTGAACAAAAAGGCCAAAACCCATTTTAGTTACTCTTGTGGGTTCAAAACCCAATTCTTATCATCCATAAGAGTTCAACGCCCATTCTTTTAACAATCTTAATGAAATCTCTTTTTTTAGGGATAAACATCATATTTTTTATATGTCTCGTTTTTAAAGTGACCAATGTCTAAATTTTATAATCAATACGGGTTATGTCTATTTTTAGCAATTTCAATGAAAATTCTTTTTTAGGACTTAACGTCAACATCTTTGACTAGTCTATTATTTTTAGGGATTGATGTCATTTTCTAACATGTCTAAAGACCAACGCTAAATTTTTCTCAAATAAATTGAAAATAAACTAAAAAAAATTAGGATAATTAAGAGCAATCAAAAAGATAAATTTAGGAGAAAACACATAGTAAAGGTAACCTTTCATTAGAAAATGTTGTAAGGGTGATGTTGTTTTTTCTTTAAACATAATTAATCCTTTACCTGATTCTTTGAAACCAATGCATATTTTAGGATCCCCAGTTTTCTCTAATTACTAGGTGGCAACTCTAATTTTCCACGACACGTTTCCCCATCAATCTTAGACGAGTCCCACCCACGATGTCCACCGAGGTGCGACAAAACATTTGAAATTCTTTATCCTAGTTTATTAGAATATAATTTTTTGAGGTGTTACGTTAAAGTCATAAAAAATATTTTTTTAATAATTAAAATAAAATTGTATGAGGTTGCGATTACCATGGATATATGCATGTATGGACAATAATATTACCTTGCACATCTAAAAGATTGGGTTTCCTAATTGACCTTCAATATTTATATAAGCATCCCCTCTTTTCTTTTTTTCTCTTTTTACTTTTTTTTTAATTTCATCATAAAACGTTTTTTAACATTCAGCTGAGTTGTTTTTAGACTGACCAAGTTAACTGGGTTATATCAAAACAACTCCTATATGGTTTAATTTTAAACCTAGGCTAGAAAACAATTTGTTGTGGAATTGTCTTTTAGATTGTTAATTTGAGGTTTGAAGAAAAGTTTGCAATTTAACCCAACAAGAGCCTTGCCTTGGAGAACCAAAGCTATATACAATTGATTTGTAATATCCCACATCGACGGATAAGGACTTAGAGGAGGGCCTTATATGAGCATGCTCACTTTGACTAGTAAGATGCGTTTTGGGGTCATACATGGTTGCCAAGAACAAATCTGTGAGGCCCGTGGGCTAAAGCGGACAATATCTTGCAAGTGGTGTGGAGTGTTACATTTGGTATAAGAGCCCGGCTTACTGGATGTCTGATGGTGCCGACGGGGTAGTCGGGCTCTTTAAGAAGGGTGGATTGTAATATTCCACATCAGCAGGTAAGGCTTGAGGGAGGGCCTTATATGAGCATGCTCACCTTGACTAGTAAAACGCATTTTGGGGTCATGCGTGGCTCCCAAGAACAAATAAGTGAGGCCCGTGGGCCAAAGCGGACAATATCTTACAAATGGGGTAGGGTGTTACATGATCACCCCCACCCTACGCCTATAACAAAACAAGAATGAGATGTATAAATCACAACAAAGTTGACCAATCCTTCAAAGAGTGTGCAAGTTCAATCAAGAACTTAGAATGGAAATCACTCAACCACTCTAAGAGAAATAAGCACACAATATATGAAAACTTTTGATAAAAATCCATCAACCTTAAAATAATATTAACAATTGGTTTATATAGTAGAAAGCTAACCCTAATTTGACTTACTGGATTCAAACTTGATAAATAGACCTTAACACATCGTAAGCCTAAAATAACTAAAGTAATAAAATAAAAACTAACCCAAATAACCCTTAAATCCCCTGGGCCCTATAATAAACTAATAAATAAATAAATAATAGCCTACCAATTAAAACAAATTCAAAGTCAAATTTCATAATTTGTTGGCAGAATTGAAGCCTAGTTTCAAACGAATGGTTCTCCCTCGTCATGATGATTTAGAAGGTCTACCTTCTATAGATGGAAATGTGTGGATGTGTACTTTCCAATGTAACTAGAATTACATAAAAATTCATTATGTAGCTTTAGTTATGGCCAAAATAGTGGTAAAAGGCCAAAACTGACAGATTTGAATCTTCATATTCCAATCTTTCTGTAATGTTTGAAAGCTCCCTTATAAGCCCTTCTTGAGCATGAATCAAATTAATCAAGGCTTGTTCTTTATTATTTGATATCATCCCGAAGTCCATTTTAACCCATGTATCTTGAAGAAGTATATTAATTGCCTCATTAAACCTTTTTGCTCTAAGTCTCGTGACTAGACCCAATGGAACCTTTAATGGATCTCTTGGTGTTGAAGCTAAGATCGCATCATTCCCTTTCTTCTTGAAAGATTCCTCTCTCGAATCATCACCTACATCAAGTAAAGAAATATCAGATACATTATATGTAACACTAATACTATACTCACTTAATAATTCCACTTTGTAGGCGTTATCATTAATCTTCTCAAGAATTTGGAATGATTCATCTCTTCTCAACATCAACTTAGATCTTCTTTGAGTAGGAGATCTCTTTTTTCCTTATATGCACCTAAACCAAGTCTTCTGATTCAAATACCATCCTTTTTCTATTGACTTTAAATGCATGGTGCTCAATCATCTCAATCCATTTTTCACTAATAACATAACTTAAGAAAACAATTATTTCAATGCAAAAATCACATTTCTTTATATTAGCATATAATCTTTCTTTTCTAAGTATTTTAAGAACCTGTCTTAAATGATTAATTTGCTTATCTAATCCTCTGCTATAAATCAAGATATCATCAAAATAGACAAAAATAAATTTTCTAATGAAAGATCTCAACACATGATTCATTAACTTCATAAATGTACTAGGGGCATCAGTCAGACCAAAGGGCATTACTAACCATTCATACAATCTATATTTAGTTTTGAATGTTGTCTTCTATCCATCATTTTCTTTCATTCTAATTTGATGATAACCACTTTTCAAATCAATTTTAGAAAACATAGAATAACTATACAACTCATCAAGCATATCATATAATCTAGGGATAAGATATCTATATTTTATCATAATGTTGTTAATGGTTTTACAATCAACGAATATACACCAAGTATTTTCCTTTTTAGGAACAAGTAATATTGAAATTGCACAAAGATTCATACTTTCTCGAATGTACTCTTTCAACATCAGCTCTTTCACTTGCCTTTGAATCTCCTTAGTCTCCTCGGGATTACTTCTAATCAATTTATAATTGATGCTCTTGGCATAAAATCAATTTGATGCTCAATCCCTTGAATTGGTGGCTAACCATTAAATATCTTTTTAGGAAATATATCTTCAAATTTATGCAAAATAACTTTAGCAACATTTGGAATTCAAGAATTCAATTTATCAAAATTAAAATATGCCTCCTTATACAATAGTAAAATTATAGGCATATTGGAATGATAAGCATGAGTAAGGTCACTTTGTTTTGCATAAAAATAAGGTGTATCCTTAATTTTTTTACACACTTTTCTTTTCTCACCCTTACTTTCTTCTCTTCACTCTCAACCTTCTCTATTTTTTTTTTATTGAAACCTTCAATCCTATTTCAAATGGCCAAAACTTTCCCGTTAATTGTTTCACACTCATGGCTCACCTTATTTTCACTTGGCCTTACATCCCCATTGTTATTTTTCATAAAATCTTATTCAACTTCCTCGACTTTCTTAAGTTTCAATTGATCCTCATACACTCGTCTTAGTGATAATGGAGCAAGTGTGTGAATTTTCCCATCCTTATCAGTAACATACCTATTGATGAACCCATCACGCATGACCTTTCTGTCAAATTGCCAAGGTCTACCCAAGCCCTTGACAACAAATACCTAATCTCTCACTTATGCTTCGGTTGAGCAATATTTTTCTCTTTTTCCTCCAAAACTGCAATTGCTTCCTAATAAAAAAGGTTCAGCTACTTTAGGTGTAGTCATTGGTTTCATCGGTGCATTACCCTATCTCCTAAAATGTGACTTCCAACCCAAAAAGGAACCTAAATATCCATTAAGTTTTGCACTAAAATGGAGAAACAATTGAATTGGTGGGTGGCCGAAGGGTACTGCGTGTATGTAATAGAGTTATTTGATATGTGTTGCCCAGGAGGATAAGAAAAGAACTGAGGAAATCTATAAGTTATAGGGGAAACTCTGCTGTAAATTTGGTAAACCAAAGAATTAATAATGAGATATATTGTTAGACAGATTGCATAAAAAAAAATTTACCTCATTTTACCCAGACATGATGATTAAAAATATGAAAGTTACATGAAACTTTCAAATCGTTGCATGATGAATTAGAAGGTCTACCATATATCACTAGAAATGTGTGGATGTCTACCTTCCAATGTAATTAGAATCACATCAAAATTCATTTTATAGCTTTAGTTATGGCTAAAATAGTGGTGAAAGGTCAAAACTAGCAGATTTGAATCTTCTTATTTCAATCTTTCTGTAATATTCATTCTTAAATATGAATAAAATTAATCAAGCCTTGTTTTTCATTCTTTAATATTCTCTTGAAGTCCACCTTAGCTCATATATCTTGAAGAAGTCCATTAATTGCCTTCTTGAATTTCTTTGCTCTAAGTCTCGTGACTAGACCCAATGGATCTTTTGATATTGAAACTGGGATCGTATCACCTAGGCTAGAAAAATAGTTGGATCAAAAGATTTTTTCTGTCAATTTCATCATTTTTTTTTCTCAATTTCATTCTTAAACTTTTTCTAATATCGATCGATCAGGTTATCTTTGGACATGCTAAGTCGATTGGATCACATTAGGTTAATTTTCATATAATTTTAATTTTAAACTCAAGTTAGACAAGAAGTCGGGTTATGAAATTTTAATACTGACTTGTTAAATCAGATTTAATAAAAATATAGCACGGATCATGCTAGTAACATCTATTTAACTTAAGTGATGTACGAGTGTTATGAGTAAGATTAAGATATATGAAATAACCTACAAACTCAAAGTTGACTTATAATCCTTAATTTATACGTTTTCATGAACAAACATGCAAAATCAAATTAATAATGCATGATTTTATTTATTTATTTATTTTAGTCCATCTACACCAACATAACCTTTCTCCTGATTTTGCACACGTTCTTTGCTCCAGGAGAAAATAGAAATGGAAACAGAAGCCCTAATTAAACCCTTTTAATTAGAAAAGAAAAGGAAAAAAATTTCTTACACCGGCCTCTTCCTCCGATCGATACACAAATTAACTATATAAACCAAGAAACCTCCCTCTCATCTGCCTATCTAAAAAAACAACAATATTAATGGCAATCAAGAAACATCCTTTTTTCATCTTCCTCTTTGTTTTCTATATCTTCATGAGTTTTTCACCAGAAATTGCCCATGCTGGATCGTATTTGTCCACCATAACAGGGGGCAACTGGGTGGTTCTCCAAGAAAGCATAGGCATCTCAGCCATGCACATGCAAGTCCTTAGAAACAACAAGGTCATCATGTTTGATCGCACAGACTTTGGCCGCTCCAATCTCTCTCTTCCAGACGGCAAGTGCCGGTACAAAGACGAAGCGGTTAAGCCTAAAGATTGCACTGCTCACGCCGTTCTTTATGACATCGCTTCCAACACCTTCCGCCCTCTCATGGTCCAAACTGACACTTGGTGCTCTTCTGGTTCCCTCGATTCCTCCGGCAATCTCATCCAAACCGGCGGTTACAAAGCAGGCGAGGCCGTAATACGCTCTTTCACCCCCTGCGATGACGATTCTTGTGATTGGGTGGAGCTGTCAAACCAGGTTCTTTGGAACCGGAGATGGTATGCCAGTAACCAATTACTCCCTGATGGTCGCATAATTATTGTTGGTGGAAGAAGGGCTTTCACTTACGAGTTTTATCCCAAGAACCCTCAAGAAAGAGACAATTTCACATTGCCTTTCTTAATACACACCAGAGACCCTCAAGAAGAGATCAATCTTTATCCCTTCTTGCACCTCTTGCCTGATGGTAACCTTTTCATTTTTGCTAACAACCGATCCATCTCGCTTGACTACAAACGTAATAAGGTGATCAAGGAGTATCCGGTTATGCCTGTTGGTGACAGAAGAAACTACCCTTGCACTGGCTCTTCTGTTTTGCTTCCTCTCCGGTTAACCGGAATCACTAATGTGACTGACCATCCTGAGGCAGAAGTCATGATTTGCGGTGGGGCACAGAAAGGTGCCTATATCAAGTCCAATTATCTCCACATTTACGGGCAAGCATCAACAACTTGTGGCAGGTTAAAGGTGACGGACCCGAAACCCGAATGGGTCATGGAGCTAATGCCCATTCCTCGGATCATGAACGATATGTTACTGTTACCCACCGGAGACTTGATTATCATCAACGGCGCAACCAATGGAAGCGCTGGTTGGAATGACGCCATGAATCCAGTTTATAACCCGGTTCTTTACCAACCAGATGAAGATCCGACCCGAAGATTCGTTGTGCTTAGCTCCTCCAAGATTGCCAGGCTGTACCACTCCACAGCTGCGCTCTTGCCAGATGGCAGGATATTAGTGGGAGGGAGCAATCCGCACCAGGGGTATAATATGACAGGGAAACCCTACCCAACTGAGCTGAGTTTGGAAGCTTTTTACCTGCATTACCTGGATCCACAGTACGCGTATCTAAGACCTTCAATTTTGACAGTGGAGTTGTCCGACAGAGCGGTGTCGTATGGAGAGTTGTTCTCCGTTACCTTCGTGTGCTCCTCCTACCGTCTGGATTTGGGGGTCTCCGTCACCGTTATTGCACCGTCTTTTACTACACACTCGTTTGGCATGAACCAGAGGATGGTGGTCCTGAACGTGGTGAGTGTGGTCCAGCTATCCATGTTTGCTTATAAGGCTAATGTGATTGGACCAATTAATGTTAATGTGGCCCCACCTGGATATTATATGATGTTCGTTGTCCATGCTGGCATTCCTAGTAATGCTGTTTGGGTTAACGTATGCTAAACCTTAGCTTTCTTCTTTTTCTTTTCTTTAATCCTTGTATGTCAGATTTTTTACTTTTCATTAATTGTTGAAAATATTATGGAATGTTGTCATGTAATCTTGTGCTGTAATTGCCTCTTGCTGGAGGCTAGATATATAGATAGAGCTTTGCACTCATATGAAATTGTAATCGATAAAATATATTTAAGGGTATGATAGTTTTTGTTTTTAAATATGTTTTGAAATTATATTTCAGTAAAAACCACAATAAAATAATGTTTTTTAATGTTTTTTTTATTTGATGTACTGCTATCAAATATGAAATATTACATTTTAAAAAATATATTATTTTAATATATTTTTAAACAAAAATACTTAAAAAAAAACATTTTACACAACAATACTAAACCTAACCTAAAACCTAAATAAAGCAGAATTTATGGCAACTATGCATATTCAATGGGCCTTTTCATTGTCACATAAAAATACTCATACATATAACTGGAAATGATTTGAAAATTTGGTTTCCAAGCCTTATTTGAATTTGATCTTTAATTGAAATGAACAAGATTTAGTGATTCAATTGACAAAATTAAACTTGATACAAACCTAAACAAGTTAATAGTAATTTTTTTTTATTTCACTAAAAATAGTCAAATTAAAGTGATCGAGAGCTAAAATTTTTCTAAAATAGATCTATAAGGACATGTATTTTCTTTGCATTGCCCAAGATTTCAAAGATAAAAGTGGGTTGGATGAGTCCCACTAGTTAGTCTTCTATGGACATCTCAACTGTTGAGAATTGAATTGAAAAACCTAAAATACAAAAAAAACTAGTTGACTGTTGAAATAAAAAGGTGTCCACAAATGACACAACATTGTTATAATTTATATTTATATTTAAGTTAAAATTTTTTCTTTAAAAAAAGGAGGAGATTTTAGTGTACACCTCCTCACAAAATAATATTCACTCTAATAGTGTTTTTCTTCTTTTTCTTTGGCTTTTTTTTAATATAAACTATATATTTTTTTAATTTTAATTTCATCATTTAACATTATGTTTATTAGTGATTACACTTCATATTTTTTTTAATTTACTTTTTATGAGGTTATCCCAATAGAATAACTTGGAGAATAAGTTTAGCATATTAACTCAGTTGATTTTATTTTTTTCCTCTTCTCCAAATTGATTTTTTTTTTTTAATTTTACTCTTCAACATTGGGTTGGTTGGAGGTTGTATCGTACCTCTCCTCATAAAATACTATTCAATGTAATAATGTTTTTTTTCCCTTCCTTTTTCTTTTTTATTTAACAAACTATGTTTTTTTTTTAATTTTAATTCCATCATTTAACATTATTGGACTTCATATTTTTTTATTTACTTTTTACAAGGTTATCTCAGTCTAATGACCTGGACCACAAGTTTAACATGTTAACTCAATTGACTTGAGTTTTTTTTCTCTTTTTCTGATTGATTTTCTCTCTCTCAATTTCATCCTTTAATATTGGGTTGATTGAGAATTAGACTTTGTGATTTGTTTCGATTTTCTTTCTATAAGGTTATCCCTATCTCGTGACTCAGGTCACGAGCTTAGTGGATTAACTCGGACTAACTCGAGTTGTTTTTTTTTATCTTTTTCTTACTTGATATTATTTTTAGTTTCATCTTTCAATATCAGGGTGATTAAGAATTGAGCTTCATAATTTATTCTAATTTGCTTTCTATTGGGTTTTCCTGGTCTCATGACTTAGGATGTGAGTTTGGCAAGTTAACCTGAGTTGACTCGGGTGATTTTCATGGTCATTTTATTCATTTTTTTTTTCAATTCCATCCTTCAATATTGGATTTATTGGAAATTATGCTTTTTAGTTTATTTTGATTTATTTTCTATAGGGTTATCATAATCTCTATAACTTAGCATGTAGATTGACAAGTTAATCCAAGTTGATATAATATGTTGTCGTCCTAATATTTATAAAAACAATATCATCTTAGATATTTATATTGAGTCAATATGTTTTTACTGGTCATTTGGGTTGTCTGTGAACCTATCAAGTTGACCAGGTCACATCGAGTCAATCCTCATTCGGTTTTAAAAAAATTTCTACTAAAAAAACATTAGCAGTGCCTATATATTTTTTTAAGTTAAAAATATTTTTTATCCGACCTGCAATGCGGTGCGTGCTAATGAACATTATTCAATAGAATAGTGTTTTTAAAAATTTTCCCCTAGCTAAAAAAAAAAAAACATTAAGCTAGGATTTGGGGGTGAGATGGTTGTTTTACCATGATTCAATGTTATTTTCAAATTGTTTGGGGGTAGAATAGTCTTTTCAGTTTTTTTTAAAAAATAAATAACTTAAAAACCTTGGGAACAAAAATTAAATAACTTAAACAAAAAAAAGTTTAAATTGTTTTTCTTTTAAGTTTCATCATTTTCAGGTTTTTTTTCCTGTCAAATTTGATATCTGTTTTTTTTTATTGTTAGTTTTTTTTACTTTGAAAAGTTTTTTAAATTGATATTGTTTTCATGGTTTCATCTTTAAATATTAAATTGGTTAGAAATTAAGTTTCCTGATTGAACCCAAATTCAAGATTTCACGAGTTCTGAACCAAATATAGAAGGTTCACATCAGGCTTGCTTGGTTTTTTTATTTTCCTTTGCTTTACCTTTTTTTTTTTTTAATGTTCATCCTCTCGTATTTATTCAATTAGAGTTCAAGTTATGTTATTTTATTTATTTGCTTTTTGTAGAGTTTTTGTTGGTATGAAATAACCCTAGTTATCTAGAGTCTTTTTACTTGTCATTATTTGTTGGGTTTTTTTAGCTAATTATTTAAATTGATATTTTTCTTCTGATTCTATCCTTCAATAGTTAAAATAATTTTTTTAATACAATTTATAAAAATAATATTTTTTTAATTTTATCTTCCAACATTATATCGGTTGGGAATTATTTTTCAAGGTTGAGATTTTTTGATATTAAGCTTCGTGATTCTCTCCAATTTTTTTTTTTTTTCTGTTTGTCTACCTTATCCCCATCTTTTAAACTGGGGGTTAGTCTAAGTTGGCTCTTTTATGACTTGATCCCCAAATCCATGACCGGTACATAGGTAAAGTCCCTCTCTAGGTTCCTTACTTATACAAACCAAAACATACATACAAACTTTTTATTTTAACTCAATCAGAGTTCTATCCAACATTTGATATCATAATTAATTCTATAATATAAATAAATATCTTAATACAATCCTTAATACAATTCAATAAATGAAGAGCACTAACTAGACATAACAAAATAGTATCGATTACAATAAAAAAAAAATGGTTATGAAAGTCCAATAAAAATGACCTACTAACAAAGCTATAAGCCTAAAATAAATAAATAATGAGAGGGTGAGTTCAACAACTTAGTGAGTAAATAACATTTAATATACACTTACGAGGTAATACAATAATGAGGAATATATACAAGCTTGGCTTCATGCTTTTAAAAAAGAGTTTCACAAGCAGGCTATAACAAGAGATATCATGAGGTAAGGCTCGTCAAAAAATCAATATGCAGTGAGCATGATACTCCAAACTGTAATATGATCAGTTACCACAAGGAAATCCTATGGACGCTCAGTAGGTGAAATATGAGGAGTATTTGAATACAAAAGAAAACATATTGAAAACGACTTGAAACATATTAAAAACATAAGAGATTACAACTCTAAGATTAGAGACCAAATTGCAATTATAAAACCAAAACAAATCCACTCGATTGAACCGAAACTAACCAAACCTAAACAAATCAATCATCTTCCATTGTTTGGTCAATCGGTCGACCAAAATTGACCAAGCAGTTGACTAAAACCATCAAGAAAATCGGTCGACTAAAATTGACAAACCAGTCAACCAGAGCCATCAGGCCAACCCGTTGACTATTTTAGACAAACCAGTTGACCGACTGATCGAGATTTAGAATCCCAATTTACAAGTTTCCCCAAAATGACATATATTTAACATTTCAACATATATTTTAAAAACCAAAACAATTAACCCATAACGTTTAAATTAATCCATAAACTAAACTCAAAACACAAACTTCAAATCCTTAATTATCAACAAATTCAAAATCATAGCTAACAACAACAATTATACATATAAAATGCCATATCTTTAACATTTCAACAAATACTTTAAAAACCTATAACAATTAACCCATAATATTTAAATTAATCCATCAACTAAACTCAAAACACAAACTTCAAATCTTTAATTCTCAACAAATTCAAAATCATAGCTAACAATAACAATTATACATATAAAAGTATAATGCTTACCTTAAAAACCTATTTTCTCAAACTCCCTTCTCCTTTCTTTATCTTTCCATCTTATAACTTCTTCTTTTCCTCTTTTAATTTTCTCTATTTTAAATTCTAATTTCTTTCTTCTTTTTTTGTTTTTCACTTCCTATTTATATCTATTAACTTTATGCAATTATCAAAGTGTCTCTATCTCATTTATACCTAATATTTACTCCTCCAAGGGCATTGTTGCCCTTTCCTGTTAATTTTTTTTTTCCTTTAAAAATATTACATTATCCCTACCTTATGAGAGCTTTGTCCTCAAAACTTGACAAAAATACTTGAACACTTATCAAATTTATTGAAAAGATAAGGATATTCACCGCATATTTTATCCTCGAGGTCTAGCGTCTCTTTATCACGTGAATGACCTTTTCACTTCACTTTCACTAAAACTATTTCCTTCAATCTAAGTTTCCTTACTTGTCGATCCACTATAGCTTTTGGTAGCACCTCATAAGTCATATCATCTCTCAATTCAATCGGCTAAACTTCTAATTCATAAGATAGATCTGACATATACTTTCATAACATCGAAACATGGAATACCGAATGAATAACTGACAAGTTTGGTGGTAGTACTAACCTACAAGCAATTGCTCCAACTTTCTCCGGAATCTCATGTGGCCCAATGAATCAAGGACTTAACTTGTCTTTCTTTCCAAACTTGAATATTCCTTTGGTCGGTGATACCTTAAAAAACACACAATCACCTACTAAAAGTTTTAAGTCATGTTTTTTTCTATCTGCGTAACTCTTTTTCCTACTCTAAACGGTCTTAAACTTCTCTCTGATCACCTCTATCTTATTTAAGGTAATTTGAATCAATTCTGGTCCTATTGGCCTTTCTCATAAACCTTAAACCAACAGACCAATGATCTACACTTTTGACCATACAAAGCCTTATAAGGTACCATCTCAATGCTAGTATGATAATTGTTGTTGTAAGCAAATTCCACAAATAGTAAGAGTCTAGTCTAACCAACTCTAAAATTCATAACACAAGTTCTAAGCATATCCTCTAAGGTCTGAATAGTCTATTTGATTGACTATCAATTTGAGGTGAAAAGTTGAACTTAATTTCACTTCAATACCATAACTTTTTGAAATTTCACCCAAATTTATATTGTGAACTGCGAACCTTTATCCAAAACTATCGAGATCGGAACCCTATGCAATCATATAATCTCACTAATGAACAATTCTACTAACTTTGCATATCTATAAGTAATCTTAACTGACAGAAAATGAGTTGATTTCATCAACCTGACAATAATTACCCATATTGAATCATAACCCTCCTAATTCTTATGTAATCCTGTAACAGGGTCCATTGTGATCCTTTGCCATTTTCATTCTATAATCAACAATGGTTGCAACGATCCAGGATGTTTCTAATGTTCATCATTTACCCTCTGATAGGTGAAATGCCTAGAAACAAAGTCTGTTGTATTAGTCTTTATCATATTCCACCAATAACACACATTAAAATCCTTATACATCTTGGTAGAGCCTAGATGCACGAAGTAAACTATTTGATGTGCCTCTGTCACCAATTCTCTCCTCAAATTATCCATATCAGGCACACAAAGCCTATTTCCATATCTCAGTGCATAATCCTCACCAATCATAAAACCTATAACTTTTCCCTATAATACCTCATCCTTAATCCTAAGTAGCAAATCATCTCTCTTCTAAGTTGTTTTTATTTTATCAATCAAGTCCGACTTAACTTGAAAGTGAACAACTATTGCTCCAGCTTCATTGATGTCAAAAATAACTCTTTCATCCATTAACCCATGCAGCTTCCTAATAAGAGGTCTTCCTACCTCCTGAATATTAGTTAAGCGTCTAGATGATTTTCTGCTCAAAGCATCGACAATTATATTTACTCTGTCTGGGTGGTACTATATGGTATAATTATAGTCCTTTAGTAGTTCCATCCATCTCATCTGCCTCAAATTTAGATCCTTCTGCTAAAAGATGTATTTCAAACTCTTGTAATCTATGAAGATATCACAAGTTTTGCCATACAAGTAGTGCCTCCAAATCTTCAATGTAAAGATTACAATCACCATTTCTAATTCATACATAGGGTAGTTCTATTCATGCTTCTTTAGCCATTGTGAAGCATAGGCAATAACCATTTCATGTTACATCAGAACACATCCTAACCCTACTCTTGAGGCATCATAGTACATCGTGTAACCACCAGAACTAGATGGTATTGCTAGAATAGGTGTTATAGTCAATCTTTGTTTCAAATCCAATTTTTTTTTTCATAAGCTCTTTGTTTCAAATCCAATTTTTTTTTCATAATCTTTAGACCATTGAAACTTAACATTTTTTGTATTAACTTAGTTAGTTGTGGAAATCCGAGAAAAGCTCTCTACAAGCCTTTGATAATAATTGGTCAAACCTACGAAACTTTTAATCCCTGTCACCAAAGTGGATTTAGGTGACTGCTTCAATCTTTTGAGGATTGAATTCTATTCCATTCCTTGACACTAAATGCGCACAAAATGCTACACTTTCCAGCCAGAATTCGCTTTTTGAGAACTTGCCATACAACTGATGATTTCACAGAGTTTGAAGTACCATCCTTAAGTGTTGCTTATGTTCCTCTCTAGACCTTAAATACATCAAAATATCATTGATAAAGATTATAACAAATCAATCAATAAATGTTTCGATCACCCTGTTGATTAAGTCCATAAAAGTCATTGGTGCATTCATCAATCCAAAGGACATCACTAAGAACTTATAATAACCATACCGAATTTTAAAATCGGTCTTTGGAATTGTAAACACTGGATTTTTAAAGCTAAAAAAAATTATATACTTGTTTTAAAAATGATAAAATAGCCCCTAGGGTTTAGAGGACTAATTGATATGTTTTATGCAAGGATTAAACAAAAACAAATTGAATTGTTTTGCATAAAATCACCTATCGACCAGTTTTGTGTTATCGAACATAACATCCAATCCGACCGTGGGAGTGAGCTGAAAGTTAATGAGGAATCTCTTCACATATAGTTTTATATACAGTTCAAATTTTAGAGTGATAAGAGTTTGTTAAGGTCATAAAAAAAATGTTGATAATTAGACTTTAAAATAGCATGAAATTCATTAATGGCAATTTTGTAAGTACGCCTGATGAGTTGGAAAATTCCAATAGCTCTCTTCTTCCTTAAACCATGGCTGGACAGGAAAAAAAATGAAGAGAAAATGAGAGAAAAGAGACCTTGGAGAGAGAAAGAGAGAAAAGGCAAGGAGGAACCCTAAAATTGTGCTAAGAAAAGTGTTTTTAGCTATAAATCAACAAGAAACAAGAGAGAAAAGAAGGAAACATGGGAGACAAAGTGAAATTCTAAAGAGAGAAAGTAGACTTTGAATGAGAAAGATAATGGATAGGAAACCAGGATAATGCAGTGAGCCTTGATTCTAGCTTAATACACTTGGATAAGTTGTTTTAAAGTAACAATTGCTTGATTTGTTATGTTTTTCATATGGTTATTTGAAATTCCTATTTTTTAGAAAGTTAGGGTTTGTATTAATGTTTGTATGATACACTTTGAAATTAGCTTTTGTGATTTATGTTGATATTGTGAGATTAAAAGATGGTTAGAAAAAAAATATGATGGAGGAGAAAATTGAGCTTAAATGGTCGGCCATGGGAGAAGGAAAATTTAATGAATGGAATGTGTGATTATTACATAGAATGAAGAAAATGATATGAAAAAGGAAAGATAGGGGAAGGTTGTTATGGCATAGGTGATAAAGGAAATGAGGTTACGTGGTTTTGTTTAGAAAAGTATGTCATGAGTAATGTAGGTTAAGGTTAAGATTATAATAGGAAAATGTAAGAAAGAAATATTTATTTGGCATAAAGGTGAAATGTGTTAGGGTTATGTTACTTGATAGGTTAAAAATTTAGAAAGGAAAGTGAAAATTGTTATATATGGTGAAAATTAAAAGGACTAATAGACTTGATGAAATGTAATGTAAGGATTAGGTAATGAGAACCATGTAGATGAGGAACATGTTAAATAAATGTTATGATATAGGCATTGTGAAAATATTATGTGAGAAAGGTAAATGGATATAGATATTGTTTGTCATATATGTTAGTACTAGTACAGATGTTTTCCAATAAATGTTAGGAAGAGCATCCGGAGTTGGGACATCGACGGAAGGAGCTCGAGCATCAAGAGCTGGAGGTAGGTATTGCTACCTTAAACTTTTTTACTTTAGTTGTTTGATTTTCTTGTTAAATTAATGTTCATGAATTAGAAGGAAATGAAATGTTGGTACTAAGACCATGAATTGGATAAAAAAATGATTGTTGGAGAATATAATTGAAATGAAGTTTGTGATGAGTGATGATGGATAAAGGTATTATGAAAAATATAACTTAGTTGTCTATAGAAATGAAAGCTAAAGGCTAGTGAAGTAACTTAATCATCCACAAAGTCAGAGATTAAGGGAATGAAAATTTGAACTTAGTTGTTTGTAATTACAGAATCTAAGGGTTATCTTAATTGTCCATAGTGGCGAAGATTAAGGAAAAGAAAATTTTAACTTAGTGGTCCGTAGTTATGGAAACTAAGGGATAATGGTTTAACCTAATCATTTGATAAATCAGAGAGTAAAAGGATAAAGTTGTAATTTAGTTGTCTGGTAGTCAGAAACTAAGGGATTGATTAAATTAGCAACGCGTAATTGAGAAATTGATGAGTTGGGGTTGGGAAGGCCATTTAGTTATGTTGAAATTTAATGAATTACAGTAAAAGTGTTATGGTGAGATGATTTCCAGGCTAAAGTGTTTATTTTTATTTGGGGATGTTTAATTATAGATGAAGGTCTAAGTTTTAAATAGAGGAATTTGAAAGAATTAGATTTTTTGAGAGAATATGGGTAATTATTGTGAAATAAATTTTTAGTAAGGATTTTAAGCATGAGTATAAAGTGAAATGTGATAGATGACATTTTACATGTAATAATTATGTTTCTTTAGAAACAAAAATTTGGAAGAAAGGGATAAAAAGAATGGGTTGATGTGTTGGACCTGCCTAAGGTTGTCTTTTTATGATTGAGTTGTGGATATATAGATTTATTTTGATACTAAGTGCAAGTATATAAAAGATGTCGATAACTTGGTACCCATAAAAATAAAGGAAACTCTATTGATAATTTTAAGAATTTTAAAAAATAGATGGGGTTTAGTTTAATGAATGATAAGGAGGTAGATTTACTATAAAAGAAATTCGAGAGAAGTGATATATATATAAAAAAATTACACGGTATTTTCAATACTAGTTTTTCGATAATAAGGATGTTATAAGAATGTCCTCTCGAATTCATAAAGCCTAGCATCCCTAACACTCTAAGGAAAAAATATGTCTAAGAACATGGTGCTAAACATTTTTCACGTTCACTGATCCTCTACCGGCCTCACTCTTTTTCTAGATTCGAACTAAGAGATGAACACATCCCCCTCGAAACTGAATGATGTCAGACTTATAACCCGATGGTTTGTACGCCCCAAAGCTTCACATTTTTGTCAAATATCATTTTGGAACCTCTAAGGATCCTTTGAGTTGCTCATCCTTGTAAAGGTAAAAGGTGCCAACTTCATATAGTTATTTAATGACACATTGAATCCCTAAACAATATGGGATGACAATGGCACATTTCTATCCTTTCTTTGATTTCTTTTCATATTAAACTTTATCTAGGTCCGCATACATAGTCTGGCTAAGCTGTTGAAATTCTATAAAAGATTTAGGGTTAGCTACTCCTGCACCTGTTTCACCAACCACATTTCCTCTCTTAATTTCCAAGGCTTTTCCTCAACTGGTGGGGGTATATTCTCAATATATCAATGTGTGGATGCACCACTCCTCTTTTGATGCCTTGTAGTCATAAACTACATAATAGGGACGTCGTCCTGATCGTCACCTACCCTACTAACACCAGCTATTTGTCTACTCTTCAGGATTTTCTATAAAAAGTGAAAGCATATAAGTCATACTAGAACAATAGCATGAAAATTATCATTAAATTATAGGAAATCATATCTATCATAAAAGTTAAAGAGTTGAAGAAGACATGCTCGATAAGAATTCAAAATTTCAAGGACAATAGACAAGACGATATGGATCTTAATGCTTCACATATTACAAAATTAATTTTATTCATGGTTCTTTAACCTAAGGCTCTCATACCAAGTTTGTCACGACCCGATCCCCAGATCCATGACTGAGACATAGACAAGGTCCCTCTTCTAGTTCCTTACCTATATGAACCCAAACATATATACATATAAACCTTTTCTTTTAACTCAATTAGAGTTTTATGCAGCATTTGATATCATAATTAATTCCATAACATGAACAATATCTTAATACAATTCATTAAATGTGGAGCACTAACTAGATATAACAAAATAGTATCAATTTTTTTTAAAAATGTAATAACTAAAAGTCCAACAAAACTGACCTATTAACAAAGTTATAAGCTTGAAAAAGATAAATAATGAGAGGGTGAGTTCAACAACTCAGTGAGTAAATAACATTCAATAAACACCTATAGGGTAATACATTAATGAGAAATACATACAAGTTTGGCTTTATGCTTTTAAAGGAGAGTCTCGCAAGCAGACCATAACAAGAAATATCATGAGGTAAGGCTTATAAAAAAATAAATATGCAGTGAGCATGATGCTCCAAACTGTGGGATGATCAATCATCACAGGTTGGTGAGTCCCCCAACTAACCAAGGTTTAGAACTACGATGTGCACAAAGACTAACACTACCATTTTAGCATGGGTATTCTAACTGATATACCATAAGGTAATAATCAAACAAAATAAAATTATTTCTTAAAGGCTCAACTCATACAATCAATCAAATGAGGAATTATCAATTTAGATATCCATAATATCTCATATCAATAAATCAATTTCAATAAGAGATATTGAGTAATATATATTTTACCAAGAAATATGATCCATTCATATTAACAATTCAAATATCTATATTATTCCTCATGCATATAGAATATTATTCACTCATTTGGCTTAAAAGTAAAAAGAACACTGAAGCAGATATCAAAGGAAATCCTACTGACACTCAGCATGTGGAATATCAAGAGTATCTGAATATAAAAAAGACATACTCAAAATGACTCGAAGCAGATAACATAAGAGATTAAAACTCTAATAATACAGACCAAAACGTAATTAAAAACCAAAATATAACCACTCAATTGAACCCAAACATATCTTAAACTGACCGAACCTAAAATAGATCCACTCAAATATATATTTTACCAAGAAGCATAATCCATTCATATTAACAATTCAAATATCTATACTATTCATCTTGCATATAGAATATTATTCACTCATTTGGCTTAAAAGTAGAAAGAATATAGAAGCAGGTATCAAAGGAAATTATATTGATGCTTAGCAGGTGGAATATCAGAACTATATGAATACAAAAGGACATACTCAAAATGACTCAAAACAGAGAACATAAAATATTACAACTCTAATATTACAAACCAAAACATAAGTACACGCTAAAATAGATCCACTCGATTGATCCCGAACATATCCTAAACTGACCAAACCTAAAAGAACATATCATCCTCTACTGTTCAATCAAATGGTAGATTAAAATCGACCAAGTAGTCGACCGAAACCATTAGGAAAATCAGTCGATTTAAATTGACCAACTATCAACAAATTGATCTGGATTTTAGAATCCTGATCTACTAGTCTCCCTAAAATGGCAGATCTTTAACATTTCAACATATACTTCAAAAACCCATAACAATTAACCCATAACATTTCAATTAATCCATCAACTAAACTCAAAACACAAACTTCAAATCCCTAATTCTTGATAAATTTGAAACCATAGCTAACAACAACAATTATAAATATCAAAGTATAATGCTTACCTTAAAAACCTATTTTCTCTAAATCTCTTTGCCTTCCTTTATCTTTCCCTCTCCTTGCATCTTTTTCTTTTCCTTTTTTGGTTTTCTATCTTCTAAATTCTGATTTCTTCCTCTCTTTCTCTTTTTGTTTTTCTCTTATTATTTATATCTATCAACTTTATGCAATTATCAAAGTGTCCCCCACTTATTTATACCTAATGTTTACTCCTCAAAGGACATTGTTGCCCTTTCCTATTAATTGTTTTTCAAAATATTACAGGCTTGAATTTTTTTAAGGTCACTCTTTTTAAATTTAATATTTTTTGCATTTCATGTTTCAGCATTAGGTTGTTTTGGAATTGAGTCGCATGATGTTTTATGGTTTGCCTTCTATTTAGTTGTCTCTTTCGTATGATCCGGATCGTAGAGTTTGGTTTGTTTGGTTTTTTTTGTCATTTTTTTAATTGATCCTCTTTTTAATTTTATTATTTAACACTGGATTTGTATGGTATTTGCCTTTAGCTTTTTTTCTTTTTTGCTTTTTATTTGCTTATCCTAATCTTATAGCTTGGCTTGCATATTTGGCATGCTTGGTCAAGTTGACCTGGGTCACTTTTTTTTTTCTTTTTTACTTTTGTCTTACATATTTGATTGGCTAGAATCTTAATTTTGTTGCTTTTTTTTTAATTGTTCTATTTTTACAGGTTCCCTGTTCTTTTTTCTCGGTTGGGTATATGCCCCAAGTCTCATTTTTTAAAAACTTTTTTAAAATATGCTTACATTGCTCGAGCATCTTTTCTTTACTAATAAAAAAATATTTTGGCCTGTGGTGTAGCGCGGGCCACAAATCTAGTAGGTGTTAAAGCAATAAAGTACAACATTTTAATCTATAAATAAAGATTGTCACACTAATGAAATAACTATTAATTATGTATGGAGGTTTTGCTAATAAAGATTGTCACATTTTTTAATAGACTCACGTTGTCAAGTCAGAACGACAAGTTCAAACGAATGGTGATCTTCAAGCAAGCAACCTGTCAATTTTAATAATTCTCTTAATTTATTATCAATTATATATCTACATGAATTCAAATTTCTATATATTTACCAAAAATTACAACTCAACAATAAAATTGATAAAATATAAAATGAATCCGTTAAATAAGTCATTATTTATTTCATCACAAAACACTGAAGTCAAAAATTCGATACAAGTTTCATCAATTTACAAACAAATATAATTTTATAAAATCTAAAACAAACTATATATAACATGCACAAATCATAAATCCATACAACAAAATTGTATGAGAAAAAACTATAAAACAAGTAAACACCCAAACAAAATACATATAATACAAAAATATGCAAAAAAATTAACATTTAAAAATTGTGTACAAATAAAAAAGGGCAGATTTGCTTATTTAAGGTGGAAAATCCGCAATAAAAATTTGCAAAACACGGATGCTGACAAACCGAGTGTTGTGGTGGCCGGATTTGTTGTAGGAGGTTGAGTTGTGTTGAGATTGAGGGGGGATGGAGTGGTTGTTTGTTGCAGGAAAAATTGCATAAGAAAGAAGGAGAAATGGGGGAGGGAGAGAGGAGGATTGATCACTAGGTCATAAATTAAATATTACTGATGGATTTATCGACGGAATTATTCCGCCGGGCATTCCATCGGTCATTCTGTTGGTAAAAAGTGTCACGTCACCGTATGATTTGTCTTTTTGAATCCCACTATAATACCATCTGTAATTCCGTTTATATATACCAAGATATTATTTTTGTCGGTATATTTAAGGATGAACTTTAACGTCGGGTTAATACTGTCAATAAAGCTGTTGGTAAAAGTTATACGTCATCGTACTTTTCTGAATTTTTTATTCCTTCTTTCCCACTGTAATTCATTTGGTGTTTACCAACGGATATAGTGATGAAAAAATCTATCAGTAAAATTCAATCTACCAACAGAAAAATTTCATCGGTGTTTCCATTTATATTTGCCAAATTTTCTAGTAGTGTGCAGTGTCATTTTCATTTTAAACAAAAATCAGGTTTCTGAGGATCAAATTAAAAAATTTCGAACCAAAACAAACTGTAAGTGTCCCGGAGGAAAATTCATGACGATAAATACTATGAATCTAATTTGCTGGAACTAAATTGAAAACTTTTACAGAAAAGGGACTGAATTTATTATATTATTAACGGATAGGAGAAGAATTTATTGAATTCGTCCTTGATCATAGCGTTGTCGTACCTGTCACATATTGCCTTTGTTTGTTAAGATTTTCTTCTTGTTGTTGTTTAATTTACTACGTATTAATTATGATTATTGTTTGTTAAGTTACTTAAATTCGGTAGCTACAAGAGTGTAATTCAATTCATAAACAACTAAATCAGTTTAAAATATTGTACATGCTGTGGTACCCAGAGTAACACCCCCCCATCTTCTTCTGTCGAAGTCTTTTTAACCTAGGCAGGAAACAAAAGAACCCGCAACAGCTATCAGTATGAATTAGCCGGACTGTAATCAAGTCCGGCAGCAGCTCTTGCATTTATGCAGCCGGGAGATTTTGCATTCCGAGATGCTGAGCAAGACCGTTTGATGTGGTATGAAGAAGCAATTACTTGTTCTCCTTTATCACTTCGATTTAGTTCTGGACTCTTGTTGAGTACTTATACCGGGTGGCCCAGAAAAGGTAATGTAAGAAATTCAGAACACTTAACACACACAAGAGCCAGTAGAATCGTTCCAGATGATGGTGATTGATGTTCGTGCCTGATAGCCATGGCCTATTCTTGGAGTTACCTGTAACATTGTTAACTATTGATACAATCACTGAGCTGAGGTAGTACCCCATTGCCAGGGAGGCCCAAGAGAGAGACATAGCCAAAGATCTCATTCCTGCGGGTGCCTCGGTGAAGAAAAATTCCAACAACCCTGCCAAGGTGAAAAGATCAGCTGATCCTAGGAATAAATACTGAAAGGCTATCCAGAAGAACGTGATTGGCAATTTGTCAACTAGCCCTGAATTTGCAGCAACTCTCTTCCTCTTAATCTCAACAAGAGCTGCCACTGCCATTGCTATTATGGAAAGAACCAATCCGATGCCAATTCGTTGCAGATGAGTGATTCCCATTTCAGACTTGGTTAATTTCCTAGCGAATGGGATGATGAGGTGGTCATAAACGGGTGCTAGCATCATAATGAAGACCACAGGAAACACGGGAAGGGAAGCTGGCGGAACTTTCAAGGAACCGAGCTTGGTGTCCATGGTATCAGCTTGTTGTACAGAAAACGTGGAGAGCTGAGCAAGACAGCAATTGAGCATGATGGTGCAAGCAAATATGGGAAAGATTTTTATCACAATCTTGACCTCTTCCACTTGCTGTACAGTGCATTCTAATGCGGAGTGGATTGGCTTGTTTACCACCGCTTTGTTAAGCCAGTCGAGGCTTTTTGTTGGGGTTTCAGCAGGCATAACTGCTATGGAATTATCTATTGCATCCTTGCTGGTTGGATTTGGATTGGAAGGGCTCGTTGTCAGGCTTGCAATGGCATTGCCTGAACTTCTGCTCATACAAGTGTTAACTCCAGCAGCAACCAAAACCTGTTCAATCAAATCCATTAACAGGTGATTAGCTGCATACGGTATAGAGACTGTATAACCATTCAAAACTGTTTGACGGCCATGGCAAGTTTGAGTGGTGTCCACCAGGGAGCACGTGGATCACACAGTTCTTCTGCATCTCTGGCTTCTTATATAGATGAACCAATATGAACTCCTTTCCATAGTTAATTTGGATATATATATCAGAAGCTTAATTTACCTTGGAAATGGTTGCAAGTGGACTGCCAGAAGGTATTTTATTCCTGTAAGCAGCTGATCCAGCAAGAAAGATTGGGATAGACAGGAGTATTGCAATGGTAGAGATTCCAAAGCCCCACACCCACCCTTTGTTATCTTCAACCCACACAACAAATGTGACTGCGATCAGGGCTCCACATGAGAGACAGAAGACAAAGTAATTGAAGAAGGTCGATCTCTGCTTCCTTCCTTGTGGAGTGCTCTCGTCAAACTGCTCAGCCCCGTGAGCCGGCAATGATCCTTTTATCCCTCCAACGCCAAGCGCCACCAGATAAAGGCCTGTGAACAGCATTGCTGCTTTCGCACCATCAATTTGCTGGCATGGGATTGTGGGGTTGCTTGGGTTACAAGCTGGTGGCTTCAGGGAAGATGACCGAGCTTGCACTGTCAGTATCACCAAGCCCTGTTCCAGACTTAGAAAAAGCCTACATCAGATATTGTCCGGATATTATGTTTGTGTTTCTTCGAGCTAATTCCTCTCCAATACTACTTATTAATTAAATAGATGTGAGTAATTAATCGAAATATCCGAATTTCCTTTCCTTTTACCCGACCGGAGTTTTTTTGCATGAATTATCTGAATTGATCGGGTATTTCATGTAACCCGGTTTTTTTTTCCCCTAAGATACCAAGGTTTAAGGATACCGAGGGAGTGATCATAGTTAGCCATCCAATATGCCGAAACTGGCTAACTTCACCTGCCAGTGATGACGCACCAGCGAGCGAGTATTTGAATTTAAAGGGCAAGTCGACAGAAAAAAAAGAAAAAGAAAGAGGGTCCCTTAGCACGTGTTAATGGCCGCATCAACTTTCACGCTGATCAATTATAGATGATGACGTTATGCTAAAAGTCAACTTCATACACAACGATTCCGAGAGTTTTTAAAACAAAAATTTATCACATATTAAGATAAAAGTTTGGAAAGAATAATATCATTTTAAAAGATTGATTCGCTGAAATACAATATTTTCATATCTTCACGTGCAGCATCTATTTTTTTAACTATGATAATTTAATATATATTTTTATCAAGGGATCACGAGTTCGAATCTCATCATCCCTAATTATTTAATAAAAATTAAATAAAGATAATCTGGATCTATTCAAGTTTCAAGTTCAAGTGACTTTCACTTGAAAAAATATGTTAGAGAATAATATAAATCATATTTTAGAATCTTACCTAACCGTTTAAGCTGTTAGATTGAAGTGATTCTTTAACACGAGTTATATAACTCGATCAATTATTTTAATGTTCTAATTAAAAAAATTTTAAAAATTATTATTTATCTAATAATTATAATTTATTTTTAGAATTAACCAATCATCAAATTTAAATAACAAGGTGACCAATTCATTCTAAATTTAATTAATATTACAGCTGTTAGCCAAAACATCAATTAAAATTAATTTCACAAAGACTACCAACATGCGACTAAGAGGGAGTTACCTATAAAGAAGGTCAGCTGCAAGGCACCATCAACAGAACGGAGGGGCAAGAGCGTAAATGGATCCTATATATTGGTTAGCCATTGGCAGAGCCAAATTGGCATATCTAAAGACAAGGACCGTACTTTGAGGCACCATTCAGAAATTGAGGTGCACGTAGCGTAGAGAATGATGTGACACTTTGGCATGTAGGCCACAAAATTTGTGACCTTTTGGAAGAGACAAAATTATGAGCAAGCAGAAATAAGATAAGGAAATTATTTTTCTGTCCTAGCAAAGACACAAGATTTATTTGCGGGTCCCTACACTAAGAAAGACGACTGCTCTTATTGGACACGTTGGATGACTAACGTGTTTTCTGGTCCCGCATCTTAGGATCTGATTTGAAATATGATTATAGTTATTTTTTAAATTTTTTTTATTTAGAAATATATTAAAATAATATTTTTTTATTTTTTATAAAAATAAAAAAAAATTAAATTTTTTTAAAAGACAAACAAAGCTTAAATGAAAATTAATTCTCTGTTCAACAACTTATAAATTATATCAATTTGATCTTAAAACTTTCTTGATTGTGTTTTTTTACTGAGATTTTTTAATATTACTATCATTTTTATTTTATTCTATAAATTGATATTGTTTTAGCGGATAAATACGTAATATAGGCCACAAATATTGATGTTCATCGATGAAATTCTAATGTGTAAAATATACTTAAACTATTAAATTGGAAATGCTTCGAATAAAGTTGATAAGATTTACAAATTTGTAATGCAACTTAAGACATGCGTAAAATATGTAAAATCAGGCTCAAGTTATTAATAAGAACTGACCAAAAAAGATACAGCTGAGAAATAAATAAAAAATCAAAACTAGATTGATAAGATTTATAGATTAATTTGTAATGCTATCTAGAATGAAAATACGTAGGTATAGATAGGCTTGATAATAAAGTTACTACGTTTCACGTTACAACAACAAGGTCATTTATGTGCAAGAGGATGATGAGAAGACTCTTGTTTTTTTTTGTTTTGCTATAATCTTCCTCTGACATAAGAAGAGGAGTCATCATGGTCATTGAATCAAACCCCGGCCGATTTAAGGAACTAGGACGAGAGAGAGCTCAAGTTCTAGTTCTACAAACTGACAAACTGCTCCTCGTTCGTCAAGGGCTATATATGCCTTGTTAGATGTGCCCAGCTAGTTACCGTGTTCTCAAAGGATCACTATCCGAAATTATATGAGAGAAGTCCTTGTGGATATTTTAGTGTTTCAATTCAATTACGTAAATGCAAAAGTCAATTCCCTACTGGATCAATGGTTTAAGAAAATTAATGAAATGAATACAAGTCACCCAACTATAGCGGCGACTTGTTAGCCACCCACTCCTGGGCACTGTTTTTCTATTAAGAAGAACCTTCCTTTTCCTTGACAACATGGATTTTTTAGGGTGGTCTTAATTATTCCTCAATCTTAGGAACGATGCAAGGATCAAGTTATAGAGCCAGCTAATCGAGAAATTAATTAATTAGCGAAATATTCTAAAAAATTCATGACCTATCTTGCAGTTGTTGTAAGATGGGATTTATTACAGTCAGGACGTGATCATGAGTCGCAGATGTAATATATGTTTTTGTTTTCCAGTAAAAACAAGGGCGAAAGGTGAAAGTAGAAGACAGCCTGGTCCGTCTAGAGAGTTAATTAGACAAGTAAATAGGTTTCAAACAGCCCCATCCCCACCCAAGAGAGAGAGACAGAGAGAGAGAGAGCACAGACTGCAATTACCAGGAATTCAATAGCTGCACTTATCAGGAAGACGTGATAAGTCGTGAAAAAAGTATCAGCTAGGAAACCTCCAAGAAGGGCCAAAAGAAAAGACGTCCCCATGAAATTCGTGACATTATTGGCCGATTTGGATGGAGATAAGTGCATATACTCAGATAAATATATCACCAAATTGCTAGCATTTGCTAGATACGCCAGGTTCTCCAATATCTCCACACCTACATATATAATTATCGATCATTGTACAATAACATGGGGTTTCTTGAACATAGTAATCGGTGTATTTAATCAGGTATAGAAGAAGACTTAAAAAAAAAAAGCATTATTGAAGATCAGTGAAACAGACCCAAGACGTAGGAAGCAGCAAGCATGCCACCATGGAGGCCACGAAGTGCAGGCCTGTTTCTCCAATCCACATAGCCCTCCCATCTGGTCGGCTGGTGTTCCAGTTCCTATACCAAGAAACAAGAAAAAGAAAGAAACCCGTGATGATCATCAGGAGCCGAAGAGAGATCGAAATCAAATAGTAGGATATTTTTTTATTTTTTCTTTTTGATATGAATAAAGAAAACCAACCATGAAGAGGGAGTGCGAACTGCGAAGCAAAAACTAATTAACAAACAAAAGAGAAGAAAAGAAAAGAAAAGGAGAGGAGAGGAAGAGGAACCCACCATCTCTATCTTTCCTTTACAAGAGGGGTAAGTTGGGGCTGGATCTCTGGAGAGGGTAGAGACTTTTGATTATTAAAGAAGAGCAGAAAGGATGATTGGTGGAGGATTTAAAGAGTGGAGCAAAGGAAGGGCCAACTTGAGACAAAATGGTCAAGGCTCTTTAGAAAATAACTTTGATGCTTTCAACTCCCTTTTGCGTTCCCAAAGAATTTATTTTTTCTTCTTCAAAATTCGATTTCTAATATATTATGGTTATCTTTGCAAGCAAAACACCACTCTCTACTACTTGTATTTATAGATATTAAAAACAGCAGTGTCTTATCAAAGATTGTTACGTCAAGGTGATTTTTTATTCCCAATTAAGAATCAGAGGTTAAAATGTTGTTTGAAAACCTAAGATGCTGGTAAAAATGTGATGTACCAAGATTTATCCATTTTTTTATATATATATTTGTTTGAAAGATATTCATTCACTTTTGCAAGAAGATTATAATAGTCATTTGATTCATATCTTGCACCTTGTGGGCTCGAGCTAATAACCTAAACTTTAGGTGCTAGCGAGCGATCAACCAACATCTTATGAGTTTCAGCTATGCATCCAAGTCCAGGTATTGGATGAGCACCTAACACTTTTTGGACTCAAACAGAGCACTCGAGCTTATATGTTAGGTAAGTTCTCAATACCCTTTAGACTTGGGGGTAGTGTGCCCGAGCCTAACCCTAAGAAGTGTGTATGGCCTCTTTAGGCCCTAGCCTTTATTTTTAGTCCAATAACATGGCTTGATATTCATGGGCTCAATTAGTGTCTTAAGCCTAATCAATTTTTTTTTAGCATGTATAAGAGATATTTTCTCTTATTAATGCATGTGTATGAAATATTTATCCTTCGTTAATGTTATAGGGTAAAATAACTCTCCAACCCTTTCAATGAAAAAAAAAAAAAAACAAGGTTAATTAGCTATA
>Ga0307517_10002436_pt1 | contig 29760 bp, 28 predicted proteins | sample 23_EM_MG_FD_194515 | JGI IMG/M metagenome (GOLD analysis project Ga0307517, IMG submission 194515) | Populus trichocarpa ectomycorrhiza microbial communities from riparian zone in the Pacific Northwest, United States - 23_EM | ecosystem: Host-associated > Plants > Roots > Unclassified | place... | reverse complement strand
CCCACCTCCCGGTTCTGTCCGCTTGCACCGTTACTGCTACAGCAGCTGGCACCTTACTGCCTCCTCATCCTCCCCGATCGTTCGTCCACTCCTCGGTTACGCCCAGTCGTGGTATTGCACTATCTCCTTGCCTGGTGTCCAATGCCTTGGATCGATGTAATTACCGGCGCGACCGTACGTTTATGGTTACAATGTCGGCCCACAAGTCCAGTGGTTTTCTCTCGTAACGGCGATCACACATCCTCCCCCCCGGGCCCTATCGGGCCTTCGCGAGCGAATCCTTTCTTTTGTTTTAGGGGAGCCTGCTCAAGGGTTTGGGTCTCTCTCCTGTACGTCTCTATGAATTGTTTCCTTACGTGTCTGGGGTATCATTTGTCTCAGGTGCTAGGCGAGGGAGATTTTTCCTATGGATTCGGGGTGTTTGATTTTTCCCATGACGAGGTGAAGCGGGCTGTTGTTGGGATTAAGGTTTTGTTCACGCCATAGCTAGCGCTGCATGCGAGTTCCTGTACCTAACAAAGAATATATGAATTAAAAAAAAAAAAAAAAAAAAAAACCCGACCAAGGGATAGGATCTTCACGCAACCATCTAAGTACTTTTCTATACTTCAAGATATTGCAATACGATTATACTTTACTCTCTTTATCTACACTCCTCCTCTACGAGCGCCTACACTCTAAGAACCCAGAGACTATTGTGATAGTCTCGACGGGCCACGCGAACATAGAACTATTGCGATAGTTCTATCAAGCACGACGATCCACCCATCTTACTATCTGACGAGATAGTATCCTTCGACGGATCGCTCAGACAAGCAAGCCAGTTCCGCACTATCCGAAGAGATAGTATTTCCCTGGGCCCTATTGTAGACAAGAAGACTTGCTAACCCTAGGAAACGACTGTCGTTGCCTGTTGCCTAACTACCTAACAACAGGATTGTTACAGGTCAAGTTACATTGTTTAAAGCATACTGAAGTGACAGCTGGTTATCAGACTATAAGTTCTGTACATTTTTCTCAATAAGAGCAATATCCTTCATGAATCTTAATAAGATAAGATATACTTTGCTAATAAGAATACAAACTATTTGAAGTTGTGCCCTAATACTGATAAACCTATCAATCAATTGTTATTTGCTTTGGAGATTTACCTTTTGTGATTTTAATGTTGAGAAGAACCTTATTTACACCATACTTTTCATCCTTCTACTACATAGGTAAAAGCAATAAAAAGTATATTTGTTTTGCTTCAAACACTTTATCCTTAGGCCCTGTTCGGCATGTACCAATAAAAATATATCGTGATAAAAGTTGAAAATGGCATATATGCCAATAAAAATATTCAGAGTTGAAAAAATATACGGGTGTTCGGCAACACTTTTATAATTTCAATAAAAAATAAATAACCATTACCCTCCAAGATACATTAGGGCAAAAGTCCAAAAAATAATATGAATAAAAAATAATTAGGCAGAATATTATTCTCTAATAGTAGATTGAAAATACAAGTTGAAACAAGCTAGCTTCAACTAAATGATATGATAATTCTTAATGCTAAGAGTATGGTTCACTGAAAATAGTTGAAAATGTATTATATTGATATTTTAACAATAAAGGACAATTCATATTAAAATGTGAGCATTATAAGTTCTTTTTGAAACAATATGAGGCTATTTTTTATTACAAGTTTAGCATATGGAAATATGAATCATATCTTGTGATGTGATACCTAGCCCTACAATAAATATATAAAATAAAAATTTATACATATAATAAAAATATATCATGATATTTTTGTACACTGCCTGGCCTCGCCGGCAAGGTGCTCCAACTGTGGGGAAGCCCACTCCGCCAGGAGCAGGGACTGCCCTGAACGTCCCCCCCCAACCAATGCACGCCCTGCCCCCTCTCCCCTAGAGAGCCCGGTGGAGATAGACCCTGACCAGATGGACGTTCAGCCTGACAGGCCTCGGAGCAACCTACCTCCCCAATCCACACGGAGATCCAACACTCCACCACAGGGCCTCCTCTCCCCGTTCCAGGAAGACACCCCGAGAGCCACCCGTACCTCGCTAGTAGCCCCGCCCGCAATGACAAGATCTGCCTCCAAGGGTGGTCCTCCCCCCGCGAGGGGGAGGCCAGCCCGTCACCTGCTGCTCGCCCTCTGTCAGGCTCAGCCTGGTAAGATGTCGCACAACAGCGATGTCTCGCCACCAGGACTGGGCCCTGGACACCTTGTTTCCATTGTTCAACACAACTGCCTCGGGAGCTGGGATGTGTTTCTTTCCTTATTTAACTCTTTTGCGTCGACAAAACACCCTCCTTTGATTGTCTGCCTTCAAGACCCTCCGGTCTGGAGGAACCGTTTGCCCTTTTAGACAGGTTTTACTTCGTTTGCCCCGTTGGTTCCCAACCGCCGCCCCCGGGTAGCTTTTTATGTTTTTAAGCCATTAATAGACATGGCCACCATCACCCCGATCTTTACGGACAGGTCTGACCTTGCCACCCTAGAGATATCTGCCCGCTCTTTATTCGGAACCAAGGCCGACAAATTCCACATAGTCAACTGCTATAGTGTATGGGGCTCAACGGCCACAGAAAGGACAGTTTCGCCCCTACTAGCCCTCCCATCTACTGCCCTCCCTACCTTGGTAGTAGGAGATTTCAACATTCACCATCCCTCGGCAGATCCGCTAAGGAAACACAACTCCTCCGAACTCAAGGCTTCCTTCCCGTACTTCTCAAGGGCCACTGAGCTGGGGTACATGCTTCTTAACACGCCGGGGGTTCACACCCGCTTCCCTCTGCAAGGATCATCCAGACCCTCCGTTCTGGACCTCGCGTTTGCGTCCTCCTCTCTTATGCCCTTCTTCCAGGAATGGACAACTGAACTGCCCTCCACTGGCTCTGATCATGTTCCCATCACCATCTCAATTGCACACCCGATCACGGCGCCACCTCCTCCGGCCCCAAACTGGGTCAGGACAGACTGGCCTACCCTTGAACCTCTTCTTAAAGAGACCATAGTCCCCCCTCATCCGAGTCTGCCCACCAGACACTCACTGGAAAACTGGTTCGACTCGCATCTCAACACCCTGGTTGCGCTCCTCAAAGCCCACACACCACTCAGACGCCCCTCGATTCGGGCGAAACCATGGTGGTCCCCGTTGGTGACAACGCTACGGAAAGAATTCCACACATCCGCCCGAAAAGCTCGGGCCTCAAACGATCCTCAGGACAGGGCACTGGCCAAACTCTCCAAGCAAGGTTACTTCAAGTCGATCAAAGCCGCAAAGGCCCAGCATTGGAGGTCCTTCCTGGCAGATGCCACACCTCGAACCATATGGACGGCTAAGAAATTTGCCATCGGTAGAGTTACGCCCAGGTTCCCTAACCTCCCCGACGCCACCTCCCCCGAGGAGATTAACAATGCCCTTCTCGCTCACTTCTTTCCACCAAAGCCCCTGACTTTTGTCCCCTCAATACTAAGACCGCACAAAGGGTGTGACCCTCTCCTCCCAAACGAGATCTCGGCCGCCGTTCGGAAGTGCTCTTCCTCCTCAGTGCCGGGTCCAGACACGATCCCCTACTCCGTGTGGAAAAGGGTACACCTGACAGCACCCCGTATCCTGACAGACCTTCTAGGCCCCCTCCTGAAATTTGGCTATCACCCGCCCTCCTTGAAAAAGGCAAATGGCATCGTGCTTGACAAGCCAGGCAAACCCTCTTATGACTCGCCTGCATCCTTCAGAGTCATCGTCCTCTTACAGACCGTTTCCAAGATACTTGAAAGGGTCATTGCATCCCGCCTATCCCTAGTTGCTAGGGCACTAAAGCTTGTTCACCACAACCAGTGTGGTTCCCTCCCTGCCCTCTCGTCCTTCGACGCGGCCCTTTTATTAGTGAACACAGTCAGGACGCTCCAACGCCCTGGCTTTAAGGTCTCCTCTCTTTTTTTGGATATCAAAGGCGGCTTCAATAACGTTAATGCCTCAATCCTCTGCTCCTCCCTCAGGAAAGCGGGAGTTCCTCACTATATGGTCTCGTGGATCGGGTCTTTTCTCTCCCAAAGGACATGCCGCCTCTTATTCCAAGGGTCGCCCAAGACCTTCTCCCCAGTCCAAGTAGGCACCCCTCAGGGTTCCCCGATCTCCCCGCTACTCTTCGTCATATATGTGGCATCTCTCCACATCGACCTCCCAAATGGGCTCTCCCTCTCATACGTTGATGACTTTGCACTATCAGCGGCATCCACATCATATAGGACGAACATCAGAACCCTGCAGAGAGGCTATGGGCGAATCAAAGCCCGTGCTATGGCCCGGGAGGTAGGTTTCAGTGTCCCCAAGACCGAACTCATCCACTGGAGGACTCCTCTCCAAAGAGACCCTGACGGTGCCCCCTCCCCGCCCCCGATATGCCTGGATGGCCAAATCTTCCCCCCCCTTCCCTGCGTCAGATGGCTCGGGTATTGGTTCACTCCCAACCTGGCCTCGTCGGCACACTTCTCCAAGCGGCTGGGCCTCAGCCCAAGGGGCCTTCGCCACCGTTAAAAGACTCTCTCCGCCCGGTTCGGGCCTCTCTCCCCACCTCTCCCACCGCCTTGCGATATCACTGCTCCTCCCCACTCTCCTATACGGGGCTGACATCATGGTCCCCAGCAGAGGCATGCTCACCAAGATGGATGTCTACTGGCACCAGGTCCAAAGCTGGGTGTCGAATTGCTTCAGGTCAACCCCTATACCTATCCTGGCGGCTGAGGCCTGCATTCCCCCCCTTCAAGCTATCATTCCCCATAAGCGCCGTATGGCAGCCCTGAGGTTGGTCTGTGCTGCACCCACCATCAACCCTGCGGCAGGACGGCTTTGCCCTTCCTTCCCCTCCCTTCTCAAATACCGAGCCCCGGACTCTCACAGGGCCCTCTGCACCCGCCTTCCCCCCAACGTTATGCCACTCTCCTGGAAGACAAATCGTCCACCCTCAAAAGTCAGGTCCCACCTCCCCGTTGATGAGCTCGCCAACCTGGCACGCCCTATCCTAGGATCGCTGTCCTTCGCCCCCCTTGCCAATGCTACCCTTCTCCCGGAACAAGCCTCCCTCCCTCCTCACGACACCATGACAAACGCCTACAAAGCACTCAAAGGCAGAACGAGACTTCTACTGCTTGAAGAGTGGAGGCGCCTGGCTCCACCCCCACTGTACTATACCTTCCCGCTGTCACTGACCCCCCATCCGTTTATGGGATTGGGAAAATTCATCGCCGGCCGCATCCACCAAATGAGAGCCCAGAAGAGCTACCTTGCCGCCCACCCCTCATGGTCAAGTTTAGACGTTCCCAAACACTGCCCTAGGTGCGGTGAAGAGGATGAGACATTCAGCCATGCCATACTACGCTGCCAGTCGACGTCCTTCCACAGGGATCGCCTCCTCCAAGGCCTCACTAGTGTCGGACCAGACTCCCCCCTCTGGACTAGTAAAGACGTACTCCTGGCCATGGCTGCTGTTATCCGGGCAACCGCGACCAACTACCCACCCGATATGTTTCCTTCCCTTCCCTCTTCGCCGGCCTCTATGGTCTTCCCGTCCTCGCCAATTTCACGCCCGGTGGGCCTTTTTCCCTCCTCCCCGATACGCGCTATTTAGGTTTTCCTGTTTTAGTTTGTTAAATTTTCCGCTTGCGAGTAGGAAGTTGTTATGGTTTCCTATGATTATCCTTTCTTTTGTTAGCCGTGAGTTGGCGATGTGTCGAGTACTTGACACGATTTGGAGATGATTTTATATTTTTCATTTGTTTTTTGGTTGTTTGAGATTGAGGTTTTGTTTACGCCATAGCTAGCGCTGCATGCGAGTTCTTGTACCGTAAACAATGAATACATAATATAAAAAAAATAAAAAAAATGATATTTTTGTACATGCTGAACACACCCCGATATAAAAACTTTAATATACCATAATTTATGCTATAAAAGTCATTTTTATGCTATAAAAGTGACATGCCGAACAGGGCCTTACTTAAATAACCATAATAATGTTGATTCCAAAATATTGAGTCCATAGGTTAAGTGGATTTGTAGCTATCTTATGGTAAAATTAGTACAATTTGTATGTAGTCTGTATGTAGTTTCAGATCACTTTTTCACCCACTATGGTTCGTGCAGTTCAAAACGTGCACTAGATTTTAGATAGTTTTCAATCGATTATATCATATTCTCAATACTACCTATTGACCTGAAAAAACCACTAGGTAATAGATCTCCTTAAAGAGAACAATGTAGTGGTTTTTTTATAATTATTCGACATTTTTGTTGAAATGATATAATCGTTGAAAGTCTTGTATTTTTGGTGGTGAATGCAAAATTGTGTTACGCACAGCCACCTAATTGCTGTCAAGACCATCCCATTTTCATGTTAGTAATCATAAATTTCTGCCAAGAATTCTTTGTAATCAAGTAAATATAATAGTATTATAAAATGTCAACTCTTCTTAACATCAATATTATTCTGAAATCAGAACCTATTTGCCTCAATACATTACCTTCCTGATACGAATACCCGTGATTATTCCTTTCATTCTTGTCGTTTTATAGCTATTTAGTATCATATTATAACTAATATATATTAGTAGCAAGTGTAGAAGGTATCATATTACTGATGCCTCTAAGGATCTCTCTTAACCTGTATATAAATGTATTTAAATTCTATCATCTTGTATCTCTCACCATTTATTATCATATTAAATAATATACTGTTTTAACCCTAAATTTAAACTCTTGATCTGTTTTTATTATTATTATTGAATGGTCTTGGCACAGAATTTCACTCAGCCACGTAACACTTGCTTTTCAGCCTTGTGCACGTTTTGAACTGCACAAACCATACTACTTTGAAAAATTCCTATCAAGTAAATCAAAACCGGCTCGCTCTGAATATATAAGTCTCATACTATCCTTCTATCTATTTTAGAATTCCTTTCTTGGTGGGTTTTTGGATTTTACATCCTTAGGAAAGAGTGCAAGTTCTCTCTTGCATAAGTGATCTTAAAGCCACTATAGCAGAGCAACAATTCATTTATAGGAAATTAATGATACATATTCTGATTCTCCATATATTAAAGTACCTGTAGCTAGATTCTTACGGTGGTATCTCTATTATTAATAGAGATAATCTAATTGAGGTTTCATTTTTCACTGGTTGCCATGAGTGAGCGGGATCACCGTAATTTACGTTATACTTTGGAGGAGCGGGAGATGAGAAAGGACTATACCAAAGGTAAAGAAGCAACCAATATACTGTACTCGGGTACAAGGGTAAGTCGGGCGCGGTCCCACGAAAAGTCTGGGTTTATTTCCTATTCTGGGGGTGCGCCCGACTTTTGTCGACCTTACAAAAAAAAGCCACAAAACGCGTTTGTATGGGGGAGAACCATAGTTGCCGTATATGGGGTGCGCCCGACTTTTGTATACCTCCATATACAAAGAGGATTTACAGCCAGAAAAAAGAAAAGCGATTGTGATAAAACTTCCAAGTCACCCTGGAACATGCCGTAGCTCCAGCAGCGCCACAACCCTCGGGTTACCGTACTGGGAAGCCAACATGAGCGGTTCTTGGCCGTTGTTACGATATCTCGCTTGTCGGGGTTAACGTCGTCTCGTTTTCACCTCTCCCTCGTGCCCATTTTTTCCAGCGCAACACAGCGGTGTTCAGCAGTATTTATCTAGCCTGTCGGGATTGACGTGGCTACGCTAGAGTAGTATTTTGACCACCCCATCATGGCCATGCTGAGCAGTACTAAGGAGTACTGTTTGGTCACCCTTATTTGGTCTGTCAAGGTTGATATCTTTCCGAGGAGTACTTGTACAGTACCTCCACAACTCCCATCTGCCCATTCCAATCCGGACGGGGAAGTGGTGTTTGACAGTATTTATCTGTTCCGTCGTGGTTGACGTCACCCCGTTCGGGTAGTATTTTCACCACTCCTTGATGCCCATCCATAGGAGTCAAGAGAGTAATGTTTGGCTCTGCTTATCCTCTTTGTTTCAGTTGACGTCCTTCCTTTCAAGCAACATTTTCACCACCTTCCCTTAACCCTTCCAGGAAGCCCCAACGAGAGGTGTATTACCCATACAGTCTTTTTGGTTTACCCCACGGCCCTCCGCCTATACTAGAGTAACCATAATCTCAACTATCCCGAACAGTGATCTACAGTGTAGGCCGCTGAACGTCTCTCCAAAACCAGCAAAGTGCCAGTACGACTCCTGTGCTTTCCAGAGGGATTTGGTGTATAGGTAATTATCCCAGTCAGGAGGCCCCGGTCCAAGTAATTTCGCTCAACTGACAGGTCTCGCCTTGTGTGCATTCCCCAATATAGAGAAGGATCCTCGAGACAGGGCGTGCTCTAGAGAGCGATGCGACGACTGATAGAAGGAGCTTAGAACTATTCCGAATTTAGATAGATCAAGGATGCCCCCGCCATTGTCGAGTGAACTATACCAAAAAGCTCGGTTTGAGCTCGGAGGTACTCTTGAAGCGTAAAGTGGAGTAACCAGACCACTAAGACTTCCTTGTCTACGGCAACAAATCCTTGACAATCTGCTAGCACTAGTCATATTTAGGAACGCTATCACCATTGAGATTCTTCGGCTCTAATTGGTCCCCTAGGGTGTGACACAAATGATTAGGGTTCAGGGGCCGCTCCGAGCGAATGATCGCCATTAAAGCCATACCAAGCCCGGCTTTCTCCGCTCCCTATTCCCTTATCCAACCCAACGTTCCGCCGTAAGCATCTCCCAACCCCAATACATTGGCCATTTCACTGATCTTTTGTTGCTTAAGGGGATCTTGGGTTCCTACAAAGTCCCATCAATATTTAGCGAGCCTAGAAGAAATGCCGGCACTACTCTGTAGGTTTCTTTTAAGCTGCCCGCATAGTGTTGTTGCTTCTACCTACATTCCGGAAACATCTTTAGGAATTTTCTCCAGTATCTCTTATGTTCCTTAGAAAAACTAACACATTTGAGCCTGCAACGTTCCACCATACAGTATCGCAACCCAGCCCGCCCACTCTTGAACACACCATACCCCATCACCACAAAAAAACCAATCAAGTGGATAGATAATACACAAGGTATTAATTAGAATGATAGATTTATTTTATTTCTAAATATTTTTTGGTCGTGATTTTAGACATCATTTGTTGTGGGTGTTGACAAAGAGGGGTGAGCCTTTGCATCGCAATGTTCGGTTACTTTTGCTAAGGGTCAAAATCTCCAGACTACTTCCCTTCCCTTCCAGGGTTGTATCCTGGCTCATCTTGTGAAGATATCGCATGACATAATCTCTGAAGAGCGATACGTACAATCGTTACTCTCCCGGAAAGACGCTTGCCGATTCCAGCCTGAATGTGTAGTCTTCTAACCAAGCGCATCCGGGTACCCGGAGACTCCCGAGGAATATAATTTAACCAATCGAGAAGCCTGATACCACTTGCCGTACATTCATCTAGCGCATCGATCCACATGAATGTGCGATTTCGGGAGGAGGCAACCTAAAGCATCTGCACAACCTCTGAAAGCCGTGGCCCCCATCCACCTATGGCCCTTTTCTAGTTCTGATACAAGAATTCTTCGAGGGTGAATAAAGGCGGGGCTTTTTGTGGAAGCCCATTAATACGTCTAAGAGCTTCCGGCCAGGCTCTCTAAATCAGTGCTACTAATACCAGGGCCAGTGCATGTGCCCGCACCAGGGGAGATGTTTTCGTACCCGAGCACAAGGCAGGGACCAGTGTTCGCAACGGGGCAGTCCGTCCGTCCTGGGCCAGGACGAGGACGGACGACATTTCGTCGTCCCATCCCGTCTTTTCCAAAACTTGCCCGACAAGTTAGAACAAAGGACCAGGACGGACGACATTGTGTCGTCCCGTCTAGTCATTTTCTGAATTTGCCCGACAAGTAAGAGCCAAGGACTAGGACGGACGACATTGTGTCGTCCCCCACCGTCCCCCGCCGTCTTCCGCTGTTTTCCGATGTTTTCCGATGTTTTCCGCCGTCCCCTGCCGTCTCCCATCATCCCCGGCGGTCCTATGTAGGCACTTACCGTCCCATACCAGAAGATGTCTCACATCATGGGGCTCGTCGTCCTTCGTAATGACGGCCGTCCTCGAAGTTCAAGGACGAGAACGGACGGCATTTTGTCGTCCCGTCCGGTCATTTTCTAAAGTTGCCCGACAAGTAGGAATGAAAGACGAGGACGGACCACGTCCTGCCGTCCCGTCTCGTCCCGGGCTCTTGGCAGTCCCCCCGCCGGGCCCCGCGGGGGCCCCGGAAGGCTGCGAACACTGGCAGGGACCCTGCTGCTTCCCAAATAGCTTTGCTTGTGCGAAAGCACTCCTCCTACTTGTGCTTGTCCTAGGCAAAAAGTTCCCTGCGATCGCTTTTACAGATACTATGAAAATCAGGCGTCCATGCTTAAAGCACCATAACTTACCATGATAGGGGTGAGCTTTGTAAACTATGACCTCCTCGCACTGAGAATAAAAATTTTCTGAACTTCACAGTCCCGGTCGCAACTACAATAGGAATAATTATTATTTAGAACTGAAGGTAATGTATAAAAAGAAATCCTATGGATTTCATAGAGACTATCCAAAATGGGCCCATGCAAGGACTAATTTTTAATAGAGTACTTTCCCTACTGCGATGATGGGGGCTTAGTACGGTTATATTTCTTAAAACTGGTGCTCTCGTCTTGACCTTTGCGCAATCTTATGTCAAGATTGCTAGTGCAGGGTTAGGAAAATCTATGGAAAAGTTATTTCAAGTTAACCAGCCATAATTATCTTTATCCGTTCTGGTTAATCCCTACTTTGTAGCTCGTCTTGAAGCTTCACTTGAGCGAGGGTTACCCATACCCTAAATCACGAGCGGCCAAAAATCAAAAGTCTTGGCACTCCCTAAGCTAGCTATATAAACCCATCGTCGCCACCCCCTTCTCCTCTTTTTTTCCTCAGCTCTCTTTGCCTTTTGGTAAGTCTACCACAACTTTTCCCCTTTACTTGTCTCTATGCATTCTAACAACCGGACAGGCTTAGATCAAGTGTAGTATCTGTTCTTTTCAGCTTAATCTCTGAAACGGCTCTCCGGAGCCTGTTCTTTTGGTTAATCATATTTTTGTTTAGCTAGGGGATCCTGCCTCTGGCCTGCCATGCTTGATCCCCACTGTGTCGCTGGTATTGCTCTGTCTCCGGTTGATGCGAAGGGTTTCGTTTGCTACTTTTGTCTTCATTTTCTGGCCTCTGTGCGAGAGATTAAGACATTGTCTGTTAGCACTTCCGGCACCATGAACCCCGGTGCAAATTGCTACGGAAAATAGACACTATTACCTGGCATCAAATTTTCAAGTGCGAGGTTCCTTTTTCCGGTATTGTACCTTACAGGTGTTGCTCACAGTACGGTTTCGGTTGTAATTCATAAGATAACTTATGGCATAATCCAAACACAGATTTCTCGGGCAGAAGAAAAGGTTCTGGTAGGCAACAAGAAGTTAAGGGAGGAAGGAAGGTCCCTTCCAACTGGCTTGCAAGTCGATGTTGCATAGCACCGTGTGCTCTTGGATCGTCCCTAACAGTTAGAGTAGAATACAGTGTATACTCGAAAAACTCGCCATCTACCTGCCAGTGTTTTCAGGTGGGCTAACAAGTGCCCTTTTATCAATAAGCGGAACCTGGTGTATGATTAGAATCTAGATTAGAACAAACTTTAGACATATGACCATACCTATGCTAATAATCGCTAAAGAATAATTCGGGAGCGAGTTAAAATCACCGGTTATTCGTTGAAGTCACCGGAACTGGCGGGGGCGGAGCGAAATTTTGACTGTCATGCCGGTCCGCTCTGGGGGGCACACATATGGATACAGTGCAAGTGGAGACGCGGAACGTTCGGGCAACGCGCTACAGCTAAAAAGAGGTGGAGGCCGTAAAAATACCTGTCGAGCCCGGCTTCGGAGAAGTACCTTTCCCAACCAATTTTGAGGGAGCTGAGCCGTGACGGACTGGAAACAAGGAAAGTAGCAGTGAAGGAAGAGCACGGCATAAATTATACACAATGGGGGATCTACATCAGAGGTTCTCGCTGGAGGGTTTGGCTGCAGTCGTGGGAAAAAAGTGGAGTTCACACTCGTCGTTCGGCAACCGCAACCACCAACCAACTTTTGCTTTCTAAGAGAGAATGACTGCACTCATACCTATGAAATTTATTACAACACATGTTTACATACTCTCCGGAGTAGTTAACTCTAGTCTTCTGCCATTATCGGAGAAAGGCATTTTGTCACTGAGGAGCAATGGGTTGGGAGAGTGGGGTGTTACTCTACTTCTCCGAGTGCCAAGCCATCAGCGTGAACTCCACTTTTTCCCACTACTCCATTCAGAGGGTGTTATTCGAGATGATATGGTAGTAGAATGGGAGCTAATTACACAGCAAAAATGCTCCTTACTGTATTAATCCTCCTTTATCAGCTCGAAAAATGTGCGAATAGCCTCCCAATCTCACCCTCAAGCTCACACATGGAAGGCAGTGGCATACAACCAATGGTCACCGCCAAACCAAGTCCATGGTATTGTGAGTGGACAAAATTAACCGATCCACGAAGGTTCATGATTTTGGCCGTGATGTTGTTAACCTCCTCGATACAACCACCCCAACCCAACCAAGAAAAATAAGTAAAAACAATTTAAATAAATGGCTGTATTCAGTACCCGTACACCATCTGTCAGCCTTAATAGAAAAGAGAAACTATTATGAGGTGACTGTTGAGTGGTAATGATTTTTGTGGGGGCCCGGAAGCGATGGGTTGCCACGCTCACCAGGGTGATCGGTTAATTTTATCCAAGCACAACAAGAACAGATCATCATACCTCAGATAACTAGCTTTTACACTCCCTTTTACCCATGAGGAAAAAAACTGGTATTTCACATTTTTCTCTACCTAGGCAACCATATTTTTGTACTCTAGAGGGGAGGGAAGGGGAAAAAGGAAATGTCAGAAAAGTAAAACAACCACCAATATGAAAAAACGATCCACGGCTGAAAAAACAAAACAAGCCATATCGGGGGACCCCGGACCTGCGGCTGAACCACCGCCCCCGAAATATGAGGTTGAGCGGCCCACCAAAGTGGTGTTAGGACAGATCGGTCCGGTTTGTCGGGGTTGGCTTTCCCTCGCTTGCGGAGCATTTTCACCACTTCCTTGTTCTCATTCAAACCAACCTAAGGGAGAGGCCTTCGGCCGTAGTTATCTGGCCCGTCGAGCTTGACGTCGTCCCGTCCGAGCAGTAGTTTCAACCACTCCCTCATGACCGTTCGAAGCAGCCCACGGGAGGGACGTTCGGTAGCCGGCATCCGATTTTTGAGGATTTGCGCCGCGATGTTCAAGTAGCATTTTCACCACTCCACCGTGCCCACTAATAGACGCACAAGTGACCGGTGTTTGGCCGGACCTATCTGGTTTGTTGGGGATGATGTCGCTCCGCCCGAGTAGGATTTTCACCACTCCCTCATGCCCTTCCGAAGAAGCCCAGACGAGAGGTGTATTACCCACACAGTCTCTCCGGTTGATAGCACAACCCCCCACCCCCACCAAGCTAGCTGCCATCTCAACGACCCCGAACACCGATGCACAGTGGAGACCGCTGAAATGAGAGGGTTTACCGAAACTCACAAGGTGCGAGTACCGCCGCTGTGATTTCAAGAGGATTTTGATTGGCATTTGGTGATTGTAACCGTCAAATAGCTTCAGCGCAAGCGATTTCGCGAGATCTGAAAAGTCCCGCCTTGCGTGCATCCCCCAATATTGAGAAGAATATTCGAGAAAAGGTGTCTCCTGGAAATCGGGGGAGGGGCTGGTAGGAAGAGTCTTAATTTGCGGGGGATTTAGATAGCTTAGACATGTTTCCGACATTGTCGCGTGAGCTCTACCAAAAAGCTCAGGCCGAGCCCGGAGGTACTCAAGAAGGGTAAAGTGGATTAGCCGGACTGTCGAGGTTTCTTTGTCTACAGCAACAAGCCCTTGACAGCAAGCTAGCAAGGTTCTTATCGAAGGAACATTGTCGCTATTGAGATTCGGGGACTCTATTTCGACAGCTAGTGCGTGGCACAGTTCATCCGCTTTCAATGGCCGCTCTGCATAAGAGATCCACATTAAAGTTGCCATGCCAAGTCTTGCTTTCCCCCCTCCCTGCCCCTTTATCCGACTCAGTGTCGCACTGTAAGCATCCCCCAACCCCAAGCCATCGGTTATCGCACCAAGCTTTTGCCGCCTGAGATGGATTGTGGGTTCTTGCAAGATCGCATCGATATTTAGCGAGACGAGTAGGAATCTAAATAATGTTTCAGCCAGTTGATATTTTGAGGCAGATTCCCCGGTGCTGTTGCTTCTACTTACATTTCAGAAACATCCGTAGGAATTTTCTTCAGGATGTCCGTCTCCAGGTTACTATCCATTGCATCGCCGGTCGTCTCCTCGTGCAGTCTTCTCCGGAGGTATCTGATAATATCATCTCTCTTAGGAGTTACGGATACACTCGCTACTCTCCCTCCAAGGCACCTCTCGATCTCAGGCAGAATGTGTGGTCTCCCAGTCACAAATATCCGAGTACCAGGAGATTCTTCTAGAATCTGATTTAGCGAGTCGAGAAGCTTGACCCAATGTCCTGCAACACATTCATCTAAAGCGTCAATGCATATGAATGTGTGATTTTTGGAAGAAGCCGTCTGCGCCATCTTTACAATATCGGAAAGTTGCGGCCCCCGCCCGCCAATGGCATTTTTTTGGTCCCTGTATGCTTGTGATATCTCCTCCGGGAGCTCCTCCTGCCCACAAACAAGTTGTTTCAGCACGGAGCCCAACACGCTCGTAGGGGACTGTTCGTTTTGCGCTGCGAAATAAAAATAAAAACCTGCAACCGTTGCATTTCGCCCTCTAGCCCGATTACACAAATTGTCTACCACCAAGGAGCTATAATCACCGCGTGTCAGTACTTGCCTTTTTTCTTCAATTCCCCCAAGGAAAAAGCCCGTCCTTGTTACCTAATAGGTTTTGCCAACCCCCAGATCTCCATAACAAAACAAAACCGCCTTATCGGATTCACCTCCCTCGCCACCAGCGTACCAGCTTCTGAACTCCTCGGTTTGTAAAAGCCATTTCCCAACATTTTCAACTCGGCGGCCTTGGATGTCCTCGTGGTGGGACTTGGGATCTAGTGGGGATAGCCAGTGCAGAATATTAGATCGGTCATCGGCAATACTAAGGTTAATATTAGCCGTGTTGAAAGAGCCGATATTATTACTAAATGATTCAGACATTTTCAGTTCGCTGCTGCTCACGATATTGTAGATGATGGAGATGGATGGATGGGGTCGACTACGGGAATCACTGATAGCTGAAGAAAAGTGGGGTTCTCCACGGAGCCTGACGGATTCCTCAAGACCATCTGGCCAAATCTCCCAACACTTGTCCCAACAATACTTTGCTTATGCCTACCGCATCGGTGCAGGAAATACTACACTGATTCGAGTGCCATCCTGCAGCGCAACTCCACTCTTGCCCTCCGCTGAACCAACATCTTGGGCGCTTGTGGCGTGTTCTGGCTATCGGAAACCACGTTGGGATAACTGATGTAAATATTTTTGGACCAATTGCGACAAAAGCGGCCAGCTGGACATGAAAGTACCACACAAGTACGCCGAGCCTTATGGATCGATCGAATGGGATACAAGCACACACCTAACCCAGGGCACCACAGCATCCCTTGGGCGGCCGGAGAAAGTACTCGGGTATGAAAAAAATCAGTCAGACCCCTGGACCTGTGGCTGGAGCAAATACTGTCCTCTGAGTGACCAAGAAGGCTCAGGAGCCAATCAGGAAGGCTTCGACTGACATACCCACAACCTCCGGTGCAATTGGCGACCAGCACCCGAGCCCTAAGGTATTCTTCATAGTGAACAAACCTAACCGATATATGGTCACTCGAGGATTGTGATTTGTCAGTCAATTGTTAAGATGGTGGGTCACTTTTCTTAATAAGTTATGGGGGAGCGAACGTAGTTTGATTGACTTATAGAAACAAGATAAAAGAGTGAGGACGTGAACGAGAAAAGACTGATGATCTGAATAAAAGAATAGGAAAAAAGTCCTGCTTTTATCCCGTGAACAACGCGCAATAAGAAAGTGACTAGAAAAGCTTTTCCTCCACATGATACAGGTAAGAGGTAGTTCGTAACAAGAGTGTTCCAGATACTGTTGATGAGACGAGGAGAAACTGTAACTACTGCACGATTGTTTCCAATACTGTTGATGAGACGAGGAGAAACACAAACTAATGCACGATAACAGTGAAACTAAACATGAATCAACGGTTCCTATCCCAGGTTTCAACAACTTTAGCTTTGAAAAGCCAAATCCCGAACCTGAAAGATAGCTAGCTTCTGGGTGATTCTGGACTTAGATTTCTGGTCGCGAATTTCACTGTCTCAGACCGCTCAAGGAGTAGTTCCGGCGGTCTAGATATCAATACGCCAGTTCGATAGATGCAATAGCGACGCCTTGGCGTAAAATTCTTGCCAATAAAACGCTCTCTATGTTCGAATTGAGATCATGGTACTTGTAATATTTTTATTTGAGTTAAGACCCACAGTAGAAAGAGGGAAGAAGAAAATTAAAGCAGAGTATACCATTTCTCAAGCTGTGTTGTTAGGCCCCGCCTGATCGTCGGTGGACTTTGTACTTTTTACCCTAATACCGTATCGTAAGGGCGCCCCCCGTTGCATCAATCGAACTGTTGCATCAAGGCTGTCGGAATGATATACCTCACAAGTGTTTGCCGCCTTGTTGAAGGGAGGAATTTACCTTCAGTGACAGTGGAAGCCGCTGGGCGTTGCCACAGTGGTTTTCCTCCTCCAACCCCCCGTTGACCGCCTGCGCTCTACAGTCACACCCTTAATCTGAGGCACAAGTGCCAGGGGGGATGTTTCCTCACCAGAGAGGGTTTATTTCCCGGATCAACACAAATTAAATACTCTCTATAATACTAGTAACTTTTTACTTACGCCATAGTTGAGGCTAGGCGTAACAACCCCCGAATGCGCACGGTTCACAACCAGGGGCACTTTAAAGAGTGTCCACACCTTAGCTAAACATTGCGGCTCAACAAAGCTTACTGCTTAACATACAGTCACTGTAACTTGAGTATTTAGCTTTTTTCGCTCAATATAACATTAGGAGTCTACAGTAGAGCATTCTACTTCACATCTATTTCGGCAACCTCGCTTGTCCTTTAGTGCTCATAATTATTAGCCTAGATATTTTCTTTTTAGAGGCTTGGATAGGAAGTCTTACTTTTACTTGTGCCCTTATCTCATAAGGTAAAAGCGAGCTCTGCCTACTTTGCTCTTTTCTCCCATCCTAGGCCCATAGAAACTGTTTCTCTGCCATTTCCACCTCAGAATCTCCCCTTTTCACCACACGCCATGCTCCAGCAGCATAAATGACATCCCTAAGTTTACTGTACTATGAACCTATGGTGAGCCACAAATTTATAGAGCCCCAAAGTTCTGTTGAGCCACAAAGCAATGGTATATGGAAATTAACCGCCCAGCGACGATCGATGGCAACGCAACCTTCCTCACCGAGGACTTCCAACACCACCTGAAGAAATTTCTCAATTTCTACTATGAATTCTACCATGTATTTATTTTTTTAATTTGTAATATTTTTTTGGTTTCCAAGATTGTGGGGTTGGTGGGGGAGTGGGGTTTTCATGGCCGAAATTTCTCCTGTTGCCTGGTGGGCGGTTTATTTTGTCCACGGGCAAATACCAAGCCAAGCCACAAAGTTCTGTTGAGCTGCAAGAAGTCACGTTGAACTTTGTTTTTTTCTTTCGGGCCCGTATCCTCTTCCGGCTTTCTGTTGGCTCATTGGCTCCTCTGACCTACCACTATAACCACTACTGAAACCAAAATTCCCACCCTCCTTCACCCCCAAACTCCCCACCCCGCCGCCACCAAACTACTCCCCCGCCTCCCTTTCAAACAACCTCACAATCCTCTCTATCTCCTCTCTCTCCCGCTTACTCTCCTCCACCTTCCGCCCCAACTCCACCTCCTTCCAACCCCCACTCCCAGCCAACTTTCCACCTATCACACTCTTCCCCTTCCCCCAGACCCACTTCCACTTTCCAATCACGTTCCCCATCCCCTCCTCCACCTCCCTCCTCACCAAATCCAAAGCCACGTTGAGCTATTAGGCACCCCCCAAGGCACCCCCGGCTGTGAGCATTCGGGGGTTGTGCCGCCTGGACTCAACCTTGGCACAAGTACTTTTTTCTCACCTCCCACCTCCCATGCCATGATATGAATACCCAAAAGCACCTGCGCGCCCCCCAACCAACCCACGGAAAAACCGGCTCCGCAAGCCCGACCCACCTGTGATACGTATGTGCCTTGATGGATGAGCATTGCTGGAGCCCTTACTTGAGGGTTTGAGGCTGAGGGTGAAGGAGTGCGAATTAATTCTGCAGGACAAGGAGGGCATTCCATGATGACGAAGAGGGTGTCAGGAGGTGTAGCGAGGACAACGAAGTGCCTGGTGGAGAGGAGAGCCGGATCGGTTTGGTATCTTGTGTTACAGACTGTTTATTTGGGCCTTTCAATGCACATTTTAGAGAGCTGAGGGGAGGGTAGAGGTCCTCCTTATAGCAGATGGATAATTAGCCAATCAAATTGTAATCATCGCCTGTAGACAGAATATCTTCCGGACTGCTTAAACCGAACCCGGTTCAGCAGATTGTGTTGGAAGCTCCCTTGTTTAGTTCTTGGACAAAGAAATCGTTGGGGGGCCTAGGTACTGCTAAAGCACACCACAAAGACCGAAATCCGTAGCACTATAATATACCTAAAATGCCTGTTTGCGCCGCTACCTCATTAGCGCTTTCGTCCTCTACCTCAAATCCATCCAACTCATTCTCAGATAAATCACAGTGAGTAGCACTCTCCTCCCCATTACTGCTCTCTCCCTCACCCGCCTCAGGAGCCCGAGCGCCGTACTGCCAACTATCAATCTGCCGCTGATGGGCAATCGCTCGGAGATGATGACACCGTTTCAATGAAACCTGCCTTGTTCAATAATGGTTTATAGGCGTGAAGCAGTGGTTGTTCATGACGCTTAACATCATCTATTTTCTGATGTTTGCTTCATACCTACAAATCAGGAGATGTCACTCGGTCTAAGAAGGTAGGGGCATAATGTTGCAATATGTGATCGGAACTCAGTGCAATATCCGATCAGAACTTAGACGAAGAAGTGATAACAGAAAGTACTTGAGATATCCTATTGCGACAACACTTGTCAATTGAATAATAAGAAAAACATAGCTCAGCTATATAGTACAGTGGTCGAGTTCAGCCATTACCACCGCAATCTCTCCACAAAGAAAAACAAAAAGTATCAAAGAAGTAACCTGAGAGGAACAATAGGAAATGAAAGAATACAGATTAGACTCCAACCAGTAACGGACACGGAAAACACAGAGAGCTGAAAGAGGCATTCAAGAAGAGAAAGAAACCAGATTTGAGAGGACCAAGAAATCATATATCAACACATAATGTCTTCCGTCCTCGCCCTGGCCTAGGACAGACGGACTGCCCGGTCGAGAACACTGATAATAATATGTATAGGTAGTCATTACAGATCACTCCCCCAACCTCTCTCCCTCCTCCCTTCTGTGCCATACACTTCCGCAGCCTGCACCGTCCCACCCGGCTTCCCAGGTGCACCAACACCCACAAGATCCCCCTCACCCGGATCCCCACTTCCACTACTCTGCCCACCAACAGTATATTCTGGCGCAGAGGCAAGGTTCTCGACAATATCCTGTTGCTCCCGGCCCATCCGCTGCCCTTTCTTAAACCCCCACCAAACTCCACCAGCAATCAAAGCGATTCCAATAATAAGCACCCCACCCCCACCAATTCCAGCAATCGCCCCTGTGGAGAGTCCAGATTTCCTGGAGCCCCCAGAGTCCGTTGGTGACGAGCCGCCTCCAGCACCTGTGGTATTGGTTCCTGAGGAGTCCGAGGCTCTGGTGGTAGTTAGGCCCTCCCGGGCTGCGGCCGTGGTGGATGAGGAAGAGGAAGGGCCGGCGGTTGTACCCTGAGCTGGGACCAACTATGATACTTCCTTTTAATATACATTAGTTGCCGCTTTGGGCAAGCGAAGGTGGTGAAGTGGAGAGAAAGTACAAATACTCTTTGCTAACAAACTCGCCGCAACCGGCATCCCGAGGTCAGCACACCTAGACCCTAGCCCAAGCAAGGAGCCCGGTTCGGACGGCACTGTCTGGTACCCGAACTGGTTGGGTAGACAGCAGAACGGATCCTGTTTGTCGTTCTGCCAGAATTTCCAGCTTGAATCCGAACAGACCGGGAGAGTCCGTACCACCTCTAAGCAGGCTTCATCTACGATATCCTTAAGTTAGTTATGAACAAACTCATCTCCAATTCCCCTTCCCCTCTTGCCCATTACACTAAGGACAGAAATCTAAGCGAGGGGGTGAGGGGGAGCAATACTCGTTGGACAGCAGGCCGCCCTCCCGTAATCCGAAGTACCTGCGGCACAGAACGTATCTTTTGGACAACACCCCTTACTAGCGCACCTCTAGGTTTCCGGAGGACAGATATCCGCCCTCAGACCCCATCCTCCAAATGAACTGTTTTTACGGGGGAACAGTAGCCTTTTCGCACGGACTGGTTCTGCATTTGTGTTGAAAGAAGCGGTTATGATGATCAACAAGATATAAATGGAGGATCGCGATGTGAGCATCGTGGATGTAAAAGTATGATATTATAAAGAATATGTGTCAATCCAAAGAGGAAAATACAGCTATGTAACGATAGTTTAGTGAACTCAACTGCTGAGCATACATACACTCTGTCCGCAGAGTTAAAAACTGGCGAAAGACCTAGGGCGTGAGGAGGGGGGAGGGGGACTATGAGGAGAAATGACCACGATACCTCCATGCTACTGTAACATTTTTTATCAAGACCCACTTGCCACATCCAGCACTGGTCCCGCATCAAGGAAGGTGTGTGTACTTGTACGAGTACTTGTACGAGGGGATAGGCAAAAGTCGGAACCCCATATACTGTAACTACGGAGGTGCAGCGTGTAATTTGTAGGTTACACGGGGGGTGAGGGTGGCAGTCCTCGTTTTTGGACATACAGTAAAAAACTCACACGCTGTACCTTCGTAGGGTTTTCCACCATACAAACGCGTTTTGTGGCTTTTTTCCGTGAGGTATGATTGTAAAAGTCGGGCCCATCCCCAAAATAGGAAATAAACATAGACATTTCGTGGTATGATATTTAGAATATTTCCTCCCCTTCTCCCCCAGTCTGAAATGGTGCTTATCGGTATCTATAATTAATTTGGTTAGCTAAAGTCTTGATAAGTTTAATATTATTACTATCAATTCCATTCATTCTGAGAACTATATTCACCGTGCTGCAGGCTTGACACCAACCCTACTGGCCGCAACCAATCAACCTATGATTTGCTAGTTAATCTACACTATTACAATTATCCAAATTTGCAAGTACCTTATATCTTTGAGAATCCTCTTTTAATGTTACTCGCCGTTGATGGTTTCCTCCTTTGATTTCATCCAGTACTAACCCATACCTCCAATATTGCGATACTAACTTCCTTTCTCCCGGTCCACCATGAGAAGCACTCTTAATCGGTGGGAGAAACTATAACTTAGAGCTATGTTTCCAGAATTCTAAAGGAGTAGGTTTTAGCTCCCGATTTGATTTTCGCCGTACTCTTTCCGCGCTCGCAAGGACCTCAGTGAACTGTATTTCTCGATAATCGATAAGCCATGATAAACTTGGGGTTTCAACTTTGGATACGAACCTGAGATATGAACTAGGAACACCGAAGGGTAATCATCTGGTCTCTCATTCTCTGATTTTTTATCCAAATACTATTTTCTTGCTAACTATAGGGAATACGGTACTCTAGAATGGAGTTGAGAAGACAAGAAGGTCAGTTGCTGTTCAAATAAAGTGTGGCAAACTGCGACCCGTCAACCAGTATTGCCACACCTTCCCTTAAGCGAGCACTCGTGCCATTCCGACTCGGACGAGAACTTACGGTACAAGGTACAGGCATAAAAAAGTGGTGTGGCGCAGGGCTGGGTTGGGTTGACTCCGGACTGAAGTATGGTACACGGCAACCAAGCCACCCCCTTAGAGAAAATAGGTTGCCATGGTGAAGCCCCTCTTAAACCACATTCCTCGACCATTCAGTCCTCAAATTCAAATGCTAGGTTTTTTAACCATCACCAATAGACAAGAAAAATAAATTCACAATATTCTAACAGATATGTATAATCCCAATATGCAGATACAAGAGAATATTGATTTTGAAAATATGTTGTCAGACCCTCAAGCCTGGTTGAAATGAGGTCAGCATTAAACAGAATTCTAGTTTAAAGGTCTCAGCACCATGCTCAACAAGCACCCATCAATGCTTGATTTGATGGCAAATCTGCTGCAAGAGAGGTAATCTACCATGATCCACTAATATTTCCCTTTATCAGTTGCATCGCACAAGAGGAAACATTTATTCCTTAAATGGTTCCCTCTCAAGTGTACCACTTCTTCTGGGATATTAGTTATGCAGCATACAAGTACCACTTTTTTATCCCTGTACCTTGTACAAGTGCCACCGAAAAAGTGAGTGCACACGTGGGATTTTACACCAAAAACGGCCATTTTCACCCACTTATTCCACTACCAACAACTGAATTAAAAATAAGATAACTACATAGAATGTTCAGAGAGCTATATGCTACTCAACTTCTATTGAAATATAAAGTGAATTAAAATTTCCTGAGGAGTAGTACGGGAGAGAAAGAAAGAATTCCTGAAAATTGCGCCAAGACCGTCATTTTTGGTGAGAAAACTGTGTCTTGGCAGAATTTGAAAGTTCAACTGTGTACTCCTCCTCAGGAAATTTTAATTCATTTGTGGTTTCAAAAGAGATTGAGTAGCCTATAGCTCTCTGAGAATTCTATGAAGTTATCTTATTTTTAATTCTGTTGTTGGTGGTGGAATAAGTGGGTGAAAATGGCCGTTTTTGGTGTAAAATCCCACTCGTGCACTCACTTTTTTTTTTTAAAAAAAAAACTTTTTCCATTTCGGGTACTTAAACTACTCTAAAGTGTGACCCTGATCAACTACTCCCATGGCCCCTTACAATACCAAAATACCACTTGCAATGGGTGGTATCGTAGTACTCCAAAAGGGCATGACACTAACTCATCATCTCCACTCATCTATTCTTCACCTCACCCAAAACCTTCCTCCCCACTATCACCTTCTTTCGTCCTCTCATTATTCCCATCTCCATCAACTCCTTTTCCCTCCTACCCATATCCTCCTTCACCTGACTTTTTATCGTCTTCCCCTCCTCCCTCGCTTTCCAACAAGATGAGGGGATAGTTCCATATACCCACCCGATATATGGTACTGCATTACACAAACTATCATCACCCTTCCGGGTACCCTCAACTGCGGAAGTACATGCACAAACAGGGTCCGTGTCAAGACCCCCAAAGGCTTTACAAACCACTTCACGAACAAATCAACCCGAAACCTAGGACCACACCTCCGTTCCACTCATGACCGAGGACAATAAGGCGTTTGGGCCATCCCTCCGCCATAGGCGCTACGGGTGCTAAAACCAAAACTTCTTAAACGAACAACCCCACGAGTAGAGCGATACGGGTAGCAAAACCTAGTTTTCTCAAGTCAACAAGTAAGATCCATAAGACACACCTTTCCCTAAGCATACTTCCGACCACCTGTTGTTTGCTCCTTAAGCCATACGTTACTAAATCCCATATCAACTACCCGAGCCACATGTGCAAGTATAAACTCTGCGACAGCAACAACTAGGCGAGTGGTGACAAAAGTTCATAACCGAAATATGACCGACATGTGCGGACCGTCCTCTCGGGCTGCTATCAAGGCTCAAGGCAGCCGAGAATAACACCTGGCCCCACAAGCAGTATTAATGCTCGCTTCGCCATACCTGCTCAGGGCCACTAGGCCTCTGCCCCAGCAGGCCGTCCATGCCTAGCCTGACACCCCCCTGCACCTATGCAGGTCAAGGGGCCAATCAGACTTACCAAACTCCCTGTCAGATTTCTCTTCACACAGGATATGACCTATAGTCGAGCCCAGGGTTGACCTGTCACATCCTCAGCAAAACACACTTACTGGCTTTACCCCTCATGCTATCTCCCGAGCATCCTGTTTACGGTTCTCTATTCCAAGAACAACAGGCGAGGCGCAATAATTTAATGCTCACGATCATTCTTTCCCTTCTGCCCGCGACAATGCAAAACAGGTGCCCAGTCCTCAGACTCCATGACTTGAACATGGCGGGGTCTCTCCTAGGCTTCACCATTTCATGACAAAATATACTCAAACAATCGCTCTGAACAACCAGGGTTGGTGGAATTGAACCCCCATGAGAACGTGTCGGCTGGTAATCAGGAGAATCTGAGGGCTGTTTCACCCTGTCAATAGAAGCCATTACTAGCTCTATCGTACCCCCAGACCTGCGACACTCTTCTTTATTTTCCGCTCAACACGCCGATGGAAAAGAAGTAAAACCCATGAAGCTATCTCGCGATAAGAATCATGGACCCTGAATGGCTGAACACCCAAAAATGACACGTCACCCGAAGGTTTAATTTCATTCACTGAGGTTGTAAGCACCATGGAGGATGCGTGCACTCACCTTTTCGGTGGCACTTGTACCATGAGGTTGAAATTATGAGACATGGTGTCACCTTACAGCTTATCTTTTCCCCGATAGCTGGCCAAGATATTGAGCCCCCCTCTGCCATAGCACGCCGCACACCGGCCTGAGCTGGCGGATCTCAAGAGTTTTTACGGTACTAACTTATTGGTAAGCTTAGCGGCTTTGAGGCTTGTTTTTAGTCCGGTAACCAGACCCTTATCCCAATTTCAGGATTTACACCCACCCCCGATTCACCTCCGTCTCCTCCCCATAGTCTACCTCCTTTATGGCCCGATAAATAACTATAAGTCTGGCAGGTAACTCAGTTATGAATACGGGCCTTTCAAATACAAGCAATGGTAAAAACAGAGTGATACTGCTGTGGGTCTCTGGGCCTGCTTGTAGGGGGCGAATACCACCAGAAGGATGAAGTTGCAAAGTGCGCCCGACTTTTGTCCTTCATCCGCTGTAATCATGAGAAATCACTCATTTTTCCTAATTTGTGCTGACTTCCACACGGATTTCCTACCCGTTCGGGAAGTAAGCCTGACTTATGGTTACCCCCGAGCACTGCCAGGCGGGCAACTTCCGAGCAAGTGTAACAAGTAAAAAACGGGGAGAGAAACAAAAGTGGTGGAAATGATCCGTAACAGGGCCGAGTACTCTAAGCGGTGGTCAGAATACAGTGCTTGCAAGCCGCTTGATGGGTACAGACAGATAGTGTAGGAAGAACTTTTACTGAGCTTGAGAACAAGAGAGAGATTAACGGTCAAAGTGAGAGTCGTGCTAAGAGCAGTTTCGTTGGCTTTCATTCACTGTGTAGATAGAAAGAACTTATTGAGTGGAGAGAAGAGAAGCGAAGAGAAACAAAACAGAGCGCAAAGAAGACAAGAGGGCCCCATAGCCGATGGCAGGCCAACTTAGCCAAGTCAACCATATGACTAGGCTTCGGCGAACAACCCCTGATATCCACCAAGAGGGAAGCAGAGCTGATATATTCTCGCGGAATGTACAGTTGATTAAGCTTATTCACTTGTAGGAATCGGATTGTTCCCCCTAATTGCCAATGATCAATCTGCCCTGATGGGCAATCGCTCGGAGATGATGACGTCATTTCAGTGAAACCGGCATTGCTCAATAGTGATTGATGAGCGCTAATCAATGGTTGTTTATGGGGCTTAGCATCACCACACTTCTTCTATTTTCTAATGTTTGCTTCATGTCGCCAATCATGATATGTCACTCAGCTTTAGGTAGTTGCATGTAAATATATGCGTCTGATTTGTCGGTAATTCACATCCCTCCCCTAACAAAGGACCCTATCTCGAACTTTATTTTTCTCGCTAACTAAAATCTGAAATTAGAATTGCTCAACATAGCTCGATTCAGAGCAGCTTAATCTAGAGCTCTACATTTTGATTTTTACGGTTCGATGCTGTAGTGCGGTGTTAGGTTCCCTGCGTTTTTCTCTCTTCCCTAGCTTGTTGTGGGTAAGTTCAAGCGCACGGCACCATATTTTAAAGGTTCCCTCGCACAGTTCCCTATGATGTCGATAGCCCTCCCCGCAACCCGTCCCAGGTTCTAGGAAGGTAGGAGCCGTGCTTTCCAATATTCGCTAAGACTGCCCTGTGCCCAATAGTACTCGTAAGTGGCCGGGCATTCTCCTGTCTTGGTATTAGGTGGCTACATTTACCATAATCTGCCCGGACTCTCTAACGATCAAGGGGTGGGTTCGTCAATCCCAAATATTTTTCGACGGCTAGGGAATAACTCGAAGAGTCGCTAAATATCTTAACTAATAGTTTCCGATCCGCTAAGTTTTGTCTCTGGCGAACCCTGAAACGCATCACCATACGAACCACACTCTTAGCATCCTACTTCTAGAAACATAATCACTAAAAAAAGTTCGTGGTGAAACGGACTCTGAATTTTCAGGAGATTGTTGGGCAGGGGGTATTGTGCAATTTGTGTTCTGCTTACCCGTAGGGGAATGGCACTTTCAAGGGACAAAGAGAAGCCCTGTTTCACCAAGCCTTTCACTACAATTGAAACTTAACCTCACGGTTGTGAGGGTAATCTGAGGCGCACACTTCTCGGGCAAGGTCTCAGTCGCTTGTCTAAAATACGGTAACATACGGTACCGCCAGCGCTCGAACACTAAGAGAACATTAGTTGAAAACGTAATGCTTCGGTATCTTGAATAAAGTTTGCTGTTTGAGGAGAAACAAGGTGCATGATGCACAATGTGAGAGGAGGTCTCAACCAAGGGGGTAGTTTCACCGGGGTGAGGGAAAATCTTTGTGAGGAGGTATTTAATTAACGAAGGTGGAAGGATTCGTTCTGTTCATAGCACTCCCCACCGTCTTCCTCCCCCTCCAACATTACTTACTTCCCATCATCACACTCTTGCACTATTCATCCGCTGTTCACGAAGCTTTTGAAAAATACAACGAAATTTACTCCCCCTAGCACCCCCGGCAGGCGGAGACATTATTGGACCACCAGCAATCTTAATACCCACGCAGAGCACATAAGAGACAAGGAAAGCAAGAAACGAATTGAAGAAAGCACAGAATATTCACTATTTCTCGCAACAGTTCCTGCCCGGAATCAGATTACTATCCAAATGTGTCACCGATCAAATTACCTTCCTTCCGCGGGGCATCGCGCGCCCAACGAGAAAGAACTTCGGGAAGGATACGAAAACAAGGAGCAGGGGGACTCGGGTTCAGAATCAGAGTGGGGCCCTTCACCCCTCTTGATGCCCAACCTCCACCTACCGGAAGCACAAAATCCATCTCCTTCCGTTCCTCCTGTTCCAAAAACACAGAAATCCGCCTCAAACGCAAAGGCGGAAGAGGAAATATCCCCGGTAGCTCCAGAAGGGCCTACCCGACTGCTAAATTCTACTAATGAGTCCAGCGAATATAGCCACCAGGGAAATGGTGAAGAGGAGCCAGCTGTAGAGCTTCAAAATTACATGTGCACCCATGATGCCGAGGATGGGAATTGGGAGTGTGAGAAGGAGAAGTACGTATGTATCTTGATGGGGGCTTTACAGGAAGGGTTTGGGGCTGAGGATGGAGGAGTGCGAACTGATTCTACAGGCGAGCGGAAGAGGGAATTTTGTGATGAGGGAGAGGGTGTTAGGGGGTATGGTCGGGGTAAAAAGAGGATCATGGGTGACGAGAGGTATTTGACGGGAAGGAGAGCCGGGTAGGGTTGGTATTTTGCATTATAGATTGCTTACCTCGACCTTGAGATGTGGATTTTGATACAGTAGAGGGGGGTGATGGAGATTCTAATATTAGATATATAATTGGACAACTAAATCGTGATCATAGTCTATAAACAGAAAATCCTCGGAACCACTTTAATGCGAACCCGGCTCCCTGGCGGAGGCTTGGCATATAGGGAGAGGTGAACCCGACGGCTCATTCATATAATCCGGCACCCTGAATTAACCTACATTCCCAGCAACTCGCCTATGCTAGGCTTCCCCACGTTTTCCTTCATTTCCGTAACCCGTATCCTGACTATGCTAAACACGTCTTTAGTTGCCAGAACCTCTTTCGCGAATTGACTGGTGATATAGCTGGGCATCATGCAGGGATGTCTCGTGCGAGAAGGCTTTCGGAACGCCATTCCCTAGACTTGCGCGGGAGTTAGAAGGCTCGGGGTGGTGCGGAGGAAGGTCAGCGATGTTGTTGCCCGCCGCGATCCCAACATCAGCTGGAGTGATGAGGTCTCGGGGCTCTATGACTACCCCGCGGAAGTTCCAGAGGGATGGGCACCCGGCTCGGGAGGTAAGTAGGAATCCAGCCCGGCGGGTTGTTGTGTGGGATTTTTTGCGCTGCTGTCTCCCGGGATAGTGTCGGTTGCGGGCTGATGCGCGGAGGGGTTTGTCACAGCCTAGAACAATTAGAAGCGTAGAAAGACCTACTCGAGTACGAGGAAGATGGTTATAGTAAGAAAAATGCATAATCGCGCCAGGTTGGTGGCGTCTACCACCCTGGCACGATTATCGGGGATGTCATTCTACAAGAGAGAAGGAGCAGGAGGTTACGTCGTACTTCTCTAGTCAAACCTGTAGCCTGCCCATCAGCCAAACAAAATAAAGCGGAAGCGGAAAAGAAAGGGAGCGGAGGAAAATGGGGAGGGGGCTCAGATATTTCAAGCCCAAACTTTGAACTCTCTTCAGGTACCCTCAGGGGCCCCGCCTCCTCCTGCGATTGTTGATCCTAACGCAAAAGAGCCTCAACCGATAGGGGACTCTAAGGTCTTGTCCGAAAAACGCTGTATCATACCACCCAAGTCAATCTGAATTACCCAATACACACTGGGTACCGATACCCACCCGCCGTTCCCTGTGATCAGAATAGATTGAGAAACCCACGACGATAGTGGAAGGATGGTATCGAGAGTGATACTCCATGTGAAGTTCGGCAACTCATCCTGTAACACCGCAGGCAGGCCTTGGCGCCAAGGTGCCTCAACTGACATCGGATACTGGCATCCAGGCAATAGTTCGGTTGATGCAACGGGGGAGCCTTAGCTTGCAAAAAAAAGGGTTCAACCATATCCAATTCCCACTTCTGTCGCATTTTCTCTGACTCTGATTTTAACACACATAGGGTTTTTCTACGGGGAGTTTACCCCAATGCATTCCCAGTTGGCTGTTGTGTCTAGACATCCGGACCCATAATACCGTGCATTGCCGTACTGCAAGGTACAGTACCGTAAAATCTCGAATAATTGAAAAATGTGCTATCCCTTTGTCTGTCCCGAATTTCACTCGATTTTAGCGTCGCGCTACTAGGACTATTGGGGTTAGATATGACAGGAAAGGTAATGATAGACCACACACCAAGATAAATTAAAAGTACTCGTACTTG
>Ga0307517_10002435_pt1 | contig 29772 bp, 23 predicted proteins | sample 23_EM_MG_FD_194515 | JGI IMG/M metagenome (GOLD analysis project Ga0307517, IMG submission 194515) | Populus trichocarpa ectomycorrhiza microbial communities from riparian zone in the Pacific Northwest, United States - 23_EM | ecosystem: Host-associated > Plants > Roots > Unclassified | place... | reverse complement strand
CACATTATATATAAATATAACCACCCCCCCCCCCCCCCTAATATTCCTATATATATAAAAAAAAGCTTCGATCCACCAATGTATGATTCGGGAATTATATGAATCATTCCTCTCTCTTTTTTTCGAAATATTAATATCACAACTATATTTGTTAAGGAATTTGAGAAGAAAAAAAAGAGGATATACTGACTATAGCGTGCCATCCTTGTGGTACTGTGTAAATATCCCACCAAGTTGTATACCTTAGGCTTGATTCCTATACAGTAATTATTGCTGCTGCCATTTTCTAAAGCAAGGGAAAGCAAGGCATATATTCATAGTGCAATTTGGTGGAAAACCCATATTCCTTGAGCGATTTGGCCAATATTAATGCTAGCAAAGATGTTGACAGCTTGCATGATCATATATACAGGGAGAATTAAGCCAGGTGCATTGGGAGACAACGTCCTATCATTTTCCTTTCAATAATTCTCTACTTTTTCTCTGTAGAGTTATGAGATATATGGCCATTATGATCTCATAGTTCGTGATCATTGCCTTTCACTTCACCATTACGAAAAGAAGGGAAAAAAAAGAAGGGAAAAACCAGTCATAAATAAACATTTGTTTTTTATGATGAATCTTATGTCCCCAGAAAGCACTAACTGCATCTATCACATATCAAATCAAATTTAGCCCTGTTTAAATGATCAAGCCAAAGTTACTGGGCATACGATTAATGTAAAGGACAAAATACTAGCTTGGAATTCTTTTCTGATTGTAATTATCTGATAGATTATTTATTTTGACTCAGCTAGCTAGTGCATGGAAATCATCTTGACTAACAAGAGTTTAATAAATTAATTTGATGGGGCATGCAGGATAATGATAAGAAGAACATACTGGCAGTCCAAACTCTTAGAAACTTGATCATGGGATCAACCCTAATGGCCACCACCTCCATCCTTCTATCCGCTGGCCTGGCTGCCATTATAAGCAGTACATACAGTGTGAAGAAGCCACTAAATGATGCGGTTTATGGGGCTCACGGTGAATTCATGGTGGCGTTAAAATACGTCACAATCTTAACCATCTTCATGTTCTCATTCTTTTGTCACTCTTTGTCCATAAGGTTTGTGAACCAAGTTAACCTGCTCATCAATACTCCACCAGATCCCATGTCCATGGTGACCTCAGAGTATGTAAGCGAGCTCTTAGAGAAGGGGTTTGTCTTGAACACAGTGGGGAACAGGCTCTTCTACTCAGCGATGCCTCTCTTGCTTTGGATATTCGGGCCAGTCCTTGTTTTCTTGTGTTCAGTCACAATGGTCCCAGTGCTTTACAACTTAGACTTTGTGTTTGGTAACGGACAGGGAAAGATTATGAATAGGAATGGAGAGATCGGAGACTTTGTATGACAGCAAAATATTAAATTAAGGAGATCAATTAAGTATTAAATGTGTCTTATATATTCACTAGCTCTCACAATTAATATATGTAAGTGAGGTTCGTGTGTATGCCATTAATGAAACTATGGACAACCTTTGTTTTAATTTCCATGGGTAAGAGAGTTGGGTTTTGTGTAATTTCCCATGTTTGTTTAGGTGGAATATATATGAATCAACTCATTGCATGAGGCGGAAGCCATTACTTTTCATAGTGGAAACGAATTTGTCATGTGTGCCACACACACACAAGTTGGTGTTTTATATAACATTTCAATCTGATATTAATAATTACGTTACGTCTCAATATATAATTAATTTTGTATTTTCCTTCATTTCTGGGTTCAAAGATGAATGAAATTAATTAATTAAAATATAATAATGAACTTTCTCTAGGTTTACTATAAGATCTATTGTGTATTGGACCTAATTTCTGCTACACATAAATTACCAACAAGTTATTGATTATCCAATTATGTATGGTAACCCGACTTAATTAATGTCAATAATATCAGCTTTACTTTAAGATTCAGCTTACAAATAACAGCCCATTTAGAGCCCATTGTTAAAATATAAAGCCCATCGTATCTCTGCGGCTCTTAAGAAGCCCAGTGTGGAACTTATCTGTAACATGTTGCACTGCCCCCCATTTAGCATTGCCGATTGTCTGAGTCTCCCTCTCTGTCCGATCACTCCCTCTTTACTTCTTCTGCAAGGTAAGCTTGATTTTCCCTTTATTTCTTCACATTTTCCTCTCTCATTTTCTATCTTAGCTTTCTTTTTTGTGATCAAAGGTTTAGCCTTGATTTTCACCTGGTTACTCTCTTTTTTTCGTGCATATATATTTTGTGTTTTCATTTTAAAGCTCTAACCTTTGGAAACTTGAAAAAAGTTTGGATCTTTTTGTTTAGAAAGATGGTTACTTTTGGCATTTTGAAGCATCGAAAATGCTCCCATTTGTAAATACTTGCCAGAAAAACACTGAAATCTGTGGATCACTATTGTTGGTTTTGGACCTTTTTGTAGTGCTAAAATGGAGTCCTCTTCTTAGAGGTTAATACTTGTTCTGTTGTTGGCATTTCGTTTGTTTTATTGAACATGCATGCTAGAAATTCAAGATTTCGTTTTTGGTAAAATGGGTTTTTACACTTCTTGGAGTTAAGTAATTTACTTGCGTTTCTTCAATGGGTCATTTATGTACTTCTTCATTGAAGCTCAATTTTCTAGATTCTTGGTGCATGCATTGATGGGGGCCGTGCTTTGAACTTTACTTAGGATTTCATGTTTTTCAACAAGGTAACATGACTTTGAAGATTTTTAATACTTCACATATGGTAGCTTTGCACATTTCCTTTCTATTAATTTCATGTTTAAGAATACCCTAAACAATGAGAGATTTTAGTATGCTTGAGTAGCTGAAATGAGGTTTTTAGTCATTAGTTCTTTAATGAATAACCTATGCAATAGAATCTCCAAGGTGTTACTATCATCTAGTTTTATGGCAGTATAAGCTAATTTGGTCATCAAGGAGCAAATATTTGATAGTCATGTTATGATTTTCCTGTATATTTTTCACTAATTATTTCACGACAATGTTCAAACAATCTGGTGATAATTGTCTTGCAGCTGCAGCTATGACTGCATCATATCTTCCAGCGACAACAGACTCAATTGCTCTGGCTTCAAAAGCTGAGGACCCATTTGAGGCCATTTCCATCCTACACAAAATACTTGAAAACCCTTGTTCTTCTCCGGATGCTATTCGCATAAAGGAACAGGCCATTACCATTCTATCGGACCTTTTCACACAACATAACATGGCTGAGGATCTTCACGCTCTTCTCTCTCAGTTGAGGCCTTTCTTTGCCGTGATCCCAAAGGCTAAAACTGCCAAAATCGTCAGGGGAATAATCGACTCTGTTTCCAAAATACCTGGAACATCTGATGTCCAAATTGCTCTTTGCAAAGAACTAGTGCTGTGGGCTCGTGCCGAAAAGCGTGCTCTCCTGAGGCAGCGGGTTGAGACAAGGCTTGCAGCTCTTTTAGTGGAAACTAAGGAGTATTCGGAGGCACTGGCCCTGCTTACCAACTTGGTAAAAGAGGTAAAGGGAGTGGATGACAAGCGACTTCTTGTGGAAATACTCTTGCTTGAGAGTAAGCTACACTATTTGTTGAAGGACCGTCACAAGGCGAGAACTGCTCTCACAGCTGCTAAGAAAGCTGCGAATGCTGTCTATATGCCACCAACTCAACAAGGTGCCATTGATTTGCATAGTGGGATTCTCTTTGCTGAGGACAAGGAGTATACAACAGCTTATAGCTATTTCTTTGAAGCATTTGAGGCACTTAAAGCTTTTGAAGACCCAAGAGCAATTTTCAGTCTTAAATACATGCTATTGTGCAAGATCATGACGAACCAATCTAAAGATGTTGCTGGGCTGATTTCTTCTAAGGCAGGCCTTAAATATTTTGGGCCAGAACTGAATGTCATGAAAGCAGTCGCCGATGCTCATTCCAACCGATCTTTGAGGTCCTTTGAAAAGGTGCTGCGGGATTACAGGTATCAGCTGGAGACAGACCCAACTATCTACAATCATCTCTCATCCCGTTATGAAGCTCTTGTGGAACTAAACCTGTGTAGATATATTGAGCCTTTCTCAAGGGTCGAGATTCCACACATTGCTGGGCTGATTGATTTGCCTGTTGACTTTGTGGAGAAAAAGCTGGCACAAATGATTCTGGACAGGAAGTTTGTTGGGATACTGGACCAAGGTGCTGGACATATCATAATATTTGATGAACCCAAGAAGGATGCTCTCCTCCCTGCAGCTCTGAAAACCATCTCCAGCATTGGCAAGGTTGTGGACAGCCTTTTTGTCAAATCTTCCAAGATTGTGCACTGAAGAGATTTGCATTGCTTGAGTGCTGCATGTTGATTTCCATTTCCAGTCCTTTTGTTAAAAAAAAGCCTGTAGACACTTGACAGTGTTTTGGTTCCAAACTCATGTTCCTGAATTCCTTTGCTAGTTAACGGTTGACTGATGTTACAATTGGTATGCTGACCATATTCTCGATCAAAATCCTGATACTGGAGGTTTTAGAATCCTTTAATGGCCCAACAAGATATTTGTCTGTTCACATCTTTGAGTCCTTGTGAACCCTTTTAGGCAGATAGCAAGATTTGACACTAAGACCCATTAAGGTATGTGTTACCTAGCCTATCCAAATCCTCTGACCTGAACCCTCTGGATTTGGGCTTTATACAAAACAATATCACTACATGACTGTCCAGCTGGTTATATGTATTTGGCAGTCCATTCTCTTCGCCTGGAACATTCAACAACCGGAGTGCAAGTAACCACAAAATCTTTTCCTACTTTACGAAATAAACAATACGAGGTGGGTTTGCCGGTAGAAGCTGTGTTTTGTTTTGGAAATTTTCTAACCATGAAAAAACTATAATCTATGGTGCCTTAACAGTGAAGAAACTCCACTAGATGGGTTTTCCGTGCAAAGGAAAGTTAAAGAAAGAAGGAACTTTTGATTCTGATTGTGGCTGCAACGTGGGGTCTGCTTGATAATTCGCTGTGTAAAAGTTAGGTATTAACCATTCCAAAAGCAGGCAAAGTTAGCAAAAAGCAATAATATTATTAGTGTTAGCATTACTTTTTTCAAAAAACAAAAAACACTTGTGATAATTAAGTGGATCTTCCCTGGTTTGAGCACGACGTACAATTATATAAAGCATTTTATCAGCAACTTTGTCATAAGGACGGTGGCAGTCCAAATCAACCTTCCATTGCTTTGTCCTTGACTTCTCCATAATAAACCTTAGACGTGAGTTTTATTTACTACAACACCATCCGCTCAAGCACAGTTATCCCCTGGCATGGAGGACGAGGGTTTGGTCATGTCGCCTTCATGCTTATATTCAAACAAAGAATCGTAATCTGCTTAACCTGCGGATTAGTTAAAGAATCCTGTGATTGGAATAATATCGTGGTTGTTTATACATCGTAATTACAAGGAAATGATGGCGAAGAAGTCCGGAACACGTCAAACAAGTAATCCAATATTAACAACCATAATTTTAAGTTTTATCATTAGATTAAACTTAAATTTAATTAGGAGACTTTACAAGCAACCGATGCCTAAGAAGACTTTCAAATTAAACTTAAAAGATTTTTTTTTAATTATTTTTCAAATTAACTTTAGTTTTTAATTACCTTTTACCTCTTTATAAACACGGTTGGAGTTTTATTTTGTTATTTTTTTTTCATTGTTAATGAATTATGAATTTTTCAGAAAATACCATAATTTTCTGTACTTATTTTTTAACATTTAAAATTACAATTCCAAAACTTAAGAACCCTAATTTCTATCAACAGAAGTGATGCAGGAAGAAAGTTAACTCTTAATGTCGGTCCACAGTGACCAACATGCGTTTAAACAATGGATTCGGGAAGGTAAATAAGCAAATAAAGCAAGGACATATCCGTAATTATCAATAAAGGTCAAAACTTTTTCACTTTGGCACCACTGTTGCTTCCTTCCACTACTCCAAACTCCCAAGCAAAGACCTGTACTTTGCTCATTCCAAGATCTCTAGCTCTCTATAAATAACTCCCATGTACTCCCCTGATCACTTCCCTCACTCTTTTTAATTTCTCTAATCATAATAATCATCATTATTAGTAGCTGCAGGAGTTGAAGCTAATCAACGAAATGGAGGAGCAGAAAGCAGGAGGAAGTGATGGGATGAAGAAAAGTGAGTCAGAATTGGCTGATTTTTCTGCTGAGATTTATGGCTTCTTCAGTGATATTTTTTCTGGTGATCTTTCTTCTTTCCCTGTCAACAAAACTCGGGTTAGTAACTGTCTCTTTCTCCGAGAAAAATGTTATTGCATAGTTCCTATGCATGTGGATCAAAACAGTTTGATTGGTTGGCCGCAAATCCATTGTAGTCAACTCAAGTTTGTAGTAAGTTATTTGTTGTCTGCTAATGTAGGACATCGTGAATGGTTTCTCAACTTGTGGTGGATTAACAGAATCCTGCTTCCTCTGGTCTCAAAATACCAATCCCAAGAATTCCAGTGTTTCAGTGTCTACTGATGCCCAGTCATCACTTTGTGGTATGAAACCAAAGTCATATGTTCATCTAGCTATGTAGCTTAGCAGTTAATCTGATATGCTATTTAAGGATGTTTTGTTTTTGTGGTTTAAAATCTTAATTAATGGCTGGAAATTGGTCAGTTGGCAGTCCAATGTCTGCTAATAAACCAAGAGTGAAAGATAGCCAAACTAGAGTTGCTGCCAGTGTTTCGTCTCCTGACCAATCAGATGAAGATGGTCTGTCTGAGCAGAGCACAAACCCTCATGACATAAAACGTATTAGAAGGTAATATTGATCTTTCCTAGAGACTGGAATACAGATGTTTGATGGATGTCAATCCTGCCTGTATGTGATTGTGATTTGTTGCTTTGTTTCTTTAGGATGGTTTCGAATAGGGAGTCGGCTAGACGATCGAGAAAAAGAAAACAAGCACATTTATCAGATCTTGAAGTTCAGGTATGATTAATGTTAAGAGTATTAATTGGATATCTGAATTGTTTAAACAAGTTCAAGCTAGTAGTAGTTGCTGAGAGAAAGGTAAGTAGATGGATAATCGGACTGCTTTGACTGTATACAAGAATTTCAGATTTGCGTTTCACAGGATTTCAAAGTTTGTTTCTGTCATTAAGCATTTCTAAAATCAAATGGAGCATGATTTCTATCTTATAGCACTTTTGCTATATTTCCAAAAATTGTTGTTCAAGTAGAACAAGTTCATTGTTCTACCTAAGATGTAGCTTTTTCTATCCAATCTCTTTAAGAGTAATTGATATTTGAAATCATGCCCGATTCATGTTTTCTCAGGTTGATCATATGACAGGAGAAAATGCATCTCTATTCAAGCAACTTTCAGATGCTACCCAACAATTTCGTACTGCTGAAACAAATCGTCGTGTGCTTAACTCAGATGTTGAAGCTTTGAGAGCCAAGGTGTGTCTACTGCTGGAACACAAAGCAGGACTTTTGTATGATAAATAAATGAAAGACTTTCAGTTCAGGTTAACAAAACTTGATTTTGTCTAATGGAGTTTATGATATAATTTTAGGTGAAGTTAGCAGAAGATATGGTTGCTCGAGGTTCATTGACGTGTAATAATTTGAATCAATTTCTTCAGAGTCATCTAACTTCTCCTCAACTGCTCAATAATCATAACTTACATCTGATGCCAAATGTCTCACCAACTATAACAATCCAGGGAGATGAAGCATATGCCGGAATGTCAGTTTCGGGACAGAATTCAGGACTTGGACTTGGAAGTGCAGATATCAGCAATGGCAATCTTAATAATGGCATCTTAAGTGATGCAGCAAGCTGTATAACAAACATTTGGTCTTAAGAATCTGATTAACTCTTCGTATCCAATTAGGCCGATTCCCATGCTGCATGGATGTTATAATTCTATCATCATCATTATTCTTGTATTAGAATTAAGTATCAACATTTCTAAGATACATGATATTTATGCTATATCTTAAGATATTTGCAACTAGCTAGTGATGCAAATGACGAAAAACCTGGTGAGAATGCACATGAAGAACCTGTTGATAAACAACATGATCAACCCAAAACCAATAGAGGCAGTGAAGTGGAGTCTAATGGAGGTGATAGCATGTTGAGGGAGGGTAATTCTGGTAGTTAAGCCATGAAAGTTTATCAGAGAAGAAAGTCTTTGGTCAATGGTTGAGTCATTAGATTTATGTCAAACAATTAGTGACGAAGTTTTATAGTAGCAGTTATTATCAATGTTTATCCTAAAATAACAATTAACAATAGTTAATGTTAAGTTATGATGGAAAAGAACTGTTGTAAGAGAAATGAGAGATTTTAAGATTATTATTGGAGAGATTCCAAATTATGGGATGGATTTCCACTTTTAGGCAATGAGATTATGCAGTATCTGATGTGATCTTAACAGTGTTGAAGATTAATGAATATTACAGTTCTTTTAACTACAGAATTCTCAATCAATTCCATTTTCCCTAGCATCATATGGTATCAAAGCAAACCCCACACGATCCTTACAAAACAATGCCAGACACCCGGAGTGGAAATTCATACAATCCAGTGACTTTTGTTGCTTATGAAACCGGCCCTTCAAACACCAATCACAACCCTCACACAAATGCTAATCCTCCTACCCACGTAAACCAGCCAACAGAACCTATTCCCACACCTATACACTTGCAGGCTTGCAGCAACAACTAGATCAACTTACTCAAACCATGAGGACTATTTTGTGTCGTCTCAATACCATTGAAGAAAGAAGCATTACTGGTGATGCTGGGGTTTTTTAGGGCTTGACCACAACAGGATCATAGAGCCATATGGGGGAACGAAGGGAAAGCATGGTTGACAGTGAAGAAGAGGAAGACACGCCAGTTGGGGGTGGTTTATAAGATGGAGTCCAAGTACTTACCAGTTAACTATGAACAATTGGTTTACGAAGACATGCTACGGTGGAGTCAGAGTTCTAGAATATCGATTGACTAATACACAGAAAAATTTCATGAACTAACAGTTCGTAGTCGAGTTATTGAAATTGAACTACAGACTTTGGCATGCTACTTGAATGGGATGCGTGGTGATATTAGGAGGGACATGTCTACGGCTCGTGTGTTTTCTGTGGAAGAAGCTTACCAACTAGCCTTGCAACTATAAAGGCAGAACGTGGCAGGAGGAGGATAAAGGTTCCTAACGTGGGAGTCAGGGACATTACTAGCATCTGCAACAGGAGGCTCCAAGACTACAGTGGGTGCTAAGAAAGCAAGTCTAAAGGGCGAATTGAGGGAAAAGACGCAGGGTAGCCACGAGGGTCCTCAATGCTACAAATGTTGTGGTTTTGGCCATTATGCTGCGGTTAGCCCTAATAAGGATCACAAGCTGGCTTATATGGTAGAACGTGATCTTGAAAAAAAGTCAGTCATCACTCCTAAGGAGGAGGAGAGAGGGACTGTCAATTTTCAACAGGATTTGGAATGGAGCATCTCCAACCAACTGAACTACCCCTCTATGTGGTGCATAAGGTATTTATTGAACGATAGCTATGTTGGTGATTCATCTATCATTTCAGACTGGAAGAGAAAAAGTATATTCCACACTCGTGTGGAACATCGAGGTAAAGCCCTGAATATGATCATTGATAACGGTAGCAGTATGAATGTTGTATCTAGAAAAATGCTTGCAATACTTGTTCCTAATGCTGCAGAAATCGGATTTGATTTATTGTACTGATAGTACTGCAGAAAACTATATCAAGCCCCAACTAATGATCATTATCTAGTCATTGTATTAAAATTCAATAACATCACTGAGTAACTCTTGTGAACAATGCTCTAAATGTTTCAATGGAATGCTTAGAACCTGTTTCAGAGACCGGATTGAGGAGTTCTAAAATGATGATGCGAGGTTCTTATGCCTCTCTTCTTGTCCAATCGGCTTAATGGAATCAGATGATGCAGAGTTGTTTGTTTGTATAACCTAGACTCAATGCGAGAAGGGTTCGTTTGTTAACACGGCCGCGTTAACAAACACACACTATGCAGTCCGATACTCTTAACATCCAAAAGCAGCATCTGCCTCTTAAGTCAAGTTTGCTGTAGTGAAAAGGGAAAGCAGGAGGAAAAAACAAAGAGCAGAACAAAAGAAAGGAATGGAAAATGACATAATATTTACGTGGAAAACCCTCTCATTATGAGGGAAAAACCACTACACAATCATCAAAAAACTACTGTTTCAATGTTAAGGTTACGAAGTTTTTCTCTACAGATAATTAAACTACAAGATACAGAGCATATAAAATACTCAGTGCAGCAAGAATTAACATCAAAATCCAAGTACATTGGCATGTGCATTCTGATGTCCATCTACCAACTTCACAAGAATCAACGGTATAAATCGAAACGTATCTCATGAAAAATCCAAGAAGTGGAAATTTAGCATTCATTTTGAATATGGAAAGTCTCTATTTTAGCTTCTTTACAATTTAATCTTGTTTTTAAATTTTCTCCTGTAGAAAACACAATGAAGTTTGCCAATGGTGACATGCGTGCGCCGTTCCTAGCTAGTCACAAATTCAAAGGTTACTGCTTTAACGACGACAGCTGCGAGACTATTTGCGTGAAAGCGGAACGTTCACTTGGTGGTCAATGTACAGGGTTCTTTAATAGAAGTTGCATTTGCTATAATACATGTTAACTAATTTATAAAAATTATAGAACTCATATAATTAATAATGTAATAATTATTGGTTCTTCTGCCTGTTTTCACTCGATTACAATGGCAATTCCGATGCAAACACACATTGAATAATATTCAGCATCAAAATCTCCCATTACAAATCTTTTTATTTTTACATTTTAAAAGCATCTTGAAAAAAAATTGAATTTTTTTAATTTAAATTAATTTTTTTTGGTATTTTTATATTTTATTGAAGTGCTGATGTTAAAAATAATTTTTAAAAAATAAAAAATATTATTTTGATGCATTTCCGAGCAAAAAACATTTTGAAAAACAACCACTACTGTCTTCCCAAACACATGTAGATGCAAGTATAATGCCCATTTAACACATTCTCCCCATGAGTTTTCCCGACAATTCTAGTACCATTCAAAAAGGACTTTAAGGGGATGTTTGAGAATCTGATAGCGATTGTTTTTCAAAGTGATTTTTGTTTAGAAATACATCAAAATAATATTTTTTTTATTTTTTAAAAATAATTTTTAATATCAGTACATCAAAACAATTTGAAAGCATAAAAAAATTAAATTCAAACTAAAAACAAAAAATGGTTAGATTTGAGTTATTTCAATGGTCTTCAAACTGATCCAGGGCATTATATAACTCATCTACAATATGCAGATGCTCTGATATTCCTGCCAGATGATTGCTCTTCTTTGCTGCATGTCAAGAGGATTCTTCGTTACTTCAAGATCATTTCGGGTCTTAAAGTTAATTTCTATAAAGGTTCTCTTATAGGATTAACTTCAATGAGGATTACACTTCATGTTTAGCTAAAGCGATTTTCTATCGTAGTGATTCTTTTTCGAATAGATACCTTGGGTTATCTTTAGATGCCGATCCAAGTAGGCTTTTTTACTTGGAAACCGGTGTTGTCTACTATCAAAGCTAAGTTGAGTACATGAAAAGGGAAGATGTTGAGCATGACTGAGAGGATATGTTTGATTAAATTAGTTTTAAGTTCTTTACCTTTGTATTTTATGTTTGTTTATCCTATGTCGAATGATATAATAAATGTCATATCTTCTATTAATTGCTTTTTTTTATGGAGTGGTTGTTCGACTTCTCATGAAATTTTCAAGGTGGCTTGGCATAAGGTCATCAAGTCAAAATCTCTTGGTGGTCTCGACTTGGGGTCTTTATATCACAAAATTTTGGCTTTACTCTTTAAATGGGATTGGAATCTAGACAATGAAGTAGCAAGAGGTTGGCAAAAATTTATTCTTCGAAAGTATCAACCTAATCTTGCTAATGAGCTTCATGTGTTTGTTGGTTCTCTTTCTTCAACCTGGTGTGGCATTGTTTTGGCTTTCTCCACAAGCGAAAGCATAGCTATTCCACTTAAGCCCAGCATTGGGTTCAAGGTGGGCGATGGCAGTAACATTCGGTTTTGGACCGATTCTTGGTTAGGTACTCCAGCTCCTCTTCAAAATTTATTTCCTAGACTATTTAATCTTTCTTTGCAGCAATCAGTTAGTCTTATAGATGTGTATAGCCTAGATGATTATTCGATCAGCTTGACTTGGAGGAGGAATCTCAGGTCCCGACATCTTTTTCCTAGACCATTTTCAGGGTGCTCCGGTATCTTTTTCTCAATGCTATTATATTTTGGATTTTTTTATTTTTAGTTCAAATATTTTTTGATATTTTGGAAGAAAAAAATATTTTAAAAGAAAAAAAATAAATTTAAAAAATAACCCAAAAATAAATTATGACACTTCTATAGATGTTGTAAAACAGCGTTCAGATAGTTCAAAACAAGTGGAAATACTTAGATGGAACATCCTCCATCAGAATACATGCAGCATCCCTCTCCAGAATTAGTAGCTAGATTTTCCAAGTGATAAGCTACCAGTTCTATGAATTTGACAAAAAGAGCTTGATAAACAGAGGATGTCTTCAGCTATCATCCCATTTCTCGAATTATTATTCCACGTTTCCCTTGTATAAGCTAGATTGCCTTTAGTTAATATTCTTAGTGTGTGTGTGAGTGTGTGTAAAAGAAGAAGAAATATGTTATATACTATCCAAATAATTATAATTAATTTTTATTTTTTTTAATGAAAAGAGCATCATTCTCTCCCCATGAAAAAGGGTGAAACATTTAACTATTAAAAAAAAAACCCTGTATTAATACTGCCTCAAAAGAAAAGAATACTGGTCAAATCTCTAGATTGCCAATTCTTCCACTACTGACATGACAACATTAACTCTTAATTTAGATAAAGTTTAATTAATTAAATAAACGAACAAACAGCAATTAATTAACGGCGAGGCAGGGGCAGGGGCAGGGGCAGGGACCGAGGGCGGCAGAGAGATAGAGGAGGCACGATTCAGCCCAAAAAGGGAAGCGGCAAAAGTGGTCAAAGAAGCAAGAGACCAGAAAAAGGCGTAAGTTACTACTGTACTGTGTATGAATGTAGTCAAGTCAAGACCCAAGATAACCGGTCAAAAGTTATGAAAGGCACGCTCCCCGGTGGCCCCTTCCTCCCACGGGACTCCCCTCCTTTTTTTATTTCTCGTCTTACTCAAATTGATACCTTTTTTATTATTATTATTATTATTAAGTATAAAGTTAAAAAGTGGAAACTATTCTTCACATGTAACTGCGGGTTGAAGTTTAAATTTTTAAAAAAAATTAATATTATCCTTGATTTTTTTTCCTACATAATTAAACCCTTATTAGCATCATAATTTTTCTAAAAGAGAATTGAATTGAAAGATCGATAACTAAAGTGAAAAACAATGATAAAACATTTCATGTCTTTTAATTTTGTTTGAAAAGTATATTTAAGCCTTCCTGTTTTTTAGTTATTAGATGATTGATCCCTCTAATTCTAGAAAAAAAAAATTGATTTTAGTTTGGGGTTAATCGAGTCTATTTGGTTTGATCAGTTTGGGGTATGTTCGAGATCAATCATGTGAATTAATTCGGTATTATAATTATATTTTGGTCTCTAAGCTCAGAGTTTTAATCTTTTATGTTATTTTACTTTGAGTCGTTTTTTAGTGTTTTTTGTATTCGTTATAGGTTCTGCTGACATTACTACTAACGATCTTTAGTTGTCTCCGGTTCCGTATCCGTTTGTCTTTTTTGTTTTGTTTTTCGGGTGAGTAAGATAATATTTAATATGCATTTAATATAAATATTATATGTATGTTGATTATATGATGAGTACAATTGATAAGTTCTTAAATATCTATATATGTTGCTTTATTTTCCGAGTACTCATCAATTCTTGATTTCGCGCAAATTATATTTGATATCACATTCGTTTGCTTTAATAATTATACGAATATATATTATGTCTTTATATTGTATTTGTCAGTAACTTCATACTAACATAATGTAATTAGTCTATGTGCACTTCATTATGGCGATTGATCATCCTATAATGATCGGAGCTGCAAACCCCGTTTATTATCATAACCTTAGGGTTTTGTCTGTTATCTGAGCCCATGGTTTTATCTGATATCTGACATGTATTGCATTATCATATGCTATTATGCTTGATGTAATTGCGTGCGTGCGCGCGAGTGTGTGCGCGCGAGTGTGTGTATGTTTCATTCCTTATACTTATAAATAACTAAAATGTATATTAAATGTTATTCCCTCACTAAATTAGCTAAACTCACCCTCTCCATTTTAATATTATTTTAAGTTCTTAACTTCCGTTGCAGGTTGCCACTTTTTATAGAGTTCCTACTACATTATTTATTGGTATGTCTTACTTGCTTCCGCGAGGCTTTTCTTATTCTCATTTATTCAATGTCTTGGATGCTCCACTATTACTCTATTTTTATTTAAGTTTAGATTTTTATTTTGAATATTAGATTTTATTAAATGTAATAAGTAATTTGAATTATAAATTGTTTTATTGTTTTGAGAGATATTTGAAAGTTTATGGAATGTTATGTGTAGTGTGTGTGTGTTACAGGTAGATATATATGTTATGAGGCTTAACATCGGTAAGGATTTCTCGTGGCACTGCTCCTGCATTGCTGGTCACGGACCCATGATTTGGGTCGTGATAGTCATCTTGAATTATTTTTAAAAGTTAAGTAATGTTTTTACCAGTCATCAAGGATGTATTTAGACCCATGAAATTAATCGATGTAATTCGAGCTAGCTCCTATGTGTTTTAGTTGGAAACTTGAGTTAGATAAAAAGCTAAGTTGCGAGGTTTCAAAATTGATCTATTTAGCCAAGTTTAATAACATAATCAAAAAAATTATTCACGCTTTTAATACTTTTTTAAAAATTTAAAAGAGTTGATTCGACCTACAACTGATCACAACATATTGTTAATCATCTATAAATTCTGAGTATACTATTTTCTCAAAAGTTTTTTTTTAGATTAATTTATATGTTAATCCTATTAAACCTTTTACTAAATAATTTTTAAGATGTATTCTTATAGCAGTAGGATGTTTTGATAAAAATTTATTAAATTTTTCTGATTGTTGACTTTAATGTTTAAATTTTAGACAGCTTTGTTTGGCACAATGATTGAACCACTGTTTTTTCTGTTTTTTTAAATTATTTTCAATTAATTTTTTTAATAATTTTAGATGTATATATTAAATATAAAAAAATATTATTTTTATATATTCACAAATAAAAAAAACACTTTAGAACCAAACACCCTCTAAACATTCACTTAATCACTAAGTTTAAAATTAAACAAAAAAAAAAAAACAATAGTAATTTTTTTCTTTTTTTCATCTAAAGATTCCAGCAAAAAGAGACCGATTTCTTTAAATTTCCCATTTCAAGAAACAGGATATTATACGACTGCACGTGTGGTGCACAGTTGCCAGTGGTTTGAAGGTGCTGTTCAATGTCATTTATATATATATTTTAATCCTTTTAATTGTTCTTTAGGGTTGTTGCTGAGATCACCCTTTTCTTTTTTGAGCTTGAAGAGGACCACTTTGGTATTAGAGTAGAAAATTATATGCTGTTGATGATGATGATAATGATGGAAAAGACTGTTACTGTTTTGACCAGAGACTGAGTCTTTATGCCTTCTCTCTTTTCCTTTCCCACAAAACGTTTCTTGTCCCCTGGATTTGACAGGTCTCCTTCTACTACTTCTTTTTTTGGATTTTCACTTCTTGAATTGGAATATTAGATTTAGATTTAGCTCTTCTTGTGGGATTGACAGTATTGTTTTCTATTCAAAAGGATATCCCAAAATGCCGATGTATCAGCCAAATAGTCATGGAAATGTAAAGCTAGACATGGGTTCTGGTGGGCAAGTTTTGGATCTACAAACCACCATTAAAGGTGGCATTTTGGGCGGTGTTGGCGGCGGTTTAGTTTGTACAGGTGTGAAGGAGAAACTGGATCTGAGGAAGATGGTTGGGGAGCTTGAATCAATACAAGTGCCATCAGTGTTTATATGTCCAATTTCATTGGACCCTATGCAAGAACCAGTGACTCTCTGTACTGGACAGACTTATGAAAGATCCAACATTCTCAAATGGTTCTCTTTGGGTCATTGCACTTGCCCCACAACAATGCAAGAGCTTTGGGATGATACGGTGACACCAAACAGGACTTTGCAGCAGCTGATTCATAGCTGGTTCTCGAGTAAGTATTTGGCTATGAAGAAGAGATCAGAGGACGTGCTAGGGAAGGCTGTTGAGCTTTTGGATTCTTTAAAGAAGGTTAAGGGCCAAGCTAGAGTGCAAACTTTGAAGCAACTTAGGCATGTCGTGGTTGCTCATTCTATGGCGAAGAAGACAGTGATGGATAAGGGTGGAGCTGCCTTGGTTTCTTCTTTGTTGGGTCCTTTTACAACTCATGCTGTTGGGTCTGAGGCCATTGGTATTCTTGTGAATTTGGAGCTTGATTTGCCATCCAAGGCAAATTTGAGGCAGCCTGCAAAGATTTCTTTAATCGTGGATGTGTTGAATGAGGGTTCGATTGAGACCAAGATTAATTGTACGAAATTGATCGAAATGTTGATAGAAGGGAAGGATTCAGGATCGGAAAATGTGTCAAGTTTGAGTCTTTTGGCAGGTCTATTGAGGTTGGTGAAAGATAAGAGACATCCCAATGGAGTATTGGCTGGACTCGGTTTGTTAAATACGATTTGTTCAGATGAGTCCCTTAGGAGCTCAGTTGTGAGCATCGGGGCAGTTCCTCCATTAGTGGAGTTATTGCCTAGTTTGAATAATGAGTGCTTGGAATTAGCTCTTTATATTTTGGAGGTCCTCTCAACTGTTCCAGAGGGAAGGTTGGCTTTGAAGGATTGTGCCAACACAATTCCTAATGTGGTCAAGTTAATGATGAGCAAATCGGAGAGCTGTACTCAGCTTGCATTATCAATACTGTGGGCTGTTTGCAAGCTTGCACTGGAAGAATGTGCAGCACTTGCTGTGGAGGCGGGTTTGGCAGCGAAGCTACTTCTTGTAATACAGAGTGGCTGCAATCCTGTATTGAAGCAGCGGTCAGTTGAGCTCCTGAAACTGTGTAGTCTAAATTACACGGCTACTATCTTCATTTCCAAGTGTAAGCTTACCAGAACGATACAGTGAATGAAATTGGCAAATTGTTGATACATAACATCTTTTCTTTTACCTCGCAAGACGCAAAGGAGCTCTTGGGATCACTTGGAACACATGGCGGGCTCTCTGGCCCGTGCATATTAAAGAGCTTTGATACATACCATTGATTTTCCATGATGAATGCATCATAATGTGGATTTTAGGCTAATCACAGTGTCTGTAAGCTGGTGGTTTTACCAAAAATTTTCAGAAATGCGCAGCCGAGTGAGGTTGCTATTGAATTCAGCTGCTCTTGTATGCCAAACTGGACTACGCTGGGTTGTGGATTTGAGATTGTTTCAATCCTCAACTGATGTGTATAGTATGTCTCTGGCGGAGCGTTAGTGAGGTTCTGGTGATTTAGAAAGCAAGAAAGGGATTTGGGGATTAGGAATTCACACAGGGATGTATTTTTCACGGTAATCAACGAGCAAACATTTGTATTTATACATGCAATTTTTCATTTTTGCTTGGAGCTTCTTTAAAATCGTGCTTATTTGTGTATTCACTCTCATAGTTCTCTGCAATTCGAGCTTTGCTCTGCAAGGCTGTGATGCAGAGTCTACGTTGTTAGTACATTTCAAGATTTGATTAATCAATAACATATCACTCCATATTTGTTTGAAATATGCATCTGAAAATGGGGACAGAAATGAAGCCATCATGCATTTGCTCGAAGAGAACAGGCTTGGTAAATTTCAATTTATGGAGTATGAGAGGTGTTGTGCTAGCCCTTTCATATACCTGCTAGGAGATAATCTTAGAGTGGATTTTTATCTTTTTAAAACAAGAAAGTCCTGAAATAATAACCAAAACACAGGGAGTGCTTTCAAATTTAGACAATTCTGAATTAGAAAGGAACGATGGACATGTTTTCCTCTTTTCCAGCTCCCATCGTCGCACTCTTTCCAGGTTTTTAAATTAAAAAAGAAGAGCCTTCCAGCTTGGAGAATGCAATAATAATATCTGATAGTGCCGTTTCTCCAATACCGACCTTCTCTCTGGTATCAGCATTATTAAGGTCACTACCATGATCAACTTGCAATCTCAAAAATTTGGCCCACCTTTTTCACGCAATCCGTCCCACATACTTCTAAATCTTCGAGAGATGGCTTGTTCTCCAGAAAGGCAGATTCTCAATCTTCCCGCACTTTCAGAGTCCAAGTACCCTTCTTAGCTTGGTTAGAGACACGGAAAATGTGATTCCTTGGTAATAAACTATGTCCAAAGATTCTAAGTTTGGAGGTTCTCAGTATTTTGAGTAAAGATATGACATAATCAGATATGAATTTGACACTATGAGGATGCATGTCTAGCATATATTTCTTAAACTTCAAGGGCTTCATCATCTCGAATTACACTCCTATCGGTCCTCTCTAGTAAATAGAGATTTTCTTTGAAGATGGTCTTTGGGATGCCTGTCTTGATCCATTCAGTGTATACTTACACCCTTCTTTCTAGACAGAGTAGCTTAAGCAAGAAAGTGATGTAATTGCATCAACCAAGAAAAGTGAAACAAAAGAACAAAAAGGAATCATCTAACGCTAGAAGGAGGGCTTGAACCTCCGACCAACAGCCACACGCTCTAGCCAGCTGAGCTATTCCAGCTCGTCGTTAACGATACCCATCTTGTTTGAAATTCACATATATAGGAGGAATTTCCACCAAATCTTTATTATATTTTTGTTTTTTACAAGCTGGTGTAACATCAGTGTTTTTGTTAGTGTGTAAATAAATTTAATTCCAAATAATTGTTAGTGATTGAATCTATGATCTGGCAAGAGACCACCATGTAATTGTAAATAACCTGTAAAATAGGAATTCGTAAAAAGATTAAAGAGATTTTATTCATTGTTGTCTTCACAACAGAATTGCCATGGTAGTCGTGAGAAAACAGGCAATAAAACCGATAATGATTACATAATATGAGTTCTATAAATTAGTTAACATTGCTTATGGCATAAGCACCTTCGAACAATAACCATCAACTGCACCTTCTTCTATGCAAATATCCATCAATCAAACAGTTGCTTTGCACATGTATTATTCCACTATTTTATAAAAAAATATATATATATATTTAGGGTTTTTTTAAAATTTATAAATGAGTTAATTCGAATATTTATTAAGTTAGAATATTTAAAACATATTTTCATATTTAGTAATTTGTGGTCAATATAAATGTGTGATCACCAATAGTAGCTAAGAAACTGAACATTAAAATAGATCTGCTTGTGGCCTCCATTGTTACAAATCACAAGATTTCAAGTTCTTGGCTAGCAAATGGCCACCACATAACAAAACTTTGTGTTTCCACGTGTCAGCAACCCAACTACTTAGAGTTTAGTCAAAGCCACCCCATCTTCTTCTGCCTACAAGCTCCAAAAACGTTAAAGGACTCGTACATGGCCATTTTTTGTCACACTCTCTCCTCCCTTTCCCTCAAAAAACTCATAAATCCTTCAAAACCCACTTCAACATTCACATATATCAATCTCCATATCCGATTTCAAGCCATGAATTCGATCTCGGACTCTTCTTCTTCATCTTCTTCTAAAGTGATGTGTCAGCTGGTTCCAGGACTTGACACCAATGAAAAGGAGTACATTTTGGATCAAACCTTTGAACGATACACATCAAAGATGGTAAAGAGGAATGGAAAAGGAGCTGCCATTGTTTGGTTCAGGAATGATTTGAGAGTTTTGGACAATGAGGTGCTGTTCAAGGCTTGGGTTAATTCTGAAAGTGTTTTGCCTGTTTATTGTGTGGATCCTAGACTTTTTCAAGCTAGTACTTGCTATTTTGGCTTCCCTAAAACTGGAGGTAAACATACACGCATACACATTGTTCCTTTTTTCTATGTACTAATTGTTTTAAAGTGCTAAGTACCCTTTGAATTGCTTTTGATAGAAGATTATCATGAGAAGGTTTTGTAAATGTGTAAAGTGTTCCATTCTTGTTGCTTTGGCCAGGCTTAAGAGGGCAGTTTATTGTAGAGTGTTTGGTTGATTTGAAGAAGAATTTGATGAAAAGGGGTCTAAACTTGCTTATTAGACATGGTAAACCTGAGGAAATCATCCCTGCTCTTGCTAAAGATTTTGCATCCCACACAGTTAAGTGTTTAATTTGCTTATCTGGTTGATATGTGCATTAGCCTTTGGTTGGTTTAATTTCCATGTATTGAAGCAATAATAAGTATGGGATATTTCGATTTAATCCAGTTAGGTATATGCACAAAAAGAGACATGTAGTGAAGAAGTAAATGTTGAGAAACTTGTCAGCAAAGCGCTCCGGCGAGTTCATCTGCCACATTCTACTGGGAGATCTACCAGCCAGGGTTCTGCAAACAGTCCGACACTGCAACTAGTTTGGGGTGGCACTATGTACCACTTAGATGACCTCCCATTCTCTACCAACAGCATACCTGATGTGTATACTCAGTTTCGTAAGGTATGAATATTCCTTGTTTGTTGCTTGATTGTAATGTCCATGATATGTGGTTGGCATTGTTTTTTGGGAGATGTGTGCTGCTGAAAAGAAAATCTAAATATGCAGTCTGTTGAAGCAAGATGTTCCATCAGAAGCTGTGCAAAAATTTCAATGTCCCTTGGGCCAGCTCCTCGCGTCGAGGATTGGGGATGTGTTCCATCAATTGAGCAACTTGGACTCCAACCACAAGAGGCAGGGTTTATGTTCTACTTACATGTGATTTACAGAAACTAGTTAAGAGCCATGCTCTTAGAAAACACATGATTCGCTGCCTGACTAAAACTGAAGTATGTTTCGGTCCATTTCTTCTGTTGATACAGGTTAGCAAAGGAATGAGGTTTTTGGGAGGTGAAACAGCTGCACTAAGCAGGGTGTATGAGTACTTCTGGAAGAAGGCAAGTGGAAATTGTTTTCTGTTGTCTCTGTGTTTGGTATTGTGGTGCAAGGTGCTTTTAAAAATTAATTTTCATTTGAAAATATATTAAAATTATTTTTTTCAGATTTTTTTTATTTTTTATATCAACACGTCAAAACTGTTGGAAAGTACTAAAAAACATTAATTTAATGTTTTTTCAAGTCAAACACACTCGAACAAGTTTTAACACAATGCTAAACAGCTAATTAGTAGTATGTTAAAAACTTTAGTTGACAGTAAAGAGAAATGAAATCATACTGCTCTTTATGATGCATATGTGAACAGGATTTCCTAAAGATATACAAAGAGACAAGAAATGGGATGCTGGGACCTGATTACTCAACAAAATTCTCTCCATGGCTAGCTTCAGGAAGCCTCTCTCCACGGTTTATATATGAAGAGGTCAATAACATATAATGATTCTTTTGCATCGCAGTTTATGATTTCATTACATAGTTGAAACATCATATTAATGTATTTAAGATGTTTGGATTGATTTATTTAGGTGAAGAGATATGAAAAGGGAAGGCTAGCAAATGATTCCACATACTGGTCATTCTCTTTCCCTATCTCACTTTTTCATGGTAGTGGACTTTATTTTCATCAGCATTGCCTCATTTTTGCCACAGCTACTCTAATGCTAAGTGACAACTATTCCGTTCTCTGTTAGAGGTTCGATGTCATGCCTGAATCTGAGATTACTGTTTCAGGGTTTTGTTTGAGTTGATTTGGAGGGATTACTTCAGGTTTATCTCATTCAAATACGGAAATTCCATCTTCCATATAGGTAAATATTCTCCTTCACTATCGTATCAATCCAATTACCCCACAATGTAATGACATCAACCTCTTGAACCAAAAATCTGTCTTGTCAAAAACCATTTTATCATGTGAAGTTGCCTTTGGTTTAGTTTTTAATCATGTACAATCAATTTTTGTTCACAGGCGGGCCACGAAATGTTGAGCGTAGATGGAGTCAAGACCAGAGATTGTTTGATTCTTGGAGATATGGCTGTACAGGGTATGTTGCTAAATACTAGATTGTGTTTATAGTATCATCTTTGGCAAGATCATGTATGGAAGAAGAACAAATCATACTTTCTGTTGTTAAAGCTGTACTGCTTCTCCATCTTATCGTTACTTTCTAGGTACCCTCTCATAGATGCCAATATGAAGGAATTATCAGCTACTGGATTCATGTCCAATCGAGGAAGACAAGTAAGCTCGTGCTTCTTCATCTTATTGCTATCTCAATCGATTCAAGCAAACACAACAGCTGCTTTGCTATTGTTGCAGCTTCACTTGTTTCAGTATATTTGTTGACAAGGATCAGGGTCATTTCTGCAGATTGTATGTTCCTTTCTTGTTCGAGACATGGGCATCGATTGGCGCATGGGAGCTGAATGGTTTGAGACATTCCTCTTGGACTATGACCCTTGTTCGAACTATGGGAACTGGACCTATGGTGCAGGTGATGCATTTATTGCTGTGATTTGTGAGTTTGCCAGTGAATAACATATATCTCAGCAGCTGTTTATATGCTGTGAGCTACTACTGATTCTCAGTTCTTGTGTGAAGGAGTCGGGAATGACCCTAGAGAAGATCGTTATTTCAGCATCCCCAAGCAAGTAAGTGCATTTTGCTACATAAATTGCAAAGAAAGATTACGCAAATCAATTTAAGTCTGTGATTGTAAAGCAAAACTGAGGATTGTTGAGAGGGAGATGCTTAAAATGATTGAGGGATTCCTGAAGTACGTAGTAGAATGAGCTAAATCTTATCAAAAATAAAATTATTTAACTGATTGTTCAAAAACAGAGTAATACTTTAATTTTCTAAGAAAAATAGAGTTAGAAAAAAAAAACTGGAATCAATATAATATTTTTTTCAAATGAAGAAAAAACATAACAATATAATTCCTTTTCCTTATCCTTTTATATACATACTTTTTTAAAATACATGTTTTTATCATCCTACAACTATATACTGGGCACTCTATTCATTTGTGCAAACGTTTTTCATAATTCTCAGGCACAAACGTATGATCCTGAGGGTGAATATGTAGCATACTGGTTGCCGCAGCTGCAAGAACTTCCCAAAGAGAAGAGGAACTTTCCTGGGAAACTATACATGGAGCAAATTGTGCCTCTCAAATTTGGAAACCCAAATGGACACCGAGGTCAAGACAGGGCCTCCGCGGCAAGAAAAACCAATTATGGAGGCCGAGCGAGGAAGACGTAAGGATACTGAGTGAGAATAAGAGAAACAAAGATTTGAATTATCAAAAAAGAACAAGGATCCACACCCCAAAAAAAAAAAGCTGAAACCAATTTTGGATTCATTAAGAGGCTAAGAACATTGATTCGTTGAAGGAAACTATCGATAACCACTAGGATAATTTGCAAGTGATGCATGCCATAACATTCTTAGACAACCATGTTGATTGATAATGTTAATTTGCGATATGGAACCTTACAAATAATAATTGAAGACAACTTTCACTCTTACAATGTTTTGTTCTCTTTCCAAACAGTAACTCTAGAATGAGCTAGTGACTGAAACTCAAACGAACTATACCACTATGGGTAAGACTACAGTCCCTGCAGCCTGTGTAAAAGGAGGGATGGCACCATTTTCTGGGAGGGATCACTCAAGAGGGTTTCATATTTCAGACTGTCCAATGCAGGTGTGGGAGCAACGGTATATGGAAAATAATCAAAAGAATTGTATGTCTGTAGTTGCAACCTTTATTGCACTTGACAGATCAGAGGTATAAGCTGCAGATTTGTGTGACTTTCTTTTCGAGGCTGCACAATGATTCTTTTTGTGTGTGTTTTTAACATTCCTATGAAGAAATCAAAAGGGAACTTTGGTTCTGTAAGCCACTTTGCTGAAGGTCTGGATGATCATGTCTCAATAAACTATGGGACTATGAACACTTACACGGGACGGGGTATCACCACAATTTTCTAATCATGGAATTCTTCTCTTTTTAGCAACAAGTCGAAGTCTCAGCTGCAAAATAAATGAAATGATTACGGAAAATGCAGCATCTGAAAAATGAGTGATGAAAACACACACAGAAGAACGAATTCACTTAGAAGTGGCCATGTCGCAAAGTTAGTCGACATGCATATTTGTCAAGAGTACAGCATTTTCATTGAAAACAATAGAAAGCATGCCAGTTTCACGGAAGAGATTCACGTTTTCCCAAATGACATTGTGTGCTAGAGGCCATCCATGCACAGTGTTCTTGTATCCTATCTAATTCATTAATCTTCCATTCTCGTTCGAATGACAAGAAAACACGAGGAGATATCACTATCCCGCCAGCAAAATTTCAACTCGGTACCAAAAGGTTCTACCCACTAAAGCAGCTAGAGCCTAGATCCATACTTCTGACCTGTATTAGGGAAGCAAAAAGCATTCTAGTGTATTATGTTTAAAATTCTGAACCAATATTGCATAGGACATGGGACTATTTCAAACCGCTATAACTTTTCTTTTCATTTACCATTTCAACATCCTGGATAATTTAAAACCAACTGCTTGGCATGGGGACAAGGTTGCACTAAGAATCTATAAAAATTAGAGGACATGGGTATGCTGTAAGAGGAAATTATGACAACTCTAAACAAAACCCAGGTTGCAGGTAGCAGATAGCAGCTCTAGAATTACATTCGTGTTAACTGCAGCTGTAGATAAAAACGATAAAACACGGGCACATACCTGTTCTACATACTTCAGTTGTCGTAAAACTTCATCGGTTTCCAGCTCCTGAAGAAAAAAATTAAGAAAAATATATATTAGTACATGAACATACGGTGCTTTACCGTTGAGAAAAGGTAGTGTTGGGTATGAAGAAGCAAACCTTTTCAGAAAATGAATTACATACAGATAACTTGATAAAGATTTGATAGAGGTTATCAGCTTTATGTATTAAAAAACGACTAACATCTAAAATTTAACGCACTGAAAGAATGTTGCAGCCCATGATTGTATGTAGAAAGAGAAAAACAGAAAGCAAATACCACCTGAGGAGCAGTGCAGTCTGAATGGGATGGGTCCCAAAGAACAGAGCAAGAACAATCCCAGGAGTCAGTTTGGACTTCAGAAAATGGCGCCCTGTAAATTGAAAACTTCTTCAGTCTCTAGCTAACAAGAACAAAACCAAACAAAAGGTATCCAAAGAAAAATTCATCAGTCAATTATGCAACAGGAGTAGGATCCTGTGTCTGTATCCTGGAGATAAGGGTAAAAATGTGCATTTCTTGTTAGGAAAAGGAGATTGATGGACTATTTATCTAAAAGAAATGGTCATAAACAGTAATGGCAACCTTATACCTTCCATAATTTTTTATTTAAACATGGTAAAATGTTGCAAACGGGGCACTGTAACATTTTACCTGCGCCACTTCCCACATATGGTTCCCTCAATACCTCTTGCATCATCGTGTAGAACTTCTCGGCATTGGAGCCAATTACTCATAGGCTTGGCATTTGAAGACCTGTCTTGAGGGCATTCCTGCAAAAAAGAACACTTTCACATGTCAGTGCTGTCTTACTCAAAACAATCTCCCCACCCCTAATGCATGTGCTCATATATGTACTGAAACTTAATTGGAAATGCATATTCATAAAATGAACTGTCAGAAAATTATCTAATCCTGCCTACTCTTTATTAATCTCAAGAGATATGTTTTATAGATTGTAATTTGGATCTCTTTTGAGAACAACCGAAAGCAATACTCAGTTGAAGCGAAGCAAAAATATCAGGAAAATCCTTTGTTTCTATGACTCGTCATCTTTTGCCCAAGGACATAATCATTTCTGAAACTCTGTAGCCTGTTCAGGGTGCATTTTCAGGCGCATTACATCCCCAGAGATGCAATGCTGTCAATTTAAGGTATGCTGAAAAAAAAGAGTGAGTTTCCAATGACTAGCACAGGCTTTGTTGAAGAGAACTTGGCTTTGGGAATGCATATGGCCCAATGCATTCCTGAATGGACACTTTGCCAGGTCCTGAAGCAGATAAAACCTTACCTTCAATGTTTAAAGAGCACTTACGTGTAAGCAAACAGTCTGCGATGTATCTATTTCAATAGGCTCACCGAAGCAATCAGAATCCCTACAGACAAATAAAAAATTAGAAAATGGTGTGATTACATCCATCCTCTACCCATTCATCAAGAAATTTGAAAACCAAAGAAAATAATTTGCCAGAACCAGTAAAGCATGGCTATCAAATTACAAAACAAAAAAGCGGTCGATATGAAGATTGCCATCATTAAAATGAGCTCCTATCAAATTACAACTCATATATCAGCAACATCTAACAAACTGGCAATCGTAAATGAATTTTTCCACTTTGTTTTGTAATTCTGGGTTCTGAACTTCTTTACCCTATTGTCATAAACGTTCGAGTTTGGCTTCTATGATCCCAAGTTCATATCAATAAAAACATTATAGGCTCAAATGCTCCAAAATCAATCAAATTTTTCTTATATTTGACAGAGCACAACCATCCAAAACATAGCCTAATCTGTACCATACTAGTCTATCTAAAGCCAACTTGAAATGAAACCGGACTACTGAGTACTGATCCTGTAAAATCATTTGCGAGTCATAATGCTGCCTGTACGTTTGAAGATTTTATTTGAAAGCTGCAGTGCATTGACTAAGGCATTCAATCATGCATACACAAAAGGTAAACATCAATAAAACAACAATACAAATATAAAAAATCTTAGCAAACAAGGGATCAAAGTTGAGCACCACAGGTAAGACATACATGGAAAGCTGATCGGACCACTCAGGAACTGTTGCTTGATAAGATGTACCGATCCTCACACGAGATGTGTGTGCCTCAGGGTATTTCAACATGGAAGCTATAGGACCCAGCTTAGATTTTTCATTCCACCAACTGATGCTACATGTTTTGAGAAAAGAAGTCTCTTGTGAAACGTTGTGATTCAGTTTTGAACAGGATGGACAAAACCACAAGTCAGTGGGTAACATCTCCATGTTTAGATTGCAGCAAGATAGATGAAATGCCTCTTCACAATGATCACAAAGTAACATATTAAGTGCTTTCTCAAGATTCCCACATAGCTCACATGACTGAAAAAAATTGTTGTTCTTAATATTTCCCAGAACTTCAATGGGAGCACTGTTGCTCACAGGACAATCTCCAGCGAGCAGCCCGTGACTTCTGAGAACTGAAGTGCAGAGTTCTCTTATTGAGAGATCATCACCTGACACCTCTAGCTCAGAATCGGGGAGCTCTACAATGTTGCTAATGTTAATCCTTGCGGTTATGGAACCAACTCCCATTCCTGACTTTGATTTAGCAACAACAGATGGGATAGTACGAGCTCTAACACCATCATCATTTACCACTGGAGGATCACAGTTCACTGCATTGGTTGGTGCTTTATCAGTTTCTGGCTCAACCGAGGACATTATAGCAGACTTTTTCCTTCGCTTCCTTGCCACATATGATCCCGGAATTTCATAACAATTGCCGGCAATCAATGGATTTGAACCATCCTTCCAGGCTTTTTCTGGCACCCACTCAGAGAATAGATCTTGTCTGCTGTAATTGGGAGCAAATGGTAGAGCAGCCTCAACTGAACTTGGGATCAAACTATGCAACATGATGTTCACCTGCTGAAGAATTCCAAATATCCTGAAATTAGTATCCTTGCTCAAGTGTTCATGGTACGCCACTAAATTAAAAAAAAAAAAAATACAAACAAGTTTTTCATGCGAAAACATGTGACAACTACTTTTTTCATAATAGGAAAATCAAATAAAAAAAATCAAGGGATCGACGCTTTACCACTCACAGGTTACCCAGCAGTTTGTATAGAAATTCAGCATGGAAATCATTTTTTAAAACATAAATACCCATCTAAAAACAAGAATCTTAATTATAAACACTCTCAATGGACAATGCTAGCATGTATGTTTAAAAATAATGCTAACGTCTAAGTCAATATACACTATTCCACGTGTCAGAGATAAAATGATTTGGTAAACGTCAACCCTAAAAAGACAAACATGCACCAAGGCTATAAATAAAAGATATAAAACTTGTTTAATATTCATTATAAGGATCTAATCTTAATTTTCTGGAAGCATGTCTATTTATAGATCAAATAAAACCCTAAGGGATATAGAGTACACTCTCTGAATTAATTGCTATTTATCTGCACCTGTTCTAATAACAAGATTAAAATCACTTGTAATTCTTAGAGATAATTTGGAGAGATATAGCTAAATTGATTATGTTTTGGGTTTGTTTTCAAAAATTTATTAGTCTGAATTTCATAAACCTCAGAGCCACTGAAAACTTACATGGTTGTTAACTTCAGGATCTCATAGAATTAATCGAGGTGCATGTAAGCTAACTCGAATACTCACTATTAACAAAAAAAAAAAAAAAAAGATTAAAGGCATTTATTTTGAATTATTAAAATGCAAATAATCACAAAATAAATCTAAATTTTTAATTATTCAATATATATATTTACTGAGTTAGCTTTCCCACTCCAGGTTCATGCGGGAGGGAATATATTACCCACGCCGCCTCATCACGACGGATTTCCGGTGGGACCCACCGAGGTGAAAGATTTAGCATCCCGTGCTGATATGGCTCAGGGTATAAGATTGCGGTGGATGGATTCAAATCCTCTCGGATTTGATCAAAACCATCGACCTCAAAATGAGCAGACATTAGTTTGCTCCCTTAAGAACATAAGAAGATGATCGGAATCTATGACTAAAGGCATTTTCCATGAAAACTAGCTCGTAAAAAAACATTCAATTAATGTCATCACACGCACAAGTAGTTATCATAACAAAAGCCACCAATAGTGAGGTAGACAGAAACAGCACAAGAAAGTCTACAGTAAAATTCTACCAAATTGAATATTAAAGCTCTTCTAAGTTGTTTATATAGAAAAAAAATGTCATGAACAAAGTTTAAAAAATAATAATAAAATTTTAAATTAAATAGAAAAAAAATTAAATCAACTAAGAAAATATAAAGCCAACATCATTACCAAACATAACAAAACAAAAATAACACAAGAAAGATAACAAGGACAAAATCAGACAGAATTCTATTAAAATGAATCTTAACCACAAGAATCATAATTCAAATTTTTTTTTACTTATAATTTCTCTAATCAAAACTAAATAGAAAAACATTATATTATAAATTAACTAGTAAAATATAATAAATCCTGAACAATAAATTATGGGTCTAATTTGAAGGCTTGACAATCTCGAATAGCTCAAAAAATCAAACACTATAAATCATAAGGTTTTGAGTAGATAATTTTCTAATAAAATTTCAGCATGATCTAATAATCGAATAAGATCGAACGTTCGACCAAAATCTCATTCGTCAAATAGCACATAGCATGAGCAATACTTTTGAACAAATTCTTGTACTTTCCCAATACTAATTATCTTCCTTACCAATGCTTTAAATGAATTATGCACATCTCATGGCCATAAGCAATGAATTTCT
>Ga0307517_10002434_pt1 | contig 29781 bp, 38 predicted proteins | sample 23_EM_MG_FD_194515 | JGI IMG/M metagenome (GOLD analysis project Ga0307517, IMG submission 194515) | Populus trichocarpa ectomycorrhiza microbial communities from riparian zone in the Pacific Northwest, United States - 23_EM | ecosystem: Host-associated > Plants > Roots > Unclassified | place... | reverse complement strand
ACATTCCAAGTTTTGGTGGTGTACTTCAGGCAACGCGGGTCGGCCGGCACCTCCCGACAGCTCTTCGCGACAAATCAACAAAACCAAGTTCTTCCTCACGGGAGGTCGCCCGTCGCGTTCATCGCTAGACTTCGATTCATATTGCTCCAACAGAGAATGTTCTCAGATGAGACCTGATGGCGTATAAAAACTTGAGAAACGTTGAGACTATCAGTGCCCGATACGTACGGACCTCATGATGAACCAGCCTTGGGTTGCAGCAGCGGGATTTATTGCCCGTCACTGGGCGGTCACCGTCGATCCTGAACCTTTCTGGATCAAGCAGTTGGTTTACCCATAGAGCCACCGGCGAAAGGCACTAGAGGAGTGTTGGGGGTGACACTGACAGACCGAGGAGGCGTTGGTAGTGACGCGTGACGGTGTACCCTTAGTATCCCGACGGCTGGACAATCACAGAAATCTGCGGGGTACGCCAAGCGGCGATCTTGGTTTGTGTTTTCCTAGCGGACGCAATACGAGGTTTGGTTCAAAGAGTGATTCTGAATCCAACATTCCCCACTGGGATCAGCATGTTTTTTACATATGCCTCCCAACGAATACACCGGTCGCGGGAAGGAGAAACCCAGCTCACAAGCACGAGAAGTCCGTTTGGAGGTTCTCGATCGGGGGTTGGACGGATCAGATTGCGCTCATGGCCCTGTAGTCAAAGCAGTTACCGTTACCAGGGTCCTACTTACAGATGATATGCTATGGATAATCATACGCAGAGTCCAAGAGCTGTGAAAGTATTACAGACCGTCTCTCCCCACCTGGATTACGTTCCGACATCATTTCGTCTGACTACTCAACCACGGTCGTCTCCTCCGCGTCGTCGGGTGCAGTCAGAAGGGCGGACGCAACCTCCTCAGTTGATGTACCTGAAAGATCCTGTGAGAATCCATCTGACTGACCTCATCGAACCCCTCTTGCATCGCGCATCCGAACCGGCCATCGATCCCCCCTCCGTTTGACGCAAAGTTTTTGCCCTGGGCGGTCCACCTCCGCAGTGATCCAATAGGTGAGCTCTTCGAGACGTCCGAATGTCGGAACGAGCTTTGTCGGCGAGTAAGGGATTCCGTCTCGACCTTCAGCTTCATCATCCGATCAAACGATCAAACGTAATTCGGGGGTGGACGGAGTGCAGCAGAGTGGGTACGGTTGGCCCGTTCCGTAAACAGGGAGCGGAGCTGTTTTCTAAATCAATAAATAAAATCGACTACAGAGCTCGCCACCATATGTTTCTCACCTTCAGGATACCCAGAGTCAAGAAGTTCGCGTAGCCATGCAACGCATGACTCTTGCTAGGCCGACAGGGTTGGCCTGGACACGATCCTCTCTAGTGGCCGTTGACAGTGCGTGGACAAGCAAGGCCTGTCCAGAAAAATGTGAGGATCTCCCCGATCGATTCGAATGGATCAGTCGCCGAATGAAGGTTGGCGATCAGTGTTTCGCACAGTGCATTCGCAGAGTTCCTCAAAGACTTCCTCCGGGTTCAGTGCGCGACCGAGTGCCGGGTATCAGTGCCATCCCGATCGAACTCACACGTCCAGCGGATACCCGAAAAATGTCCGCGACGATACAATGCGACAGCCCCTACGATTTCCGGACACTAGTTAATATCCACAGGGGACTGGACAGCAGGGAGAATCACGTCGTTAGGCAGACGAAGATGAGAGATATTGATGTTTTCATATGCTTTCTTGTATGATCTGGATCAAACTCGTCGGGGCGCGAAACATTCATTCTCAATGCATTGAAAAACTCCCAGAGGACGGAATGCAGCTGTGCTTAGTGCTCCGCCGGTAATCGAACGAGGCTGGGGCACCACTTTAAGACGAGTTGCATGATGGGGGGCGAGGTCGTGCGCAATGGAGGTGAGGTGAAGGGGTTGACGCCATTCGACTCCGGGTGTTTTGAAATCAACATTCATATCCGTAGAAGTACATGTGGTTAATGACTTACTCATGGCAGGTCTGTAGAGGACGTCGAGTCACGGTCTGGAGCCTAGGGGGGCACCAGGATGGTTGTCTCCAGGGCGGGGTCTTTGGGGAATGGGCAGTTTTGCGGGTTTGGTGAACACACCGGGTGCTTAAGCGAAGGCGAAGAGATGCGGGGCCTCTTTGTGGAGTCCAAAGGAGGGGAAGGTGTCCCCACGGGAGTGTTGGTGGAGGACGTGGTGGTCGATCTCACGAGCGTCGTACAGCGTTCTCCTTCCAACCGTATTCTCCAGTCAATGCGACCGCGAATCCCGTCACGAATGCACGCGTGCCAATACTGCCGCCAGGACTCCGCCTGGGATTCATCGTTGTCTTCATGACCGTTTCCGGTAAAGATTATCTGGTGCTTCGGGGACACATGCACATCACGCTCACAGATCCCGGGTCAACATATAAACGCTGGACTCCCCGCCCGCGCGCCTCGTGGATGAGGGGAGGTATCTGGTACATATACAAGTATCTCTCCGGCAGTGCGCATTCCACTGTCCCACCAGCGAGTCGCCACCCCAACAAAGGACATTCCCAATGCCTTCCAACAACCCCTTGACCCGACTCCGTCGTCTCGACACATCTTCTTCCACATTTCACGATCAAGTTAGCAACATACTTTACGGAAAGGAGTATGAACGATGGGAACCAAAGCTTCAAGGCGATGATCTGATTGAGCTTGTCGATTATCTCGACAAGGTACGCCACCGTGTCTCACCTCCTGGTTCCCCGCTCAGACCGTCGTAGGCCCTCGTTATTCTCGACCCTACCAGTACCGCATTCCGAAAGTGTTTGCGTGAACTCAGACATATATGTGGCGCCAAAACCATGCTGCCGACATCGTATACGCTCTCGTCTCAACGCTTGGATGTCAATTCCCAACCTGCAGCCTCGGGGGATTCCGCCGATGTGTATGAAGGGACCCTCGACGGTTCAAAGGTTTGCATAAAACGTGTCCGGATATATTCCCAGAAGGACAGTCAGACGGGGCCTACAAAAGTGAGTCGTCCTATCGCTTCCTCCGAGTGGCGTCAATGACGGGTCCCATAGATCTTCTACCGAGAGGCTGTAGTGTGGAAACGCTTGGAACACCGAAACATTGTCCCCCTCCTCGGGATCACTTTCGCTCCCCTTCAGTTTATTTCAGAATGGATGCCGGGTAGGGTCCTGATAGAACACGTCAGGGAGCACCCAGACGCGGATCGACGTAGTCTTGTGGGTGTCCCTCTTGCTGTGTTTGATCGCATGCTCACTCCCACCACCAGCTGTCTGGTGTCGCTAGCGGCCTTTACCACATCCACTCTTGTAACATAGTTCATGGTGATCTTAAGGGAGTACGTGATCGATATGAATCCCGCTTTGTCGCCGCTTTGACACGTGTCTAGCCAAATATCCTTGTGGATGCCGACGGCCACGCGCGAATCACGGATTTCGGTCTTGCTACAGTCACCAAGAACCTGGATTCCTTACGAAGCGCCACGGGGGGGCATGGAAATGCTGCACGATGGACTGCACCGGAGATCCTGAGTGGGGAAGAGACATTTAGCAAGGAAGCGGATATTTTCTCCTTCGCGATGGTCATGATTGAGGTGGGTGCGGATGTGCTATCTTCGCCGCGCCCTAGCTCACCGCCGCCCCTTACTGTCACAGGGATTTACCGGCGCAGCTCCGTTCAATGATAAAACACCCGCGGCGGCCATACTGGCAATAATGAGGGGCGAGCGCCCGCCCCAACCTACTCGCTCAGATTTCACACCGGATTTGCAGACGTTGATACAACGCTGCTGGTATCAGGATCCTCACTCGCGTCCAGAAGTTTCAGAGGTGTTCAAAGTTCTATACGGCTCGTGAGTTCTCTCTTTTTTGGCGATCGTACATTCGTCGACCACATTGCTTTCTCGTGTAGAGCTCCCCCTCCTATCCCACAGGGATACCTAGATGACGAGTCGGGCTCCACAGGTACCATCTCATGGAGAACTCATAAGGGGTACTAAACCTATGCCTTTTTTTAGGCAAACGTGACGGTGGGCAGGGGCAAGGAAATCAAGGCGTCTCAGAAGACAACCAGTGGCGGGTCGGTGGATCTTCGGATAATCGTCGAAACCCAGTTGAAGAGGCTGGGAAGGAGGATGAAGAGATTGCAAGAAGGTCGAAGGAGGCTAGGGAACCCGATGAGAGGCCCGAGGTACGTTGTGATCCCCCTCTTCTGATACGAGGCTATTCTAACGCCGTCGCAGGGGGAAAATAAGCAAGGGGAGGTTGGACGTGAGAGAGAGGAGGCTGGAAAGGCTACAGGGAAGGCGAAGAAGTCTCGCACGAAAGAACCGCAGTCCCAAGCCACTCCCGGATCCCAGCCGGAGAAACCCAAACGGAGTACGTGCAGTCCCTCGTATTGTGACCTCCTGCTGATCACGAGTTGGGATAGACTGGCGCTTCTGGAAGCGTTGAGGGGTGGACGATAATCCTAGGAGACTTGATGTGGACTTGTTTACCGGTCCAGTTTTCATTGCGTGAACTGGAAACAGTATAATCTCTCAAATGCGTACCCTCGAAGCGGGCAGAAATGACCGACGTAATTAATTGTAGTTGCCATGGCGGTATCGCGCATCCCGGTTCGAATTCTGGTGTATATATTTGCCGCAATCGAATGGCCAATCCTACACAACGAAGCTAGAGAATCTGAGAGAACCTCAGCGAGCGAAGGAATTCACGCGAAAATGATGTCAGAGTATCATTGTGGCCTATGTAACCTTGGTACGCTCTACACGTTTCGAAAGGCAGATATCAGAGATACTTCCGTACATGACGGTGGGGTCTAGTCACGGTGGGTGTAAAGAGGCCGCAGAAGGTGACAGGGCCCACCCAGGTAATAACAAGGCGAGTCGTAGTATCACTGGAAGACTCCGAATGACGAGATGAAAATGCCACTTCTCCAGCCCTTTCAACCTGTGTTATCTGTTACGGCTCTTGTCTGCAGTAGAACCTCCACACTTCCTGAGGTACCGATGGACCCACTGTTTCCCGGGCATTGTAGGAAAGGCGGCGGAGAGGAAAGTCGGGAGGCTGGTGCGGGGTACAACCAGACGGTGACGATTCCTAGGGGAGGACTGGTCCAGGTGATGGAACCGAGGTCCGCGTCGGGGGGGAGGAGGGGTTGCCCCCGGTGTGGGTGGGCCAGGGGGGTCTTGTATGTGAGCGGGAGTAAATTCCTTCGGATTGGGTTCCAGTTCGGATTGGACGTCGATTATGAGAGCTGAGCTGGCAACTGGGAAAAACCGGCCACGCATTACGGTGGTGGGAAGGGTCAAATTAACGAAGGTGATGACCTTCGTCGCGTAGCCTCGGTCACACTCGTAGGATTCCTTGCAGTAGACGGCGAAGAAGTCGGCGCATGTATCGTTCGTTCTCGACGGTCCGAAGAGCTCTTTGAATGCGTGGTGCAGGTTATGGTGCTGGACTGCTGATGCTCCGGTGGTAGTCGAACAAGGACATATCACGTCGGGTCGAGCTGGACGACGATAGATTCTTGTGCTTATGCTTCCCGATCCTCTGAAGGTAAATAGAAATGGGGTCTGTGCCGTCACGGACGGTGGAGATGAGGGAAGAAAGTCGACGTCGATCGACTCAAGTCGCAATCCATCCTCGGTTTTCGCTGGCGGTCGCCCGACAGGAGCGCTACCACCCGGGAGTTGGCGCGTTTCATAGTGGACCACGGTTGGCCGGATATACCAGACTTATCGTGTGAGAACCAGCAACCCGTTGCAAAATTTGGTTCCGACGTGACACTCAGTGAGCTTAGCGCGGATTGGTATCTGACTGTGGCCACCTTTGTCGCCTTCGATTGGCCTCGTGGATCAAGGGAGGCGTTGAGTACTTATACCATCTCGTTAACGCCAGGCGGTACATTCGCCCGTGAGCATTCACCGCACCGAAGGGTATTTCCCATGTCCTCATACAATCCCTTGAATCAACTCCGCCACCTCGACAAGTCTTCCCCCAACTTCCACGATCAAGTCGGCGACGTACTCCATGGGGAGGAGTACAAGAAATGGGTTTCAAATCTCCAAGACAACAATTTAGTGGGATTTGTCAACCACCTGGACAAAGTATGTTACCCTGCCTCACATCATTCCCCACTCAAGCCGCTGTAGACTCTCGATGCCCTCGATCCCGCAAGTGCTATGTTCCGCAAGTGCCTGAATGAACTCAGAGACATATGCGGCGCCAGAGCGACGCTGCCACCATCGTATAGCCTTTTGCCCTCTTCTCTAATTATTCCTGGTCAGCCAGTCGCCTCAGGAGGTTCTTGCGATGTGTACAAAGGGACCCTGAAGAGCAAGGGATTGAAGGTCTGCGTCAAACGTGTTCGCGTGTACTCCAAGGGCGGTCCGACGAGAACAACAAAAGTGCATTATCTTATCCCTTTCCCGGCCTGCCGTTGCTGACGGGACACCTAGGTCCTCTACCAGGAGGTTGTAGTACGGAAACACTTGGAACACCGAAACATTGTTCCCTTCCTGGGTATCACTTTCACTCCCCTCCAGCTTATTTCGGAATGGATGCCCAATGGAGACCTGGTCGAATTTATCACGAAACACCCCGGTGCAGACAGACTTCGTCTTGTGGGCGTCTCCGCTGTTGGATTTGATCCTTGCTTACCCCCCCATCAGCTATCCGATGCCGCTGCAGGTCTTGACTTTCTCCACTCCCGCAATGTAATCCACGGTGACCTCAAGGGAGTACGTGATTGTTTGAAGCTCAATCTTATGTCCGTACTGACACGTGTCAAGTCGAATATCCTTGTGGATGCTACGGTGCGCGCACGAATCGCGGATTTCGGTCACGCTGTTGATTCCCAAAACCTGGATTCTGTGCGATGCATCCTGGGGGAACTTGGTCGTGCCTCACAATGGACTGCGCCAGAGATCCTGAGTGAGGAAGGGACATTTAGCAAAGAAGCGGACGTTTTCTCCTTCGCGATGGTCATGATCGAGGTGCGTTGCGAATGTGTTATTCCTGTCGAGCCCCAGTTTATTGTTATTCCGTATCACCACAGGGATTTACCGGCACTGTTCCATTCAATAATAGTTTACCTGAAGCGGCTGTGGCGGCAATAATGAGTGGCAAGCGACCACCTCGACCACTCCATTCAACTTGCACGGACGAGCTGTGGGCATTGATTAGACGCTGTTGGAATACGGATCCTCACTTGCGCCCAGAAGTTTCAGAGGTGCTGGAACCTCTTATACGGTCCTCACAGCGGGGCTTGTGAGTTCTCTCCCCCGGCGGTCATGCATTTCGTGACTTCACTGTTTTATCGTGTGTAGGCCCTCTTCTCCCACAAAACACCCCACCCTAAAGTCCAGTTACGCCTCAGCTGTAAAGATAGAGCAACAGGAGCCACTTGCAGGACAGAAATCAGTGTTGTCGGATCCCCCTTCGCTCCGCAACGCCGTCCCCTCGTCCCCCCGCCCTGCTCCACAGATTTCTTCCCAGAGCTCGAACCGTAGCAGTGACCCTGTCTCCCCAGAGAGTCATGATGAGGGCGGGTGGATGGACGAGAGCCAGTACGAAAGACGACACGGTGGTTATCGAGCAACAACGCAAGACCCCGCATCCGGCGCAGATCCTTACCGTTCCTTCCATTCCCCCGCTAATGAGCGGGCAAGAGCAATCGTCATGCCCTCACGCAATCCTTTGAAACAACTGCGCCACCTCGACAGGTCTTCCCCCGACTTCCATGATCAACTTAGCGACATACTTCATGGGGAGGAGTATAAGAAATGGGTGCCAAACATCCAAGGCGGCGATCTGGCGGGAATTGTCAACTATCTGGATAAAGTACGTTGTCATATCTAACCTCACTCCCCGCTTAAGCTATCATAGACTCTCGATAATCTCGATCCTTCCGATTCCACTTTCCGGAGATGTCTGCGTGAACTCAGGCATATATGCGGCACTAGAACAATACTGCCGACGTCATACACGTTCTCGTCCCGAAATTTGAATATCGGTCCTCGGCCTGTCGCCTCGGGAGGGTCTGGTGATGTTTACGAAGGGTCCCTCAACGGTCTAAAAGTTTGCGTCAAACGTGTCCGTGTGTATTTCAAGGACGGTTCAACAAGTCCTACAAAAGTGTGTTATGCTGTCGCCTTCCCCAACTGCCGTTACTCATGAGACTCGTAGACCCTGTACCAAGAGGCCGTGGTGTGGAAACGCTTGAAACATATAAATATTGTTCCCCTCCTCGGAATCACTTCAGATCCTCTCCAGCTCATCTCGGAATGGATGTCCAGTGGAGATTTGACGGAATACACAAAAAAGCACCCCAGTTCAGATCGACTCAGTCTTGTAGGGTGATCCTCCTGTTATATGCGATCCCAAGTTTAACCCCGTCGTCAGCTATCTGACGTCGCTGCCGGTCTTTATTATCTCCACTCCCGCAACGTGGTACACGGAGATCTCAAGGGGGTACGTGATTGCTTTAAACCCCGTTGTGCCACCGTATCGACACCCACTCAGCCAAACATCCTCGTGGACTCCTCTGGTCGTGCACGGATTACGGATTTTGGTCTTGCCACTGTCACTCGAAACCTAGATTCGATCCGAAGTGCGTCTGATGATCAGGGCCATACTGCGCGATGGACTGCACCGGAGATTTTGAATGAGGAGGGTACATACAGTAAAGAAGCGGATATTTTCTCTTTCGCAATGGTCATGATCGAGGTGCGTTATTGGAGGTCTGCTGTGTGTAATGCCTCGACTTACTTCCGTTTCGCGTCGATGCAGGTATTCACTGGTGCAGTCCCGTTTCATCCCAGTCTACCTGCAGCAGCCATGTTGGCTATCATGATCGGCGGGCGCCCGCCACGACCAACGCACGAAGCTCTCACAAGCGGGCTGTGGAGATTGATGCAACGTTGCTGGGATCAGGACCGTCACTTACGTCCGGAAATTTCAGAGGTGTTACAGGCTTTGAGTGGCAAGTAAGCTCTCCTTTGATTTTTGTGGTCGCGGATTCGTCAAGTCGACTAATTATTCGCGTGCAGACAGCCCCCTCCTATTGAACATTCCATCTATAGATCTGTCTCTACTTCAACCCTAGCGCTTGGGGGACAAAATCTAGGGCAAGATCTACTCGTCGGATACAAACCAGTGGGGTCTCGTCCCGCTTCAGCCTACAATACGGTTTCCGCGACCTCCCGCCCCGCTCCGCAAATCTCTTCCCAGTGGTCTCACTACAGCAGTGACCCTGTCTCCCCGGAAAGTCATGGCGGGAGTGGACGGATGGATGAGAGCCAGGATGCAAGACAACATGGTGGCTACCGAGCAATAACACAAGACCCGGCATCTGGTGCAGATCATTACCGTTCCGGTGGCCAGCAGGGTGGCCAATCAAGCGGAAAGGTCGCCCGGAGGCCGTCACGCCGAAACACAGGCCAATCCGAGCCTTCTTCCTCTATGCCCGAAGACCCTAGGCAGTTCAACTTCAGCGAGCCACAAACAGGTCTTGCTCATAATCAAGTCTATGACTATGCGGGCGGAGTTGGAGAGTCTCGTATTAACCTCCAGAACACTCTTGGCGGTATGAAAGCGTCGAAAAGAGACGTGAGAGGCAAAGGTTTTCGTGAGTTGTCGGTTCATCAACCCGCCCCCCTCGTTGCTGACGCTGGTGTAGGAATGGATCCCAACCGTGACTCGGAAGATAACAATGAGGGAAAGTATTGGCGTGGATCACAACAAAATGATCATGGAGCCTCTCGTATGTTGCTTGTTTTAATTCGCCCCTACCTGGCGCCTGACACAGGTGGAGGTTCCGCTCTGAACGTAGGTGACGGATACCATCAAGGTAGCCAAAGTCGGAATCCCTCCCGTGCGTTTCTTTGTCCGGTTATTTTTCGACGGCCGGTAACCTTTGGAACAGGTGTGAATCTACCAAATGTTGCGTCTCGAGATCAGCTGGGACAGCACAACAAATCTAGTATGTCAGGTTTATTCGTGCCGGAATTATCAAGTGGGTGACTCCGAACCCTATAGGGGCCAATCTACTCGGCGGGGGAAGGAACCATTCTCGTCAGTGTTATACGTCTCCTGACCCTGAGTTCATCCTGAGTTCTTGGGATAACAGATCACGACCTGCAGGCAGGGACTAAGTCCCGCAATCAGTCTCGCACGGATTTAGGCGGAACACACCCCGAGGACGAGGGGAGGTATGGGTCTGGCGTACGACAAGATAACCGTGGAGCCTCACGTGTGTTGCCTCTTTCGATTCTTCCCTACTTAGTGTCTGACGGGGGTGGCGGCTCGGCTCTGGACACAGGTGACGGATATTACCAGAGTGGTCCAGATCGGAATCCCTCCCGTGCGTTTCCCGTTCGATTGCGTTTCTGAGATTAATGGAACCTCAAGCAGGCATGCACCTGCCGAACAATTCATCTCGGGATAATCTAGGACAATACACCCAGTACAGCAGATCAAGTACGTCCGTTTCGCCTGTTCTGCTGATATTATCGAGTGAACATATACGAATCTATAGGGACTGATCTGTGCGATGGAGGCAGGGCAGTCTCACGTATCGATCTCCTGAATGCAAGTGATGGAACCCCCTCAAGGCGAACTTCTAAGATAGATGCCTCTGGGGTGAATGCTGGTTATGCAACAGGGGTCGCTTCTCGTTAGTGCTTTATGTATCCTGACTCCGAGCCCGTTCTGAGTCCTTCGGGGATCAGACCATGACTTGCGAAACGGGACTAGACCCAGGTTGAACCTAGACGAAACACTCACCGAGGACAAGGGACCTCCCCATGAACAGAAGGGCCCAATTTGGCCGCCCAGCACACAGATGAGCGGTGCGTTTCCCGGAGCGTGCGGAGCTACAAAACGATACTAACCCACCTCTGGTTTTGTAGGTGGGCCTATGGGTAGCCGCGAACGGATCGTCAGAGAGACCCCGGGGGATGCACGAGGTGGGCACACTCGTTCGCCGCTCAACCCAACGCGAACATTTTTGACTGATAGGAAAAGTCTCTGCAGTCGGGTCCAATTATCGGCCCAATCCCCCCAAGAAGAAACGAGGGTTCTGGAATCGACTAATAGGTGTGTGTTCAGTTCTCCACCGGGTTACCTTATACTGATGCGGGACTTGTTTCGTAGGGGGCCTTTGTCTTGCCGAGCCCGTGCGGGATTGTCCACAAGACGACATTCGACCTCGATGAAGGGGGAATGGACCTTATCTTGTGCATAGGTTTTCGTCTTCCTGTCCCTAGCACGGTACCCAAACGCGTCGACAGGTGACCCTCAACACGACTTGTTAGAGACACGGTCCGTACGCGTCAGGTCCTGTGATACGCGACCAAAGGTCTGACTGGCGGTGTGCGTGGTGTAAGCGGATATTCGGGTGAAGTGAATGCAGACATTCCGTTTGTGATAATTTATAATAGTTGAATGCATTTAATTGGGATTTTACCGCCCTTTTGGATGGCTCCAAACCCATGAGAGAAGAGATAATTTACCCACCCATTAGTAAGCGCGGGATGTGATGTACCGTCCAAGGTTGGAGACCGCGATGGTCAACCGCTACAAAACTTGCTCGCAGCGCCCACCATCCGCGCAGGGATATTTACGACCACCACTCGAATCCTCTATCCGTATCTCATTCAACTGCCTCGTCTGCACAAGTCCTCGCTGGCTATCTAAATCGCAGGCGGTTTTGCAAAAGCTCAGTCAACGTATCGTCACCGCGTGACGGGATGACCTACTTCAATCAACTCAATTCCCCCACCAACTCGACGAACCCCACCGAACGGGAGGGGGATGTGGATGTGTTTCAAAAGCTTCCTGAAGGCAAACAGACCCAGCTTGAGGTTATTTAACTCCGGCTATCGTATGGTAAAAATAGTTACCAATGTGTGTCAAACTTCGTTGAATGATTGTCGGTAAATCAAGGACTTCTGTCGTGACGTTTGTCAATCCGAGCATGCATTGAGAGGGCATGTGATAGAACCCCTGCGATTTCCGCACCACGGATAATATCCACAGCGAACCGGACGGTGGAGAAAATCGGGTTGTTGTTCATGGTGGAGTAGGGGACCCACACAACGCGTCGGGTGTCTGGTCTGTAACTTTGCCCGTCCGAATTTTTGGAGATATTTTGCGGGACTGGCAAAGTCACGACGGCCTATAGTATACTCGCCATCTCCGGCAGCGCGCTTGCGGTATAATCCAATGCATTCAGCATATCCCTAGCTCCCTCCTGAAGAATAAATCGCATGTGCCTCTTCCATGAGGGGCGGGGACTACAGGTGGTGTGGTCGGGGGGGGGGGTCACGTAATGATATAAAGTCAAGGTTCGGATCATAAGGGAGGGAGGAGTCTGATACGATAGGGGTAAGTCGCGGCGAGTGATAATATAAGGCGGGTTGAAGTACTATCGGAGGGCTCTCAATAACGAGATGGAAATACCCCTTCCAACCTATGCTGTCTGCCACGGCTCTTGTCTGCAGCAAAACCATCACAGTTCCTGGGGTACCGGTGGACCCATGTATCCCGGGCATCGCAGTAAGGAGGGAAATTGCGATGGCCTGGCGTAGGGTAACGACTGGGCTGTGGTACTCTCGGCAGGGAGCGGTCCAGGTGATGGGGCTGGGGCCGCATCGGGGAAGAGGGGAAGTTCAGTGTCGATGATGAGTTGTGTGAAGGCGATAGTAGTGTTGTACGGCCGAGTTCCGGTTTGGGTTGGGCGCCGATTATGGAGGTTGGGCGAGCGGCTGGGGGAGAGCCGACCTATGCATTGTGGAGCTCTGAGGAGGCTGAAGATGCAGGGAGGGGGACAAACTGACGAGGATAGGGGAGGAATGTCGTAGTCTTCGTCATATTTCGTCAAGTGGCTCGGTTACGCTCGTGGGATTCTTTGTGATGGGCGGCGAAGGAGTCGGGGCAGGAATCGTTTGTTCCCAACGGTCCGAATAACCTTTTGAGTGTTGCAGTGCTGGATTACTGATGCTTAGACGGTGGTCGAACGAAGACAGGTGGCACCGCGCATCAGGAGCGTGAGGGTTGGCTTGTTCCATCGCAGACAACGGTCGCCAGTGCTTGGGACTGTGACATTGTGACCACTTTGTTGTCTTCGATTGGCCTCGTGGATCGAGGCAGGCGTCGGGTACTTATACCATCTCGCTGACGGCAGGCAGTCCGTTCACCCGTAAGCTTCCACCGCAGCCAAGGATACCCACCATGTCCTCATACAGCCCCTTGAGCCAACTCCGCAACCTCGACAAGTCTTCCTCCGACTTTCACGATCAGGTCAGTAACATACTTCATGGGGAGGAATATAAGCAATGGGTGTCAAACCTCCAAGACAATGATTTGGCGGGGTTCGTCGACCATCTGGACGAGGCATGTCACCTTCCCTCGCTTTTTCGCTCCCCACTCAAGCCACTGTAGACTCTCGATGTCCTCGATCCTGCAAATCCTGCGTTCCGGAAGTGCTTGAATGAGCTCAGACACATATGCGGCACCAGAGCGATGCTGCCACCATCGTATATGCTTTCACCCTCTTCTTTGATCATCCATGATCAGCTGTTCGCCTCTGGAGGTTCTGGGGATGTGTACCAAGGGACTCATAAGAGCAAGGGATTGAATGTTTGCGTCAAACGCGTTCGCGTAAACCCCAAGGGCGGCCCGACGAAAACCACGAAAGCGCGTTATCTTATCCCTTTCCCGGCCCGCCGTCACTGATGAGACACGTAGGCCCTCTACCAGGAGGTTGCAGTACGAAAACACTTGGCACACCGAAACATCATCCCCTTCCTGGGTATCACTTCCACCCCCCTCCAGCTTGTTTCGGAATGGATGCTCAATGGAGGCCTGGTCGAATATATCACAAAACACCCCGATGCAAACCGACTTCGCCTTGTAGGCTTCTTTGCTGTTGTGTTTGGTCCCTGCTTATCCCCCATCAGTTATCCGATGTCGCCGCAGGGCTTCACTTTCTCCACTCCCTTAGCGTAGTCCACGGTAATCTCAAGGGGGTACGTGATTGCCCGAAGCCCGTTTTGTGACGTACTGACGCGTGTGAAGTCAAATGTCCTCGTGGATGCCACGACGCGCGCACGAATCACGGATTTTGGCCCTGCCACTGCTGCTCAGAACCTGCATTCCATACGAAGCGCCTCGGAGGGTCATGGCCGTGCCGCACAATGGATTGCACCAGAGATCTTGAGCGAGGGAAGAACGTTTAGCAAAGAAGCGGATATTTTCTCCTTCGCGATGGTCATGATCGAGGTGAATTATGAATGGGTTGTTCTTGCCGAGCTTTAATCCACTGTTATTCCGTATCACCACAGGGATTTACCAGCGCGGCTTCATTCGATAATAGTCTACCTGGAGCGGCTGCTACAGCGACAATGAATGACAAACGCCCCTCTCGGCCGACTCATTTGACTTGCACAGACGAGTTGTGGACATTGATCCAACGCTGTTGGCATTCGGATCCTCACTTGCGCCCAAAGGTTTCGGATGTGCTAGAACCTCTGCGTGGCCCGTGAGTTCTCCCTCCTTCATGATCATACGTTCGGTGACCTGACTGTTTTCTCGTGTGTAGGCCCCCCCCTCCCATAAAACCCCCCAATCGACAGTTCAGTCATGCTTCAGCTCGAAAACGAGGGCAACAGGAACCGCCTGTCGAACACAAATTAGTGGGGTCAGATCCCCATTCGCTCCACAGATCGGATCTCAGCCGTGGCTTGGACGGCAATGACGATGGAAGGTATTGGTCCAGAATGCGACAGGACAAGCTCGGAGCTTCTCGTATGTTCCTTCTTTCAACCCTTGTGACCCATAGCTTACACTGGCGGAGGTTCCACTCCGAATGTAAGTGACAGATACCGCCAAGGTGGTAAAAATCGAAACACCTCCCGTGCGTTTATTCGTCTGGTTGTATCCTCGAGGTTGGTGACATCCTGGACAGACCTAGATCTACCGAATAGTTTATCCCGGGATCGTCTGGGACCGCACAGCCAACCTAGTACGTCTATTTTGCCTCACACTGGGATACCAAACGAATGACCCGGAATCTGCAGGGGCTGACCGGCAGGACGGGGGCAAGAGTGCTTCTCGTGTTGACGGTGTGTTTCCCTCGAGCAATCAAGAACATAGGGATGTTAGATTCATACCTGGTTTTGCAGATCATCCTCAGGGTGGCCGGGAACGAGAAACCAAAAAAAAATCGAGAGACGCGTTAGGTGGGTGCACAAAACCAGGCTCGTTCAGGACCCAACCCATCGCAAGCCCTGCTAACTGAACGCGCATTACTCAGACTCTCCAACTTGGAAGGGGTTGATCAGCAAAACCTTCACCATGCATGAGCGCGTCTCTCTGATTACCAGAATCTTCTCAGACCATAATCACTTCGAGATACCCAGACACCTCTCCGCGAGCGAGGCCCAGACCTTTATCGACATCATAGACGAGGCAAGTCCCCGCGCTCTTTCACCTCCAAAGAACGGGTAAATGGAGTCTGACTTAAACTCCTGTCCCCTGTCGGTTAGGTGCTGGATGATCTCACACCACAGATCCGGGGCAAGTGCCTACGTGCTTTATATAGGATATGTGGTCGTCAAGCCCTGGTCCCGCAATCATTGGAAATCCCGCTTTGTTATAACCTATTGGAGAACCCAGTGTGCCAAGGCGGTTTCGCGGACGTGTGGAAAGGCCAACACCGCGAAAAGGAGGTCGCAGCCAAGGTGATGAGGGTGTACATAAAGGGTGACCCCAGGCGGATTAGGAAAGTGGGTTGCTGGTTGCGCTTCTCGGTTTGCCTTGTGTATTAACGACTGACGATGTCTCGTAGAACTTCTGCAAGGAGGTTGTGGGATGGAAGTTTCTCGATCATCAAAACGTATTACCGCTGTTGGGCGTGACGACGACCGGTGATCGGCTCGTAATGGTATCGGAGTGGATGGTAAATGGTAACATTAACGAATTTTTGAAGACGAACGTCAATGCGGATCGATTGGGACTTGTGTGTTTTTCGTTCAAGGCCCTTATCTTTGCTTGTTACTGACAATCACACGTTTACTGTAGCTGAGAGACGTCTCTAAGGGATTGATCTATATGCATGGCCAGGGGATAATTCACGGTGATCTAAAAGGGGTATGTCTCTGAGCCCGTCATCATCCTCCTGCATGCAACTTACTGGTCCTAAGGCGAACATCCTGGTTGACAGCAGCGGTCATGCCCGTTTAGCGGACTTCAGTTTACTCACGATAGCCCCAGACCAACAAACCGTTCTAACAACATGCATACAGGGCGGCACGATTCAGTGGATGAGCCCAGAACTCCTCGACCCAGAACGTTTTGGTTTCCCAAAGAGCCGCCCCACGAAGGAATCGGATTGCTACGCACTTGGGATGGTGGTATACGAGGTTATCAGCGGACAGACACCATTTTCCCCGGCTATTCCCTCCGCCGTTATTTGGAAGGTTCTGAGCGACCAACGTCCTGGAAGACCTGAAGGAGAGGAAGGGAAAAAGTTCACAGATGCCGTGTGGAAGGTACTAGAACTTTGTTGGAAGCCTCAACCAAGAGACCGGGCAAGCGCAACGGCTGTACTTTCGTGTTTAGAAGGGGAGTTGCCATCCGCATGGTCATCTTCTAATACAGGCGGGTATCCGGAGGCGGATGGCGATGACGAGCGAGGTGCAACATCGGATGATTCTAGTGCGCATTCCCCGTTTTACCTCAACCTCACCCCTGATTGTTCTCGCGGTGTGTTAGGTTTGTCCTCGTCGTGGTCACTACCAAGTCCCGGCGGTACGTCCCCCCGCCCCCCTTCTCGGTTGTTCCAAAGTAGATCCCCTTATAGGCAATGACTTGTGTGTGAATGATTTTACGGCTGGGGCCGCGATTAAACATGAACGTCCAAGAGAAGTGAGGGGTGCTGTGGAGAAAGGGGTACGTTGCTATCTCTCTTGTGGTATAATATCATCCTGACCCTATCACAGAGGAAAAATAAGGAAATGGAGCCTGAACGTGAAGAGAGGGAGGGCGCCGAAGAGATTTCCAGGAAACCAAGGGAGGCTCGCACAGAGGAGCCGCAGTCCCGAGGTGGTAACCCCACTCCCAGATCCCAACCACCAAAACCCACCATCCCCATGACCGTACAAAAGTTTCCAAACACGCCTCAACCAGAGGAACCCAAGAAGAGTACGTGTGGTCCTTTGTATTATGACCTCCTGCTGATCGCGAGTTGGGATAGAGAGCTTCTGCAGCTGTTGAACGATGTATGATACCTCCGAGAAATTTGTTGTGGACCTATTTGCGTGAACTGGGACAGTATGGCTCCCAAGTGCGTTCTCACGTAGAAAGCGGAATAGAGGACCTCCATAACTGAAGGAAGTCATACGAGAAATACGTCAGAGTACGCTCGTGGCCTCCACACAGTTCAAAAGTCAACCATCAGAGCCATCAGAGATACTTCCGCGACCGTGGACCCTGAGTCTTGGTGGCGCACTTCAGACAATCCAGTCTGGTACTCAATCCCGGTTGATCGCGCTCATCAAGCAACACCTCTGGACAAATCCTCGCGACAAATCTAGAAAACCAAAGCCATACCTTCAAGGAAGAACTTCGGTTTAAGTCGTGGGAGGCCGCCTGCCGTGTTCATCGTTGCCCCCTGGTTCACGTTGCTCTGGCACCGGGGAACGTCCTTTGACGGGACCTGGATGAAGTTTTTGGAACGTAGAGGCTATGATTGGAGCACGGATCCCACAAAAGGCCCCCTGGCTGCAGAGCACACTAAGCAGCGAGATCGAATGGCCGCCGCTAGTTTCGATCACCGTCGATCCTGAATTTACCTTTCCGGATCAAACAGTCTGGTGCCCATCCATAAAGCCGTTTGTGAAAGACACGGAAAGCGTGACAGAGACCGAGGGGGCATTTAAGGTGGTGGGGGTGTGTCTATCTGACGGCTGTCTCGGGAAGGTCGAAGTCTGTAAGGCACGCCCGGCAGCGATCTTGGTTTATGAAGACATTTTCTCGGGGGACACATAGGGTTTGGCTCAAAAAGTGATTTCGGGTCCACCATTCTCCGCTGCGACTGGCGTAGTTATATGTATGCCTCCCGGCCCATTTGTCGCAGGAAAGAGAAATCCAGCTCACAAGTGCGAAAATTAGAGGTGTGGGGGTCAGGGTATGGAAAGCGCGAAGAATTCCGGGGAAAGGCAGTCCCTCGAGACTTGAAGTAGAACGTTCCAAGCCCGTCCATCTGGAGGTTCAGCCAGAGGGATCAGCTTGCACTCGTGGGGAGAATCTCGTGTGGTCATACAATACATGAATTTTGCAAGTTTCAGGCCCACCCGGCGAAATGTGAGGAGCCCCAATATATTCGAATGCATCGTCGAATGAGTGTTATCGATCGTCGTTTCGTGTAATGAGTTCACAGATTTCCTCAGATTCCTCCCTCTTAGGCTTAGTCCGCAGTTCAATCCCAAATACCAAGCCCAGTACCATCCAAATCGAACCCACCTGCTCCACCCCCCCCCCCGAAAGTCCAGCGCATACCCGAAAAAAGGTCTGCCGGAATACAGGGTGACATCCCCTACAATTTCCTGGTGTCAGATGATGTCCACACCGAACCGGACAGTGTAGAAGATCATGGCGTTGTCTGTGGCGGGGTGGAGGACTCGCGCAACACATCAAGCACCCGATTTGTAGTTTTTCTAGTCCCACAATATATCGCCAAAAATCCGGAGAGAGGAGCCCCAACTCTCTCCTGAACGGACCGGAGAAATCGCCTAAACTTCTTTAGGAAGAGCGGGGGAGCGACCAGCGGTGTGATCGGAGAGGTCAAGGTCGTGTGAGGTCAAGGTTCGGGTCATAAGGGAAGGCGGGGTCTGGTAACGGCGAGCGTGAAGAAGCCACACAAGGTGACACTGAGGAACGTAATAGCGACAATGACTCCGGCGGCAGTACGCCTGATTATCCGGGGGTGTCGCGGCGGGGCTCGATAAGTAACAACAAGGCGAGTCGAAACATTACCGGGAGACTCCGGATGGCGAGACGGAAACTCCACTTCTCTAACCCTTTCGACTTGTGCGGTCCATTACTGCTCTGGCCTGGGGCAGAACCACCGCGGTTCCTGAGGTGCCAGTTGACCCACCATTTCCCGAGCATCGCGAGAAACGCGGCGAGGAGGAAAGTTGCGATGCTTATGTAGGGTAGCGACCGGGCGGTGGTAATCCCGGGGAAGGACCGGTCCAGGCGAGGGAGCCAGTATCCGCATCGGGAGGAAGTTTGTCAGAAAAAAGTAGTGTGGTCTGGTCAGTACTGTTCAGAGATACAGGTCTTCAGCGCTTCAGCACTGGTCGGTACTGACAAACACCGAACAGTACCGAAATGCAGAGTGGCCCTATATCCCCCAGCACCGAACCGGCACCCATCAGCACTGGCCGGTGCTGGTCAGTGCTGATATAGCTGACGTCCCCGCGCCAGTATCCAACGACGATCTCATATTTTCCTGGTGACTTGTTCACATTGGAGGGGAGGAATCACATGCAAGCGGTAGTCATTTTGTTTAGGCCGGGTTCCAACTTGGTGACAAGCGTAGAGCAGACGGCTGAGAAAAAACTGGCCGACACGTCGCAAAGGTCGGGGATAAGGTAGATGAGGGAGATGTTGATTATCGATGTTCCGGAGGTAATCGAACGAGGACGGGTTACGCGACTGCCCGTTCCTGTCACCAAATGCTTCGACGAAGACGATGGGGGGCAGAAGACCCTCGTGAAGCCCGGGGGGGAGAAGGCGCCCCCCCACAAGAGATCGCTCCCGAAGGGTGCGGTGGCCGATCGTGATGGAGCGGGAAGAGCGGAGAATATGTTCCGACGCACCCTCACCACCGGACATTCTCCAGCCCCTGCTTACAACCGCGTTCCGCAGCCAATGTGACTGTGGATGCCGTCACGAATTTTGATTGCACGCGTGTCGATATTGCCGACGGTATTCCATCTGGGGCCTACCATTCTCTCAACGACAGTTCGCGGGAAAGAGTATCTGGTGCTTCAGGGACGCGTCAACTCCACGCTTACTGACCTCCTCATGCAGACCACGTATTACCACTGACGCCCGCACGCCTCATGGGTAAGGGGAGGTACCTGGTACATATACGATATATCTCGCCAGCAGTGAACCTCCCATCGGCCCACCAGCGAGTCGTCACCCTAGCGAAGGATATTCCCCATGTCTTCTCATAATCCCTTGACCCAACTCCGTCTTCTCGACACGTCCTCTCCAACATTTTACGATCAAGCTAGCAGTATACTTTGTGGAAAGGAGTACATGCAATGGATGCCAGACCTTCAAGGCGAGGACTTGATGGGGCTTGTCGACTATTTGGACAATGTATGTCGCCGTGTCTCGTTTTGTCGTTCCCACTCAACCCACAGTAGGCTCTCAATACTCTCAATCCTGACAGTCCCGCCTTCCGGAAATGTTTACGCGAACTCAGAAATATATGCGGCCCAAAAACGATACTCCCAACATCTTATACGGTCTCGTCCCAACTCTTGGATGTTAGTCCCGACCCCGTAGCCCAGGGGAATTTCGTCGACGTGCACAAAGGGACCCTCAACAATTTAAAGGTTTGCGTCAAACGTGTTCGGATATATTCCGAACAGGACAGTCACACGGACCTCGTAAAAGTGAGTCGTCCTATCGCTTCCTTCAAGTGGCATCAATGACGGGTCCCATAGGCCTTCTACCAAGAGGCTGTCGTGTGGAAACGTTTGAAACACCAAAACATTGTCCCGTTCCTCGGCATCACTACCAAACCCCTCCAGCTTATCTCGGAATGGATGCCCGGTGGAGTCCTGACGGATTACATCACGAGAAACCCAAACGCGGATCGGCGTAGTCTTGTGGGTGTCCGTCCTGTTGTGCTCGGTCGCATGCTCACTCCCACCGCCAGGTATGCGATGTCGCTAGCGGTCTTTACTATATCCACTCTTGTAACATCATTCATGGTGGCCTCAAGGGAGTGCGTAATCGGTATGAATCCTGTCCTGCCGCTGTTCTTACACGTGTCTAGCCGAATATCCTTGTGGATGCCACGGACCGCGCGCGAATTGCAGATTTCAGTCTAACCACAGTCACCCAGAACCCAGATTCCATACAAAGCGCCACACGGGGGCATAATAATACAGCACAATGGACTGCGCCAGAGATCCTGACAGGGAAAGGGACATTTAGTAAGGAGGCGGATATTTTCTCCTTTGCGATGGTCATGATTGAGGTGTGTTGGGGGGTTACCTTCGTCGTGCTTTGTCTCACTGTCACTCCGTATATCACAGGGATTCACCGGCGCCGCTCCGTTCGGTGCGAAACCACGTGTGAACCCTATATCCGCAATAACAGGTGGCGGACGCCCGACTCGACCAATCCACCAAAATTTCACAGATGATTTGTGGAAGTTGACAATACGCTGCTGGCATCAGGACCCTCGCTCGCGTCCAGAAGTTGTAGAGGTATACACAATTCTGCACGGCTCGTGAGCTTTCTCTTTTTTTGCGATCGTACATTCGTTGACTTGTTTTCTCGTGTAGAAGCCCCTCCCCCATTCTACAGGGATTCCAAGTGGACCCCTTGAGCCCCACAAGCACAGATACCAGTCCGGACGATGGGGGCAGGGGTGCCCCTCCTCTCGACTCCCAGGACACGGGTGGTGGAACCCTTTCAGAGTCGGGTGCGAACAGTGGTTCTGCAACCAACAAGGCTCAGAACCTCGCTGAGGCCGCGACGAAGGTTGAAGTTGGGAGGCAGGAGAAGGAGGTGGGGTTGTTAAAGAGTGCGTGCCGCTCTTTACATCATAACCTTTTGCTGATTGCATGCTATGATAGGAATCTTCTGCTGTTTCTGAATAATTTTGGCTTGATATATGTCGATTTGCTGGTTTGATTTTCGTTAATTTTATGGGCCGGGAATAGGATATTTCCCGAATTTAGCTTCACACGGCCAGGAGAAGTGACTGGCAGAGCGGTCACTGGATGATGTCATGTCTGTTAATTTGAACGTATGCTATTTTGAGTTTCGATGCGGATATATTTGTCGCAGTTAAACGTTGACATTGAGCAGCTAGTCCTACACAGCGAAGCCAGAGAACCTCCATAGACAGTGTGAAAGACGATCATGCGGTAGGAACGCCAATTCCCATTCTTAGGACTACAATGACCCACATCGGCTGGGACCTGCACGTAGGGGGATTTGGGCGAATTGAATGAGGGCATTTCACTGGTGACAATACTCCAATCAACTCAATCCGCGGATCGTGGGGGATGGAGGGCTCTGATAGAGACAACTATAGAAGACCATCCCGGCAAGTGTGAAGGCGGCGTACAAGGCGGCACCGTAACAGCGGCAGTGCAGGCGAGTCGAAGCATCACCGGGAAGCTTTCAACGATGAGATGAAAATGCCGCTCCTCCAACCTCCCCAAACCCGCGCCACCCGTCGAAGTTATTGTCTGCAGTGGAACCTCTATGGTTCCTGAAGTATCAGTCGACCCACTGTTTCCTGAGCATTGCGGAAAACGCGGCGAGGAGGAAAGTTGCGAGGCTGATGTAGGATAACGACCGGACGGTGATAATTCCGGGAGAGGACCGGACCAGATGATGGGCCGGTGCACGCATCGGGAGGGAGTTGTTCGTAGTGGAGGTGGGGAGTTGCGTGCAAGCAGTAGTCATTTTTCTTGGGTCGGATTCCAACTTGATGATAAGCACAAAGCCGACAGCTGAGAACAAGCGGCCAGCACGCCACAAAGGTCGGAGATAAGGTAAGTGAGGTAACAGGAATTCACGAGGATGAGGGAGGCCAGGGCGTTTTAAAACCAACAGCTCTATCCGTAGAAGTTGGAGAGGGATACATCGGGGGCGGGGTTTTTTGGGACCGAACAGTTTGGCGGGTTTGGCGAATGTGCCGGACTATTGGATGAAGACGAGGAAAGGCAGGAACCCCTTGTGGAGTCCGAAGGGGGTGAGGGTGTCCTGAGGGGGAGAGCGTTGGTGGAGGGTCGATCTCGGGAGCGTCGCAGTGTGGCGGGAGTAAGGACCTTGCCGGTCCCCCGACATATCCTCATCGACATCACGGAACGTTCTCCATCCTTCTCCTTGCAGTCGATGCAACTGAATGCCATCACAAATTTCGATTACACGTGTGCCAGCATTGCCGCCAGGACCCCACCTGGGATCCGCTGTTCTCTTTTTTCATGGCAGTTTGCGGTAAAGGGTATCTGATGCTTCCGGGACGCGTGCATACCACGTTCACCGGTCTCCTTATGCAGACCATGTATTGCCATTGACGCCCACATGCCTCGTGGATAAGGGGGCGTATCCGGTACATATACAGCGTTCTGCCAGCGGTGGGCATTCCCCATGTCTTCCCACAGTCCCTTGACCCAACTCCGTCGTCTCGACGCGTCCTCTCCCACGTTTCATGATCAAGTCAGTAACATACTTTATGGAGAGGAGTACACACGATGGGTGTCAAGCCTTCAGGGCGAAGATATAATGGGGCTTGTCGACTATTTAGACGATGTACGTCGCCGCGTTTCACTTTTGAGCTCCCCGCCAACCCACAGTAGGCCCTCAACACTCTCGATCCTGGAAGTTCCGCCTTCCGGAAGAGTCTACGCGAACTCAGAAATATATGTGGCCCCAAGATGATACTCCCAACATCCTATACGGTCTCGTCCCAACTTTTGAACATCAGTCCCCGTCCTGTAGCCTCGGGGGGGTCTGCCGATGTGTACGAGGGGACCCTCAATGGTTCAAAGGTTTGCATCAAACGTATTCGGATATATTCTCACAAGGATAACAAGATGGGCCCCACCAAAGTGAGTCGTCTTATCGATTCATCCGAATGCCGGTGATGACAGGTCCCACAGACCTTCTATCAAGGGGCCGTGGTATGGAAACGTTTGAAACATCAAAACATTGTCCCGTTCCTCGGCATCACTACCACTCCATTTCAGCTTATTTCACAATGGATGCCTGGTGGAATCCTGACGGATCACGTCAAGAAAAACCCAAACGCAGATCGGCGTGCTCTTGTGGGTGTCCCTGTTGTGCTTGGTCGCATGCTCACTCCCACCGCCAGGTATGCGATGTCGCTAGCGGTCTTTACTATATCCACACTTGCAACGTCGTTCATGGTGATCTCAAGGGAGTGCGTAATTATTATGAGTCCTGTTTTGCTGCCGTTCTGACACGTGTCCAGCCAAATATCCTTGTGGATGCCACGAGCCGCGCGCGGATCGCGGATTTCAGTCTTACCACAGTCACTAAGAACCTAGATTCCATACGAAGCGCCACGGGGGCCCATGGTAATACCGCACAGTGGACCGCGCCGGAGATCCTGAAAGAGAGTGGGACATTTAGTAAGGAAGCGGATATTTTCTCCTTCGCGATGGTCATGATCGAGGTGGGTTGCGAATGGGTCGTTTTTGCCGTGCTTTGTCTCACTGCAGCCCTGTATTATCACAGGGATTCACCGGCGCCGTCCCGTTCAGTGATAGGGTGCCTGCAGCGGCTATCGTAGCAATAACTAGTGGCAAGCGCCCGCCTCGGCCAACCCATCCAAGTTTCACACCGGAGTTGTGGACATTGATGCAGCGTTGCTGGCATCAGGACCCTCACTCGCGTCCTGAAGTTTTAGAGGTATACAAAACTCTGCACGGCTCGTGAGTTATCTCTTTTCGGTGATCGTAAATTCGTTGACCTCTATTTTCTCGTGTAGAGATCCTCCTCCAATCCCACATGGATACCAAGTGGACGACCCGGACCTCACAAGCACAGCCACCGATCCACATGACAAGAGCAAGGATGTTCATCTCAACCTCCCGAATACGGGTGATGGAACCCTTTCAGGGCCTGGTGTGAACGGTGGTTATGCGGATAGACGCCCAGATGACCCTGGAAGCCCCGCTGAGGCTGTGAAGAAGGTTGAGGTATGTTGCGATTCCCTTCCCTTTCGGTGTAATGTCGTTCTCACGCCATCACAGGGGGGGAGGAGGGATCAGGAAGCTGATCGTGAGAAGAAAGGGAAGGATGTTCAAGGGGTCAAACAGGAGGCGAAGGAGATGGGGGAGAGCGCGGAAAAACCTGAAGTATGTTGTCACCCACCCTCTCCCAACGGAATACCGTTCTGACCCCATCGCAGAGGAATAACCTCCAAAAAGAGAATGGATTCACCTCTTCTCGTACAGCTTCACGAGGGAAGCGCAGGTCAAGGAGTATGTGCGGTTCTTTACATCGTGGCCTTTCGCTGATTGCATACTGTGATAGAGATCTTCTGCTGCTTCTGAATTTTGAGCTTGATATACGTCGATCTGCTGGTCTGGTTTTCGTTAATTTTGTATGCCGGGAACAGGATATTTCCCGAATGTAGCTTCACAGCCAGGGGAAGTGACTGACGGAGCGGTTACTGGATGATAGTGTTACTTATGCTAGGTTGAATGTATGCTATTTTGAGCTTGGATGTAGACATATTTGTCGCGGTTGAGTGTTGACGTTGAGCAGCTAGTCCTACAAAGCAAACCCAGAGAACCTCCACAGACAGCGTGGAAGATGATCATGTGGGAGGAACGTCAATTCCATCCTCTGGATTACAATGACCCACATTTACCGGGGCATGTACGTGGGGGAGATTTGGGCGAATTGAATGACATTCCACTGGCGGTAATACCCAACGAACTCAGCCCACGGATCATAAGGGAGAAAGAGCTCTGATAGGGACAACCACAGAAAAACATTGCGGCGAGTGTGAATGCGGCGTACAAGGCGCAACCATAACAGCAACGGTGCGGTTAGTTGTCAAAAGGTGTCGCGACCGTGCCAACCCAAGTTACAAAGCGAGTCGAAGCATCACCGGGAGGGTCTCAATGATGAGGCGAAAAGGCGAAAATCCGGCTCCGACCTGCGCCGTCCGTCACGCATATCCGCAGCGGAACCGCCATAGTTCCTGAGATTCTGATTGACTCACTTTTTCCCGAACGTCGCGAGAAACGCGGCAAGGAGGAAAGTTACAAGGTTGATGTAGGTTAACGGCCGGACAGTGATGATTCCGGGGGGAGGACCGGCACAGATGATGGAGCCGGTGTCCGTATCGGAAGGAAGTTGTTCATAGTGGAGGTGAGGAATTGCACGCAAGCAGTGGAATTCCAGTTTGGTAGTAAGCGCGGAGCCGACAGCTGAGAACAAACCGGCCAATACGTCGCAAAGGTCGGGAATAAGGTAAATGAACCAGATGATGGGATAGGAATTCACGAAGATGGAGGCGTTGATGTCTTCCCATACTTTCTCGTGTGATCCGGACCAGGTTCGTCGGGGCGTGAAACGTTCATTCTCAACGCCTCAAAGAATTCTCCAAGGGCAAAGTGTAGCTGTGCTGGATTGTTGGTGTTCCGGGGGTAATCGAGCGAGGCTTGGGCACCACTTTGGGACGGGTTGCATGACTGCCCGTTCTTGTCACCGGATGCTTCGACGAATACTAAATGAAGTCCTCAGGGGGAGAAAATGCCCCCCACAAGAGAGCGTTTGCGAAGGATGCGGCGGCCGATCTCGGGAGTGTCGTGGTGGCGCGGGAGCAACCGAGGATATGGCACATTATCCGACGCACCCCCACCACTGGACATTCTCCAGCCTTTTCCTGACAACCGCGTTCCGCAGCCAATGCGACCCCGGATGTCGTCACGAATTTGATTGCACGCGTGCCGATATTGCCAACGGCATTCCACCTGGGGATCTACAGTTCTCTTGATGATGGTTTGCAGGAAAGGGCATCTGGTGCTTCGGGGAAGCGTGCATACCACGCTTCCTGGTCTCCTCATGTAGACCACATATTTCCATTGACGCCCACATGCCTCGTGAATAAGGGGAGGTATTCGGTACATATACGATATCTCGCTACAAGTGGGCCTCCCATTGGCCCACCAGCGAGTCGTCACCCTTACAAAGGAGATTCCCCATGTCTGCACATAATCCCTTGACCCAACTCCGTCTTCTCGACACGACCTCCCCCACGTTTCACGATCAAGTCAGCGAGATACTTTATGGAGACGAGTACACGCGATGGATGTTAGGCCTTCAAGGCGAAGACCTGATGGGGCTTGTCGACTATTTGGACAATGTATGTCGTTGTATCTCGCTTTTTAGTTTCCCACTCAACCCACAGCAGGCTCTCAATGCTCTAAAACCTGACAGTCCCGCCTTCCGGAAGTGTTTACGCGAACTCAGAAACATATGCGGTCCAAAAATGATACTCCCAACATCGTATACGGTCTCGTCCCAACTTTCGAATATCAGTTCTGACCCTGTGGCCCCGGGGGATTTCGCCGATGTGCACGAAGGGACCCTCAGCGGTTCAAAGGTTTGCGTCAAACGTGTTCGGATACATCCCCACAAGGACAGTCAGAAGGGCCCCCCCAAAGTGAGTTGTCCTATCGCTTCCTCCGGGTGGTGTCGATGACGGGTTCCATAGGCCTTCTACCAAGAGGCTGTCGTATGGAAACGTCTGAAACACCAAAACATTGTCCCGTTCCTCGGCATCACTACCAATCCCTTTCAGCTCATTTCGGAATGGATGCCTGGCGGAGTCCTGACGGATTACGTCACGAGAAACCCAAACGCGGATCGGCGTAGCCTTGTAGGTGTTCATCCCGTTGTGCTTGGTCGTATGCTCACTCCTACCGTCAGGTGTGCGATGTTGCTAGCGGCCTTTACTATATCCACTCTTGTAACATCATTCATGGTGGTCTCAAGGGAGTGCGTAATTATCATGAACCCTGTCCTGCCACCGTTCTGACACGTGCCTAGCCAAACATCCTCGTGGATGCCACGGGCCGCGCGCGAATTGCGGATTTCAGTCTTGCCACAGTCACTAAGAACCTAGATTCCATACGAAGTGCCACGCGGGGGCATGGTGATACCGCACAATGGACTGCGCCGGAGATCCTGAAAGGAGATGGGACATTTAGTAAGGAAGCGGATATTTTCTCCTTCGCGATGGTCATGATCGAGGTGGGTTGTGGGAGGGTTATTTTCGCCGTGCTCTGTCTTACTACCACCCCGTGTTATCACAGGGATTCACCGGCGCCGTTCCGTTCAGTGCTGAGTCACATGGGAAGGTTATATTAGTAATAATGGGTGGCGCGCGCCCGCCTCGGCCAAGCCATCCAAGTTTTACAGGGGAGCTGTGGACGTTGATGCAACGTTGCTGGCATCCGGAACCTCGCTCACGTCCAAAAGTTTCAGAGGTGTACAAAACCCTGCACGGCTCGTGAGTTCTCATTTTTGGCGATCGTACATTCGTTGACCTCTGTTTTCTCGTGTAGAGACCCTCCTCCCATCCCACAGGGATTCCAAGTGGACGACTTGGACCCCACAAGCACAGGCACCGGTCCACATGATAGGGGCAAGAGTGCTCCTCGTCTCGACCCCCCGAATACGGGTAGTGGAACCCTTTCAGGGCCGGGTGTGAACGGTGGTTCTGCAACCAACAGCGCTCGAGACCTCGTTGAGGCTGCGACGAAAGTTGAAGTTGGGAGGCAGGAGAAGGAGGTGGGGTTGTTAAAGAGTGCGTGCCGTTCTTTATATCATAACCTTTTGCTGATTGCATGCTATGGATAGGAATCTTCTGCTTTTTCTGAATAATTTGGGATTGATATACGTCGATTTGCTGGTTTGGTTTTCGTTCATTTTGTGGGCCAGGAACAGGATATTTCCCGAATTTAGCTTCGCACAGCCGGGAGAAGCGACCGATGGTGCGGTCACTGGACGGTGGTGTCATGTATGTTAATTTGAACGTATGCTATTTTGAGTTTGGATGTAGACATATTTATTGCGGTTGACCGTTGACGTTGAGCAGCTTGTCCTACACAGCAAACCTAGAAAACCTCCATAGGCAGCGTGAAAGGCGATCATGTGGGAGGAACGTCAATTTCATCCTCTGGATTACAATGACCTACATCTACCGGGACATGTACGTAGGGGGATTTGGGAGAATTGAATCATGGGCCACTGGCAGTAATACCCCAACGAACTCAGTCCATCTGATCATAAGGGAGAAAGAGCTCTGATAGGGACAGCCACAGAAAAATATCGCGGCGAGTGTGAGAACGGTGCATATGATGGCACCGTAATAGCGACAGTACGGCCGATTGTCCAAAGGTATCGCGACCGGGCCGACCCAAGTAACAGGGCGGGTCGGAGCATCACCGGGAGACCATCAACGATGAGATGAAAACTCCTCCAACCCCTCCAACCTATACTGTCCGTCGCGGTTCATGTCCGCAGCGGAACCGCCATGGTTCCTGAGGTTCTGGCTGCCCCACCTTTTCCCGAGCATCGTGAGAAACGCGGCAAGGAGGGAAGTTACAAGGCTGACGTAGATTAATGGCTGGACGGTAATGGTTCCAAAGAGAGGACTCGTCCAGTTGATGAGGCCGGTATCCGCATCTGGAGGGAGTTGTTCATGGCGGAGGTGAGAAATTGCGTATAAGCGGTAGACGTTTTGTTTGGGTCGGGCTCCAGCTCGGTGACAAGCGCAAGGCCGACAGCTCAGAACAAACCAGCCAATGCATCGCGGATGTCGGGGGTAAGGTTCATGAGGTAGATGATGGGACAGGAATTCACGAAGGTGAGGGAAGTATTGACGTCTTCACATACTTTCTTGTGCGATCTGGTCCAGACTCGTCGGGGTGCGAAACGTTCGTTG
>Ga0307517_10002433_pt1 | contig 29786 bp, 37 predicted proteins | sample 23_EM_MG_FD_194515 | JGI IMG/M metagenome (GOLD analysis project Ga0307517, IMG submission 194515) | Populus trichocarpa ectomycorrhiza microbial communities from riparian zone in the Pacific Northwest, United States - 23_EM | ecosystem: Host-associated > Plants > Roots > Unclassified | place... | reverse complement strand
ATCTGTCTGGTATATTTTGAGTATGCTAAACATGTGCCAGTTTGGTACATGATTGGTTCTTTAGCCCCAGAACTTGCAATGTACTTGCAATGTACTGTGTCAGTACATCGCCCCTTGCCCCCAGTGATAGGTGGGTACATCGGTTGAGCATCGGTGAGTATCAGTGGGTACTGGTTGAGTACCGATTGAGTATTATGTGGGTATCTCGTGAGTTTTGATTGAGCATAGGGCGAGTATCGGTGAGTATTGCGTAGGTATCGAGTGAGTATCGGTTGAGTGTTGCGTGAGTACCGAGCGAGTATCGGTTGAGTGCGGCGTGAGCATCGGATGAGTATTGCGTGGGCATTTGTGAGTATTTGGTGAGTATCGATTGGGTATCAGTGGGTATACTATCGGTTGAGCATCGGTGAGATCAGTGGGTACTGGTTGAGTACCGATTGAGTATTATGTAGGTATCGCGTGAGTCTCGATTGAGTATTGGGCGAGTATCGGCAGGTATCATTGAGTATTGGGTGAGTACTGATCAAGTTGTCACGATAAACGTGAACATGAAAATCTACTACTTGTCGTGTATTACTCAGTAAAAAGTGGTCACCTCTAGTGCGTTCTACGACTGTCATGATACGGGCGGCAGAATCGAGCTGAGCTCCTGGGTGGGAAATTCACTCGGGAATTCGTCTGTTCGGACCGCCAAGAATCAATAGGATTTAAAATCTAATTGGTCGATGGTTGATCGTTATTCTCCGTCCAGTCGGCGCTAGGCGCATTCAAGGCTGTGCCGTGCGGCAGAAGGACCAGGTAACTTGGAGCCAGCGTTCTTGTGCCACGAAATGGATCCCGCACCAGGATAAAACTGCACCAGGTTCTGCCGAGTTCTTTCATTTTGTCTCTTCTAACCCAAGCGAACCTCAAGACTCCTCGATGTGTGCGTTCACTTTCACTTTTCTTGCAAATCCTCCGATCAACGGTCTTCCACCAATCCTTATTGCTTCCCTTCCGCTTTCCCTCCTCTCTCTCTCGTTCCTTGGCTGACTCTGATCCTCTCTCGGTCGGGATCCGCAGCGAAACCGCCTACCGGGTACCCTATCAACATTACGACGAGTCCGGACCTAAATACAGAGGCATTTCAACAATGTCCACCACGCCTCACCACGGATGATGATCCAGATGGAGGAGACCACCCTCCGTCCCGTCACCAGACTTTGACGGGTACATACCCGAGATGTGATTGTCACACCTCGGCCCAGGCCTCTCCTAGGAGACACAAAGTTGACTTTGCACTCGAGTTGAAGACCATCCCGTTCAGCTCTTGTACGTCCAACTGCCCAGTTTGTTTGTGGCCGTATCCGGTGTCCTGACCCCATCTATTAGGGTTCACCATTCTCTTGTTACCCATACCCATCTCTGTGCGCGCTTCCTCGGATTTTGAACATACCGTCAGCTGATCGATGTATCTCCCTTTGTCGGTCAACAGTGGGCGCTACACTTCACCGAATGTCACGAATACGTTCTCGTATTCATCTGTGAGTGATCGTCTACAATACTGTGTCAGCGGTACTTAGCCCTCCTCCCCACAGCCTTATTCCTGGCCATCATACCCCTCGCCAAGGTGTGCATACAGCCGGCTCCATGCCCCCCCGCTTTCCGCTAACTGTGGTTTCTTCATTCCGCAGTTGTTATCTTTCGTCACATGTGCGCTCAAGAAATGTGAGCCCGTGTCGTTCAGTTGCCCCTCGTTGGTTCTATCTTGAGTAATCTCCGAATAATCGTTAGACACGGAGTCTTCTGCCAATATCTACTCGATGGAGGTCACCTCGGACGAATATCTCTCAGAAGTTCGGTCACTCTTAAACTGTCCATCAAAAATCACCCGTGTTAGGAACCTCCGGGGGGACGAAGCCCAAATGTTCATTGATTCTCTCGACCGAGTGAGCAAATTGGGCCCCTGTTTCTCAGTAACTTATCGCGTTAAACGTAGGTTCTTGCACGATCATGCCTCGATGACAAACACCGGCAACGCAGTTTACGGCTCCTCTCCAAGATCTGCAGAGCACGCAGGATCTTACCCTCCTCGTATATTCTTCAACAAGACCTCATACAAGTTGGGCCATTTTATTGCGACAGCGGGTGCGCAGTCGTGAACAACGGGGAATACTCGGAGTGCCCTGTCGCCATCAAGCGTCTCAAGATGACTGAAGAGGATTCTGACGGGACGTTCAAGGTACCTCCACTTGATAGCACTCACCCGTTACTATCGCTAAGCTTCTACCCAGGGATTATGCCGAGAGATAATCAGCTGGAAACATCTGTCTCATCCGAACATCTTACCTTTGTTGGGGGTTTCTATGTCAGCAGACCTGCGTTGTTTGCGCATTCTCACCGAGTGGATGTCCAATGGGAATGTGATGCAGTACTCGGAATCCAACCCAAAGGAGAACCGTTTGCGACTGGTGGGCTCGCTTGCTGTATGTCGCGGGTTCCCTCTTGCTCATCAACCGTCCTTAGCTCTCTGAGATTATGTCTGGTGCCGCATACATTCATGACCTCGGGATCGTTCATGGGGATCTCAAAGGCGTGCGTCTAATGTTCTTGGTGCATCTTTCACCTCGCTGACAGGTGGGGTAGGCGAACATTCTCATTGATGGCACGGGCGCCGCTCGCGTTGCCGATTTCGGTTTCATGACCATGATTGATCTGAGCACAATGCTCTTGTCCGAAACGACTGTTTCTCCCGGGGGGACAATTCGTTGGATGAGCCCGGAGTTGCTGGATCCAACGCACTTCGGTTCCAACGGCCGTCCAACTCGCGAATCGGACTGTTATGCCCTTGGGATGGTTGTATACGAGGTAAGCTGGTTACGCTCCTACGCTGGTCCCTCACTCACCAACCCCAGGTTTTGACCGGTCTCCTGCCGTTCCATCGTCTTCGCGCCTTCGCGCCTGCGACCGCCGTACTGAGGGGCAGACGACCAGATAAGCCTGTTGACGCCAAGTCTCTAGGTTTTTCCGACGCGCTTTGGGGGTTAGTGCGGTCGTGTTGGAGCGAGTCGATTTCGGATCGACCAACCGCCCGGCAGCTCCTTGATTGCCTTTCCCTTGACTCTCTTGATTGGGTCCCCCCTCGAGTTTACCCCATCATCGTGACTGATACCTCCAGCATCACTGATTCTGATTCATCCAGCTAGAATGTCCCTGGAAAGTTCTGTGCGCGTGGGGCCTAGGTGTCGCAAATCGAAGGAAGGCCCGGTTATCCCCATTGTTGTACTATTTATTTCCGTCTACCTAAGTAGTTTTCTCTCTTTTGTTTCTTCTGTACGTAGTTATGTCCTTAGGATTATCGTCAAAAAATTTCTCCGGGATGTAACGACCGATCTCACCCGTCATTTATCGTCTGATATTGCAATCGTCACAGGGCAGGTGAAGCTTCTTCGAGCAGACCACGTACTTGCGAGACCGGCAACCCGCCGTCAGGTCTTAGTCACGCTCGGATTTCCAAACAATCAAGCCAATCCGGATTCTCATAAATCTATTGACACTGGTCTACCGTGTACCACGCACGTTCTAAAAACGATCTCTCGGGTGCCGACGCGGCGAAGGAGGGAGGGCGCGTCAGCTTTTTGAGCCGAAGCTCGAGTGGGGAGAGCAGACCGAAATGGATGCGTGTACGCTCAGATGTGACTGTGGGGAGGACAGACAACGTGATGTCGAGGCGGGAGCGAGGGTCCCGACAGGCGTACTTAGACACCACAGAGACGCTGGCGGACCGACGGGATGAAGACTGGCGGAGACCGAACTACGCTCAGCAGGAGTCCGATATTCAAGCTCGCACGGCATCTCCGTCGTGTCTGTCCCAGGGTCACCACTCCGCCGCTCTCGTCGCGTGGGTTCTAGGCAAATCTTCAACTCCAGCCTCTGACAAAGGCTACCAGTGATCATGAGCATAGGAAGTTTAGGAAACCATCGGGTCCACTCCCGACTGATGATAACGCACACCGACCCGCAATGCCGAGGGAATACCGTGAAGAGCGTGGTCATGTGTGGTAATGATAAAATCGCAAAAGTTGAGCGAATACATCGACCCCGGCGCGTTGAAGGGTTTGTTGGAGATTTACGGAAGTGGTTGAAGAGGAGATGAATCTAGAAAGGGATGCGATGCGAGAGATTGGGGAGCGATGGGTATGAGATTGCACTGTGATGAGCGCGGACTCCGCTGAGGTTATGCATCCGCTACGAGTCACGAGTATTAAGCACATAGAGGAACTAGACCTCCAGCGGCTCACCTGGATGCTAGGCAATCGTTCAGACTAGCTTGAACCACTTCCAACCTTTTCCCACTTCGTTTGGGCTTGTCACCCGCGGAACCGGAGGCAGACACCTCATGCAATAGGCCGAACAGAGGGTTTGAGGTGTTCACTAATGCTCCGGAGAAAGCCGTGACCTTCCTTTTTCGGACCACGATTTCGGGTAATGTGCCCCCAGCCACCCAACCAAACTTTGCAACCTCTGCCGCCGAACTTTGTGGTAGATGACTTTCGGCTGGGACGCGAACCATCGTATAACGTCAGCGCTCAGTACTGGGCACCCATTTGTCTAGGCGCGCGGAAGGCGCGGTTCGGGGTTAGAGGATTACGTCTTATGTGGAAAGGGTGTAACCCACTGGTAACACACATATCTGAATGTCCGGGGTGATTCTCAGTGATAATATGTAATAACTTCGAGATTAGCATCGCGGGGACCCGGTGAGCGGCGCTGAGTCTTGGCGAACTTACGGAGCCTATCTTTACATCTTTGGACACGCAAGTCACAGTTGCACCGCGAAGCGCACGCGTGGCGATTTTACGGCAACCAAGTGTGGGAATTTGGTGGGAATCCATCTCGGAACGGTCGACCGTATCTCGCCTGCCGACATCAGGGGCACCTCTATCACCCCATGTCGCCCTCCATTTGGCCCACCGCCCCTCCCAGAACAATCAGAAGTCCTTCCATTGATCGGATTTTGTGCGACTTGAGTAGGACCCACGCCTCAGGAGTGCTTTGGGGGGTCGTTTTCGCCTCAGTTGTTGGAGAGTCAGTCTCAGGTAGTGGCGGCGATCGCGTTGATGACGGGGGAGCTCGGAACCACTCTCCGCCCTCACGACCCGTCACCACCAGAAAGCTATCATCGAAGGTACCTGCCACGATCTAGTTGCCACAACGCTCCTTTCATCTATCCTCACAGATCATCCGTGACATTGCCCTCAACACGCGCCACCAACGTGAACTACGTCCCTTCGCGGAGCCGGTCAATCGGGTTGAGAAGAAATCGGCTCTCGATCTCGAACTTACAGCCACGAGTATTACCCTTGTATACAGCCAATCAGCGCTTCAGCCGCGGGCATAGACTTTGGGAGGACGCCAAGTTCTGGTGTGGCATCCCATGATGGAGGAAACTGCGTTTCGATTTTCCTTGGGCACCTCCCACGTTGTTGTCTGGAACCCTAGACCGTAATTCATCAAGGCAGCCACTTTCTTCTGCGTCGAACGACCCTCAGCGGGCGGTAACTTTTTGTGAAGGCGGAAAAGACTCTTCACCCAAAGCTCCGGCCCTCAATCACGTGCCATAGTGCTAGCGCTAAACGTCATAGTTTTAATGCTCAACATTCAGACCATATGCTCTCAACGGCCATTCCCGGCGGTCGCATACCACACTGTCCCCAACAGCCACCCCCGACAGTCACATATTCTCAACTTGCCGCTGTTGCCTCTCAACCCGACTTAGAGCCAAATCAATATCGGCGTAATCTCAAAAGTCAATGTGTCGTGTAAGGGCCCCCGATAATTGGCAGGAAGGTCCGATCCCCACCTCCAATGTCGTGGATTCTGATTCATCTGGCTCATTGACAAGGCCCCTAGCGAATTTGATGTGCAAGGTATACGACTTATACGACTGGTAAATTGACAGAAGGTCCAATTGTCCGCATTGTGGATTATTGGGAGACCATCCGTAACATTAGATGATATTGCATCGGTCGTAGAAGGGCGCCAACAGCTGAGGTTCACGCTGTTGGCGACCCAACAGAGCGATTGGAGCTTTCTGCCTTCCTTAAAAGTCCTCGAATATTGGTTCATACATTATAACAAAGTCTTATTAACAGTCATATGAATAACCACCCATGATTATCTCCCAATCTACCTAAGTAATTTTATCCTTCTCATTTCTCTTCACGTGGTTGCGCCGTTAGTAGGATTATCATCAATATGTTCTCCTGGATGCGACAGCCGATTTCCGGGTTCATCCTTGCCACCTTCCTCGTCCCTTATCGTCCTACATACCTCAAGACACCTCGGAAGACCTGAACTGTCAAGTAGAACGCCTGGTGAATCAAGAAGTGGGCTGAAGCGTGGATCACTTCGAGGAAATTTCCGGAGAAGGTCTACGAATCATCCACAGAGCGTATCGAGGTCCAAGTCGAAATCCGCCTACGACTTGGCTCCAAAGTCGGACACGTAGGCTACAGTTTCCCAGAAAGCGAGAGCTGGATTTGCGACTCGACCGTCCGTGAATCCATCTTGAGGTTATCCGACAGTTCCGTGTCATGATGGGTGGATCACAGGCCCGAAGACAGAAACAGCTCCATCTCTCCTCCCAACAATGCTTTCGCAAACGTTATTCCGTTCGCATCAACGCCCCATCACCGCCACCACCCACAGATCGTGTGCAGCACGGAGGTAGATCCCTGGCTTCGTCTCCATCCGGGATGGTGTACTTGGAAGCACGCTCACGACATTGCAGTCTTGCACCCACGATGGCCCCGAGGATAGCACGGCCTGAGAAGTACGTCCTGTCTTTCGTACCGGGGTACGACTCTCCGGTAGAATCAAAGCATCCCTCGAAGGCGGAAACGATCAGATCGGAAGGTGGGTCGAGGTCGGAGCCGCAATGAAACCATCGAATATTGCCTGCCAGGTGTATGGCGGAGTCGATGGCTTCGTGTTCGGTAATATTTCGGAGGACCCAGCGAACGCAGCTTGCGTCGTCTATGTTTTGTTTCCGAAGAGTTTCCGGATTCCGTACAGTCACCCGTAGCCCACCTCGATCCGCGCACGGTCCGTTCTGCACATCACGAGTGGCGGTTGGGGGTAATGCGCGTTTGTATCTTCGAATCCCTTGGACCAGATTCTGCTTTGCGTTTCCGAGAGTTAGATCGATGCGGAGAAGCCGGACAATGGCTTGGTGGACGACATTTCGGCACATACGATTAATGTTAGACCTGATGCTGAAGAATGAAATACCCCAGGACTGAGGGTTAGTCGCGGTGTCGCGGACGCAGTGAGATGCAGAATCGGCTCTTTGTTGGGTATTCCGCCAAGAAGCGCGGGTAAGTTGGCCGATCTCGAGCGAGGAAAGACTCCCCGACAATTTCTTGAGAATTGCAAGGTCTCGGAGACCTCAGAGGGTTGTCGATGCTGGGGTTTGGAACGGACACTCACAAGACGATGTCCCCGCGGTTACGGTGCTGATGTAGAAGATAAAGTCAAGGAGAGTGAAGGAGATGACGATGTGTGCGGAGGGGGTGTTGATTGACCATATGTACCGTGATAGTCCACAAGCGAGGAGAACGTGAGCGATCTGGAACATTATGGGGAGGCTCTCGATGAGTAAATGGAATGGCCACTTCTTTAGGCCGTCGCATTTACGCCGTCGGTCACCACAAGCGTTCGAGTATCGATCCATCAGTGTGTCGAAGGTACGGTTGAGCCACTGCTTACACAGCATAGCGACGATCTTTGTGGGGGCACCACCCCACGCCGGAGGAGCCATGGGATCTTCGTCTGCAGTAATGGATCTATTGTGGTTGAGAAGAATCGTGCGGAGGTAGCCCTCTGAACGAAGTTCGCTGGAATCGGGTTCGAGCTTTGGCTGGACGCCGATGACAAACGCCGAACTGACTACGGAGGATAGACCGGCCTGAGAACGTGGTCAGCGCTGCGCGGGGTACACAGGATCGTAGAAACCCACGAAAATCAGGGTGGTGTTAAGATCATCGTTGTACTTTTTCATGTATTCGGTGTCATACTCCATCGCCTCTCGTTTGTACATGGTGTAGAAGTCGACCTGGGGATCTTCATTCTTGATCGGTTGGAAGTACATCGGTAGGGCCTCTTGGATACTATCTGGGGTCAGTTTTAACCTTCCAAATGGTCCCGGATCTCTAAAAACGCACCACCGAGGGTCGATATTGACCGGACTCGCACCCCCCATGTCGTCCATCGTGGTATCATATTATTGAAGGGGTCCCAGGTGGAGATAAAGACGGGGACGAACCCCGCCCGCCTGAATGGAGGACGGAAAAATCTGCACAATCGGGTTATCATCCGCGGAATCAGATTGTGGCGGGGCGACCCGAAAGCTGAAGACCTGATGTTGAATGTGGGGGAGCAGAGTCTCACCTTGAGTTGCTTGATTTAACTGCTCAAAGCTTGCTTCTCCAGTCCAAACCTTTCCTCGCGATCGTGCATGTCATGTTCCGCTTTGTAGTAAGCCTTCTTGAACACTTCTAGATCGCGCTTCGCATCTTCCAGAAGTCGTCCTTGGTCCGGGCTCTGAGTGGTGACATGATTCACGGTCGTTCTTACGGGACCCCGCATCAGTAAAAGCGAGATCGCGGGTAAAGGAGGCGGGCGAAGCCAAATGCTAGGGTAATATTTACCTTTGAAATCTCCAAGATATTGGTTACTGCGAGCGAAAGTTTTTCCTATCAGAGAGAGGCCGCATGTGGCACAAGGAAGAACCTACATCAGTTGTTGGATCTGGACGGTAGATTGGGTTACCATCGGTCCCCTCGTAGTGAAGTCGACATCCATGATAGTAGAGACTCTGGAGTGGAAGGTTATGATAGTAGAGACTCTGGAGTCGAAGGTCATGAAGGTTTGAGAAGCGCAGGGATTTGTATGAATTTGAGTAGTTGGAATCCGGCGAATACGAAATCTCTGGCGGTTGACGGTTGGATCGTGAAACGAACAGGAACAGCCAGTGCTCCTCTCCGTCGCGCGATTGCTGGGTTAGGGATTCGTAGAGGGGTGGTTTCCCGAGTTATTAAAGACATAGAAGGGGTGCAGGTGTAAGGAGCGTTGCGTGGAGGATTCTACAAATATCCCTCACAATTGCCTCGTGTCAGCCACACCTCGGGCACGTTGTAGGGGGCAAGGCAGACCCGCGGCCTTGAGTTTTTGTCGTGGGCCATGCCACATGCCGGCGCTACTGATTATTAACCCGCCGTCGTCGCTTCCTGACCCGATTTAGAGTAATTAATATCGCTGTAACCTCCAAAGTCAAAGACCCCCGATAATTTGCAGGAGGGTCTGATCCCAAATCCGGACCGGACCAATCACCATCATGTCCAGATCAAGCCCTGTGTAAGCCTGGCGATTGATCTGGATCCAGACCTCATGGCGGGACCGCAGTTGCCGTCAAACGTTGGCGGCACTTCCCCATTCAATACTCAAAGTTGATAACGATTGAGGCCTGTGGATTGATATTAATTAATAATTCTCGGTGGTTTCGGGAGAGCCCCGCACAGGCTCGGTACGTATCCTTGTTCGCTTCACCTTCATGATCTTCGTCCGTCGGACATTCTGTCTCGTACCCGGCCACAGACCACGCTTGTGGTACCCTCGATCATGCTTTGGCACTTTCATTTTCTAATCCACCTTCAGGACCCCGCCCAAGGGTCCGCCCCGTATAAATGCATTTTGTAAGCGGTCGAAGTCTTTGCTATTGTTCACCCCATTGACGGCACACCGATATCGAAACTGCACGCAGCTAGCGCCTTGCAGACCCCACCTAAAACTATCCGAGACGACGCCAGCCCGTTGCGCTAGACATCCTTTACAAACTACATCCTTCTAGTATGTTTCCTCCGTTCCCACCACGGTGAATAGATCACCATCTAATCGAATCGTTAGGCATGCAGTTTTCAACCAACGTCTACTCGATGGAGGTTACTTCTGATGAATGCCTCTCAGAAGTTCGGTCTCTGTTAAGTTGTCCATCTGGAATCACCAACGTCAGGAACTTCCGGGGAAACGAAGCCCAAACGTTTATCGATTTCCTCGACCAAGTAAGCAACTGAGTGTTCTTCTGTTCCTCGAAAACTTATCACGTTGAACATAGGTTCTTACGCGGTCATACCTCGATGACAAACACCGGCAGCGGGGTTTGCGGCTCCTCTCCAAGATCTGCAGAGCACGCAAGATACTACCCTCCTCGTACACACTCCAACAGGACCTCATACAAGTTGGGCCGATCTACTGTGACAGCGGGTGCGCAGTCGTGAGTACTGGGGAATACTCGGAGAGCCCTGTCGCCATAAAGCGTCTCAAGATGATCAAGGGGGACGCCGACGGGACATTCAAGGTACCTTTACTCGGTATACCTCGCCCACCACCATCGCTAAGCCTCCATCCAGGGGTTATGTCGAGAGATAATTAATTGGAAACATCTATTCCATCCAAACATCTTACCTTTGTTGGGGGTTTCCGTGTCTGCAGACCTACGTTGTTTGCGCATCCTCACTCAGTGGATGCCCAACGGGAATGTGATGCAGTTCACAAAGTCGAACCCAAAGGAGAACCGTTTGCGACTGGTGAGCTCACTTGCTGTGTGTTGCACGTTCTCTCTTACTCATCAACTGTGCTCAGCTCTCTGAGGTCATGTCTGGTGTGGCATACATGCATGACCTCGGGATCGTTCATGGGGATCTCAAAGGCGTACGCCCAATGTTCTTAATGCACCTTTCACCTCGCTGACAGATGAAACAGGCGAACGTTCTCGTCGATAGCACGGGCGCCGCTTGTGTTGCTGATTTCGGCTTCATAACTATGACCGATCTGAGCACAATGCTCTTGTCTGAAACCATCGTTTCTCCGGGGGGAACGGTTCGTTGGATGAGCCCAGAGTTGCTGGATCCGACGCACTTTGGTTCCAACGGTCGTCCAACTCGTGGATCGGACTGTTATGCCCTTGGGATGGTGGTGTACGAGGTGAGCTGGTTGCGTTCTCCATATCGGTCCTCGCTTACCCATCCAAGGTTTTGACTGGTCTCCTACCGTTCCATCACCTTCACGCCTTCGCGCCTGTGACTGCCGTACTGAGAGGCAAACGACCGGAAAAGCCTGATGATGCCAAATCTCTAGGCTTCTCCAAAACACTTTGGGGGCTGGTGGAGTCGTGTTGGGGGGAGTCGATTTCGGATCGACCGACCGCCCGGCAGCTCCTTGACTGCCTTTCCCTTGACCCCCTTGCTTGGGTCCCCCCTCCGGTTTATCCCATCACCGTGGTTGGCGCCTCCAGTATCGCTGATTCGGATTCATCCGGCTCTTTGTGAATGCCCCTGGCAGATTCGGCGTGCGAAGTCTAGGATCGGTAAACTGGCGAAAGGTCTTGTTGTTACCATTGTTGCACTATTTATTTCCCTGTATATTTAAGTAATTTACTCCCTTTCGTCTCTTCTGTACGCACTAGTGTCTTTGTAATTATTGTATCGTCAAGGTGTCCTCCGCGCGCGCTCCCTGTCCCTTATCGTCAAATACAGTAACTATCGCAGGGCACTAGTAACGCTTCAAGCATACCACACACCCACGAGGCCAGTAACCCACTGCCGGATCCTAACCACGCCCGAACTTCCGAAAAATCGAACCAGTCCGGATCCCTATACATCTGTTGACACCGGTCTATCTGAGTGTATCCCGCACGTTTTTGGAACGATCCCCCAGGCGCCGGCGCGGTGAAGGGGAATGTGAGGGAGGCACGTGAGCTCCCCGAGCCGAAGCCCCAGTGGGCAGGGATCGAAACGGGCACGCGTATGCAGAGCCTCTTGCGGGAAATCGATCGTGATACCCGCCCATCGTCTCTCACCCTCTCCGCGAGCGTGACTCGGGTATTCAACGGTGTGAATCACGGGATAAGGTGGAGTCAGGGCCTGTTGGATCAGTGCCCCCATCTGGGCGAGAGTCGCACGAAGGGTCGGGACAAACGTATGCGCCGAACTTGAGATGTGTTGGTCCGTATTTCTCCGCCACCCCTTCATCAGCGAATCGCTTGTCACGCATCGCATGGGACTCGGACTGGTGAGAAAAGGCGCTGAGATATAGATGCTGACCAACCGCTTGGACCTCACGGAAAGAGAGCGAGGAGAACCCGCGGTTGCATAGCCGGACAATGAGGCGGGAAAGCTCTCCATCCTTGGCGGCAACTATGGGGTATGGGCAAGAATAAGGGGTTACTACGGCGGGGTGCTCACTTCCCCTCCACCATCCGGACTGAGCTCTGGAATACTTAGCTTCATGTAAAACTTTGGTGTCCGGTGCCAGGCTGAGATCCTATCTGATATCCAAGACCGCGGTCGCCGGTACTACTGCGCGGCAAAGCACAGCCAGGCGCTTGGGGGATTTTGCTTGTGGGCTTCGACTTAGTAACTGGTGGTGTCCCATCATGGGTTACCCGTGAGTGTCGGCTGACAACGTTTACCCTAGCCTTGGGCTTCAGCCCCGCGCACAGTATTTATACTGTGCACAATCGTGGTATCTCCTCACTCAAAACTAGCACAACCCCACATCCATCTCTCTCATCCTCACTGCGTTGATCAAATCCATCCTTGCTCTCGTCCTCGTGACGATCGGTTTTGCCCAGGCGGCTCCATGTGAGTGCTTTCGAATCTCCTTGAGGTTCCGATTCCCTAGACTCATTAATATTGCAGCCCACGCGAAGGCGGTCGGCATCATGAGGGGTGAAAATATTAATAAACCCAGGCCTGGCGTCGGCGTCGGAGGGGGATAAGTGGGTTCCTTTAATCGGACGGACGTACCGGCTCGTCCCCGTCCATCGCAGTGGAGAATTGACGATACCATCGTGTATATTTCTTAGTGGCGATCGTCGCGTGTGTTTGTATATGAAAACCCCGTTGTGCGTTGCGTGTGGCAGGACTGAGGGATCGAGTGGTGGGGCACTCGTTTTTCTCGTTTTGACTCTTAGCATCGTGGGATCAGTTCCGCGCGTCAAATAACACTCCTTTCCGCACTTGCTTTTATCGAAAAAGTTGTAAGAGGTTTTGGCGGTTGGTGGTGTTGGGCCCGGTGACCGGTGCGCCTCTTGCGATCTATGAGTGCATCTGTATCCTCCAGCCGGTAATGTCTGGTGTTCCGCGCCATCACACAAACCTGGCTCTTTTCCGTGAATAATTCCAATATCTGTGTGATGGACTACAGCGATCCCCGCTCATCTATGAGCGATGGGAACCAATGAGGTGCATTTGTGCAGAGGGTACAGATAGCAAGATACAAAGCAGTGGGTCCATCAATACAGTGCGTCATGGAGCGGGTCGTTCGTTGGTCGTCAAGAACGGATGGTAATCAAACAAACCCGCCGCGTCTCCGACTTGAGTTGAGTTGGGCGTGGGGTATTCCCGCATGAGAACGAGGATAGAGATGACGTCGTCGAAGTCAGAGTGCACCTGTGGTTGTAGAGTTAAGTGTCGTGACCAGGTGAGAAGCTAAGGTCGCCAGAGGCGAGTTTTCCAGGGACGGCTAAAAAAAAACGCGAAAGTGTCAGTGTCCAAGGAAGATATGATGCGACGGGGAGAACCGAGCGTGTTATCAAGGTAGAACCGAGGCGGACGGTCCGGATGGACGCAGGTTCTCCACCAATGTCGGCCCTGTCGAGCTATCATATATCCCAGGTTTCGAGTTTAGTAACCCCAAGCGAACAAGACCACGCCAGGTGTATTTGAACAAACCAATTTCGTGGAAGGAGTGCCGTTGGTTCGTGGTAGACATCACGGAAACGGCCGCCCCTCCGTTTCGTCTCCCCTCCCCAAATGCCGTCCGGACGCCCACCTCGGTGCTTGACGACGACCGCCCGCCTACCCCGCGCATCATGGAGGTAAACCCTTGGCTTCTCCATCCCGGAGGACATCGTTCAACGAACAACGCGCACAGACGCTTCTCTCCAGACTGAAGTCGACGCTCGAGAAGGACGCTTTGACGAAACGTCTTCAGAAGAAACAACTCATGTAACCCCACGCCGGCGGACTCCCGCGGGAACTTGCAGAACACGTCATCGTCATCGACCACCTTTGGTACCACCTCGACACCCTCCGCTCGTGTTGTTTGACCTGTCTGGTGTGGGTCGGACCTTCCGGTACCATCTCTTCTACAGGCGTCAGTCAATCCACGGACACTGGTGCAAGTCCCCAATCATCTCCGTCGGTGCGGGCTTATCGACTACGTTTGTCGAATCGAGTTGGACCTTCTGCCCCCGTTCACCAAAAGTCGCCTACGTTCCAGCATCTCAAGGATATAGGACCAGTGGTACCACTCCGCGTCTTCCCTCAAGAATATAATGTCTTCCGCATCCTCGAGCCGGGAAGACTCGCACAAGCCACCGCCTCACTCGCGACCCTCGAATTCATCAACCCAGAAGGCAGCTCGAGCGACGTCCTCCGACAAACCCAGATGAACCCCCGGTAGTCGAGTATTCCGAGAAGGGTACCAGGTCTACCCCTCGCTACGAAACTTTGCCCAACTTCCGTGATGTGCTTGCGCCCGAGCACATAGATTGCGTCGGGGAGGGTGGTTTTGTGCAGGGGCTTCTCAAGATTCTCGAGGGCTGCGGTTTCAGGAACTCGTTCTTGAGCGCAATGAAGGAGCGGAATCTTTAATCCTCAGTCGTTCACAAAGCCTTGGAACATTATTCCGTCAACCTCGGAGACCAGGTGAGCGACAGTAGCGAGCCAGGCATATAGGCCCTTACTAACGTCACCCAAGAACTAGACCTCGACCCTGACCTTTGCGACCTCAGCAAACACCTCTTACTGAAGAGGGTGGAAATAGACATCTGCCCCGGGGCCTCTTTCATGAGGAGCGTCCTCCGCGAGGAAGTCGAGTACTTGGATGAGATTGCGTTGTGATTAGCACGGACTCCGCTGGAATTACCGCTACGAGTCGCGAGTATTAAGCTCACAGTGGAACTTTACTTCAACCGGCTCACCTGCATGCCAGGGAATCGTCCAAACTGACTTGGGTCAAAATACCAAAGCGGCCCCTGCTCCGATGGGTGGATTCTTGGTCTCTACGAGTTTGATGTGTGCTTGAGACGGTGTGATATAGTCGTTTAGGTTGGTTAATGTCCGGTTTTTGGTGTGGGATTAGTACGGTGCGATGGACCGAGGAGAGAATTTGAGAGGTGCTCACAAATGCTCCGGAGAAAGCCATGACCTTCCTTTTTGGGCGCCAATCTCGGGTGACGCCACACTCTCACCCAAGTGAACTCGCTTTGCAGTAGTTGTACAGCCTGTGCAACGTCCGGTGAATCAAGGTAAAACGTCAGCACCAGACGTTCATTCATTTACACGCACAAGGGGTGCCGGTGAGGCCTTGAAGTACGGGGTCAGAAGATTACGTCTTACGTCTCATGCGAGGAAGGGGGCAACACGCTGGCTGCAACATGCACGTCCAAATGTCCACATCGCGGGGCTACCTGGCGACCGACGCTGGGTCCCGACGGTACTCTCGCAGATATTTGGGTGATTGAGGAGGCGAACTTATGAAGTCTGGCTGTGTACACGCTAACAGTTGTACCTGCACACCCCTGGCTACATAAGTCAAAGCTGCACCCCAAAGCGTGTGTGTGGCATCTGATGACCGACTAGGGGAATCCATCTCGGAACGGTTCTTCCTACTCGACCGAAACCCTAACAACCTCTGTCACACCTGGCCTTCTGGTTTATGGCGGAGAAAAAACCGTCGTGTACGCGCCACCATTTAATCGTCAGAACGCTCCCTCCACCCACCCCCACAGATTCTTCGCGGCATCGGCATTGCCCGAAGTAAATGGCTTCCTCATCACGCGCCGTCGACTTGAATTACGCCTCTTCGCGTATACAACCAATCAACCGCAAGCCTGGACTTTTTGGGGGGATGCCGGGTTTTAGCGTGGTATATGGTGGAGGAAGCCACGTCCGATCTCCCTTGGGCACCCCCACGTTGTTGTCCGAAACACTGGAACGCGACCCACCCAGGGGATTTCCTTCCGCATCGAATGACCCTCGGTGGGCGGCGAAGGCGAAAAGGACCCCCCAACCAAAGCTCCGGCCCACTCCGGCCCTCGCCCACACGCCGCGACACTCAACAACCGCCCATTCTGAACTTCCCGCTGCTGCTTCTCGATTTAGAGCCAAATTGATAATGGTGTAATCTTCAAAATCTGTATCATGTATCGCTTACCTACTGCCTCCGTACACTTATTTAGCCTTAGAACTCAGCTTTGTAGCATGTTAACCCTGCAGTGTTCTCGCAATAGACCTTCGCCTCTCAGCCTGTCTTTCCAAATCGGGTCCGATGGCAACGGGTCAAGCGTGGGAAAACGTGTGGAGAATAGGAGAGGCGCATGATCGGTTGATCCTTCTGGGCCTTGGGCAAGATGTCACAGGCGCCGAGTAGCGCATGATCGATTGATCCTTTCGGGCCTTGTGCACTGCCGGAAGATGTCACAACTTGCCACCACAGGCGCTGTTGGCTATACTTACTGTCGTAAGTCGAAGAATTTCATTTTTCAAGCACCCCATTCCGAAGGATCCGCGCGTAATTTGTATAAAGGCACTTTGAAAGCGGTCGAAGCTTTCGCTGTTGACCCCGTTAACGGCACGCCGATACATAAACTGCGACTGGCACCTAGCAGCCCCTGCCTATAACTCCCCGAGACGACATCACCCCGGTGTGTCAAACATCTTCCGAGAATCGCACCCTTGCAGTACGCTTCCTCCATTTCGTTCGCGGTGAATAGATCACCAGTTAACCGAATCGTTAGACATGCGGTGTTCGGCCAACATCTACTCGATGGATGCTAGCCCCGATGAATGTCTCTCAGAAGTTCGGTCTCTCTTAAGCTGTCCATCCAAAATCACCCATGCCAGGAGCCTCCGGGAAAACGAGGCCCAAACGTTTATCAATTTTCTCGACAGAGTAAGCAAATTGAGCCCCCTGTTTCCGGACATCTCATGACGCCGAGCATACTTAGGTCCTTGTGTGGTCATGTCTCGATGACAAACACCAGCAGCGGGGTCTACGACTTCTCTCCAAGATCTGCAGAGCACACGGGATCCTACCCACCTCGTATATTCTTCAACAAGTCTTCATACACGTCGGACCGATCTACTGCGACAGTGGATTCGCAGTCGTGAACCGCGGGGAATACTTGGAGCGGCCTGTCGCCATAAAGCGTCTCAAGATACCCAAGGGGGATACTGACGGGGTATTCAAGGTGCTTCTGCTTGATCAACCTCCCCCTTCACCATCGCTAACCTTTCATCCAGGAGTTATGTCGAGAAATAATCAGCTGGAAACATTTGTCCCATCCGAATATCTTACCTTTGTTGGGGGTCTCTGTGTCTGCAGACCTGCATTGTTTGCGCATCCTCACCGAGTGGATGCCCAACGGGGATGTTATGCAGTACACAAAATCAAACCCAGAGGAGAACCGCTTGCGACTGGTGAGCTCACTTGCTGTTTCCTGCGTGTTCTCTCTTGCTCATCAACTGCGCTCAGCTCTCTGAGGTCGTGTCTGGCGTGGCATACATCCATGACCTCGGGATCGTTCATGGGGATCTCAAAGGCGTATGTCCAATGTTCTTGATGCACCTTTCACCTCGCTGACAGGTGAGGCAGGCGAACATCCTCGTCGACAACACGGGGACCGCTCGGATTGCCGATTTCGGCTTCATGATCATGACTGATCTAAGTACAACGCTCTTATCCGAAACTGTCGTTTCTCCTGGAGGGACAATTCGCTGGATGAGCCCGGAGCTGCTGGATCCGACGCACTTCGGTTCCAACGGCCGCCCGACTCGTGAATCGGACTGTTACGCCCTTGGAATGGTGGTATACGAGGTGAGTGAGTCACTCTCTCCACGCTGGTCCCTCCCTCACCCACCCCAGGTTTTGACCGGTCTCCTGCCGTTCCACCGCCTTCGCGCCTTCGCACCTGTAACTGCCGCACTGAGGGGCAAACGACCAGAACGGCCTGCCGACGCCGAATCTCTCGGCTTTTCCGACACACTTTGGGGGGTTGTACAGTTGTGTTGGAGCGAGTCGATTTCAGATCGACCATCAGCCCAGCAGCTCCTCGACCGCCTTTCACTTGACTCTCCTGCTTGGGTTCCCCCTCGCGTTTACCCCATGGCCGTGATTGATACCACCAGCATCACCGATTCAGATTCATCCAGTTTTTTGAGGATGTCCTTGGAAAATTCAATGTGCGAGGCGTAGCACCGGTAGATCGACAGGAGGTCCGGTTGTTCCCTTTGTTGTACTATTTATTCCCCCATCTATCTAAGTAATTTTCCCCCTTTCATTCCTTCTGTACGCAGTTGTATCCTTAACGTTATCTGTCCTTAAAATTATCGTCAAAATGTTCTCCGGGGTGTAGCAACCGATTACGCAGTTCATACTACCTCCTTGCCGTCCTCCCCAACCCTTGTTGTCTAATATCGCGATCGCTGCGGAGTAGTGGAAGCTTCTTCGAGTGGACCGCGCACTTACGAGACCAGCAACCCACCGTCAAATCCTAGTCGCGTCCGGATTTCCGAACAATCAAACAAGTCCTGATTTTCATCGATTCATTGACATCGGTCTATCGCGTACCAAGCATGTTCTGAAAACGATCCCTCAGGTGCCAATGGGGTGAAAGAGAATGTCCAGTACCGGGAAGGGAGGGGGAGCGTCAGCGCTTTGGGCCGGGACTCAAGCGGGGAGAGGGGATAGAAATGGGTGCGCGTATACTAAGATGTGACTGGGGACGACGGAGAACGTGTTGTCGAGGCGGGGCAGAACCGGGACGGACAGTCCGGTGGACACTCAAGCCTCAAGATCGGCCCTGTCGAGCCATTCTTCGGGCAGGGGAGCGTATCCAGCGGATGACGGTGAAGACCAAAATCTTATCGATGAGGATGGCGAATATTGGGGATCACCGCGGGGCCCCGGGTTGGCGACTGGAACGCGATCAAGTGTTAGAGCCCTAGGCGTTGGTCACCGCCTTCGTGCGTCGGTGTTGTCTGCGCTTGTCATTCACGAACACTGTTCGGTAGAGGACTGAGCATGATGCCAGGAGGCCGTACGCGATGACAACACGTTTTGGTGGAAGAGGAGATCCAGTTTAGTCTAGGTCTGGTTGAATTGTATATAGTAAGCCCAACGGCTGTAGAATTGACCTTTGCCTCTCTTTCCAAATCGGATCCGGTGATGTCGGGACGGGGTTCGGCAGGAAATAGGATAGACATAGTGTTGCCGCGAGCTGAACCAGTTCAGTTGATGGCTCGGCTCACTTTTTCAATTGAGTTTATAAATCATTTCCATTTATGGGAGAATATAACATACGACGTAATTCAAAATTATAGCACCAATCAGTGGGCTGCATTTGACTCAACTTGGCTCAGCTCAGCTCGCGGCGACACAAGATAGACGCGTGATCGATTCATCCTTTGATCCTTTGACAAACTGTGATCCCTTGAGCCTCGGGCACTGCCTGAAGATGTCACAAGTGGTCCACGAAGCGGGGCGGGCTGTGCTGTCGTAAGCCAAAGAATTTCATTTTTAGGATCCAATTCCCAAGGCAATGGTCGAAGCTCCTGCCGTCGCTGACCACACCGACGGCACGCTGACATACAAACTGCGACCTAGCCAGGCTTTGTTTACAATTCTCCGGGACGACCCTGGCCTGGTGCATCGGATATCCTCTGCGAATCACATCCTCCCAGTATGCTTCCTCCGTTCCGTCCACGGTGAATAGATCGCCAACTAACCAAATCGTTAGACATGCAGTTTTCGGCCAATATCTACTCAGTGGAGGTTACTTCTGATGAGTGCCTCTCGGAAATTCTGTCTCTATTAAGCTGTCCATCCGGAATCACCCACGCCAGGAGCGTCCGGGGGAACGAAGCCCGAATGTTTATCGACTTCCTCGACCGAGGAAGCAGATTGAGCCCCTGTTCCTTGATAACTCGTAACGTTAAACACAGGTTCTTGCGCGGTTATCCCTCGACGACAAACACCGGCAGCGAGGTTTGCGGTTCCTCTCCAAGAACTGCAGAGCTTACAGAACCCTACCCCCTTCGTACATTCTTCAACAAGACCTCATACATGTTGGGCCGATCTACTGCGACAGCGGGTTCGCAATGGTGAACAACGGAGAATATTTGGGACGGCCTGTTGCCATAAAGCGTCTCAAGATGACCAAGGGGGATGCTGACGGGACATTCAAGATACCTTCGCTCAATACGCCTCACCCATCGCCATTGTTCAGCTTCCACCCAGGGGTTATGTTGAGAAATCATCAGCTGGAAACATTTGTCTCGTCCAAACGTCTTGCCTTTGTTTGGGGCGTCTGCGTCTGCGGACCTACATTGTTTACGCATCCTCACTGAGTGGATGTCCAACGGAAATGTAATGCGGTACGCGGAATCAAACCCAGAGGAGAATGGGTTGCGATTGGTGAGTTCAATTACTGTTTGCTGTGTATTCTCCCTCGCTCATCAGTCACACCCAGCTGTGTGAGGTCATGTCCGGCGTGGCATACATTCATGACCTCGGGATCGTGCATGGAGATCCTAAAGGGGTATGTCCGATGCTCTTGGTGTAAATTTTACCTCGCTGACAGGTGAAGCAGGCAAACATTCTTGTTGATGGCGCGGGCACCGCTCGTGTTGCCGATTTCGGCTTCATGGCCATGATTGATCTGAACACGATGCTCTTGCCTGAAACTATCGTTTCTCCCGGGGGGACAGTCCGCTGGATGAGCCCGGAGTTGTTGAATCCGACACACTTCGGTCACAACGGCCGTCTAACTCGCGAATCGGACTGTTATGCGCTGGGAATGGTGGTATACGAGGTGAGCTAGCTGCACTCTCCACATTGGTCGCTCATTTACTCGTCCAAGGTTCTGACCGGCCTCCTACCGTTCCACCATCTCCATGTACTCGCACCTATGACCACCGTGCTGGGGGGTAAACGACCAGAGGAACCCGTTGACGCCAAATTTCTAGACTTTTCTGATACACTTTGGGGGTTAGTGGAGTTGTGTTGGGGGGTCTATTTCGGATCGACCGACCGCCCGGCAGCTCCTTGATTGCCTTTCCCTCGACTCGCTTGCTTGGGTTCCCCCTCCAGTTTACCCTACCACCGTGACTGATACCTTCACCATCGCTGGTTCTGATCCATCCAGCTAGAATACCCCTGGCAAGTTCGGTGCGCGTGAGGCCTAGGTGTCGTGAATCGACAGAAGGTCTGGTTTTCCTCACTGTTGTACTATTTACTTCTATGTATACCTATGTAGTTTACTCCTTCTCTTTTGTGTTTCCTTTGTATGCAGCTGTATCCTTAGGATTGTCGTCAAAACTATCCTCCGGGATGTGACGACCGATCGCGGGGTTCGCTCGCCAAGATCGACCCCGTCGAGCCATTACAGCTTCACGGAACAAGCCTGAAGAAAGATTTCGAGCCCAACCCCAAATAAACAAAGACGCTCTTCGTAGACAAAATTCCAGAAGTGGGCCGCTGGATCGTATGATGGGGAGGGCGGACGTCACGGACCCGAGTCGGAAGACGGAAACGGCCGCCAAGTTTCTGTCTCCTCCCCTCTCCCTCAAATGCTTTCTCGAACGCCGTCCGGATATCCACGCCAGTGCTTGACGACGACCACCCACCCGTCGCGTGCAGCATGGCGGCAAACCCCCAGCTTCTCCATCCTGGAGTACATATAACAAACAGCGTGCACAGTCGCTTCTCTCCAGATTGAAATCGACACTCAAGAAGAACGCCCTGACGAACCACCTCCAGAGGAAACAATCCCATGCCGACACACGTTCACGAGAATTCACAGAACCCGTCATCGACAATTGGTACCACCTCGACTCCCTCCGCTCGTACTGTTTGACCTGTAGGGTGTGAGTCCGACCCTCCCGACACCACCCCTTCTACAAACGGCGGTCAATCTACGAACACCAGTACAAGTCCTTAGCGCACCTCCGTCGGTACGGGCTTATGGACTACATACGTCGGATCAAGTTGGATCTTCTGCCCTCGTTCACCATGGAACCGCCCACGTTCCGGTATCTCAAGGACACGTGCCCAGCGGTGTCGTTGCGCCCACTCGCTCTCACGGAATATCGCATCTTCCACCTCCCCGAGTCCGGAAGACTCGCACGAGCCACCTTCTCCCTCGTAACCCACGAACTCACCAACCCAAAAGGCAGTTCGAGCGACACTCTCCGTTTGTTCCCGAACCTGGACGACCCTTGGTGGTCAAGTACCTCGAGAAAGGTGCTAAGCCCACCTCCCGCCACGAAGCCTCGCCCAACTCCCGTGGTATCCTTACGTTAAGACATAGATGTGTCGGGGAGAGGGATCATGGGTAGAGGCCTCTCAAGGTTCCCAGAGGGCTACAATTTCGTGCTCAAGTGCAATGAAGGAGTGGAACCACTAATCCCCGCTTGTTCGCAGACCTTCGGAATATGATTTCGTCATCCTTGGAGATCAGGTATGCGATAGTGGCGAGCAAGGCATTCGGGCCCCTGCTGACATCGCTCTAGGATCAGACCTTGACCATGACTCCTACGGTTTCAGAAAACACTTCTTGCTGAAAATAGTGGAAACGGACATCTGCTCCAAAACCTCCATGTTCCCACCGACCTATCTTGACTACTTGACCTCGAAGGTACTTTCGCGATTTTATCATGACCACACATGACCACGTTTTTCACGATCCTACCCCGGTGTTACCCATTTATTCAAAGCCTACTGGCATGGAGTTTTTGACACGAGCGGAACGCCAGCGAAGGCAATGTTCGATATTGAAAATCCTTTGTGGAGTAGTCGGGACTGGGGGGACTCGTCCGGGAGATTTGACCTGAGATTTTGGAGGAGTCTGAGGTCGTCGTAGACGTACAGAAGAGGAATTTAGGTTCTGTTGGTGTATGCTATGATCAGTCAGGAGTTGATCCGACGGTTTTCGTTGGGTGATGCATCTGGTAGATTGGGGTAGCGCAGCACGATGGGTTCTTTCGTTTGGCGTTTCCGAGTTTCGTTGCTTGATATCATTTTTTAAAACTTCCTACACCCACGACATGCGGTCCGTTTGAGGAGAGCACTTCCGAAACAGAGTAATCAAGACCACGCGGTTAACTCACCTTGACTCTAAGCATTCACTACCTGAGGCAAACGCATGGCTGGACCCAACCCACCGTAAGCATATCCTCCTTGCGCTCGGGTTACAACTGTAAGATGATTACTTTCTGGCAGGGGAGCGTACCCAGCGGATGGCGATGAAGACGAAATGCTCAGTGAGGACGATGGCGAATATTGGGGATTACCGCTGCGCCCGTGTGTCGACCGCAACAACCACTACGACCGCCACGTCTCTGAGCGCAAACAAGAGAACGGGTCTGAAGATTTGGAGTTCCACCCGGCCCCAGATGATATCGCACTTGTCCGATCTTTGTTTCCTCTCCCCCCGGAGCTGGTCACAAAGATCTTGGATCTTGCAGAATACTGGGCCTACTCACAAGCAACCCGTCCAGACTGGGCAGATTTCACCCACGCCAACGTGCGATACCTCGAATCACCACCTATCCGGGGAGAATTCCTGCACCCGCTTCGTCGTCTGGTGATCACGACCGATTCGAGGGACCAAGGGTGGAGCAGTTATCCCGAGACCCAGGGAACTCGCGAGGGTAGCTGGACGTGGTTCGAGCTCACCCTGGATGATGGAAAAACGGGTGATGAGATTGTGAGGGTGGAGGTTGTGAGGAACGTCCATGCTGGGAGGGAATTCGACGAGCATCGGGCTGTCATCGAAGACGAACGGATATTGAACCAGGCCAAGAAGGGGGATCGGTTGAGCGTGTGGGTTAGGGCGATGTATCCTGGTTGGGTGAATCACGTTCGGCTGGTAAAGATCGAAGCCTGGTCAGCTTATTGATCCTCGTGAGTGGGTTGCGGTGTGTGGAAGCGTTGGGGATGGCGGAAAAACTATATATGTATTCGGAATCCTGTACATGTCACGACTGGGCTCGTATACGTGGCAGATCCGTGGATGGTATTCGTAATTCGGGCATCTATGTATGAGATGAAGCTACATGTGAACGGCGTTCGCCACGTGTAGTACCCCCGAACCGAGCGGCTCGGCTCCCGACATTGAGCAACGATACGATCTTCACTATTTTGATGTACGGAAGGGTGGATGGCCGTCCATGGTTTGGTGATGGTGCGGAAGAGGTGAAAGTGGCTTGCGGCGGACGATGAATGCGTGAGCGGACGTAGCGCCCTCTTGTCGTGGTGGCAGAAGTCGATTACGCCATCTGTGAGTTCGATGGGGAGGTGTGGAGATCCCATTCGGATGAGGATGGAAGGCCTGGGTGGTGGTCTCCGGAAGATCGAGTGTTCCAGGACGAGAACCGGCTTCGAGTGGAGCCCTTCCGGCCCGGGACTGTACCGGTACATCTGAGCGCAATATTTGGACCGGCAACTTCTAGGTTACGTGTGGTATGTATAGTTCCTCGTAGGGAGCCCAATCACCTCGAACAAGGTTTTCGCCTTGTACCGGGCACTCCATCCCAGACTCATTTTGGTTGCGACAGATTCCCCCTCTCCCGACATCGGACGCCGTCCTCACCCACTCCCTCCACTCAGCTCGACCCCCTTCGTCTCCCGCAACACATCGAGCGCGACCTTTCCTCGGAATTCCTCCCCGGCTCCTCGTAGCGCATCATGGGGGAAGCAACTATAAGCCCAAAAGCGCGCGTCTGATTGAGCCCGCCCTCCGTCCCCAGTCCTTCGCCCGTCTCCCTTTCTGAATCTCCTTGGAACGACTGGCAGCGCCCCCGTCGAGTTCTACGACAAGTTTCAGTGAGAGGCCGACGAGTACGACAGCGACTTCATGGAGGAATACGATGAAGACTAGAACACCACCTTGATCTTTCGTGAGCATCCTTTCTTTCTCTCGCATTTACCTCAATCGTGATTCTAACTTTGCGGGGGGGTAGCCCGGTTTATTCTCCGCCGTCACATCCGCTTTCATCGTCGACGTCCAAAGCAACTTACCACCTGATTACCAGCAAATACTACCAGCTCCTCAAAAATATTGCCAGTGTTTCGCTAGGGAGCGTCTCCACCGGTGGAAACGCCGCCATCCCTCAATGGACCGGCCCCGATTCCACTGTTGTCCACGTCCAAGCCGTCCTCTACTCCAGCTTGGCCGCCTCCCTCCTCGCTGCGTTCTTCGCCATGTTGGGAAAGTAACGGCTCAATCGGTACGCTCAGGTCTGGATGTGTAGATCCGTTGTCGGTCGCAGCCGCCATCGGCAACGCAGGATGAAAGGAATTATCACCTGGCACTTTAACTTCGTCATGGAACACTCGCCTCTAATGCTTCAAGCCGCCCTCCTCTTCCTCGGTTACGCACTCTCCAACTACCTCTTCATCAACAGAGCTGTTGCTGGCGTCCCGATCGGTTTCACTGCATTCGGTCTCCTCTTCTACTTGTTCTCCTCGTCGAAATGAACCAAGAAGCGAAGGGTGAGGCAGGGGTTTGGAAGGGACAATCGTAGGATAGGGGTAGCAGCGGATACGATGGGCAAGAAGTACCTCAAGCGAACCAGGAAGTGGTTCAAGGTCATCTTCTCTCGGAAGAAGGGGCTGTCGAGACCCAAGTCCGGCGGTCCCCACGGTTTTGGCAGGTTCGGAACAGTTGACGGAGCGAGCCCAGAACACATCGAGTTGCCCATAACCAACACGGCCGACCAGCAAACCCCGCTGTTCAATAAGGAGACCAATTTGGATGGCTACGTCTTGGACTCGAACTGCATCACCTGGGTGTTTGGGATGTCAATGGACCCGGATGTAATCGTGGCCATCATGGATTCATCCCCGAGGTCGTTTGGTATGCTGACATCCAGACCACTCCACTCGAAAGACTCTACGACACGGTCCTGGAGTGCTTCGACCGTTCGTCCGGACAACCCGTGGTGATCCTCAAGCTGAGGAACAAGGCCTACCTCAGCGCCAAGGCCCTCCTCCACCTCACGATCCAACGCAAGTGCATCGGTCACGAATCCGACAAGGAGGTCTTCAAGTCCATCCCGGACCGGCGTCCGATCGTGGGAGGACGTTACGAAGGAGACTCGGGTCTGGAATCGACCCTGGAGATCATCGATCGTGTCTTTGGTGACTCCGAGCCCATGTACTGGCAGAATTTTACCTTCAGTATTCCCCACCATGCTTGGATGGGTCATATTCTCCTCTACTATGCCTGCGACGTTCTCAGAAAAGGCGAAGCTTTCCCCGATGACGTCAAGGAATTCGTCCTCCACTCCCTCCGATTGGAACCTCCCCCTCCGGCGCCGATCGTCGTGGACTGTCTGCTTATCGTTGGCCTGCTGCTATGAATCAAGTTACACGTCGATGACCTGTTGGTCGTTGACAAGAGGTGAGTTGATTTCCCAGGTGTTCTCTACGATACAAAGCTGAATCATTGTCATGCCGTAGTCACGAATGTAGCCCCCAGATCACCAGGATCTACGACAAGCTCGCCGTAATGTTCGGGAGCGCCAACCCCACCACCGACGAGATCGATCGCGCGCTGGAGGCCATGGAGACAGAAGAGCTACCAGCTGTTCCACGTCGTCATGCAGACCCCCGTCTCTCCCGCCTATTCCCCGGAGAAGAAATGGGAAGCTTCTCTCCTTACCATGCACGGGACTTACAAATGGGACAAGTTCCTGCCGTGGGTCGAAGATCGTCAAGATATCCTCACGTTCCTGGACCACCACCTCGACTTGGCCACCCCTGGTGGCCATAACCAGGACGAGCCGATCCAGAACACTCTTCGCGCGTTAGCCTACGCGTCTGGACCAGTCACCATCGAGGCCCTGAAGTAGTTCGACGCAACCGAGCCCTCATTCGTCCGCGGCATCTGCTACGTGTTCCAGAACGACAAGCCGTTCCAGCTTCATAAGGCCGCGCTCTTCTTCCTCCCCCTCATCGGCGACAGATGGCCTAATACGCCCCACCCGATCATGGAACCCGATCAGATGAGGAGCTTGTGGGTCGATTGGGCCTCCGCCGTCGACGGCATCGAGCATACCTACGACGTTAAAAAGACTACTCTCGCGGTTCTCTTCTGGATGGTCAATCCTCTCACTGGCATCCTCACATCGTTATGGAGAAATGAAGATTATTGGAGTACTTTTACGTCGGTGCCAGACGACTCTCAGCCTCTGAGGAGGTGCATCGACAGCCTGGAACTGATGGATGCGATCGCGAATGTGGAAAACCCGGCGGCTATGGTTCTTTGGTTGACGATCTTATGGTTGAAGTATAAGGAGTCGATTCCTCAGGTGCAGGAGCAGTTCGAAACGGTACCGAAGGAGGTCGCGCAGGGTAGGAGGAGGATGGACCTGGACATGTACCTGTCAGTGATGGACTCGAAGTTGAAGAAGGCCGAGGACGCGTTGACGCGGTACAATACGTGGTCTACTGACCCGGCTGCCTTGGCTCCGAGGACGGGGATTGATCATCTTCAACAAGCCAGGGTCTCGTTGGTCACTCTCAAGAGGGGTTGACCGCTGCCTCGTTTCGATCGTGTTGATGGCTAGTACATTCTCGTCCGTCTCTCTTTACGCATGTGTGTTATTGTGTTACCTCTGTTTGTCGCTTTGTGGTTTACGTAGTTTCCATCTTTCTTTCTTTCTTTTTGTTTCTGCTCAAGGTCTTCCTGCTCTAAGCCCATTATCATGAATGTGGACCCCCACTTCTGTGGGGTTTTTACCTTAGTGATCACATACTTTGCTTGTTGCATGCATATATTTTATGGACAACCCCTCTGAATCTATCAGCTAGTTGTATAGCATGAGTCTGAACACTGTGTTTGTCAAGCAATGGAATATTTAGTACAGAGGACTTGAGACATAAGTAAAGGGGGTACATGTTCTACATATAGGTCTACTAGAGAGATACATGGCTGAAGTCAAGAATCACCACCTCTTTTGACTCAAAAGAAACAACAAGATAATGGCCATCCCACTGTGCACAGATTCCCTCCCCAAATCTCCTAGGCAGCTGAACAACTACCTTCCCAGTGACTATATCCTTCATCTGGCACATCTTTATTTCCCACACCTTGTTATCACTGAGGTGGAGCCTGTCTGAGAGGTCTTCACTAAACAGGACAGGGGGTGAGCCTGGAATCCCAAAGTCCCATCCCCAATCATGGATATAATGTGGCCCCCAAACCACAGCCCAGACTTTTGAGCCCTCTATTCTCTGGATTACCATTCCCTCACCAACCACCATTGGATTAGCCTGGATGACCACATCCTGGGCTCTCACCTTGCCCACAGCCTCTCCTGTCCAGATATCCCATGCTTGAATGGTGTCTCCATATACACAGAAAACCTTGGTCCCATCCCCTGATACCCTGAGATCCTTAACACTACCTCCAGGTACATTGATTGTCTGGAGGAGTTCCCCTTTCTCAGCATCCCAGATGTTGATCTTTTCATCTGCATACCAAACAAAGATCAATTTATTGCCAATCAGCTGAGTGTTGCACTGGTGGGAGTCTTCAGCTGGGATTTGGAGGGATCCCTTGTACAGTCCAGTCAAGATACCCCAGGTCTGTACTACCCTATCTGACAAACCACAGGGGAGAATGAGCCCAATTTTTGCTTTCAGAGCAGTAGACTTAGCTAGGGCTGAGGTGGGGGATGTGGACTTTGGATTGGTCACAATTGGGCCTGTTGATGAGGCACCAATCTGCCAGAACCTGACTGATTTGTCATGAGATGCTGAGATGATGGTAGAGGGGGAAGAAAATACAAGGGAGGTAATCCCATTGGTATGGCCAATGAAGGTCTCAACAAGGTGAGGGTCTGAGCCAGTGATATCCCAAATACAGATATTGCAATAATCAGCAGCAGCCACAAGCTTGTGATCAAGGGAGAAACAACAGCACTGAATGGGATAGTGGGTTCTGTGAATTTCTGCCACAACAAGTCCAGAATTGGTGTTGTGAACCATGACACTGTTCTCAGCACCTAAGACAAACTGGGTGCCATCTGGGGAGAATGCAATATAGTGACCATCATATGTATGTCCAACTTTGTGACCATTAGTGTCCCACTGCTGAACAGTTCTATTAGTTGCAGATATGAGGCACCAAGGGTTTGTGGGGGAGAACCTAACACAAGACACATATGCCTGTTGCTTTATGATTTGATAACAATCCCCCTTCTGAATGTCCCACAAATGAAGTATATTGTCACCAGCCCCTGATGCAATTGTTGTGTTGTCTGCTGAGATTGAAACAGAGTAAACCTCCTTGGTATGGCCATGAAACGTCCTAACAACACCACCAGTCTGCACATCCCAGAGCTTGACAGTTTTGTCATCACTTCCAGATACAAGTGATGTCCCATCTGATGAAAAGGTGACAGATCTCACTGCATCTGTGTGCCCAGAGAGGACAGCTGTCTGGCTGCCTGTGATTGCATCAAGGATGAGGATATCCTGGTTTGTAGACCCAACTGCAATAGTGTTGTTCCAGTATGAGAGAGAATATGGAGCGTAATTTAGATGAGCTATACGGGAACACACCCCCCATTCTGCTGAGAGACCCTTGACCACCTTAGCCTCCTGTGAGAGCTCTGAACTGTAGCACTCATAGAGCCAAGATGAGGAAGGACAAAATGGGAGGGCAGAATGGT
>Ga0307517_10002432_pt1 | contig 29787 bp, 29 predicted proteins | sample 23_EM_MG_FD_194515 | JGI IMG/M metagenome (GOLD analysis project Ga0307517, IMG submission 194515) | Populus trichocarpa ectomycorrhiza microbial communities from riparian zone in the Pacific Northwest, United States - 23_EM | ecosystem: Host-associated > Plants > Roots > Unclassified | place... | reverse complement strand
ATTTGTTGTTTAAACAATTCTACCAGAGGAATTTCTATTATACCTTCTCAAGAAGAAACTATTCCCAATTTATAAATTTTTCGTCAAGTTGGCCGCGAGGGCAGGTTTTGGTTGACCGGCACCATACTGGAGTAGTTTTGGCCTTCTATCCATGCCTGCATAACACCCGCTGCATCAACAGTTGCTGCAACACCCATGGTAACGAATAGAGATAGAGAAAAAGAAAAAAGAAAGAAAGAAAGAAAAGAGAGGGTAGAGCACGTGCTAACAATACCGGATAAGGAGGCAACCGAGATAACTTTCCATCCGAACCTCGGTCCCTTGCAAACTAATCTAATTAGAGAAGCAATTGAGGGAAACCTCCTTGGCCGCGGTCAGTTCTTTCGCCGGACACTCGAGAAGGAGTCTCATATAACCTTACACACTACCACGATCCCCAGTATTTTCTACAGACTGTCAACTAGCCCTTACGGTTCAAATAACGAAGCTATGTCCGAACCAATTTTGCTCGAAGTCAAGAAGGTAGAGCTGTCATACACCGCCCACTACGATACTGGTGGCATATTGTGGGGCTGACATCGGGGAGGATAATAGAATGTCGCGCTCATCGTCCTCAACCGGCCCGAGAAACTCAACGCCCTAACCGGGGACCTGTACTTCGACCTCGCGCAGGTAATGCAGAAGGTAGCCGCCATGGAGGAAGTTACAATAACGGTGTTGACGGGAACGGGGCGATACTTTTCAGCGTGAGTCCCCCGGTTTAATTGTTTGGTCCGGCCGGGACGTAACGAGCTGTTGTCTGACAGGCTGATGGAGGGACTGATTGTGCAGTGGAGCAGACGTGTCTATGGGGTTTGGCGACGGGAATGACCGGAAGCTCTTTTTGAGACGATGTATGCTCTTGTAGACAGGCTCCAGGCGTGCGCGGCCGAGGAGAGGGAGGCTGACGGATGGGTGTAGTCGCGGCGAATAACCTGGAGGTCTCTAGGGCTTTCTTCGAGCACCCAAAGATTCTCGTCGTGGCGCTTAACGGTCCTGCGGTTGGTCTTTCCGCGGCGCTTGTCGGGATGGCAGACTTCATCTAGTAATCTTCCATCCCTTTCCCCCACTCCTACCACCAAAGCCAAAACTTACCTCTCTCCTAGCGCCACGGAGAAAACCTTCATCCTGACCCCGTTTACCTCCATCGGCCTCGTCGCCGAGGGCGGTTCCAGCTACATGTTCCTCCGAAGAATGAGCGTTGCAAAAGCCCACGAAGCGCTGATCCTCTCCAAGCGCATTCCCGCCGCCGACCTCGTCGCCTGTGGCTTCATCAATAAGGTTTTCCCGGAGGAGGGCTTCCGCGAGAGGGTTTTAGAGTTTGTGAATGATGCTATGGGGGACAATCTAATTCATGGGAGTATGCTTGGCGTCAAGAAGTTAATGAGGGATGGTATGAGGAGGGATTTTGAGAGTGCAACTCTTCGGGAGGCGTTCGCGGGCGTGGATAAATTCTTGAGTGGGATTCCGCTGGAGGAGTTTGTGAGTCCCCCACCTCCCATACCCTACCCTGTTTAGTGGGTGAGTGTGTTACTGACGGGGCTGAAGGCGAGGCTCAAGAGTGGGCAGAAGAAGCATAAGTTGTAGGGCATGAGTGCTACTATGGTATCTAATGGCAGTGGCAGTAGAAGTGTTGACAGAGAGGGGGATTGGACGTTGTGATACCTGTATTTTAATGCTCTTTGCGTCCCAGATATATAGATTTGGAACTGGGCTCCTGGTTTCGGGGAATATACCGTAGATGTCTTAGGTGGGGTTGTTCAGCCCTGAGGGTTTTCATTTGGCACAGCGGTTTTTAGGCCGTGTAATGGCTCCGGTGGGAGACACTGTAGTTAAGAGGATCGACTTGGGATTCATAATAGGGTTCTGAATGCCACAACTTCATAACACTGCAAAAGGCTTACCCAGCCAACCCGCCTACCGAATGATCATACCCAGCGCCCAACATCCAATAGCTCCCGGATCATCATGGAACCCAACGACCCCCCAATGGATCCTCCGCCCGAGTGATATCCAGTGAACACCCCGCAACTGTCAGCACTCGGCAGGTCTATACCGTAAGAACTAGAATGACTGAACCTTGCCCCAAGAGGTCAAAATAAGGTGGGGCATCCGGAAATTATCAAGTAGAAATTGATCTTACATATTTTGAATTTGTGACATGAACTAGGTATAGTACAGGATGTACACAGCCAAACCATCCGGCCCGAGTTCTCTTTCCATTAGCGATACTGCCCTTGCAACCCTGATACCCTACTAAAAATTATGGGGCCTTGCTGTGAGCGCACGTGCAGCTGGCAGGACGTTTTGAGGGGCAATCTAGCAACGAGTGATAAAATAGGTGATCGGTTTAAAGCCATAGCCAAGGCCTAGACAAAGGAGTAGTATCATAAGACAGAAATCTTCGCTCTGGGGAGTAGTCAGTCCCCTTCGACATTTCTTAATAATATGAGATCCTGCTCATCGGGTAAGATAGTTTCTGCGATTTTCTCCTCCACCGAGAGCTGCACCAATAACCACGGCCTCCAGGGGTAATGCCCTGAAAAAAGTCGATATGACCATACTTGCCAGTGTGATACCGTGTATCTCTTTTTGCGGATCATACAATGCTTGACGGGTGGACTCCGGGGTTCGTATTTGGGAAAGCATTGTGTCTCGGTCACTTCCCCCTCCAGGGCTCACTTACGACAAACCTTATGGCAATGTTTTAGATGAAATACTTGAACGACCTCTAGTAGAAGCTTGAGCTTTGTTGTCACTACTGCAACACCAGACGAATATCGCGTCTTTTGTTCATAGTAGCCACTCATGCCTGACCTTTATTTGAGGAAGTAATGCCCGCTTATCGGGAGGTCAATAGTGGAGAAGCGGTTTGGGGTTGAATTGTCGCCCCCACAAATCGGTTCAGATGTGCTAGTGCCGGGAACGTGTATGATACTGTATCGAGTCTAGATTTGCGATTACTATTGCAAATTAGAGGGAGGTGAAAAAACAATGAAAAATTCAACAACTCTTGTATTTGTAGATCTTCTGCTACCCAGCCGATTTCAGACCTCATGGTTATTGTAGGGTCTGGAGAACCTAATTCTACTATCTCATAGCAGGTACTATTTGCGCTACACCCTTACTGAGGAAGGCTAAGATCTTATGTTCCCCAGTTCCCATCAGGCAGGATTTCTTGATCCTCCTATCCTGCGTGATAGATTGTTCAATAATACCTCCACCCGGGGAGTTGAACCCTTAGGCTTCTGCTAATTGCACAGTGATAATTGACTCCCGACACCTTGGCCACTGCACCAGCTAGGTACCACACGTAATATTACTAAGGGAGCAAGTGCTTATCCTGCGGACAGGGGCATTTGTGTTTTTTTGAGCTAGAAGCTAATGAAAAGGATACTTTGATATTAAACACCCAAGATACTGCAGGGGACACATCCTCATGAGAAGAGAAATTTTGAGCATGGGTCACTGGCAACTAACCATAAATTCTCTCTTGTGGAACCGCCACAGAAATATTAGTGATGAAAAAAGGTATGTTTGATTGTGAGGTGGACCCGTTTTGGAGGGAGTTTTGGAACACAGATGTATGGCCAAAGGCGGACAGACGTCCACACGTCGATAAACATACGGCGAAACGCTGCACTCAACGCCTGAACCCGAATGGTGCCTCGCGAGTTTAAGGATGGACCGAAGGGGATTTAGGGTGTTCAGTCGAGTGAGAAACTGTGCAAACCCTTCCTACCTTCCAAGGTAAGAGCACTTGCTAAAGCCTGGGTGCTCTGTGAACTATACACCCCATGCCAGCCCGTGCGTCTGATATAACGGGCAAGTTAGAAGTGATCAATCGCATGAGAGGCAGAGAGTGGAGAGGGGTTCTTGAGGAAATCGGTCAGAAGTGTTTTCAGAAAATTTAAGTATTTAACTAAAAAAGGAGGGTTAAGATTATATCTTCAAACTTAGTCAGCCCTTCCCTACACCGTGGGGGTTTGTAATGGGTTGCGCTGCGGGAGGTTCAATGCTTCGGGACAACATTTCTGGAGCAAAAAAGCTAGAGTGCTCGTATCTATTTTCAATTCTTGGCCAAAGCCTAGGTTCATCATATTTATTCCGAATAGCCTTGAGTCTGGGCTCCTGGGGACCCGAGTTCCCCTTGCCCAAATCACTGCTGTCAAGTTATGTCTGTCATGTTTGTTGCGTTTAATTTCAATATCTACGCCACCATCTCGAGCGACAGACCAGATCGGTCTGGCCCTGAGAGGCAGGTGAGGGTCAATGCTGCTGCCACCGGGCCATGCGCGGGGTCCTTCGAATAGTAGAGGGGGATCCTACTATCTTGGTGGGAGGTAATATTTCCTAGACGCTTTATCCAGCATAAAACTGCGAGGAAAATATAGTGAAGCTAAGATCTCAAGTAGGATACTAACTTACAGTTGAATTAAGCTTCAGTGCAAATGATCTGAGACTCCTTCTCTACCCCAAAGAGTTTCCACGGATTTCCTGAAGATGGATTCACGCACAAGGTCACTAAAGAAGACCGGAGACGCATATCTGTCTTTATTAATTTACAAGCCAGAATTTACCGAATTAACTATGATATCACACCTAGGGAATTTGTTCTAGATACTTGAATATAATATATAGACTACCAAATGCTAATATTCAGCGATAGCGGTTTGCTCGCAGCGTGTCGCTAAGTTTCCGACTCCATTAGTGTCTCCTATCAAGGTTTGCTCTGTATATAGGTACTCGTCACCAGGCACAGCAAGTACAATATATCAAATAGAAGCTACACCAGGCAGCCCCGGCGCCCACTATTCCCTCTCACTTCATCTCCCCTCCCTTCTTGAAGGATCTACTCCCGCAAGAATCGTTCCGCAGATCAAGCTTGGGTGCCCACCTTTTTCCTTCTGAGTTAGTTTGGCAACCCCCAAGTCCGCTTCTCGAGCCCGCCGTGCAATACACAGCTCATGATACTGGTAGTCCCACTCATATTTCGGCTGGGCACTCATGAGTCAAGAGTGATTTCTAATGAGTCGGAATGGGAAGGAAGGGTGGCACAGCTGCTAATATCATAGGATAAACCCTGATATGGTAAGAAGCCCCATAATGCAAAAGCGAATTTCAGGCAATCAACAATAAGCCATAAATCCACTCGCGAGAGCCCAAGTTAGCCGCCATCGAACCAGGGTTCACAAACCGCCCACGCCGCCTAGCACCAACAATGGGCGCCGAAGCGCCCTGGATACAATCCACAGCTTGTACCATCCTTGAAGTGCCGTGATTTGGGCTCCCCCCGGCCGGATACCATAGCTTAACCAGATCCTTTGGGAGAGCAAATAGCGTATCTTTTTTTTCAATTGCCACATACCAACATGCGAAACTAGTCAAGTGACCCGACGTATCTTCGGAATCTGGGCACTTCTGTAACCTAATTGTAACAATAATTTGCATTAAACAGCATTTTAGAATACGAAATATCTGGCCCGCTCAAACAGTGGTCGTGTAGATTTTTCCAGATGTTTTGCCTTACTACACGAGGTTATCGGGCCGCTCGCCGAAATAGAACACCATCTATGATTCGCCCAACATCAAGTCAGTGAGTGATAACATATGAACTTTAACATAGGAGGAGCCCCCCGGCCGAAGCTCTCTTGCTCGCTCGGTTCCGGGCAGCCTACGATTCGCTAGCCCTTTCCTCCTCCCACACACTGCACCACAGGCAGCAAGAGTCCACTTCATACTAATTCAACAGCGAACCCCAGCTGACGCACCCCCACTCCAGCCCCAGAAAATCCCGAGCCAGTGAATTTTCAGCCTGTCTACTGCCACCAATGCAACTTCACTTTCCCCCTCACTTCCTTTCTTCCCCTCTTATACCACACCAACTCAACATACGATGCAGGGCATGGAAAACTGGCGTAAGACTGGCTGAACCCCGCTCTCGGTTTGGAATAAAAAAGGCGAACACCACCCCCTCCCTCCTAACTCTAGATTGTCCGTCATTCCAGCTGCTTGCCGTATGAGTGGGTCGGGCCTACATTCGGTGTGAAAAATAAAATAAAGCAGGACTCAAAAGAAATTTATATATTATCGCATGCGAGCTCAGGTTTTGGGTAGACGACTACATGCAGTGAATCGAATCGCTGGTTTTGGTCTCGCTCTCTCTCCGCCGAGGGGGAGTGGTTTGTTCGACAATCAAGCAGTATTGTATGTATGTGTGTATGCATGGCATGATATGATATCTCTGGATAGCTCTTATAATACCGGTACTCTAAGCGGGACGTCCGGTTCTTTTGTCAACTCTCCTTGTTACAAAGAAGAAACACGACCAAGGCAGGTCCGCGTGTCCCCCTTTTGGTGATCCAATTAGTTCTGCCTTGATCCTCTCGGGGAAGGGTATAAACGGATTCGCTGTTCATAATAGTGCAAATCAGCATCATATCGGTCCGATAATCCCCCACCTTCTTTTTTCCCCTCCTGCTTTCTTTCAATTTTACCCCGCCATCGTCCCATCTACGGAACAATACCAGACGAACAAGTGTTTTTGACAAAAGAACCCGACTATCTCCCCCCTTTTGCTTCCCCCATTCCACATGAAGCGTGTTGCATTGTTTCAGAAAGAGTCATGGAGAGAAGATGGACAACGAAGTTATGGTGATGATGGTAATAATCTAAAAAGAAACACCGGGGTCACACGGTACAGATATCCTTCAAAAGTTTTAGGCAGCCTACACTTTTTAACTTCTCGCATCTTTCGCTTTTCTTTTTCCTTGTCTGCCTTCGGTACCGGTATCCCCCTCACCGATTTTCTATGTACCGTGCCGTACCAGGTTACCACGAGCAGAGCCCTTGAGTACTTGGGCAAGGTACCGTATTTGTTTTTGTTTTGTCCAGAATCACATCACAAAAGCACTGTCTTTCCCACCCTAGCCTTCGAAGAGGAAAAAAGGAAAGAGAAAAAAACGAGCCCACTCCATTAGATAGCGTATTTGTTTTTCTCCCCCACCTCTCCAACCCCCGGGTGACTCACTGGCACAGTACAGCGAGCTACTCCGGTGCTACTTCACTAACTTCCTGGTAACACAGAGCCTTGCAGAGGTATATAAAAATAACCTGTGGGATGTTACGCTCCCTCGTACCTTGAAGAAGCCCTAGCACGAGGAGACGGAAGTGGAGGAGAGGTATACAACAACCTATCACATCACCAACACAAGATAGTGCTTGTGCTCCTGTGCCTCCTGACCTGACGCCTCTTTCTCTCGATCACGATGGGCTCGCGATGCTTACAAGCACTAGCACGGCACCGCACTGAGCACACATGCCAAAAGATGGTTGTACAAGTACTTACAGTACCACTTCATCCGATAATCAAACTGCAAGCCCGCCATAGTTGCACCACCGGCGTCTGATGGACCATGCACAGCATACCGGTACTCGAGTACGAAAGCCTCGTGGAGATGAACCAAAATAGAGAGATATTGGAAAAAGAAAACAACGGAACTCCCGAAGAGCCTCATTGGGGAATAGTAGATTCTGGCTCCTTTGAGAAGTGGATTTACAGTTTGCAGATTCGGAGATGCATGGGTGTTCCTCTTGGTTCCATACTCGCTGCTTCAAAAGCCCGGGATTTCGTATATTCCCCTCTGAGATATCGACACTCCTGCAGGCTGGATTGGATATTGGATACTGGATTTGGGTATTTTTTTGGGGGGGGAGGTTTGGTGTGAAGATCCATTTGCTTCGCCACTGCGCTCTGTGCTTGGCACGGGCGTGCTAACGTCGGCTCCAGAATAGGTGAATGAAAGCATCTTGGAGCAGAAATGGAGCAAATAAAAAAAGAGTTTTCTGGAGACATGGATAAACGTAATTCGAAGTAGTCTGCTGGGGATATCAGCCAAAAGTTTGTAGTCATGATCAACCCATAACAATGAGTGCCCATACATTGCGCCTTTGTACTACAGTGCCCGTCTTAGGCAAGAAGTACCCGAGGACAGGGATAAGGAGGCTACATTACCAATCATCTTTGCGCTCAAACAAAATTACCGATACAGTTTCCTCAATGCTCGGGCACTGCTAGCCTGCGACCCATCATTCCCGGTGGTTGACTTATGATACACCAACGAACACACGCAATCTGCTAGTGTCACCCACCGTTACCCTACCACCACACCTTATTCAAGCTTTAGAAAGCAGAGCAAAGTTTCGGGCGCGGATCCCTTGTCCTCCCGTCCGGCAACCAAAAAGCGCGAACCCTCCCTGCCCAACCCATTTCATCCAACCATCCACCCCATCCACCCATCCATTCCCCATCCATCCATCCGTCGCCGAGCCCGAGAGGAGAGCACCACACCACAATTCAAAGTTCCGCCCGCCCTTCCACAACACGTTCTCGTCAATTTCGTTCCCGAATCCGTCCTCCCATAGCGAAGGTTGCGAAGGGGGCTCGCTTGACAGAAGCTTGTGAATCCCTTTTCGGATACTTCTGTTTAATTAGCACTTAGCAAACCACTAAACTCGGGGATTCACAGCGCCGGTATACATGTATCTAACTCACATCTTTCAATACGGCCCCCGATGAGCGTGCAGCCGAGACCTGAACGAAGCCAGTAATCGGCTAGTGTTTTTTCTTAAGTGGTCGGTCGTACAACAAGCTCGCCCGCCCCCCCTTTTCCGCCAGTCTAGCCGAAAGGGACGAAAAAAAAAAATCCGACCCACATATTATACCTCACAACTTCAACTTAGGAAACAGTTTCTAACCTTGAATCTCACTCACTCATCCTTCGCCCTTATCCACACACACACACACACACACATTACAACGGACGAAAGAACCGACGGAACCCAGCAAGCAAGCAATGTCCTCCTCATCGCTCATCAAGCTTCTCCAGCGGAAGCGGTACCAGTATGAGGTTACATTCTCACTGTACATGCTTACTCCGACTGAAAAGATTATCTTCAGTACGTTTATTTCCTTTTCTCTCTTTTTCTTCTCCCTCCCCCAACTACACATCGTAGATTCGTCCTGAGTTTTAACAATGGTTAATTGGTCTGAAAGACTCCTTCCTATTCATATTCCTCTCAATGTTGATCCTTGCGGCGTCCCTGTACCTACCCCATCATATTCATACGATCGCCTCGAGAGCTTGGTTCTATTATGCGGGGGATGAGGAGCTGATTCATGATCCGATACTCGCTCCGGCGACGAATTGACGTTACTGCAGCGGTAGAGAAGAGGAAGAAGGGAAGATTAGGGGGACCTTGCTCTCCTGTGATGCCCTTCCTTGGTTAGACTGGAGGGTAGAAGGCTAAATGAAAATCACGCATCAGCAATAGCACCAATTGAGAAAAGGTTGAAATGTATAAGGCTGGCGGGCACCCAGGCAGAGTATGGAGGTGTTCTTTCTTTCGTCTTCTCTTTCCTTCTCTTTCGGGGATTAGGAAAAGGATTTAATGCACGCTTGAATACGAGGATGGGGTAATCATAGAGGGAGGCAGAACGATGAGCTGCCTCATGCTTAATATTTTTCAATTTGGTTTGCTCTTTCTTGGTGGGAGTAATGTTTTGGTCGGTCACTGGGTCGCTTCTGTTTTTTGTTTTTTGTTTTTTGTATAACCATAAATGGTATTGGGTTGCCTGGCTTTTCTTGCGACATGATGCTAGATCTTTGCTACAAGATATATATAATACCTACCGAATATGTACGCCTCGGGTATCTGATCCTCCTCCAATAGCACTAGCGGTGCCGTGCTGTGCTCGTACAGCTTCGGGGTTTTTCAACTCCGTGCATATCATACTAGCATGCGGGCTCGTGGTTATGCTTGCACGGAGCACCATACCGGCGCATGGTGGGTAAAACCGGTCCAATAAAAAAAAAATACAAACAGAAGGTTTTATGGATGCAAGCGAGGGATAGCAAGCCAAAGGAAAATTGCTAGGGTCTCTTTCCAAGAGAGGGGTATGTATCCAGTAGCCTGGGTCTTGGAAGGCTAATTAACCACATCATGGTGTTCCTGTGGTTCCTTCGTGTGACGGCTCGGTGAAGCCGACACGAATCAGGATTTGCCTAAGGCGAGAGCCGAGAGAGGCTCCGCGCAGGCCAAGAGCCAGTGTTACCGTGCTCCGTGCTCTGTCAGGTCAATATCTGGTTTGCCGGATGAGAACATTGGTCTTCGCCAAGCTGAGCCACCCCCCCACTCCAAATCCGCGTCATTCACATTGTAATACAGACAAATCTCAGTTCCCCTATCAAGACAACACCATTGCACAAACGCACGTCGGTTCCAACGTTTCAGTTATACATATCCTCCTGATAAGTGACATCCCCAACATAAGCTAGCCCTATGAAGCAGCACGAGACGAATCTGCTCCCGATGTCAACTGTATCAGAGATATCATCGTACTGTGCATAAAATCCCAAATTCCACCCAAACCCTTTTTGCCAAGAGCTCTCAGCACTGCCACCCGGAAGTCCGAATAAGTTATCTTTAGTCCCCCATTCTGCAATTGCGCGAAGGGGAAACCCGGTAGTCAGTATATTGGTTAAAGGGTCGCTTCGTGGGGAATCTGTGCGTGGTACGTACGGTGGCAAGTAACTGCAATGACTTCTGTGTCACCGGCCCAGCGTGTCGGGTCCCACTCATTTCTGAATCATTGGCATTCTCCAACATCCGGAAACATTCTGCAGAGAACTGCGCAAGAACCGCAGAATGCGAGAGCGAGAACAAGGTAAGGAGGGACTCCTCACGCGCGTCTACTGCTTTCTGAAGGCAAAGTATGACATTACTACCGATGGTTAGCATTTCAACTTTGCCCATGGCTTTGGAATACAGCCGGGCCGCCGGATGTATTTCTCGCCAAAAAAAGAAGCGATGACGGGTAGAGTATAAGAGAGGGCTCTTACTTTGTGAGTGTGCAACCTAGGGCGTTCTGGTCTTGTTTTGAGTCTGATCCGCCCCATTTGAACGCACGATTTCTCCAGACGAGGTTACATATATCCATCAAAAACCCATTAAAATGGTTTACGTAATCTCGGGGATATTCCCCTGCGCCATTCGAATGGCCGGATTGAGCTTGCCGGAGTGAGAGCTCGAACCCGCGCTTATATCTAGATGGATAGTAATCAGTTAATGAAGCTGCATGATGACGCAAGAGAACACCCAAACCTGGAGAGGATGCCGCAGATCCTCGATAGTGTCATAACATCACCAGAGAACACGAAGTAGTACACCACTTGATCAGGGGGCAGAACAATACGGAAAAGACCGTTTTCCCACGGCGGTGCACAAGTGCCTTCATAGAAGCATAATATCGCATCGGCTATCAAATTTGACTCCGGAAAGTTCTAGGATACGGATGAGCATACACCTAGTTTGCTTTGAGCCAGAGCGAAAAGTACCGAGAGGCCGGCCAAACATATTTGGCCAACATGACTTAGAACCTTGCACAAGGCTAGAGACTCCTCCTGAGAAAACTCGATTTCTTGGGCTTGATTACCGTACGTGATGGCCCACTGGCGGATGAGCTCAGTATAGAAGGCGATTAACTTTGCTATTGAGGTCTCACTACGACCCTTGAGCTGACGATCTACAAGCGCAAAAAAATTGCTGTGTAGTTCTATGCAAAGGGTCAGACAATGATCAAGAGGAACCTTTCCGGAACATACCTTCGAACTCCCGAATAGGAAGGAAGCACAGGAGGCCTAATAGGGTCTTGGTGTGGGAACTCCCGTCCCAAGTTCGTAAGCAGTTTTTCAGGAAATCCTCAACCGCAGGCAATAAACGCTACACAAAGATTTGATTGTCAGCCTTCGATACAAACCCAATCAATTGGTTATAATCCTGTCGAACCCTTGTGGAACGCGTGTATTCTAATACTCGAGAGAGGAACTGCTCCGTTCTATCCGTGCTCCTTAGATTTGACGCCGAAGGCGAATGAAATTCGCTGGACAAACATGTTGCCAGCCAATTGTTGATCCTCAGATTTGCCCTATCTATTAGATCGATTAGTCAAATCGCCAGTCGATATCTCTCTGTGGGCGGCGGTGATTGGCACCTGACGGTTTTAAAGAGATTAATTTCCGAAGCAATGGATCCCCCAGCACAGCCACGAGCTGGTTTGGCATCTCGAGTTTATCCAGCTTTTGAACAAAGTCGCTCACGTCCTCGACTTCTTCCAAGGTAACCGAGGCCTATTTGCTGAGTAAGTATATTGATGCAATTGTCCAAAAGACAACCTTACCTCAATTGCGCGAAATGTGTGAACTTGAGGTATCACAATATGGTTTGTTTTTTGCTTTTTCATGGCTTGGCCACCAATCTTTCTCGCAATCCTAAATGAAGACCGAGAATCGGATGGACCAGAGTAGTCGTCGATATTCGATTCTTGAATTAGAAGAAGCTTTTGCATCCATTCTATATCCGGATGCTGATCATTCATGAAATTTCAGTCAGTTACCCAGGAGGAAAGAAGAGTGCCGAACATTGTGGCTCGGGGAAGGTGCAGTTACGGAAAAAACTCCAGCTCTAACGGCAGTGATTTCTCCTACAATCACATCGGGGTAGTAGTCCTTGTAAACTTGGAGTAGACCAAGCAAAGGCCGTTCGTTCCCCAGGTTCTGTTTAAGCACCAATCTGTTGTTGTCAGCTATTAATCCTAGGCGCCGAAAGACTACAATGGCGCCACCGAAAATTTAAGCAGTAAAACATACAAAGCCTGGATGCGGAAGGGCTTGACGTGTTTTCTCCGTGTAAGGAAGGACAAAATATGGCATAAATGACCTCTGAGGATCGTTAGATGAGGGCTTCCTTTGCGAGTGATTTTTTTTCTTTCTCTTTTTTCTTTCGAGAAAGACATACCTCAACGTGATCATATCTAGAAGGTTAAATAGAACGCCATAGAGCTGCGAGAGAACATCATAGGAATCTAGAACATCGTAGACCATTACCAACCAACGCAACAGGAGAGCCTTTACAGGTCAGTTTGTATTAAGGGGAAACGCTATGTATCGATATGCAGTACCTGCGTTGCATGGGAAGGCTTGCTTTGCCCTTGGCCGAGACTTCCAACCACCTTGACCACAATATTTTCAGATACCTTTCCCCTCGGAAACAGTATCTTGACGATACTTCCCACAGAGGGCTGGTCGAGATAGCACGGTGAGGTAGCCAAGACATCAATGAGACCTTCTAGGCTATCATTGGTTAAGCCACGAACTGTTGCGTGCTGAGATATTGAGTCAATTACACCTGTAATCCTGGCTTTCGAAAGGGAGTTTCGGACGGAAGCAGCTCGGTAAAGTAAGCTGGATGCATTATGCGATCTGATTAAGCAGCATACCTCCATAAAGCTGGTTAATCAGACTCTCCACATCCTCATGAACAGAATGATACTCTGATTTTACAGATTAGTGTTTTTCTCCTCGAAGATAAAGGAAGAAAAATAAGTATAAAACGATCTGCAAGAGTGATTGATTTGCATAATTGTAATTAAGCTAGCAATCTAGAATTGGGGGGGATGAAATTACCTTGATTTCTAGCTGCCAAAGTCATTGTGCGCTAGGGTTTGTAAGGCACGAATGCTGATTGATGGAAAAAAACAACAACTTCGGTCCGCCGGTGTCGGTATCAGAGTGGGGGGGGGGGGCGGTGCGGGGAGTGAGGGAGGGGGAAGAGGGAGGGAGAAGGAAGCTGTGGAAATATCGGTAGTAGGAGCAAAAGCAATCAGGGAGGGGGAAAATGCACGCTCTCAATCTCGCTCAATAAAGAAGGGTTCTCTGTTGGTCTTGCTGAAGTGGCTGGATGGCGGAGAGACGCGTCTGTTCCGCGCTTGCTCATCGTCCGTCGGATCGACGTGCCTCATGTCTCACATCCCACGGCCCAAAGTACTCATACAATCCGAAACACAATCGATTTGTTACCATACCGTACTTCTCCCACGCGATGAACCAGTGAAATCCCTTCCGAATCACACCACAACGCTTGATCACGCGTGGTACCCTGAACAGGTTGTACTCGTACCGGTATGATAATGTTGCCGAAGGTGGACCTGGGAGCTCCAAATACAGCACCGGTAAAGCAAAATACATCAATACCCCTGTGTGCCGGTAAGGTGACGTCGAACTGCTAAACGTTGCTATTTTACTTGTAAGCAAGGAACATGGTCGATGTGATACACCTTTTCGCGGGTTATGTGGTACAAGTGCTAAGTTTGTGAGGTTACGAGCCATGTCACTCATCCAGTACCTATCCCTTGGTCCGTCAGTGCGCCCGAGGAATCGGTGGAATGGGTCTCAGTTTGAGACCCTAGTAATTAATTTCTTGTTAAGGAAGAATACCCTCCAGAACCCTTTATTCAGATCTCATGGGTACTGTAGCGCAGGACGGACTACCGGATACCGGTAGTACGAGTACTGTACTCGTACAAGTACTGAGTACGAGTACATGTATCGGTGAGCACACGATTGAATCACGTGTTTTTTCCCTCGCACCCCTCGCGCCCATCTCCCGATTCGACTCTCGAGCGACTTTTATGAGGGGTGCGCTGGGCAGCAGTGGGTATATCACGCAGTCTATTTTCCCAACCTACGAGTGCCCTATGCACTCCGCCTAGTGCTATCGGAAAGCCCGCCGCGGTGATATGAGTGAGCTTTTTGTTGGCCTTGTTTCTTTTCGATTGTTGATACGACAGGGTGCACCAGCAGATGCAGAAATAAGTATATACCCGACATAGGTACCCGTATCATGCCGGTATCTCCAATAGATAAGTATTGTGTGTGCAGTATGCTTCATCTTGATTACGAACTGCTGAAAGATACCTAGCCCGCCGGTCGGACCCGTGGGCGGTCGGACGGCGAAGATTCAACTCAGCGTTTGATAGTAAGAGAGCCATGATCTGGTACCGGTACTCGAGTGCGGATGACAGTTGCGACGTTGCACGGCGGATACTTGCCGAGCTGAGTGAAGCAATATTAGCGAGCATTTCAGCCCATCCCACCACAGTTCCTCCATCAGCTCCTGCGTCATACAGAGTTATGATGATACAGAAAAGAAAATATCCGTACCCCCTTACAACAAACCTCACTCCCTCCCCTCGAGAGATGGGATGCACTTGACAAAGACTGCAAAGCTGAACCAGTCTAGAACGCAATATGTCTTAAATATTCATTTCCAAGTTTCTTACGAATCATTATTCGGAGGTTTGTTAGTTCATTCGCGAGTCGGCTCTTGAACTGATGAGAAAGGGGGTATTGCCGAGTGATGGGTAAAAGCTAGGCAATGGAAAGAAAGTTACCGCAGATCGAATTCTGTATCCCATCATCCCCCGCCTCGCACTTTATCGTACCAGTATCTACACCTACAATATGAACAGTGGTGGCTAATTGGTGGCCTTGGCGTTGTTAGGAGGTATCATACCATGCAAGCAAGGTAACAGCCCTGCATCCATAAGGAGATTCCTTACAAGGCTTGAGCCTGGTGCTCATATTCATTGAAAGGCTATATCAGGACCTTCAAGGCAAGAAGCGCGGCAGCAACAAAGTTTGTTTCTCCTTCCTGTTATACTACAGACTTGGCCTGACAGTCTCCTTAAATTTTATGTTGGCGGCATTCCGCGACCCTGATGGGGTTTGTGGCTTGAAGACACTTTTGTTGGGCGGATCTTGGTTCTTCAGAGCTTCGCATGCTCGCATGGAGGTTTCCGTCAAACTAGGCGTGGTGAACCACAACGTGTCACACCAAAGTATCTCTGTTTAACCGGAGGAGATTCATAGCTCCTCAGAGCAAGAGTTGCACAAGCAAGGGAAGTTTTTAAAGTTGCTTTTTCAGAGTGTGCAATGCCTATGAATAGGCCAATACTGGCCTAGCGTGATTGAATTGTACATACTTGGGTCGTCCAAGCTCCCGGGAGTACTGCAACGGTGATCGTCACCGTCGAAAATAAAATAAAATGACGCGAACCTAATAGGAAGCCCAGTCTCCAGCCCAGTCCTATCGGACACTAGCCAACCCAACTGGGGGATTTTGCCGGATGGACATGTGTATGGGGGATGCTTGAATAGTTTCATATAGTATGTAGTATTAGGCCTCGTGGTTGGGATGTGAAGCCTTTTTGCAACGGTGGAAGGCTCCCTTATCCTACTCGGCCCCCGCGTTCGGTAATGGTTGATGTAGCTCAAGAAAGAAGTTCTTCCTAATTTTGTGTCACCCTCGGGCTAACTCGTGCTGTGTGACAATATATTCCCTGCCGACTGAGTCTGCTGTGCAACGTTGCGCGGACTGCCTCGTGCAGAAACTGAGCCCCTGTCTGTGGATGTTCTGATCGTAGATGGTGGTGGAGCAAGGGAGAAGAGAATGTGTGTGTGTGGGGGGAAAGAAAGAAAGAGGGCAGAAGGAGTTGGGCAGTCGGGAGGTGGTGAGGTTGAGTGGCTATGCGAGCAAGTGCTCTACGGTAACTTATCAACGCAAATGTGCTGTGGTATGTCATATGTTCGACTGTACGGGGGAGAAAGGGGGGGTGTCACCGCCAATGCCGGTACTGAACTCAAGGCAGAGGACAAGATACTGCTTTGAGAGATACTTTTTGACCCCGTGGATGTTTATACGGATGCTTTATGTCCGAGAACTCTGGAATGGCACACGCGTCTTTCCCACCTTCGTGCAACTCTCAATACAGTAAATTATGTTACACTGATGCGCACGGTAGCTTGCTCACTCACTCAACTTGATCAATATTCATTTCCCTCGTAGGACCTTCCCTTCTTCGCTTCTCCTTCTCTCCTCTCTTTCACCTTCCTTTTGACAATTTCCTCCCAATTTCTTTGGTGTTGTTTCGGTGATTCTCTTTCGTGTTTCTTTTTTCATTTTTTTCGTTGTTCCTTCCTCCCCCTCCTTCACCCCTCTCTACTCCTCGTTCGTTGTTCAGACAGGTCATTATTACTGTTAACGTCTTGGTTGTGTTGCCCCGTTATTTCATACCTTGAACTCCTTGCTCTTTACGGTGAGGCTTGACCTTGTCACCGTTCTGGGGTAGCAACGGGAGCCTGCTGTGGTGCTCCTGTGGGAAGTCGCATTTCTCGGCGTTTTTTTTCCTGCCCTTTGGCTTCGCTCTAACTGTTTATCTCCGAGAGCGTGTCCACAAGCTCTGGTTCATCAAATTATTTATTATTTTTATCTTCTTGCTACAAATACCAACCTCGTCTCTGTTTATCATCCTTACGGTCGGGGCAGGCGCCTCATACCGGTATACCATTGCGGCCCCTCCTGCAGCATTGAGTTAAATATCCACTTTTTAACATCCCGGCACAACTTCCGAGATTTTTTTGGTTGCACAGTGCTTGGTTGGGTAGATGAATTTCGGACACAACTTTGCTACAAAACCTGCGTCTCGGAAAGCTAAAGCTCAGGAGTCATCCTCATCTTTTCACCATACTTACAGGGGGACTTGGGAGCTTTCCAGATAGAATGACGACGGTTCGTGGTCTGCTACTTGCTTTTATCATTTTTTATTCTTCTGTCGCTGCTAGCTAAACTAATGAATGCATTGTAGGCCAACCCGGAATGTGTTCAACCTTATAAGCGCCCTTCTGAGTCACTACAGCTTGACGATGAAACTCTACGGTATCTATAAATTAATCCTCCACGAGTTTCATTGCAAGTCCCTGACAGATTGGCCAGTTTTGTAGGGCAAATGGTCATGGTGGGGTTCGAAGGGTTCACAGTAACCCCCGAAATCCGTATGATGATTGAGAAATATTATGTTGGAAACATACTGTTAACACGGCGGAATATTCGGGGTTAGTGAATTCTGGTCGTGAAACTGCGGGGGTTTACGAGGATTTTGGATAGGGCTTGGGTCTGACAGGTGTATAGATGGTGTTCAATTAGCACGCTTGACACAAGAACTACAGAATATTGCACAATCAACGGGATTTCAGAGGCCCCTCATTATTGGAATAGACCAGGAAAATGGAATGGTACGCTGCGATACACCGCATTGACCACCATGGATTGTTGTGGTTCCACCTGTGTCTGTGTTACAACTTGGCTGACGTGGTACAGATAAGTCGACTAGGCGATGGAATACGAGGTACTCATTTTCCTGGGTCAATGGCTTTAGGTGCAACTAGATCACCAAGTCAAGCCTTCGACATTGCCAAAGCTACGGCGAAAGAGTTGGTAGCAGTGGGGATCAACTGGAACTTTGCTCCTCTACTGGATGTAGTCAGTGAATCAAACTCATCTGTGATCGGTGTCAGGGCTTTCGGAGATGATCCGCAGGCAGTGGGACGTTATGGTGTTGCCTTTGCCGAAGGACTGAGGGCTGGGGGCATCGGCCATTGTGCAAAACACTTCCCTGGCACCGGACAGATAACAAATAAGGACGGAAGTAGGAGCTCTACTTTCAACTTCAAAACTCGGGATGAGCTGGGCGCAAATGAGTTGATTCCCTTTCGGAGGGCAGTATCGGCCGGGCTGGATAGTGTTATGCTGACCTCCTCGATCTGGGGGGAAAGTTTGCAAGGCGACGGTGAAATTATGGTCCCGGCTGATGCGAAGCATATTATTCATGAAGTACTTCGGAGACAATTAGGATACGACGGACTCACTGTGTGCGATTTGACAGACATGCCTGGTTATGGGCGGGGCCTCGATGTTGGGGAGGCAGCTGTGATAGCGGTTAAGGCTGGTTGTGACATGCTCCAAATATATGACAAGCCTGAAGCCCAAAGGAAAGCAATTGAGGCGGTGCGCGAGGCTGTCAGAACTGAGAAGATAGCCAGAAGCGATATTTATCGTTCTTCTGGAAGGGCGCTGCAACTGAAAGAGCATTACTTGAGTTGGAGGACTGCCCTCGCAGCTCCAGATCCCCAACGTTTATCTTCTCTAATGCAGGAACACCAGGCTTTGGCGCGAACGGTATACGAAAACTCGATAACAGTGGTTCGAGATGAAAAGTCATTACTCCCATTGTCTTCGCGGGTCAGAAGCACTGATAACATTCTCCTTCTGACCCCAGTTGTAAGACCACTCTACCATCGAGCATCAGATGAACTTCCAATAGACCCCTTTGAGTGTTTGGGTCGAGCCCTCGCTCGACATCATCCGAAAGTTAGGCATGCGCCTTACACAGTGCGGGGCATTACCTCGACACATGTTGCTCTCATAAAGCGGGCAGCAGCTGTTATTTTTGTTGCAGCTAACGCGAACCGCCCGAATACCAATTCGCAGCTTGAAACTGCCGGAGCGGTTCACCGCCTCTGTCTGAATAAGCCACTAGTAACATTAGCTGCTTGTGATCCCTATGAACTTTTGACTGATCGGACATGTGAGAAGGATCTTAGTCTCTATTATTTTGCTATGACTGATGTCGTGTAGTTGGGACATATATATGTACCTATGAATACTCTCCGATGGCCCTGGAAACAGCGGCTGCTGTGATATTTGGCGAGCGCCATGCTTCGGGGTCACTCCCTATCAGTATACCTGGCACGCCGGCCCTTCGCCAACAGCGTTTGTGGTTTGTTGAGGTATGGGAAAAGAGACGAGACCTTTTTGCCTCAGCAGACTTATGGCGAGATTGCTTAGGGCGGAAATGGCCACTGGACGCAAGCACGCTCAGTGCTTTGCTAGATCGACCCGGTTGTTCGAAACACTTCGTAGTCCGCCGCGCGATGACCAACGAGCTCTTAGGACTCGTTGCAACCTACACCGTTATGGCCGGCCCCTCCCAACTTGTCGGAAGCCTGGCTTTGTTAATCGTTCGACCTTCCCATCGGTGAGTGATATTGAGTATACATGTATCCTCGACTGTTTACCCCTGTGATTTGCTAAACATTTTCTGGTCTGGTGGTGATTCAGGAATTTGGGGATTGGGCTGTCCTTGCACGAGGTAGCGGTCCGGCATTTGTCTAAACAACAAGGGATATCGTCCTTGCAACTTGGAAGTATATTTCCCCGCCTGTTTCCTGGCTTGCCCGTCGATTTACCTAGTGAGGATCTCTCCTGGTTTGCGCGTCGGGGCTGGAAGCTTGAAGACAAATTTCTGTACGACCTGTACATGCAAATTGACACATGGTCGGTTCCGGAAGGTGGCATGCCCCCGCTATATGAAAAGGGTGTGTCTTTCAGTTGTTGCAATGCCGATCAATTCGATGCTTTGATTGAATTTGAAGAGAAGAATTTTGGCACGTATCTCGGTTGGGTGGACAAATACCAGGCATTGAAGACTACAGATGATATAGCAGATGCCATGATTGCGTATACAAGTCAAGGAATCGTCGGAGCAGCTTTGATTTTCAGTCCAGTCGGGAATAATCAGATATCAAAGGACATACCATGGCCGAAGATGATAGGAGAACGGGTCGGTGGTATAGCTTGTATGGGTGTCAAAGGTAAGTTATTTTCAGTTCGACTCGTACTCTACTAATGTAGATCCACCCTCTAGCCGAATGTAGGGGCCAAGGAGTTGGTCTTGGGTTAATATGTGCTTCTATCATGGAGTTGAAGCAACGTGGACTTCGAGGTTGTTTCGTAGACTGGGCCGATTTTGAAGGGACTTATAAAGAGCTTGGTATGTCATCGTGGGATGCATGGGAATAGGGATGATCAGAATAACCTCACTGACCGCTATATCAGGGTTTTCGCAATGGGGCAAGTACAGGGAAATCTGGCGGAATGTTTAATTTTTCTTTCATGGACATGGCGTGCAAGTGGTATGGGGATTGGGGATTACAAAAAAGTGGGGCTTCTGTTTGGTGGGTTTTGCGCCAGAGACGAAACCCAGCTTTTCATCGTTGAGTCGCTCCATCTCGATGGCGTTTTTTATTCTTTCTCTATTTGGGCAAGAGGCGGCTTTCTTCTCTTGGTTTCTTCTGTTTTTGCTTTATTTTATTGTATCTTATGTAGCACGTGTTTTGCTCGAGGGGTCCTCTTTCTCTTTTCTCTCTGTATATTGAATATTTGGGGATTATGTCTTTGGCGGGGCATGGGAGACTTAAACACTTGGTCGTTGTTCCCTTGTTTCTTGTTCTATTCCTACTTATTGGCCAGCCGCTTTGATTGACCTGGGATTTCTTTCACTTGTATATAAGTATGGTGCGCTTCCTTGAAAAGGCTTGGGCCTGCTGAAATGGCTTATGCTCCGAACCGCAGTACCACTCTCTGAATATTGGGGTGCACGGTTCCTCCGTATTGCTGTTTTTGGATTGTAGGTTGGATTAGGAAATTGCTCTATCCTGAGTTTGAGATTGGCTGGAATAAGCCGAGTCGTTGATTAGATCCTTGCTTTCGCGAGTGATCAGTTAAGCAGGGGTGGGAACGGGTAATCGCTCAAGACAGAAAGTACCGTACTAGTGGCTGTTGGTATAACCGATGGGCATCCCCCATTCTCTGGGGTATGAGATTGGGGGAGGTGTTGTACCATACGGCGCGTCTGTGGGCTTTGGTGTAATGTCATACCAGAGCACAGTGCCTCGATAGTAGCTCCGAACGACGCGGCCCTCTCCGAATACGGCGGGATGGGGTGGTGGCTGGCGGGGGGCTCTCACAAGCCACAAGGGCTATATATTCCCGGGCGTAGCCTACTGGGGAAATGACAATACTTAAGGTTTTTATTGGTACCTTATATTGTATCTCACCCGAGTAGCTACTATATGTTCCTGCTTAAGGTAGACTTTACTTAATATAGGCTCAAGCTCAAACAAATAATTTCTTCCTCACGAAGCATTCCACTGGTTTAAAACAAGAATTGATGCAACATCTGCGGATTATCCCTCCTCGCCAACTTTTTTTAAGTCTAAAGGAATGACAGGTTCTGGCTTCATGTGAAACATTCCTCATGAACTGTCACTCGAGACGTTCACCCCCACCTGCCCCAACGAAAGTCTGGCACAGTCAGCATATTTTTTTCAAGGAACCCAACTAACCGCACCAACCATTGAGCTGAGCCTTTTTTGCCCTCCGTGATGCAGACAAAGCCCGTTACCGGGTTTCTGGGTTACTCAATTGGCTGAACGGGTGTGTCTCGGAGTTGAGGCCGGTATGCGGGCTTTGATGTGACGCGGGAGACTGTGGGACACGTGCCTTCGGAGTTCTCTATTTCCCAGAATTCTTTTCGGGAAGGAGGAGGATGAGGTATACCGTGTGGGATTTGGATGAATGTTCTGGATGGGGATTTTGTGGGTATTGGGGGTTCGGTGGGGGGGGATGTTAGAGAAGGATCCGGAAGGATGGTGCGGGTTGCGGTGGGTGGAAGGGGGGGTGCGGGGGGGGTGGGGGTGAACGTGAAGTAGGAGGATCTAAGTGTTTGGTTAGCTTCAGGGTGTGAGTAAGTGTATAATGTAGGTGTGTCTGTGGGCAGTGCATGGGTGTCTTGGGATGGACTACCTTAGCAGTATTTTGGAAGGTTGATGCTGGTTAGGGGGGAAGGTCGTGGAGTCTTGGCGGTTCAACCGCTCCTTAGGCGAAGGACATGGTGCTACTGGAGTGAAATTCAGCGGTAGCTAGTGTGTTACGCCCTAGCCTCATTTCTGCTATGTTTGAAGGTGGATGGTAGGGCAATGCTAAACGTCATGTGATGGTGAGTAGGTGGCCTTCTTCCCACTAGTGAATGTAGGGCGTTAGATATGCCATCTGGGAGTCCCCAAGCAGCGGTTAGAGGAGTGAAAACCAGGGTGGCGACTTTTTATTCGCTTGGATCACAGGTGCTATCATAAGTTAAGCTACAGGCTAAGATCTGAGAGGAGCAGTCAGGGGGGTAAGATTACGTGGACGAAAATCATGGAAGTGCCTGGTAACTCAGCTGCATTGAATTGCCTTGCAGTGGGCATGAACTAGCCTCCGGTAACAGCCAGCTGCAGGATGCTTGGATTTCAAAGGGAGCTCCACGCGTGAGAGGCGGAAACTCCCTTGACCAGGAGAGCGGGAGGGCCCGGATACCTAGATCTGGAGTAGGAGAATTGGCCTGCGGAGTCATCGAGCATCTTCCGACTCCTGCCCGTTCCATACTCGCTCAAGTGCTTGCCAAATTGCCCGGAGTGCATTCAGATGGCCCTACGGAGCTTCGTTAGAGGGTTATGGTAGGACCAAAGATAGATTTTCTTGCCAAGCCAAGATTTTTTGTCACTCGAGATCGAGGATCAGGCAAGGTCGCTCTGACTCTTGTGTAGCCTTGACTATCGTTCAGATAGAAAACAAGTCATGCTGGTGCAGGGGAGACACTGAATGCTAGTCGCGGGTTTGGGCACACGCGGTCACGAGAGTTAGAAGGCTGAGGCTTCCGGACTGTGTTGGAGACAGTGCCATTTGCCCGGAGGGTGATTGTGAGGGAAGTGTAATGGACTGGGTGGGGGAGTTCGGCCTTCCTAGTTTGTCATAGGGCTGCTGGTAAATTGGAGGGGTACAAGAGATAGACGGAGAGCAGGGGATTGGTGGGAACCAGAGAAGGCTACAATGAGTGATTTCTTCTGGGGATTTCTCTCTACTTCGTTGTGGCACTAGCTTTTCGGCTTTTCGCTTTCACCATTGGTTTGCTTAGCAATCGAAGTTTGCAAATCCTTACTTGGCTTCAAGGTTATTCCGAGGTGGAGGTTCCTGGTGAAGAAATTACTGAGTTAATGGTTCGCGCATGGGATCTTCCACTGCACGACTTATGGGATGCCAGAGTTTGTAGGTAGAGGTGTGAGGAGAGTATCTGACTGTCGTGGGAATGGGCAGATGGGACAATATAGCTGGTGGTTACGGGCATTGAGTAGGTAGGGAAGGTGATGGATTTCTGGTGAAGCAATAACAGGTGGCCTTATCCCGTGGGCTGAGGAAAGAAGCAGATTCCTCTTCTTCCAAATGTAGTATCTGCATCGAAGAAGGTGACTATGTTTAATTATCCAAATGCAACCTCAGTGAACTACAACCAGATTCATACTGTAATGACTCTATAGATAGGTAGCTAGAGTGGACTAGGCTTCAGCCTGTATGGTATACGCAGGGGTAACCAGAGGGAGGCTAGACAGGTATACTTAGTATATTCATCAGCAAAAAAATGGTTTACTGCAGAAGAATAGAGCCCATGTCTGGAAACTGTGCATCTGCGATATACTCTCTGTGGATCCTGAACATTAGCCCTATACGTTCTGTGTGTCCTGAACATCCAGAACATCCAAGCTTCCTCTCCCCTATTTTCCTGTCATTCTGTTGCAACCAATCAGAAGACACAGTTTTGCTGCCCTCAACACCACACCTTTATCGTGAGAGCTTGTGTTGACGGTCGCGTTTTTCGCCTTTGGGCCTTGGTGGGAATATTTTGCCCTCGGGCGGTCGGTCGGAGCTTTTGGCCTTTGGGCAATATCTTTAGTGGCTCGCTAGGCTTTTACTAGCGGTGAATTTATTACTTTCAGTTGGTTGTTTGCCTTCCCTCTGGGTGGTATTTACTTTCCTTCTTCCTTTTGGTGGCCCGCCTGGCCTTCTAGCTACAGGTGTATTTTGCGATGGGTGACTCTATGCCCCCTCCCTCTGGTCCTCCTCGCAGGAGCAGGGCCATCCCTTCGGATAGGGGTGGCCTGGTGCCTGTCCATGGTTTTTCTTAGGCAGCTCCGAGTGGCGATTATTGGGACCTCCGCATTGAACAGGTTGGAGGTTGTCACAATGATGGCCCGGGATTTGACGATGAGGTTCAACACATTAGTGTGAGCCTTGACCTTCGCTCATTCGACGCTGTCGGAAAAGTTTGTTTTGGGTTTCTGGCTACCCGTTGGTGTGCCTCCTCCCGTGTTTCTGCTGAGGGTTGCCATGTCGACCACTCGCGTACTTTGGGCTTTTACGCCCGTTTTCACTCTCCTGAGGGCTCCTCCCAGTCCTTTGCCAGTCCAACTCGCAGGTGGTGAGCTTGGATTTCCATTCAGCTATGGCATCTGATCCCATGGCCCCTTCTGCATCCTGGCCGTCCATTGACGAGGACAGATCCCAGGATCCCTTGTACATTCCCTCTGTTATCAAGATTGATGATAGCCAACGATGTCTTGCTTCCCCTTTTGAGCCACTTTTCTCCGGCGAGCGGGAATTATATCGTGGTTTCCGATTGGACCGATCGTCAGATGAGGGCTATGTACCTCCGGCAGGTCGCATTTGCGCTGAGGATTAGATTACTGAGGTTTTGTCCCCTCCCCCTTTGTCCTCCCCTTCTGCGCCCTGGTGCTGGATCCGGTTTCGCCCCTGATTCCACTATTCCCTCGGGCCCTCGTGCCTTTGTTCCTGTGTCCAAAAGAGACCATGAGTTTATTGCTCACACCAAGGAATGACGGGGCAACACCCCGCGAAGGAGAGTCGACATTCCCCCCCCCTTTTGACCATCAGCCAGGTGGTTCCATCGTTGGTGGTTATTGTTCGCGACACTCCTATGGACTTGGGTGGTGGGTCCACCACTGATGGCATAGGTATTGGTGACTCTAGGTACGCCACCGATGCTCACTCACGATCAGCTGCCTACAGCCTTTCCCCTTATGCGGACCAGACATTTTCTTTACTTCCTGCCCTCCCTCTTACCATGAGCTACCGGTCACCTTCGCAGGGTGATCCGGATTTGTTAAGCGGTTTAGAGGATATTCGTTGCGGGAATACTGTTCCCCTTTGGTCTTCTCCCTCCTCCTCCCACGGCTTGGTAGCATCGTCCTCTGATTCAGAGGATACCTCTATGATTGACGGTTGTCAGGCTTACAGGCTGGTTGGGGCAACAGAGACATATGATTCCTTGAAGGAGGTGGCGGGTGACATATGTCGTCTGGGCAAACAGCAAAACAACGGCTTGGACGAGATTGTCTTACTGGCAGGAGAGATCAGGCTGTTGAAGGCTATTATTGCCCGGTTGGAAGGGGACTCGGTTGCCCACGAGGCTGAACTCACGATTGGCAGGGAAGAGCCTGTTTGGCTCGCGAGAACGGATTAGGGAATCAGTTCGTACTGAGTAGTGTTCGTTACAGGGCCTCCGTGGCCCCGAAACCAGCGGGCCCCTGCCTCAATTCCCTGCCCCGCCCCGGTCAATGGCCCAGGGTGGGGTGTTTTTGTTTTCAACCCCTGCCCCTGCCCCTGTCCAGGCCCGCGCCCCGTTCGATGCCCCGAACAGCCCCCCCCGTCAATGAATTTGCTCCGCCCAGGGCCCCGCTTTTTCGTATATTCCCCTCTTGAACATTGCTCTTTTGATATATGATTGAGTAATTGTATGAGCATATACACGTCCCTGGCATGAATAGGCCAAACACCGCCGGGGTTACAGGAGCTGAAAGCCCTTTGCCAAGGAGCCCCCTGGTGTTCGGTCCATTCATGCCAGGGACGTGAACCAAAATCCACATACCTCAAAGTATATACGGGCATTTATTTGCATGGAATGATTCATACAATATGAACCGGAATAATTCACAACACCGCTTGGACGTCCGAGTTGCCTAGTCTAGTAACGCATATTGTCTCACAGGCCATACGCCTAATTCATAAGCCCAATTGGTACACGCTATTCACAGGTTCAAATCATATGCCCAATTCATAAGCCTTATTCATCCGCTGGTGCCATATGCCCAAATTATACGCCCAAGCAATACGCTCAAATCAAACCCCGAAACCAGATGCCCAAGCCATACGCTCAAATCATACGCCCAAATCATACGCTCAAATCATACGCCCAAACCATACACCCAAACCATACGCCCAAATCATAGGCTCAAATCATACGCCCAAACCATACACCCAAACCATACGCCCAAATCAGACACTCAAATCATACGCCCAAGCCATACGCCCAAACCATACGCCTAAGCCATATGCCCAAGCCATATGCCCAAATCATAAGCACAGTCGTGCTATGGAGTTACTGTGTTCAGAGTTCATATAGCGAAATAGTGAGGTTAAAGAAAGAGTGTATTTATAACAATAAGAGTTCTATAAAAGGTAATTATGCTAAGTTAGATGTGACTTGGAGGTTTGAGTTAGTCATATGATTTGTGTAAAAGTGAGAAAAGACTGCCCTGTCCCCCCCACCACATGGGGACAACACCATGGAGTAATAGAAAACAAGAAGAATGAAAGTCATACATAATAGTTGAAAAAAGACATCAGCAAAAATATTACCTTGCGTCCTGTGCGCCCCGTGCGTCTGACGCCCGGGACTCGGAATGCTAATCGCAAATCAGGACGCAACGTCAGATCGACGTCGCGTCTTGACTTTGCGTCACCTAGCGCCATCCGTCTTGACGCCATCCGGACACGGACCCCTACGTCCTGTGCGTCCTGACTGCGTCTGGTGCTCCTCTATTACCTCCTGACTCCCCCTGATCTACGACTCTTCCGTTCCTACTGCGTTGGGTCCTCCGCTATTGCGTTGTGACTGTGTCTGATCAATGACTCTCCCGCCCTGATGCCGGTTCCTTCTCAGCGAACGTCAGGGCTTCACTCATCTTCAGATCTCGCGTCCTAATGTTTTCACAACCTGCCGACCTCGTCCGGATCCCCCGATCCGCATCTCTCCCTTCCTGACGCCTGCTTACTTCTTCCTGATCTTACGTCCTATATATGCCGCGTCCTGATCCGATCGTGACTCTATCTGACGCCGCGTTTTCATCTGGACGCATCGTGTACTTAGTCTAATGCCATCCTGATCCTATGCCTAGGCACTTCTCTTCTTTCAAACGCTGTCACGATGTGTTGTACTATCCTGATCGCCAAGATGCACCTGTTAAGGGTTGCTTCTATTAATTCTATTCTGAATTCCTTGAGTTGGCTAGACGCCCTCATCTTAATACGACTATGCTCCTCGCACACTTTGCTATATGTGAGAACGCATCCCAAAACCACTACACTACACATGCTCAGCATTCTAACTACCCGCATCTATGCTCGCACTTTCCCCCTGCTCCATATCCCACAGATCAGTAGTCTCCTCCGCCGGCTCTAGATCATCAAGGCTGAGCGCGAGCTGTCGCAATGTAGTCGGAGTCACAGTATTGTCCAAAGTTAGCCCCCCAGCCACCTCCTGTGAGCCGTTCGGAGTCTGTAGGTCCGAATCGAGGAAGTTGAGTAGCCGGGTTGCCGACACCTGGGTGAAATCGAAAGACGTGACAGTTTCCTGTGAATCGTTTCGGTTATCCGGGGCTCCAGCCAGGGCTCCAATACGCAGGTTGCTGGGAGTTTGACTCTCAATCTGTGAAGTTGGACGTGTCTGAATGCGGGGAGTTGGGCGTGTCGGAATCCGAGGAGTTGCCCGTGGGGGGGCCGTCTAGACATCTGACTCTGCACCTCTGCCGCCACTGCTTCCCAATCTTCAGTAAACCCTTCACGGCGATCTTCCTGTATCCCATGCTCCTTCTCCATTTTCGCTTTAATGGTCTCGCAAATGTTCTTGAGGATCATTGTCTGTACCCAGTCTGGGCACATGGCCCACGTCTGGCGCTGGCGGGCAAAGAGGTCTTCCGAGCCCATCATGAGGTTAGCATCCTGGCCGGAACTAGAGAACACCAGGTTCACTGGCAGGGTCAGGCTCACCTGCTACTGCGTCCGGCTTGAAGACGCATGTTTCAAGATAGATTCCGGTTTGCCATGCTCGCAGAGCATGGCAGAGTATGGCACAGGTTAAACATACCATGGTGCCATTGATGCGACCAAGAAAATCAGGTTCGGCAATCCCACACATTTTCCTGCCCTTGAAGTACATTCCCCATATTGCCTCGGGGATCTGGGGCGCGAGGAATCGATTCGTTACTTGCTGGGTCAAGTCCATACGCATTAGTTGTGGCTGGGCTATCACTAGGCGCACACTTACCTCATACCCTCTCTGGGAACACATGAATCTATCCCTCTTGAAGAGGTAGTCCACCCTACGTGCAATCGCCGTCGGGTCTCGGGGGAGATCGTAATATCTTCCAATGCGTTCCTTTACGTGGAACAGAAACTGGGATCTTACTGCAGAGTGTCTGGCACCTATCTGTCACATTTAGTAAGCACCCACGACGACTGCGTCAAGTTTCAGTATCAGCGTCCACTGACTATTTTTATGCTTGCCACCGATGGTTCAATATTTCCTGAGTCGGATATGTCCTCGAGAGCCTTCTGCCAAACACGGTGGACCTCGGACATCAATACAGCGGGTGCTAGGAGAGGATTCACAAACAGGGTGTACCATAGAATAAGAGTCTTGGCCCGCACTATTACAGCAGCCTCGGCCCAGGTGCCCGTATTTCGCCGTGAGTTAGTATCAAGCCTGATGTGATGCTCGTGTTCATCAGCAAAAACGGACCCTGAGTCTGATCCGTCCGCGTTGCGTCCTGACGCAAGCGACACATCTCCTGCGTCCCATGCGTCCTGTGCGTCCTGACTTGCGTTGCAACACCCCGCCACATCCCACGCTTCCAGATGCTACCTGGCAACGTTCCTTGCGTCCTGATGCAACCTGGCGCCCTCCCTACGTCTGGACTACCCCAGACTCTTTCTCTCATCTCTTCTTTCTCCTGATGCAGCGATAGCTCCTCATCACCTCTTCTCCACGTCCTGACCCACCCCTCATCCCCGCTCGTGTAATCACAACTAATTTGCTGCTTGCTCCGACATCGCCTGGTGTCTGGGGCGGCAGCACCTTTTTTGGTCCCTCCCGAGTCTCACGTCTCACGCCTCACTGGTCTGGCGAACTAATGATCTAGGTTTCAAGAAAGTCGCTTATATATCTTCTACTATATACAGTATCAATATGTAGGATTCTCACGCATAGCCGAATCCTGATTC